>Ga0335073_10001754_pt1 | contig 29259 bp, 25 predicted proteins | sample Lox_Sample_22_FD_207093 | JGI IMG/M metagenome (GOLD analysis project Ga0335073, IMG submission 207093) | Soil microbial communities from Loxahatchee National Wildlife Refuge, Florida, United States - Lox_Sample_2.2 | ecosystem: Environmental > Terrestrial > Soil > Wetlands | place: USA... | reverse complement strand
CCCCGGCGTTGGGCTTGGTCGCGAGCTACTATCCCGCGGGCCAACGCGGTCCGATCATCGGACTCTACAACGCCGGATTCAGCGTCGGAGCCGGCGTCGGCCTCCTCGCGGGCGCGTTCGTCGGGAGCCTCTTCGGCTGGCCCTCGGCGCTCCTCGTGGGCGGAGTGGGACTCGTCGTCGCGGCCGGCGCCGCCGCCCTCGCGCTGCCTCCGGTCGACGCACCGCCCCCTCGCGCGATCGCCGAACTCTGGGACGCGGCCCGGCCCGTGCTCCGTTCCCGCCGGATCTGGTCCCTCGCGATCGCGCTGACCGGCCTCTGGGCGGCGTTCTACATCGTGGCGCAGTACTTCGTGCAGTTCGCGTCCGAGGCGCACCCGGCGTGGAGCTTGACGTTCGCCGCGACGCTTCCGACCGTCATGATCGTGGTCGAGACGCTCGGCGGACCGTTCGGCGGCTGGGCGGCCGAGGGTCGGCGCGACATGCGGATCGACTTCCTCCTCTTCGGAGTTCCGGCGGCGATCGCGGTGCTCTCGATCCCCTTCGTCCCACTCGCCGCGCTCATCCCCATCTTCCTCTTCCTCGGTTTCGCGGACGGGGTCGTGTTCGCGGCGCTCTATCTCATCCCGTCCTACCACTCCGAGGCTCGCGGCGAGGGGCTGTCGCTGGCCCTTGCGCTGATCAATTGCGTCCAGATCTTCGCGGGCAGCGCGCTCGCGATCGCCTTCGGGTTCATCGCGGCCTTCGCGGGCTGGACGGCGGCGTGGATCTTCGCGGGCGTCGTCGGCGCTCTCACCCTCCCGCTCCTCGCGTGGGTGCCCGGCGAGCGCGACGCACCCTCAGCGAGTTGAGTCTCCCTCTGTACCCTTTAGTAGCCGCCCCTCGTAGAGCCCCCACAGCCCCGTGGTGTAGTGGCCAAGCATGCTGGCCTTTGGAGCCGGCGACAGCGGTTCGAATCCGCTCGGGGCTATCCGAGGGTGAATTTGGCGCCATCTCCGCTGGCGCATCGCGATCTCCATACTCTCGACCGTCGGTAGGCGTTCGTTCTTCCTTCACCCATCCAGGGAGTGGCGGTGCGCGTCCACCCGCCTCCGAACGTTTCAGACCTTTCTCTCGGAAATGGTATACGACTGGCGGAGAGCGAGAAGCACCATCACCAGCCCCAGCGCGAAGCAGAAGACCTCCCAAAACCGGGACCACCCGAAGTATACCAGGGCGAGACCCGCGACGAGAAGAGTGGCTGCTACGGCGAGGGCTTGCCGGACGTACCGGACCCCGGAGGGGAACACGTTCCACCTGGCTCTAGGGAAAGGGAAGGTGGACCTCCCCAAGATGATTCTGGCCTCCCGTCCGCGCTGCCGCGAGACCGTGCAAGGGGTTCGGGCGGGCCGATCCCCGGGCCCTTCCGTTCCCGTGCGAAAGTTTCGCGTGGCGGAACGGCTCTTAAATACCGGTCCGACGCAAGATTATCCCGGCGGGGGAGCCGGGCCCTCCGCAGGACCGACCGCATGGTGAGCCGCAGGCAGGTGTGAGCGATTCCCCCCACGGCCCCACCGCCATCCGAACCCCCGCGCAAGCCGGCTAAGGTCCGGCCCCCGCGGGTTTGCGCCGAGTGCCACGATCCGCTCTCGGTCGGAGAGCGGATGTTCTACTTCCTCGACGCCGTCGACGAGCCCGCGCTCTGCCGGTTCTGTGTGATCTCGCAGGAGGTCCGCGCGACGAGCTCCGTCGCCCTCCTCGAGTCTCGCCCCCTCGGGCGCCGGCCGGACCCGCCGATCTGGAGCGAGGAGGAGCCGGAACACGAGGGCCTGCCCTCCACGCCGTTCTACGACGCCTACACCGAGATCGACGCGGCGCTGCGCGAGGTCGCACCGGATCATCCGCTCGCGGTGATGGCGCGTCGGCTCCAGACGGAAGCGGCTCGGCGCTGGAAGGAAGGCCGCGTGTCCGAGGCCGTCTACATCGTCCAGCGCCTCCGAGCCAAGCTCGTCGACCTCGGACTGGCGTTCCCGTTCCCGACGATCACGACCCCCGATCCGTTGGGCGATCCCGAGCCGCTGATCTCGGCCCCGCCGGCCGAGCTGATCGAGATCCTCCTCGCGGCGTCCCGCGAAGAGGCGGACCGACCCGCGGGTCGGTTCCGCGCCTCCGCACCGATCGCCCCCGGGCCGGCCTAGTTGCACGGGGGGGCGAAAGCCATGGTCACGTTCCTGGGTTTCGTCTCCGCTTGGGAGCTCCTTGCGATCGGACTCACCCTCCTGATCAGCACGTACCTCCTCATCGAGCTCGTCACCGCGGTGCTCCGACCTTGGGAGAGCCCGCCGGCGGACCCCGACCGCGACCTCCCGTTCGTCAGCGTCGTGATCCCCGTGTACAATGAGCCGGTCGAGATCCTCCAGGCGACGATCGACTCCTGGGAGCGGGTGCGCTACCCGGCGTTCGAGATCGTGCTCGCCGACGACTCGACCGTTCCGGTCCGCGTCGAGTCGACGCGCGTGCGCGTCATTCGCCGCGCGAACCGCGAAGGGTTCAAAGGTGGCGCGCTGCGGAACGCCTTCCCGCAGCTCCACCCGTCGTCCGAGTGGATGGTCGTCTTCGACGCGGACTTCGTGGTCGACCCCGACGTTCTCGTCCGCTTCGCCGAACACTTTCAGCCCGGGGTCGGCGGGATCCAGGGCTTCATGGCGATGGGGCTCAATCGCCCCGCGACCTATCTCACCCGATTCTCCGAGGCGCTCCACGAAGTCGCCGGCACGTTGCTGGCCGGCCGTTCCCGGCACCGCGGCTTCGTCGGGGTGCAAGGCACGGTCCAGGCGTACCGGAACGAAGCGATCCGAGACCTCGGGGGGATCGCCCCCGTCCTCACCGCCAACGAGGACCTCGACACGACGTTCCGGCTCCGCAAGGCCGGTTGGCGGATCGTGTACGACCCGCGCATCATCGGCCGAGGGATCGCCCCGGACGAGTATGGGACGTTCTTCACCCAGATCACGCGCTGGACGGCGACGACCATCCGAGAGTATCGGCGGCACTGGCCCGGATTCCTGCGGACGCGCGGGATCCCCCTCACGGAGAAGGTCGATTCGTTCCTGTTCCTCCTGACCTGGACGAACGCGCTCGTCGTCGCACCGACGTTCTTGTTCCTGCCCTGGGCCCTCCTCGTCCTCCGCTTGATCCCCCTCTGGGTCGCGATCGGGATCACGTGCTTGCCGTTCTTCGTCTTCATGATCCCGGCCCTAGCCCGCGGCGAGGCCCGTCGCGGTCTCGTCGGCTGGGTGTGGTACTACGTCCTGCTGGTGCCCGGGGCCGCGGTCATGATGCGCGCCGCGCTCCTCGGTCTGTTCACGGAGCCCGGATTCAAACGGACTCCGAAGGCCGTGCATGCGCCCGCACCGGAGCCGCTCGCGGGCCACGGAGGTGCGATTCCGGCCTCGACCGGGTGGGGCGCCCGCCTCGAGACGATCCACGCGCTCACGTGCTCGGAATGCGACCGGCCCCTCTCGAGCTCGGAAGTGATGTTCTACGCCGTCGCGGCGCTCGACGTCGACTCGCTGGCCTGCCGCGAGTGTCTGGGGGACGCCGAGTGGAGCCGCCACCTCCCGGCCCTACGGCGGCGGGCGCTGGCCGCCTGAAGGCCGAGAGGGTCGCGGCGACTCGTTGGGGACGACGTCAGGGCGACACTTCGGGTTCGGGGAGGAAGTAGCGGAATTCGTAGGAGTGCTCCCCGTCCGCGACCACGATCTCCATACTGCCGGTGATGCCGCGTAACGCCCCGGTGCCGGAATCCGGCACGACGACCACGCTGAGCTTCGGCAAGCCCCGATCCATCACGCCGTCGTGTTGGAGGATGAACGAACCGGCCCTACCGCGGAGGCTCCCGGTGACCTCCTCGATCGCCACGTAGCCCGCGGAACCGTCGACGGGAGTCATCGCCGTCAGCATCTGACCGCGACTCGTCGCCTCGAGATCGCCGTGGAATGTCTTCGCGATCGTCCGGCGACCCAGCGGATCGTCCGGCCGCCCCTCGTCCGCCGGAACTAGGGTGACCTCGAACTTTCCTCGCGCGACGGGGGGTTCGAGATCGGACATCGTCCCGCGAGCCCGGAGCAGCGGGGGCTATATGTCGGGACCGATGGAACCGCCGCGCGCGCGGGCTCGGCACCGCGAGCTTTTCCTACTTCCGCGTTTCCCGGCTGCATGATGGCGGACTTAGACCAGACCTGCGTCAATACGATCCGATTCCTCGCGGTCGACTCGGTGGAAAAGGCGAAGTCCGGTCATCCGGGGCTTCCGCTGGGCGCCTCGCCGATGGCCTACGTCCTGTGGGACCGGTTCCTCCGGCACAACCCGGCGGACCCTGCTTGGCCGAACCGGGACCGGTTCGTCCTCTCCGCCGGTCATGGATCGGCGATGCTGTACGCGCTCCTGCACCTCACAGGGTACGATCTTCCTCTCGAGCAGCTGCAGCGGTTTCGCCAGTGGGACAGCGAAACTCCGGGGCACCCGGAATTCGGCCGGACGCCGGGGGTCGAGGCGACGACCGGCCCGCTCGGCCAGGGCTTCGGCATGGCGGTCGGGATGGCGATCGCCGAGCGGCACCTCGCCGCCCAGTGGGCACGGGACGGCGCGTCGCTGATCGACCACTACACCTACGCGATCGTCTCGGACGGCGATCTCATGGAGGGGATCGCCTCCGAGGCGGCGTCCCTCGCGGGCACGCTCGGTCTCGGGAAGCTGATCTGCCTCTACGACGACAACCACGTGACCCTCGAGGGACCGACCAGCTGGGCGTTCACCGAGGATGTGGGTCGGCGGTTCGAGGCGTACGGATGGCAGGTGCTGCACGTCCCCGACGGGAACGACCTCGCCGCGATCGACGCGGCGATCCGAACGGCCCATAGCGCCCCGACCCGGCCCACGTTGATCCGGGTACGGACGCACCTCGGCTACGGTAGCCCCGTGCAGGACACCCGGGAGGCGCATGGGGAAGCCCTGGGTCCGGCCAACCTGAAGTCGACCAAGGAGACGCTCGGTTGGCCCCTCGAGCCGGCGTTCCTCATCCCGCCCGAAGCCCGGGACCACATGCGGCTCGCCCGCGCGCGTGGGGCCCAGTGGCAGGCCGAGTGGGAGACGGCGCGCGCTCGTTTCGCCGAGCGGGATCCCCCCGCGGCCGCGCGCTTTCGCGAACAGTGGGCGGGCCATTTCCCGACCGACTGGGGCGGCGCTCTGCCGTCATTCGGTCCCGGGGACGGTGCTGTCGCGACGCGCGACGCTTCCCAGCGGGTTCTCGCGAGCGTCGGCCCACGCCTGCCCGCGCTCGTGGGGGGTGCCGCCGATCTCTCCCCGTCGACGAAGACGCTGCTGCCGGGGGCTCCCGACTTCTCGGCCGAGGACGGTCTCGGGCGCAACTTCCACTTCGGCGTGCGCGAACATGCGATGGTCGCAGCCCTCAACGGCATGGCGTTGCACGGTGGGCTCATCCCCTACGGCGGTACATTCCTCGTCTTCTCGGACTACGCGCGCGGGGCGATTCGGCTGGCCGCGCTCCAGCGCACGCACATCGTGCTGGTCTTCACGCACGACAGCATCGGCATGGGCGAGGACGGGCCGACGCATCAGCCGATCGAGCAGCTGATCGCCCTGCGCGCGATCCCGGACCTCACGGTCTACCGGCCCGCGGACGCGAACGAGACGGTCGCGGCGTGGCGGATGGCGCTGGAGCGATCCGGGCCGGCCGCGCTGGTGTTCACTCGTCAGAAAGTGCCGGTGCTGGACCCTGCCAAGTACGCCATCGCGTCCGGCGTACCGCGAGGTGGTTACGTGCTGTCCGAGGCGGCCGGCGGGCCCCCCGCCGCGATCCTCGTCGCGACCGGTTCCGAGGTCGCCCTGGCTCTCGACGCCCAGGCCGAGCTCGCGAGGACGGGGACCCGGGTCCGGGTGGTGTCGCTCCCCGTGTGGCGGGTCTTCGACGAACAATCGGAGGAGTACCGGCGCTCGGTGCTCCCCCCGGGTGTCCCGGCGGTCTCGATCGAGGCGGGATCGGTGCTCGGGTGGAGTCGGTACGTGGGCGATCGGGGCGTCTCGATCGGCATCGACCACTTCGGAGCGTCCGCGCCCGGGCCCGTCTTGCAGCAGCAATTCGGTTTCACGGTCGATCACGTGGTCGAGGTCGTCCGGCAAGTTCTTCGTCGCGGGAGCCCCGGGGAATGACTCGACTCGCGGAATTGCTTGCGCACGGCCAATCTCCGTGGCTCGACTACATCCGTCGCAGCCTCCTGACCAGCGGGGACCTCCAGCGGATGGTCGAGCGGGACGGGATCACCGGGGTCACCAGCAACCCGACGATCTTCGAGAAAGCGATCGCGGGGAGCCACGACTACGACGCGGAGCTCTCGCAGCTGATCGACGAGGATCCGCAGCAGACTCCGGCCCAGCTCTACGAGCGCCTCGCGGTGGAAGACGCTCGGGGCGCCGCGGACGTGTTGCGGGCCGTGTACGACCGCACAGGCGGTCGGGACGGTTTCGTGAGCCTCGAGGTCGCCCCCACCCTCGCGCACGACACCGCGGGAACGATCGCCGAGGCGCGTCGGCTCTGGCACGAGGTCGACCGCCCGAATCTGCTCGTCAAGGTGCCGGGCACACCCGAGGGGGTGCCCGCGATCGAGCAGCTGATCGCCGAGGGGATCGGGGTCAACGTCACCCTGCTCTTCTCGATGGAGCAGTACGAAGTCGTCGCGCGCGCGTACCTCCGCGGGCTCGCGCGGGCCCCCGATCCGACCCGCGTCGCGTCCGTGGCCTCCGTCTTCGTGAGCCGGATCGACACCGCCGTCGACCGACTGCTCGCGACGTCGTCCGACCCGAGCGCGGCGGGCCTTCGAGGGCGCGTTGCGCTGGCGAGCTGCCGTCGCCTGTACGCGAGGTTCGAGTCGATCTTCCACGGTCCGGAGTTCGAACCGCTTGCGCGGCGAGGGTCGGCACCGCAGCGGGTGCTGTGGGCCAGCACAAGCACGAAGGACCCGAGCTTCCGGGACACCCTCTACGTCGAGGAGCTCATCGGTCCCGACACCGTGGACACCCTGCCGCCGGGAACCCTGACAGCCTTCGAGGATCACGGCGTGGTCCGCGGGGATACCGTGCGCGACGGAGCGGCCGACGCCGAGGCGACCCTCGCTCGCGCGCGGGCGATCGGCGTGGATCTGGACGCGGTGACGCGTCAGCTGCAGGCCGAGGGGGTATCGCTGTTCACCGACTCGTTCACCCAGCTCCTCGGCTCGCTGGCCGCGAAGAAGGCCGCGATCGTCGGGGGCCGGGTCGATCCCCAATCGTGGGACCTCGGCGCGGACGAGCCGAGCGTCGAGCGACAGATCGCGACCTGGTCGCAGGCCCGCGTCCCTGAGAGGTTCTGGCGCCAGGACCCGACCCTCTGGCCGGCCGCCCCGCCGAGCGACGTCGCGGAGCGCATGGGTTGGCTCCATCTTCCCGAGCTGATGCACGAAGAGGTCGATCGGCTGACCCGCTTCGCGGAGGAAGTCCGCGCGGCCGGCTTCCGTCACGTCGTCGTCCTCGGGATGGGCGGCTCGAGTCTCGCCCCGGACGTGCTTCGGGCGATCTTCGGGAGCCGCCCCGGCTTTCCCGAACTGCACGTGCTGGACACGACCCACCCCGATGCGATCGCCGCGCTCCGCGAGCGCATCGACCCGGCCCATTCGTTCTTCCTCGTCTCATCGAAATCCGGAACGACCACCGAGCCGCTCTCCTTCTACCGGTACTTCTCGGCCGCGGTGCGGGCGACCGGCGCGTCGCCGGGCGGCGCGTTCGCCGCGATCACGGACCCCGGGACTCCGCTCGAGCGACTCGCTCGCTCGGAAGGCTTCCGGGAGGTCTTCCTCGCAGTCCCCACGGTCGGCGGCCGCTATTCCGCGCTCACGATGTTCGGCCTCGTACCGGCGGCGCTGATCGGCCTCGACCTCCGCATGCTGCTCGGGCGGGCGTGGACGATGGCGGCGGCCTGCGGCCCGTCCGTTCCGCTCGAGGAGAACCCGGGACTCGCGCTCGGGGCCGTGATCGGCACGCTTGCGACCCGGGGCAAGGACAAGCTGACGTTCTACGGGGGGGGTCGAATGGCGCCGTTCCCCGTATGGACGGAGCAGCTCGTCGCGGAGAGCACGGGGAAGATCGGTAAGGGCATCGTCCCCGTGGTCGACGAACCGCTCGTGGCGGCCGAGCATTACGGGGGGGACCGGCTCTTCGTCGAGATCCAATCCGAGGACGCCGTCGACGGGGCGCTCGCCGCGCACGTGAGCCGTCTCGAGGGCGCCGGATTCCCGGTCGTTCGCATCCGGGTGCCGACCCCCGGGGCCCTCGGGGAGGAGTTCTTCCGTTGGGAGGTGGCCGTGGCGATCGCGGGCAGCGTGATCGGCATCGATCCGTACGATCAGCCCGACGTGGAACTGGCGAAGGAGCTCGCGCGCCAGGCGATGGCACGACCGGCGGGCGCGACCGGCGGCTCCGAGGTCGTGACCGTCGCGGCGAACGGGGAAGAGCTGACGAGCGCCTGGAGGGCGTGGACGTCCCTCGCCCATCCCGGCGATTACGTCGCGATCCAGGCGTACCTCGCCCCTACGGACGCGACCTCCGCGGCGCTGGCATCGATCCGACGCGGCGTGCTCGAACGGTTCGGGCTCGCGACGACGTTCGGGTACGGCCCGCGGTTCCTGCACTCCACGGGCCAGCTCCACAAAGGCGGGCCGAACACCGGCCTGTTCCTCCAGCTCGTCGATACTCCGACGCAGGATCTCCCCGTGCCGGGCGAGGAGTACAGCTTCGGGCAGCTCATCCGGGCGCAGTCTCTCGGCGACTACCAGGCCCTGCGCCAGAAGGGACGCCGGGTGCTTCGGATCGATCTCGGCGGGGACGTCCCCGGAGGGCTCGCCCGGATCGCTGGGGCGCTCCATGGGTAGCGTCTCCCTGCTTCTCTGGGATGTGGGTGGGGTCGTCCTCTCGAACGGCTGGGACCACCGGGCGCGCGCCGCGGCCGCCGCCCGATTTGGGCTGGATGCGGACGAGCTCGAACGGCGGCACCAGCGGGTCGACGCGGCGTTCGAGACCGGCCGGATGGACCGGCGGGCGTATCTCGACGCCACGGTGTTCTACGAGAGCCGGAGCTTTACTCCCGAGGCGTTCTGGGCGTTCGTGTGCGCCCAGTCCGTGCGGAACGATCCGGCCTACGCCGTCGCGCGGTCGCTCCGAGACGGTGGCCGGTACACGATGGCGGCGCTCAACAACGAGTCCCGCGAGCTCAACGAGTACCGGATCCGTACCTTCGGGCTGCGCGAGGTCTTCCATGTGTTCTTCAGCTCGTGCTACACCGGGCGGCGCAAGCCCGACCCGGACGCCTACCGATATGCGCTCGCCCTCACCGACCGGGCGCCGGACGAGGCGCTCTTCCTGGACGATCGCCCCGAGAACATCGCGGCGGCCGCGTCGCTCGGACTGCAGACCCTCGAGGTCCGCGACCCGAACCGGCTCGCGGAGGCGCTCGACCGCGTGGGGATCGCGGCGGGATAGGAGGAAAACGATGGAGCTAGGGATGGTGGGACTCGGCAAGATGGGCGGGAACATGACGATCCGGCTGGTGCGCGGAGGCCATCGCGTCGTCGGCTACGCCCGCACGAAGGCGGTCGTCGACGAGGTCGTTGCCCAGGGCGCAGCGGGGGCCAGCTCCCTCGCGGACCTCGTGCGACAGCTCGCGCCCCCGCGGGTCGTCTGGCTGATGATCCCGTCGGGCGCGCCGGTGGACCAGACCCTCGACCAGCTCCATGGGCTGCTTGCCCCCGGCGACCTCATCGTGGACGGCGGGAACTCGTACTACCGCGACACGCTCCGTCGGGCCGCGCTCGTCTCGGGCTGGGGTTTCCGTTACCTCGACGTCGGAACCAGCGGCGGGGTGTGGGGGTTGACCGAAGGCTACTCGATGATGGTCGGGGGCGCGGACGCGGACGTCGAACGCCTGCGCCCGGTCCTGGAGACGCTCGCGCCCGGCCCGAACCGGGGATGGGGCCACATGGGGGCCGTGGGCTCGGGGCACTTCGTGAAGATGGTCCACAATGGGATCGAGTACGGGATGATGCAGGCGTACGCGGAGGGGTTCGCGGTCATGCAGGCCAAGTCGGATTTCCAGCTGGACCTCCACCAGATCGCGGAGGTCTGGCGCTACGGCAGCGTCGTGCGGTCCTGGTTGCTCGAACTCACCGAGGACGCGCTCCGTGAGAATCCGACGTTGACGGGGATCGAGCCGTGGGTGGCCGACTCCGGCGAGGGGCGGTGGACGGTCCAGGAAGCGATGGACCTGAACATCCCCGCCCCGGTCATCACCCTCGCGCTGCAGGCGCGCCTTCGATCGCGCGAGTCCGATCCGTTCACGGAGCGCTTGCTCGCCATGATGCGCAACAAGTTCGGCGGCCACGAGGTCAAGCGGGAGAGTTGAGGATGGGTCCCGAGGTCCCCGACCGCCACCTGTTCGTCGTCTTCGGCGCGACGGGGGACCTGATGCAGCGCAAGATCCTCCCGGTCCTGTACCAGCTCCGGGCGACGGGAAAGTTCCCGGAGGGGAGCGTCGTGCTCGGCGCCGCCCGCCGCCCGATCGACGACGCGACGTTCCGGGCGCTCGCGCTCTCCTCGCTCACGACCGCCCGCGTCGCGGAACCGTACCGGCTCCAAGCGTTCTGCGACCAGACCCTGTACTACCAGTCCGTCCCGGACGAGGGGGCGGCGAGCTTCGGCGCGCTTCGCCAGCGGATCGAGACGCTCGAGCGGACGCTCGGCATCGGCGGGAACCGGATCTTCTACCTCGCCCTCCCGCTCGAGGCGTTCGCCCCCACGATCTCCGGCCTCGGGGGGGCCGGACTCCACGAGGGGCCGGGATGGACGCGCCTCGTGATCGAGAAGCCGTTCGGCCGTGACCTCGCGAGCGCCGAGTCGCTGAACCAGCTCGTGCACCGGTACTTTGCGGAGAAGCAGGTGTATCGGATCGACCATTACCTGGGGAAGGAGACCGTCCAGAACCTCCTGGTCTTCCGCTTCGCGAACATGTTCATCGAGTCGCTCTGGAGCCGGGAGCGGATCGACCAGGTCGAGATCACCGTCGCCGAGTCCTTGGGGGTGGAGGCTCGGGCGGCCTACTACGAAAGCGCCGGCGCCTTGCGCGACATGATCCAGAATCACGCCACCCAGATCCTCACCCTCGTGGCGATGGAGCCGCCGGCGACGCGCGACGAAGATTCGATCCGGAACGAGAAGGTGAAGGTCCTCCAATCGGTCGTGCGGTTCCAGCCCGAGGACGTGGTCCGGGGGCAGTACACCGCCGGGACGGTCGCCGGGACGCCGGTCCCGGGATACCGGGAGGAGCCCGGCGTCGCGCCCAAGTCCGACACGGAGACGTTCGTCGCCCTACGGCTCAAAGTCGCCAACTGGCGGTGGCAGGACGTCCCGTTCTTCGTCCGCACCGGAAAGCGCCTTCCGGCGAAGGCGACGCGGGTTGTCCTCACGTTCAAGGCCCCTCCGGTATCGTTCTTCCAGACGAGCGAGGAGTACGAGGCGAATCCGGATCGCATCTCGATCCTGGTGCAACCGGACGAGGGGTTCGAACTCGCCTTCGAGATCAAGGTTCCCGGCCGGGAGCTGCGGGTGCAGACCCATCGCATGAAGTTCCATTACGCGGACGTCTTCGGGCAACTCCCCGATGGGTACGAGACCCTGCTCGTCGACGTGATGCTCGGCGATCCGACGCTCTTTGTGCGGGCCGACGAGGTCGAAGAATCCTGGCGCATCTACGAACCGCTGCTCGTCGCGCCGCCCCGTCTCGCCTTCTATCCGGCCGGCTCCTGGGGTCCCGCGGAGGCCGAGAGCCTCGTCCGCGAGTGGGGGCACCGGTGGTACGTGGAGTAGCCCGACCGCTCCGCGTCTTCCCCGACCTGGACCGGGCGAGCGCGGCGGTCGCCGAACGCGTCGCCGCGGCCGCCCGGGAGGCCGTGGCGGCCCGGGGACGGTTCCGGCTCGTGCTCTCGGGCGGCCGCACCCCGCTCGGTCTGTTCGAGCGATGGGCTCGAACCCCGACCTCGCTGCCGTGGCCCCGGACGGACGTGTACTTCGCCGACGAACGGGCCGTCCCGCCGACGGATCCCGCGAGCAACTTCGGCGCCGCGTGGTCCGCCCTCCTCTCCCGTGTCCCGATCGACCGTCACCGTGTCCATCGACTGCGAGGGGAGGTGCGACCCCTCGTCGAGGCGGCCCGTCGGTACGAGCGCCGGCTCCGCGCGGTGGATGGGGGGGCCGACGCCCCGACGTTCGACCTGACGTTGCTCGGCATCGGGCCCGACGGCCACACCGCCTCCCTCTTCCCGGGACAACCGAGCGTCCGCGAGCGCCGGCGATGGGTCGTCGCGGTGCCGCGGGCCGGCCTGCCTCCGCTCGTCCCGCGCCTGACGATGACCGCCCCGGCCCTCTCCGCCACGCGCGCAGCGGTGTTCCTGGTCGCCGGCGCGGACAAGGCGACGGCGCTGGCCGGGACGCTGGCGAGCGCGGAGGGGGGGGACCGCCGGTGGCCGGCAACTCTCGTCCGCCCGAGGCGGCCTGCGGAGTGGTACGTTGACCGGAGTGCCGCGGCCGGGTTATCGACGTCGGCGACGCGGCTTCGGCCGCGCGCGCGGTGACTCGGCGGTGGGTTCCCAGAGGCGGATCCCTCCGAGCACCGCGTTGCGATTGTCCCCGGGCACGGCCCGCGGGGGCAGCCGGCGGAGCTTGCGGACGTTGCCGCCGCCCAGCACGACGTACTCCGGCTCGAGGGCCGCCACGAGCAGCGCCGTCACGTCGAACACCTCGCGTTCCCATTTCTTGCGACCGTAGCGGACGAGGGCGGCCTCTCCGACGAACTCCTCGTAGACCTTCCCCTTCTTGTACGGCAGATGGGCGAGCTCCATCGGCGCGAGGACGCCGTCCAGGACCATCGCCGTGCCGAGGCCGGTGCCGAGCCCGAGGAAGAGCATGCGGCCCCCCTGGTAGCTGCCGAGCGCCTGCATCGCCGCATCGTTGACGATCCGGGTGGGGCGCCCGAGGGCGTGCTCGAAGTCGAAGCCGACCCAGCCCGGACCGAGGTTGTGGGGCTCGCCGACGATGCGCCCTCGCACGACGACGCCGGGGTACCCGATCGACACCCGATCGTACCGCTGGCCCGCTAGCGCCCGCGCGAGCTTCTTCACCATGCGCTCGGGGTTGAGGTCCGGGCCGGAGGGGATCTTGATCTCGTTCGTCCGATCCGAGAATCCGGCCTTCACGTGGCTCCCCCCGATGTCGAGGATGAGGGTCCTCCATCTACGGCGGGTCGCCATCGCGGCGGCGAGACGCGAGGAGCGATTAAACTTCCGGCCCCGCCGCGCGGGCCACGCCCGGGGGCTCGAGCCTCGGGATTGATGTAGACGCGCCCGGCGTACCGTCGACTCGGTGGTCGGCGCGCGCGGGCTCGACTGGTTCCGGAGTCATCCGATCGTCTGCCTGGCCATCCTGACCCCGGGTCTCCCCGAGTACCTCTCCACCTCGAGCCCCCTCTTGGCGCTCGTCACCAATCCCGCCTCTTTCGCGATCCAGCTGGCCATCAACGTCGGCCAGTACACGGCCGGGGCTCTGTTGATCCGGGAGGCGTTGATTCGTTGGGGAAAGGGATGGGGGTCGGCCCTCGCGCTGGGCCTGGCGTACGGCGTGACGGAGGAAGGCCTGGGGGACAACACGCTCTTCAACAACCGTCCGTCCGTCGATGGGATCCTCGGCGCGTACGGCCACTTTCTGGGCGTGAACTGGGTCTGGGCCACGGGGGTGCTCGCGTTCCACGTGATCTATTCGATCGGGCTCCCGATCCTGCTGCTCGGTCTCGCCCTACCCTCGACGCGGGGGCGATCGCTGATCGGGGCCCGGGGCGTGGTCACGGCGTTCGCTACCCTCGCCCTCTCCACAGGCATCGAGATGGCGATCGTCTACCGCACGTACCAATTCTGGCTCGGCCCCGGGCTCTTGCTCGCGAGCCTCGCGGTGATTGCGCTGCTGGTGTACGCCGCGTATCGGCTCCCCGCGCGATTCGCCTCTCCCTCGGGCGATCGCGCCACGTTGTCGCCGGCCGGGATCGGGATCTTGGGTTTCGCGTTCTTCCCCCTCGGGTTGGTGCTGGAGTACGGGCTCGCGCCGACCGCGACGCCACCGGCGCTCGAGATCGCGATCGAACTCGCGGTCTTCGCCGTGATCGCGGAAACCGTGCGGCGCGGTCTCGGGCGTCGGAATCACGACTACCTCCTCGTCCATCTCGCCTTCGGATTCGTGCTGTGGCAGGCGGTGTTCGGGCTGCTCTTGACGCTCGGTTTGCCCTACACGCTCCCTCTCGTCGCAGTCGCGGTGCTGTTCTTCCTGCGGCTCCGAGCGGCGTACCGTCCCGCGTCCGACGCCTCGGCCGCGACGATCCCACCGGGAGCCGGGGGGGCGCGGTTGGTCGGGCCGAGCGAGCCCCACGCCCCCGCCTGACCGAACGGAGAAACGCTCGACCAGCGGCTCGGGGGCCGGTCCATCGGGTCGGCCCGGCTCTCCCCTCACCGTGTCGCGCCTTCGCACGTACCTCCCGTGAGCGTGCCCGGTGAGTTCCAACTTTATCTACACTCGGGGATGCGTGGGGGAGGCACCCATGACCGACCCGATCGTCGCCGAGGAGTTGGCCAAGACGTACGGCGGGAAAGTCAAGGCCGTGCAGGGCGTCAGCTTCACCGTCAAGGAAGGAGAGGTCTTCGGATTCCTCGGACCGAACGGCGCGGGAAAGACCACCACCGTCCAGATGCTCACCGCGAACCTTCGACCCACGAGCGGTCGAGGAATGACCGCGGGTCTCGACATCGCGCAGCGCCCCGAGGAGGTCAAGCGACGCATCGGTCTGGTCTTCCAGGAGTCCACCGCCGACTCCGATCTCACGGGGCGGGAGAACCTCGAGCTGCAGGCCGCCCTCTACTCCGTCCCCAACGCCGAGGGGCACGCTCGGATCGAGTCGCTGCTCCATCAGATGCAGGTCGCGGAGGCGGCCGATCGGCCGGTCAAGACCTACTCCGGCGGCATGCGGCGCCGTCTCGAGCTGGCGGTCGGCCTCGTTCACAATCCGAAGATCCTCTTCCTGGATGAGCCGACCCTCGGCCTCGATCCCCAGGGCCGGGCCGGATTCTGGCGGTACATCCAGGACCTGCGGAAGGAGCTCGGGCTGACCGTGTTCCTCACCACCCACTACCTGGACGAAGCGGACAATCTCTGCGATCGGCTCGCGATCATCGACCACGGGAAGATCGTCGCCACGGGAACTCCGGCCCAGTTGAAGGACAATCTCGGGGGCGATGTCGTCACCGTCCGGATCCAGCAGACCGACCGGGATCTCACGCCCCTCTTCCAGGCGATCCCCGGCGCCACCTCGGTGCAGGTGCAGGACGGGGCCTACCGGATCAAGTGCGCGAGCGGCGAGCAGCTCGTGCCGGTGCTCGTCGAGTCCGCGTTCAAGTCCGGCGTCACGGTCACGGCCGTCTCCCTGAAGCGTCCCAGCCTCGACGAGGTGTTCCTCGAGTACACCGGCCGAGAGTTCCGGGAGGACGAGAGCGGGCCGACCGCCACCGACATGGCCGTCCGGATCGGACAGGTCCGCCAGGGCATGGGCCGGGGAGGCCGCTGATGGCGATCCCGATCCTCGCGCTGACGCGACGCGAGCTCCTGCGGATCGCCCGGAACCCGGCGGCGATCTTCACGAGCCTCCTGATCCCGATCCTGTACCTCACCCTGTTCGGCCAGGGGTTCTCGAACCTCGCCGGCGGGAACTCGGTGCTCCTGCCGCCCGGCTACTTCCTCAGCGCCCCGAACTTTTTCTCGTCGTTCGCGGTCGGGATGGCCGGATTCGTCGCGCTGACCGCGACGCTCTTCACCGGCGCGAACGTCATCTTCGACAAGCTGTTCGGGATCTTCAAGCGCATCGCCGCCTCCCCGGCGTCGGCGACCGCGGTCTTCGGTTCGCGCGTGATCGCGGGCGCGGTCCAACCGACCTTGCTCTCCTTCTTCGTGCTCGGGCTCGCGATCCTCCTCGGGCACACGGGGATCTCGAGTCTCAGCGGGCTCGACATCACGCAGTCGATCTCGGTCCTCGGCGCCTTCGAGATGCTCGCCGCGATCGTGCTCCTCTCCGCGATGTTCGCCGGACTCTTCTCGGCGTTCGGGTTCCTCCTGACGCAGCCGCAGTCGTACTTCGCGGTCGTGAACGCGATCAACCTTCCGGTGCTGTTCACCTCGAACGCCATCTATCCGTGGGGGTCCATGCCCCAGTGGCTCCGCGACGTCGCGAGCTACAATCCCGTCAGCCTGTGCGTGAACGTCCTGCGCGAGAACTTCTTCGGGACGGCCTACTACCCGTACCCGCCGTACGTCTACCTCGGCGGGCTCGTCGCGTGGACGGTGGCGATCTTCTGCCTCGCCACCCTGCTCGCCCGGCGCACTCTGCTCCCGCACGACTGAGCCCGGCCGGGGCTCAGTCTCCGGCCGCCGCCGGCTCCGGGGCCGGCGGCGGGGCCTTCCCGCGCAGGGCGATCGGGACGAGCGACAGCAGGACCAGCCCGGCCGAGATGAGGAAGATCAGGTGGATCGAATCGAGGAACCCCGCCGCGACCGTGCCGCCGCCCGAGATCGTGCCGCCCGTCAGGATGACCTCGAGCGCCGAGCGGGGCACGACGGACGACATGATGACGAGGGTGAGCCCGAGGCTGACCGTGGCCCCGGTGTTGAGGAAGGTCGTCCCGATCCCTGAGGCGACGCCCCGGCGGTTCGGGGGCACCGCGGTCATCATGGTGGCACGATTCGGCGCGGCGAAGAGGCCCATCCCGGCGCCGACCAGCACGAGCGGAGGCGTCAGCTGGAGGAACGAATCCTCGGCGCCGATCGTCGCGAGCCAGAGGAATCCCCCGGCCGAGAGGATCAGTCCGAAGACGGTGAACCACGTCGGCCCGTAGCGATCGGAGAGCCAGCCGCTGATCGGTCCGAACGTGGCCAGCGACGCCGACACCGGGATCAGGAACAGGCCGGCGGTGAACGGGTCGAGATACCGGGGCGGTCCCTGGAGGTAGAAGACGAGGACGAACGTGAACGCCCCCCGGGCGAGCGCATTGAGGAGCGTCGCGGTGGTCGTCGTGGAGAACACTCGACTGCGGAACAGCGACAGATCGAGCATCGGGGACTCGACCCGGGACTCGATGTAGACGAACCCGACGAGCATGATCGCCCCTGCGACGACGAGTGCGATCGCGACGTCCCCGTCGACGTCGCCGAGCGCGCCGAGCGTGACGCCCGCAAGGATCACGGTGAGCCCGAGGGCGAAGGCGACGTTCCCGGCCCAGTCGATCCGGGGCCGCTCCTCCTGGGCGGCGAGCTCCCTCAGATCCGCCCGGGCGCGGAGCGTGGCGATGAGCCCGATCGGGACATTGACGAAGAAGATCCACCGCCAGCCGATCGTCGCGGTGATCGCGCCGCCGAGGATGAGCCCCGCCACGGCCCCGACGACGATCGAGATCTGGTTGATCCCGAGGGCCCGACCCCGCTCGTTGGGCGGGAAGGCGTCGGTGATGATCGCCGCGGAGTTCGCGAACAGGAATCCGGCGCCGACGGCCTGGACCAGACGGAACAGGACCAGTTCGACTCCGGTCTGGGAGAGACCGCAGAGCAACGAACCGACCGTGAACACCGCGAAGCCGAGCACGTAGAGCCGGACCCGGCCGAACATGTCGGAGAGCCGCCCGAAGTTGAGCAGGACCACGGCGGTGAGGAGCGAGTAGCCGAGGAGGATCCAGAGAAGGGTCGTGGCGTTGGTACCGGGGAGCTGACGGCCGATCGTGGGCAGCGAGATCAGCACGATGTTCGTGTCGATCGCCGCCATCAGCGTGGCGACAGTGGTGTTCGAGAGGACGAGCCACTTGTACTTCATGGGAGCCGGCCCTGCCGGCCGCCGAGGCGGCCATCGACCGGGTCCCGGAGCGTTCCGGGAGCCCGCCAGGGAGCGGACGCCACGCCGAGCTTCCTCGCTTATCCGAGCGGGGTCTGGGTCGCCTGATAGCCGGCGATTTCGGAAGAGACTTTGTCCACGTATTCGCGGAACATACGGAGCACGTTCCGGGCGGTGATGATGCCCAGCACCTGGTCCCCGGAGCGAACGATCATCCGTCGGATCCCCTTCTCGGCCATCGACGCGACGACCTCGTCCGTCGGCGTCTCGGGGCCGCACGAGTCGACGACCGGGGTGGCGATCTCCCGCACGGCCACCCGGGCAGGATCGAGCCCGGGCGCGACGACTTTGGAGAGGTAGTCCCACTCGGTCACGATGCCCGCGATCGTGACGCCGGCGCGCAACAGCACGGCGTACCCCTTGTGCTGCTGGGCCATCGTCCTCGCGCAGCTGAGGGCGTCGGTCGCCTCGTCGACGGTCAGTACCGTTCGATCCATGATGTCCTTCGCGACGAGCACCATCGGCCGCCGAAGCGCGCGGAGATTAATACCGTCCTCGCGCCGTGGTCCCAGCGACGCATGACGGGGTCCGAGCCGACGCTCCCGTCCCTCGACACCGCGCTGCTCGACGGATTCGCCTTTCGGTGTCGGCCGGACTGCGGGCTCTGCTGCTTCGCGGAGCCGCGGGTGAGCTCGTCGGATCGCGTGCCTCTCCTACAAATCGCCCCGGAGGCCGAGCTCGTCGGAGCCGGCCGGGACGTCTTCCTCGCGAGCCGTCCTGATGGTGGCGCGTGCCAGATGCTCGACCGGCTCCAATGCCGAGTCCACGCGGCTCGTCCGGCTCCGTGCCGGGAGTTTCCGATCACGGTCCACGTCGGACTGCGTCTGCAGGCCACGGTGGTCCTGAGCTGCCCCGGGGTCTCGCTCGAAGGTCTCCGCGCCGCCCGTGCACGCACGCCGTCCCCACCGGCGCCGTCCTTCCGGGAAGAGCTCACGTCCGTGCGCGGGCGGATCGATCGGTCGGTCGTGCGTCGGATGGAAGACGCTCAACGGCGGCGAAGGAAGCTCGCCCGGGAGCTCGACGCCCAAGGCCGGTGGAAGGACGAGGCCCCGGTGCGGACCGCCCTAGCTTCGGCGATCCCCCTCCCGACCTCGGACGACTTTCCGGTCGCGGAGCCGCCGCGGGCCGAGGACGGTCTCTCCGGGCTTCCGCTCTTCTTCGACGGTCGAGGCGGTCCGGTGGCGATCGGGGCGGGTCTCGGGGGGTGGGCGCTGCTGGAGCTTTCCCCGGAGGGTGGCGCGACTCCGCTCGGGGTGGTTCCTCCCCCGGATCGTTGCCCGCCCATGAGTCCGCCCGCGAAGGCCCTCCTGACGGCCTACCTCGACTACTGGCTGCGTCGGGACGCCGTGTTCGGCGCGGTTCATCTCGCAATGGCCGAAGCGGACGAGGGCACCGTCGAGGAGTGGGTGCGTCGCGAGCTCCGCGGCATCGGTGCGCTCGTCCTGGCCCGCGCGGACGTTCGGGCCCGCGCCCGACGCGGGCCGGGGGGTCCGCTGTCGGCGGAGGAGGTCGCCGAGGGGATCCGCGCGACGGATCAGGACCTGCTCGATCGCGCGACGTGGGGCGATCGACTCTAGTCCCGGCGGAGCGCGGGAAATTTCGTCCCGAGGCGCCGTTCGAGCTCCTCGATGAGCTTCGTCTCGTGTTCGGGGCGCCAGCGGGACCCGCTCGGCTGTTCCGGCTCCCCCCACGTCCGAGGCGGGAGCTCGCCAATCGTTTGCCGGTAGGACGAGCGCCAGGACTCGGCGAGCTCGCTCCGGTCGTCCGGCACGGTTGCCCCGGCGAGCACGAGCCCGGTGCGGGCGAGCACGCGGCTGACGGCGCTCGCGCGGTATCCCCCTCCGCCGGTGACGACGAGTCGTCCTCCGGAGATTTCGCGCGCCAACGCAAGAACGGCGCGATCGATTTCGACGTACGCTTCCGGAGTGTATTGTAAGTGAGCCAGCGCGTCGCCGGCGTGCCCGTCGACGCCGTGTTGCAGCACGATCACCTCGGGGCGGAACGACCGCAGGAGCGGCGGCACCACCCGAAGGAAGAGCGGCACGAGCGCTTCGTTGCCGGTGAGCGGAGGGAGGGGGAGATTCACCTTGAGTCCGGACCCGTCGCCCTTCCCCGTCTCGGAGGGGAATCCGGTGCCGGGGAAGAGCGTCCGGCCGTCCTGGTGGATGTCGATGTCGAGGACCTTGCCGGAGTCGTAGAACCCGTACATCACCCCGTCGCCGTGGTGGGCATCGATGTCCAGATACGCGACCCGATGCCCTCGCTCGACGGCGCGAGCGACGATCACCGCGACATCGTTGAAGATGCAGAACCCGCTCGCCCGGTCCGGGCGAGCGTGGTGAAGCCCCCCGGCGGGGTGGAACGCGGGCCGCGAGGTGCGGAACGTCTGGTCGAACGCCTGACTGGCGCCCTCGACGAGCCGTGCCGCTTCCTCGTAGCAACCGGGGAACGAGGGGGTGTCGCCGGCATCGAGCAGGATCGGATTCTCGTACCCGCTCGCCCGCCCCACGAAGTCGACGTACGAGGGATGGTGGAACAGCTCGAGGAGCGCCCGATCGGCCGGCGCCACCGACCGGATCCACGTGGCGGGTCCGTCGTCGCCCAGCGTCGTGGCGAGGAGTTCCGCGGCGAGCGCGCGGCTGCGCTCGGAGAACGGGTGCTCCACCCCGAGGTCGTACGCCCGGAACCGGTCGTCCCAGACGATCGAAACGGTCGGGTCGGTCAACATCCCTCCCCGGGTGGCCGCGGCGCGGCACGCCCTACGCTCCGGGCGCGCGCCGATCGAGCAGACCCGTCGTACGTGCCGCCCGACCGACCACCTCGAGGACGCACGGGACTCCGCGTTCCCTCAAGGGGCGAGCGGGTTAAACGCCGCGCCTTTGGGGGCGACCGAGTCTCAACGCGGGGGCTCGGTCTCGAGCGAGGACGGGAGCCCCCGGCGACCCCATACCTTCTCGAGCAAGCGGCTCGTCGATCGGAGCGTCACTTCGGTGACCGCGCTCACTCGCGCTACCTGGGCTCGGGAGCGGCGTTCGCCGTGCTTCTCGGCGGCGAGATAGATGAGGGCCGCGACGAGTCCGTGCGGGGAGAGTCCGGACAGCTCGGGGTCGTCGCGGGCCTCGTCCAGCATCGCTTCGACCGTGGAACGGACCCACGGCGAGAGCGCGAGCTCCTGAGCGTACCGGCCCAGGAACGCTTTGGTGCCGACGCTGGGAACGCTCAGGCCGGTGCCGCGCTGGATCACCTTGAAAGTGCGCCCGACCTCCGAGCGCTTCGCCCCGACGGCTTCGGCCACCTCACCGAGCGTCCGGGGGATCGAGAACCGGCGGCAGGCGACGTAGAGCGCCGCCCCGACGCTGGCGGGAAGGCTGCGGCCTCGGAAGAGACCCCGCTGCTTCGACTCGCGGAAGACGTGCTCGGCCTCGGCCTGGATCACGGGCGGGAGGCTGAGCCGCTCGACCGCCACGATGATCTCGTTGCGAGCGGGGGAGCGGTCGATGCCCCCGTCGGCGGCGCGGGAGGTCTGTCGTTGCATCACCCGCTTCAGGTGCTGGAACTCGTAGCGCCGGTGCCAATCGAGACGCTTCCCCTGGCCGTCGCGCACGGTCGTCAGCGTCGACCCGAGCGCCCGCTTCGAGCCGCCCGGGGGAACGAACGGACCGATCCCGCGACCGCTGCCTTCGGAACCGGACGACTCGACGATCGGCGGTGGCGTCGCGAGGATCTCCGTGGTCTCGAACACGAGGCCGCACTCCGCGCAGTGAGTTTCGGAGCGAATCGGGTCGACGATGCGGTGGGCGCTCCCGCACATGGGGCACGCCGGCCCCTTCGGTGCCGCCTCGAGCGCTCCCGGAGCGCCCCGCGTGACAGGGTCTGTCACGGCTATACCGGGGGCCTCACCAGTTTATGAGTTTTCGTCCAAGACCAGTCGGGCGACAAACGCACCCGTTGTCGGTAAACCTATTTCTCGGGTGTCGGGTAGGTCCGCGCCGTGCGGGCGGGCCTCTTTGCCGTCGGTACCGCGGTGGCGATCGTCGGCGCCGGCGTGCTGATCGCGTCGTTCACCTTCTCGACGGGCCCGACGCGCATGAACTTCGACCCGATCGCGGTCTCCAACCTCGCCGGCCACTCCTCGTACACTCCGCAGCTCGCGGGGACGAACGATTCCTCGGCGAGCACGCATCTCGTCTGGTCCGCGACGACGTCGCTGCTCGTCACCGTGTTCCCCTCCGTGCCTTGTCCGGGCAGCACCACCAAGTCGTGCGCGAGCGGCCACGCGATCGCGTCCTGGTGGGAGAGCTCGGGCAGCTGGTCGGCGAGCGGCCCGCTCTCGTTCCCGCTGTTCCTGAACATCACGAACCCCAACGCGACCCCGGCCACGTTCTCGGGCTCGCTGATCGAAACGTACACGACGAGCGCCCTGAGCGATCCCACCTGGGGGTTCTTCCTTCCGGTGCTCGGAGCCGTGGTCCTGATCGCGATCGGGGGGGTCGGGATCTTTCTCGGGATCTTCCTCCCCCAGGGGATCTACTCGGGGGCCCGCGGGCCGCCGGCCGAGTTCGACGATCCCGAGCTCGACGAGTTCGACGACGAGGAGGAACCCCCGCCCCCCGAGGGCGGCGGAGCGGACTGAATCCCCGATCTCACTGGCCCCAGAACGGGTGCGCGGGCCGATGGAGTCGGGCGACTTCCTCGAGGATCTCGGACTCGCGCGGAGTGAGGGTCTGCTTGCGGAGTCGGCGCGCCGCCGACTCCGGGATCGCGACGAGCAACTGGTCTCCTTCCTTGAGATTGCGCCCGATCACCGCCCCGTCGATCGACGCGGCGAGCTCGCTCGACTCCTCCGCGGCGGAGACCGATGCGCCGTCCTTCTGGAGGGCCTTCAGCACTCCGACCTCGGTGCCGTCGGTGCGCATGAGTCGCACGCCCGGTCGCAGGGTGCCGCCCAGCACCTTTACGCCGACGATCGCCGGCTTCGAGGCGCGGAAGACGAACCCCTCGAGCACCTCGAGCTTCGCGGGGTGGACCAGCTCGAGCCGCCGTTGCGCGTCGAGCGCGCGCAGGCGCTGGTCGCGCCAGGTGACGTACTCCTCGATCAGGCGGTACATCACGTCGCTCCGCAGGATCCGCACCGGTCCGGCGTCCCCCTCGGGCTGGGCGTCGGGCAGCACGGGGACGTTGAACGCGAGCACGGCGCGATGCGACGGGTCCTTCACCGTTGCCATCCGGATGATCGTCGAGCGGCCGACGGGCCCGACCGTCGCCTCGTGGATCGGGATCTTGTTCTCCCGGCACTCGAACGCCAGCGCTTCGAGACCTCCCAGCGCATCCGCCAGGATCGCCACCCCGCTCTCGGCGAGCTCCGCCACGGGTTGGGCCTCGCGCGCCAGCTCGACCCGCACCCGCTCGACCTCGTCGGGCGTGCGCACGACCTTGAGCAGGCCGCCCGGCATCGCGTCCTCGATGCCGGGGGCGGAAAGATACACTCCCGCCGCGGCGAGCACCTCGTCGAACGCGGTGAGCTTCACCTGCTTCGAGCCGGTCCCGGGCTTGAGCGGGATCGGTCGGTAGATGCCTCGGACCCGCGTCGTGAACGGCTCGCTGCGGCCGGTCGCGACGATCTCGTCGCCGACCTTGAGTCGTCCGCGGTAGACGATGACGTTCCCCACGGGGCCGATCCCCTTCTGGTCGCTCCGTTCGAGGATCGTCGCCTCGCCGCCCTCCGTGACGAGGGCGAGCTCCTCCCGTAGGAACCGCTGCGAGAGCCCCACGAGCAGCGCGATGAGTTCGGGAACCCCCACTCCGGTCTTGGCCGAGACGGGTACGATCCCGACGTTTCGGGTGAAATCGCTCACGCGATCGAATCGCTCCGCCGAGAACCCGACCTGCACCAGCTCCTCGGCGACGGAGTAGAGATGCTGATCGAGGGCCCGGCCGAATTCCGGTGCCGAGCGGGCGATCTGCTCGAGCACCGGGAGCGGGCTCGACGGCTTCCTCCATCCGCTCAGCAGATCGATCTTCGTGAGCGCGACCGCGAACGGGGTCTTTTCGTGCCGCAGGATCTGGATCGACTCGCGCGTCTGCGGCATCATCCCCTCGCGGACGTCGACGACGAGGACGGCGAGGTCCGCGAGGGCACCGCCCCGGCGTCGGAGCGTCTCGAACGAGCGGTGGCCGGGCGTGTCGACGAACAGGAGGCCCGGCACGGCGAGCTGACCGGACGAGAGGATCCCCTCGCAGAGGCGTCGCACCGTCGGACCCGGCACCTCGATGGCGCCGATATGCTGGGTGATCCCGCCGGCTTCCTTCGAAGCCCGGACGCTCCCGGCGATGCGGTCGAGGAGCGTCGTCTTCCCGTGGTCGACGTGACCCAGGAGCGAGACGATCGGCTCGCGGAGCTCGGACACGGCCGTACGACCGGAACCGAACCTTTAGGGTTGCTGGCCGCCGAACGCCGTCGCCACGAGAGGGCGGAGCTCCTCGGCGACCCGCTCCGGCGCCACCGGGTTCACCGCGACGCCCGAACCGAGTTCGTAGCCGTCGGCCCGGACGAGTCGCGGCGCGACCTCGAGATGCCAGTGGAACCGATCCCAGGAGCCGGGCGTGGGGAGATGGCCGTGGACGAACCAATTGTAGGAGACGATCCCGCGCTGGCGATCGATCGCGCGCAGCACGGCGGGCAGGCATCGGGCGAGCGCGTCGACCTCTCGGTCGCTCGCGTCCACGAAGGACCGGGCGTGCCGACGGGGGACGAACCAGACCTCGTAGGGGTACTCGGAGGCGAACGGAGCGAACGCGACGAACTCGGGGCCCTCCCCGACGATCCGGGACCGTTGCCTCCGCTCCGCGTCCACGACCGCTTCGAGGCGACAGCCGTCGCCTCCGAAGAGGTTGCCCCGACGGAACGCCTCCACTTCCTCGTCGATCCGGGCGGGTCGCGGCTCGGTCGCCATGATCTGCGCGTGCGGGTGCGGCAGCGTGCCCCCGGACTCGGGTCCCCGGTTCTCGAACAGCAAGACGTTCCCGATCCCGGGACGGGCCGAGAGAGCGCGTACTCGGTCGCGGAGGAATCGAAAGAGCGTGTGCGCCTGCTCGTCGGACAGGTACGGGAGATCGGGGGCATGGGCCGGAGCCTCGACGATGACCTCGTGGAAGCCCCTCCCGGGGCCGCGTTCGAACGGTGGGACCACCGCGGGACCCTCGAGCCGGGTCTCCGGGGCGACCGAGGGAAACTTGTTGGGGAACGACCGCACGGTCCAGCCGGGTCCGTTCGGGGGGAGGCCCGCGGGGCGAACCGCCGCCTCCTCGGGCGGGGTGCGGTCTTCGTGGCCTTCGCAGAACGGGCAGTCTTCCGCGGTCGCCTGGGCGGCGGGAGGTCCCCCGTACTGGTTCGGACGAGCGGCCCGACCTTCGGCGAGGATCCGCCATCGGCCGGTGAACGGGTCCCTACGGAACTCGGACATCGTTCGTCGACCGGACGGCGGCGGACCTATTGAACTCCCGGACGGCCGCGCTCCGGTGGGCCCGGAAACTCATCCAGCGAGACCTGCCGCTGGCTGCGCGGGATGAGCCGCTCGACCCGCACCGAAACCGTACGAACGGCCCGACCCCGACCCGAGCGCTCGCCCTCCAGCAATTCCCGACCGAGTCGGAGCGCGGCCGACTCGAGGGGAGCGACCCCTTCCGTGGCCGCGCCCAACGACCGACTTCGCTGGGTGCGCGTGAAGTCGGCCCACCGGAACGCCACGCCGACGGTCGCGTAGCGGAGCTCCTCGCGGTCGAGGCTCTCGGCGAGGTCCGCCGCGAGGCCGCGGATCGCGCGCTCGAGTTCCTCCGCGCTGTCCACGTCGCGCTCGAAGGTGCGATCGGTGGAGCGGGATCGGGGTCCCGGATCCACCTCGACCGGGTCCCGGCCCTCTCCCCGGGCGATCTGGATCCAGTATCGGGCGGACGGCCCCACCGTCCGGGCCAGCTCGGACGCCTTGCGCGCCGCCAGCTCCCCGATCGTGCGGACTCCGGCACGCGCGAACAGTTCCTCCGTCTTCGGCCCGACCCCGGGGATCGCGCGCACGGGGAGCGGGGCCAGGAACGCGGCTTCACTGCCGGGAGGGACCACGACGATTCCCCCCGGCTTCGCCCGGTCCGTCGCGATCTTCGCGACCGTCCGGGTCGTGGCGACCCCGATCGAGGCCGGTAGGGAGAGGGTCGAGCGCAGCCCCGCCTGCACCCGTTCGGCGAGCGCGCGGGCGTCGTCGAGTCGTTCCACGTCCGCGCCGATCGCCGCCTCGTCGATCGAGAGCGGGATCACCTCGGACGAGAAGGAGGCGAGGAGCGAGCGGACCTCCTCGGCCACCCGCGCGTACTTCGCGTGATCGGGCCGGATCCAGATCGCATCGGGGCAGAGGCGCGCCGCCTGCCCGGCCGGCTGGGCGCTGTGGATGCCGAACTTGCGCGCCTCGTAGCTCGCGGAGAGCACGACCCCCCGCGTGGGTCCTTCCTGAGGCGGGGGACCGACGATCACGGGCCGGCCGACGAGCTCGGGCCGTTCCCGCAACTCGCACGAGACGTAGTAGGCGTCGAGATCGACGTAGATGGTGACGTGCATCCGGCTCGCCCCGCCGGACGGAGACGATCGAGCGACTTGGGTTTTCCGCGCGGTCAGGCCCCGCCGAAGTCGACCGCTTTGGCGTCGACCACGAGCCCGGTCGGACCGATGGCGTACGGCTGGACGGTGCGGGCATGGGCGGTCCGGCGCATCTTCAGGATGCGCAGTGAGAGCCCGACGCGGTGCCCGTCGGGGCCGGAGCTGTACCCCAGGAGCAGCACTCCGTCGGAGACGTACTCGGAGAGTCCGTCGCGGCTCACCTCGGGGTGCAGCGGGTCCGCCTCGGCCGTCAGCACGGTGGTCGCGCCGGCCTGCCGGCACGCGCCGGCCAGGGCGAAGAGCGTCGCGCGCCGGTTCGGCTCGTCGTCGCTGAGCATGTTGAGCAGGGACACCGAGTCGACGACGATCCGCTTCGCCCCCATCGAGGCGAGTTCCTTTCCGAGCTCGCCCTGGACGCGATGCAGGCTCTGCCGTGTCTCGCGGGGATCGAGTCGCACGACCTTGAGCGACCCCTTCTCCACGGCGGCGTCGACGGGCCAGTGGAACTGGCGGGCGCTCTCGAGCAGCTGCGGGGTGTCCTCCTCGAGCGAGAGGAAGACCCCCTTCTCCCCCGCGGCGGCGCCCGCGAGCAGGAACTGGAGCCCGAAGCACGTCTTCCCGGTCCCCGGCAATCCCGTGACCAGCACCACGTGCCCCTCGGGAAAGCCGCCCCCGAGCATCTCGTCGAGCCCGGGGATCCCGGTCGGAACCTTGGGCCGGTTCGTCTCAGACCCGCTCATACTGCGTCGTCACCAGCCCGTTCTTCGCATTGACCCGGATCACGAAGCGTCCCTGGTGCTCGGCGGGGAGCCGCGACAGCACCGGCATGAACTTCTCGATCAGCATCGCCCGCTGCCGGTGGGAGTGGGTCGGGCTCGACATCCAGTTGAAGTGGAGCACGCCGTCCACCGAGTCGATCACGGCCTGCTCGACGTGCGGCGGGGCGACGCCCTCGGAAAGGATCAGGTAGACGATCCCGCCCCACTCCTTCGCCCGCCGGCGCAGTCCCTTCGTGAGTGTCAGCACGTCGGCGTCGTCGACTCCGCGTCGGACGAGGAGGTCCGTCAGCGAGTCCAGGATGACGAGGTGATTGTCGCCGCACGCCTCCACGGCGTCGGCGACGGCCCGCAGGGGATCCTCGGCCGGACTCGTCTGGGCCGGGGCGCCCGAAAGGAGGGCGCTCGGCACCGACGACCACGACGGTGGTACCGGAGTGTCGGCGAAGTACGCCGGCGAGACGTCGCGGAACGTGAGGTGGCGGCTCAGGACGCTCGGGTAGGTCCCGTCGAAGGCGCCGCGGAGCTCGCTCATCACCTGCTCCCGAGATCGGCTCGTGCTGACGTACTCCACCGCGTCGGGAAAGACGAACGGCCCCTTCGCATTCCCCAAGTAGAACTGGTGCAGCCGGGGGTCGTCGAACCGTAGCATGAGGTGGACGGCGGAGGTCAGCGCGAACTCCTGGTGCCCGGCGCCCGCGGCGCCGAAGAGCAGCACGACCGATCCGGCCGGAAGTCCCCCGGTCAGGTAGTCAAAATCCGGCACGCCCGTCGGGACCCGGGCCGGCTGGTCCGTCAGCTCGGGCGGACGCAACGGGCGGGACGTCGCCGCCGGGAAATAGAACGGGCGTGGAGATTCCGTCGCCATGATCGCGGAACTCGCACCCGGGGGTTCGAGCCCGTGGCGAGGTATTAGAAGCCTCGTTTCGAGGTGCCTTCGTCCGCGACGGAGGTCGCGCCGGACTTGAGAAATTCTCTCAAAACGACCGTCGCATACGCGCCCTTCGGAAGGGCGAAGCGGAACCGAACGCGTTCCGATTCCGCCGCGAGCGCGATCGGGGGGGTCGGCAGCAGGATGGGCCTCCACGCGCCCCGGCTCGCGATCTCGGGATGCGCCGGGATGCGGAACATCGCCCGATCGACCGCTTCGGCCTCGAGGAGTCGGTCGAGGGTGGCCCCCGGACCACCTTCGGACGGGGGGGTGTCGTAGCCGACGAGCGGCCCCGCGACCATGGCGCGACCCCGCTCGACGAGCTCGCGGCATTCCGGGAGATTGTCGGGACCGACCGGCACGGACTCTGGCCCCCGGACCGTGCCATCCCGCGCGAGCCGCACGATCCGGTCCCCCGGCTCGGGGGAGTTCCCCGGCGCCCCTTCGCGATGCCGGGCGCTCACCCATCGATTGAACAGCCACGATTGGTACGCGTGGACGAACAACGTCCGCAGATCGCGGGAGAGGGCCCGGAAGGCCCGCTCCGGAGGATGGCCCCGGGCCAGGTGCTCGAGCAACGTCCGCTCGAACCGGTACTCCCGCGGGAACTCCCGGAGCGCCCGCTCGGGATCATGGTGCTCCGCGTACGCCCGTCGAGCGAGGTCCCCGCTGCCGGGGGTCCCCTCCGCGGGGCGGTCCGCCAGGTAGACGTCGACCGCGCGCGCGAGGTCCCCACGAACGAGCCAGCGGCCGACCTCGTGGGTGATCGGACGGACCTCCCCGAACCGCTGCGGCCCGAAGAAAT
>Ga0335073_10001753_pt1 | contig 29273 bp, 29 predicted proteins | sample Lox_Sample_22_FD_207093 | JGI IMG/M metagenome (GOLD analysis project Ga0335073, IMG submission 207093) | Soil microbial communities from Loxahatchee National Wildlife Refuge, Florida, United States - Lox_Sample_2.2 | ecosystem: Environmental > Terrestrial > Soil > Wetlands | place: USA... | reverse complement strand
TGCTATAGCTATTCCGCCACCGCTTGCCGAAGATATCCTGCGATGTCGTTGACGAAGCGATGTACCGACACCTCGGCGATACGATGGCCGGCGATCGCGTTCATCGTCTTTCCTACCGGGCCAAAGGGCGGTTCGTAGATCCCGCAGAAATCAAGCTGGGTTTCGGTTGAGGTCAGCGGGTAAACCGCCAGCTCGCCCTGCATCAGGGGAAACAGGCGCGGCAGGGTTGCGGCCTCCCATTCGATGAGCAGTTTCGTGCTGGCGGGGGAAATGTCGTCCGCTGGCTTTTCCTCGACACTCTTCACGACAATCTTGATGTCGGCCTTCACTCCAAGTCCGGCAAAATCGACGTGCAGTTCAGCGGCAACCGACTCTGCCCGCGACGCTGCGGCCTTGGTGGCGGACTGGAACACTGCGAGTGCGTTCCGTTTGAGCGCATCGCGGACGCGATCATAGGGGTGGTTTACGTAGTCGTAGCTGCGAATCCGGCGTCCCGTGCTCATCGACGTTCTTTCGGCCAATTCAAGCGCCCCCGAAACCCGGCATGCACGCAACTGTACCATAGCCCCGCCAGGAGCAGCGCGTTGTGGTTTTCGCGGACGGTGCTCCGTAACATTGCAGGTCCGCACGGCCGCTACCGTCCCAGCCACAGCGAGGATTTCGCTTGTGTATGATATCTACCGCTTCGGATTTAGCGGTCGTTGCGATCCAAAGCAAGGGGTGAGGAGGGTCGATGGCTCATGTTGATGTCCCATTGTCGCGCTCGGGGTTCGGGCAGACGAGGCGAGCCGACAACTGGTGGGTACAGCCGCTGCTGGTGTTTCTCGGTCTTTCCGTATTCATTGTTTACTCCACCTGGGCGGCGTTGCAGGGCGCGCACTACCGATTCGGGCCGTACCTCTCACCGTTTTACTCGCCGGTATTGTTCGGTCCCCACGGCTGGTTTGGCCGAACGCCAAACTGGCTGCCCGTCTGGGTGACAGGCGCCATGCTCATCCTGTGGGCGCCGGGCGGTTTTCGAGTCACCTGCTATTACTATCGAGGTGCGTATTACAAGGCATTCTGGGCTGATCCACCTTCCTGCACCATAGGCGAGCCGCGGAAGACATACCTCGGCGAACGGTCCTTCCCTTTAATCATGCAGAACATTCATCGCTATTTTCTTTACCTGGCGCTGGTGTTTCTTGTGATTCTCGGACGCGATGTGTGGGATGCGTTCTGGTTCAACGGCCGCTTCGGTATTGGCGTCGGCACTCTCGTCCTACTGGGCAATCTCGTGCTGTTGACTTGCTACACCTTCAGTTGCCACTCCCTTCGCCACCTTGTCGGCGGCTTTCGTGACCGGCTGGCCGGCTCCCCAACGCGCAAGCGCGTGTACGACTGCGTCAGTTGTCTCAACCGGCGGCACATGATCTTTGCCTGGTGCAGTCTGTTCAGCGTGGCATTTGCCGATCTCTACGTGCGTCTGTGTTCCATGGGTGTGTGGACGGACTGGAGGATCCTCTAATGGCCGAGTACATCACCCACGAGCACGATGTGGTGATCATCGGGGCGGGAGGCGCGGGGTTGCGGGCTGCGGTCGAAGCTTCCGCCGCTGGGGTTAAGGTCGCGGTCATTTCAAAATCGCTTCTGGGAAAGGCCCATACGGTGATGGCCGAAGGCGGTATCGCCGCAGCAATGGCCAACGTGGACGATCGCGACAATTGGCGCGTTCACTTCTCCGACACCATGCGCGGAGGCCAGTACCTCAATAACTGGCGCATGGCGGAGCTTCACGCCAAGGAAGCTCCGGATCGCGTGCGCGAGCTCGAGGCCTGGGGCGCGCTGTTCGACCGCACCAAAGACGGCCGCATCCTCCAACGCAATTTCGGCGGGCATCGTTATCCCCGGCTGGCCCACGTTGGCGATCGCACGGGGCTGGAGATGATCCGCACGCTTCAGGATCACGGCATCCATCTCGGTCTGGATGTCTTCATGGAGCACACGATCGTCACCCTGCTGAAGGACGGCGATCGCATCGCGGGCGCCTTTGGCTATGATCGCGAGCGTGGGCGATTTCACTTGTTTCGCGCCAAGGCTGTCGTGCTGGCGACGGGAGGGATCGGACGGGCTTTCAAGATTACCAGCAACAGTTGGGAATACACCGGCGACGGCCATGCCCTTGCCTATCATGCAGGTGCGTCGCTGATGGACATGGAGTTTGTGCAGTTCCATCCGACAGGGATGATCTGGCCACCCAGTGTGCGCGGCATCCTGGTCACGGAAGGTGTGCGTGGCGACGGAGGAGTACTGCGGAACAGAAACGGAGAGCGTTTCATGTTCAACGACATTCCTCCACTTTATGCCAACCAGACTGCCGATTCCGAGGAGGAAGGCTGGCGTTACACGCAAGGGGATAAGAACGCCAGGCGTCCGCCGGAGCTGCTGACGCGCGACCACGTGGCCCGCTGCATTCGGCGCGAGGTGCGCGAAGGACGCGGAAGTCCGCACGGGGGCGTCTTCCTCGACATCGCGTGGATTAAGGCGAGGATCCCCAACTCCGCCGAATACATCAAGAAGAAACTGCCCAGTATGTATCACCAATTCAAGCAGCTTGCCGATGTCGATATCACCCGGGAGCCTATGGAAGTCGGGCCTACAATGCACTACATGATGGGCGGCATCCGCGTAGATGCCGACGCGCAAATGTCGGAGGTCCCCGGATTGTTCGCTGCGGGAGAGTGCGCCGCAGGTTTGCATGGCGCCAACCGGCTGGGCGGGAATTCGCTTTCTGATTTGCTGGTGTTCGGCCAGCGTGCAGGGGAATATGCTGCGAAGTTCGCCAAACAGAACTCGTTGGGTGCGATCGACCCCGCCAGGCTTGTCCCGGCTGAGAAATGGGCCCTGCATCCCTTCGACCACAATGGCTCGGAAAACCCGTACATCTTGCAGCATAAGCTTCAGGACATCATGCAGGACCTGGTGGGAATTGTTCGCCAGGAAGATGAAATGTTGCAGGCGCTCGAGCGAATTCGCGAACTGGAAGTTGCCAGTGACGCGGTCAGCGTGGACGGCAATCGCGAATACAACAACGGTTGGCATACCGCGCTCGACCTGCACAACCTGCTGACCGTCTCAGAGATCGTCACGCGCGCTGCGCTGGAAAGGAAGGAGAGCCGCGGTGCTCACTTCCGCGACGATTATCCGGCCAAAGACGAGCAGGCAGGAAAATACAATATCCTGGCGCGGAAAGGACCAAACGGAGAAGTGCAGCTCACGCGCGAGCCGATTCCGCCCATGCGCGAGGACCTGCGGCAAATCGTCGAGGAGATGAAGTGATGGCGACGGCAACCTTCCGCATCTGGCGCGGTGAGAAGGGACAGGGACAGTTCCAGGACTATAAGGCCGAAGTCTCGACCGGCATGGTGGTGCTCGACGCCGTTCATCAGATCCAGGCGGAACAGGCCGGTGACTTGGCCGTTCGCTGGAACTGCAAGGCCGGCAAGTGCGGCTCCTGCTCCGCCGAAATCAACGGCATGCCGAAGCTGATGTGCATGACTCGGCTGAATTCGCTGCCGCTCGACAAGCCGGTGACGGTCGAACCCATGAAAGCGTTCCCGCATATAAGGGACCTGGTTACAGATGTCTCGTGGAATTACAAGGTGAAGCAGCGCATCCCGAAATTCCAGCCCCGCAAGCCCGACGCGGAAGACGGCACCTGGCGCATTGCGCCCGCAGACGTCGAACGAGTGCAGGAGTTTCGCAAGTGCATCGAGTGCTATCTCTGTCAGGACGTCTGCCACGTTTTGCGCGAGCACCACATGCACGAACAATTTATAGGGCCACGGTTCCTGGTTTACACAGCCGCCCTGGAGATGCATCCCCTTGACGTGGGCGACCGCATTGAGGAGCTGCGAAAGCAGTTCGGCGTGGGCTTGTGCAACATCACAAAGTGCTGCACCAAGGTTTGCCCCGAGGGCATCACAATCACCGACAACGCGATTATTCCGTTAAAGGAGCGAGTCGTGGATCGGTTCTTTGATCCACTCTCAAGATTGTTCCGTATGTTTAGCCCGACGAAAGCATAGGAGACGTTATGCATTTCGAACTCAAGCCCATTTCCGTGCAAAGCATTCCCCAGGCGCTCGAAAAGGTGGAGCGCTACCGGTTGCTCAATGAACCTGCTCTTGCAGAGAGCATTTGCCTGGACATTCTGGCCATTGTGCCCGATCACCAACAGGCGCTAATCTCCCTGCTGCTCGCGCGCACCGATCAATTCCATTCCAACGCGCAGCCCAAAGGGGCCCTGGAAGTTCTCGCTGAGATTAAGGGAGACTACGAACGGGAATACTACGCCGGCGTCATTTGGGAACGTCTCGGAAATGCCCGCCTTCGGCAGCGTGATCCTGGGGCGCGCTGGTCCGCCTACCATGCTCTCCAGGATGCAATGAGTCATTACGACACAGCGATGAAGTTTGCGCATCCTGGAAACGACGACGCCATTCTGCGCTGGAACACTTGTGCCCGCACCATTATGCAGAACCCGGACATTCACCCCTTGCCGGGGCACGATCCACAGGCATGGCTGCACGATGAGGCGGGACCTGGAACCACAGACGTTTAGTGTGTGTACCTGCTGAATTCAGGGCGTAAAGCTGGCATTCCTTCCCGTTTGCCCGTCGTCTGTATCGATTCTTTCACGCCGAGAGCAGAAGACCCAGACACATCTGGGCCCGATCGGCACTCGAGACGAAAAATGCGGTAACGGCAGGCCGGCAAGGAGTGCTTGGGCAACGACTTCGCTACGTTCGCTGCCGCCGCCGAGGCGCACGCCTCCTCGCCGGAACAGTGTGGGAAGGCCAAAACAGCCGATGATCGCTAGGGAAACTCTGATTAGGCCTGGTTTTGAAGGGGACGACCTTCAGGCCGTCCATAGATACCGCAAAATCATTGCGGCTTTAGCCGCTGATGAGTCCGCCGTCACTTGATCAGAATCTCTCTAACGCCGCACCGTAAGAACCAGGAAATAGTCCACCTTGTCGGGCTTGACCAGATCATCGTGCTCCTCGAGCAGGCGGTAGCCCGCCTCGCTAGCCTCATGCAGCACGATCTGCTTGTGTACGCCATGGTCTACGCCGTTGCCGTCGCGGTCGATAATGCCCACGCGCGCGCCCGGCCGCAGCGCGGGCCGCAGGTTGCGCAGCAGCGCAATCGGGTCGGCAACTTCGTGGTAGGTCTTCAGCAGAAGCACGGCGTCAATGGTGTCGGGCGGTAGCTCCGGATTGTCGGGCTTGCTCAGGATGGTCTTGATGTTGTTCAGGCGTTCCTGCTGAATGCGTTCGTCGATGTGCTGTATGGCCGCCGGATTGATGTCGACAGCGTAAACCATGCCCTTTTCGCCAACCCGCGACGCGGCCCGCACTGTGAACCATCCCGAGCCGGCTCCGATGTCGGCGACATTCTTGCCCGGCGTGATAGCGAGCACATCCATCACGCGATCGATGTGAAGCCGCTGGTCGCGGCCAGGGGTCTCGAAGATCGACAGGTCGCCGGTGTACGGCGTACTCGTTGGACGATGCTGCGCCGGCGCGGGCGACGCGGTTTGCGCCACTGCCCATCGCGGAGCGGCAGTGGACAGGAATGTGGCTGAGAGCAGTGCGAGGACGAAGACTACATTACGGAAACGCATCGGCAATCCTTCTGTCCATGATGCCATCATGGACGCAGTTCTGCACTGTGCCTTGCCACCGCTTACCTGCAGCTTATCCGGAACTCGAAGCTACTTCCGGATCTCCGCCAGGTATTGTTCCCGGTAGCCGACATAATTCCTGCCATAGCGAAGGATGGTCTCCTGGTCTTCATCGGTAAGCTGTTTGCGGAGCTTGCCGGGAACGCCCATCCACAGCGAGCGCGGCCCGACCACGGTGCCCTCGGGGATCAGCGTGCCGGCAGCGATAATCGAGCCCGCGCCGATGCGCGCGCCGTTCAGGATCACGACGCCCATGCCGATGAGGCACTGGTCTTCCACCACGCAGCCGTGCAGGGTGACGGAATGGCCGACGGTGACCCAATCGCCGACGATCACCGGCCACTTGTTCAGCATGCCATGCAGCACGCTGCAATCCTGAATGTTGCTGTTGGCGCCGACGCGAATCATGTGCACGTCGCCGCGCAGCACGGCGTTCATCCAGATGCTGGCGTTTTCCCCCAGCACCACGTCGCCAATCAGTTGCGCCGACTCATCCACATAGCACGATGCCGGCACGGTGGGACGAATTCCTTTGTAGGAGCGGATCATGGTTCCTCAAGCAAGAATTTGAAGAAGCTTTCATCGACTGTTCACGATTGCCGGCCAGCAAAACGAAAACTATGCCAAGTCCTTGAAACAGCCGCACTAAGCTCCTGAAAGTAACACGCGCGACGGAGCGGGAAAAGGCCTCTGGGTGCGCCGGCGCAGGAAAGCCCTGCAGAAATTGATCGCTAAAGTATATTGCTTACTATGACTTAAGTGCTCGCCGCACAGAGTGTCGACCTACTATCGCTGCCCTTGCTGACGCTAGATGGCATGTCCGTCTACGACTTTGTCGGGATGGCGGCCTGCCCATTTTCGATGGAACATTACAAATGCCAGTTCTTCGTAATAGCTGGTGCTGGCGAATTCCGATGTATGACTACGTAGCACTGGAACGCACTTGGCAATCGAACGCTGAACAGCCTTTGCAAGCCATGGTGAGCTGGATGAAGGGCAAAGGGGCCAAAACCGTACTCTGCGTTGATGACGAAAAAATTGGCTTGCGCGTGCGCAAGATCATGCTGGAAGGCCACGGCTTCAAGGTGCTGACCGCCACCAGCGGTGAGCAAGGCCTGGCGTTGCTGGCGGACAACCACGTGGACCTGGTGGTCCTCGACTACTACATGCCCGGCATGAACGGCGGACAGGTGGCCGCCGAGGTGCGCCGCCGTGATCCCAAGATCCCCATCATCTTCCTGTCGGCATATTTCTCCCTGCCGCCGGCGGCTCTGGAGCTGGCGAATGCGTTCATTACCAAGGGCGATCCTCCCGACGTGCTGATCGACAAAATCCTGCAACTGGTCTGAGCGGCGATCAATCTGTTTACTGCTCCTCGAATGTGATGGACCGGGGAGTTCGGGTCTTGGCGGTTTTCGTGTGTGCCCGGCAATCGTTGCCGGGACCCGCCGCAGTCGGTGAAAGACGCCGAATTGCGGGCACTCCGGTTTCCAACCTGCCGCGCCTGCTTTGCGTCCTACCAAGGGATGACTGTCCGCGCCTCGGTGGCAATTGTTGCGAACTTCCTGCTGATCGTTGGGCTGGCCTTCTGTGGCTTCGTCTTTTTCGCCCAATATCACGCCACCGGCAAATGGGCCAAAAACATTACCCGCCTGCTGGCGGGACTCGGTTTACTGACGTTGGCTTTCGCCCTGACCATCACCCCGCGAAACGTGGCCGTGCTGGCGCGCATTGCCGCTACCAAGGCCTCGCTGGTGTTCCTGGGCGTTAGCAGCGCATTGCTGTTGGCGGCGATTGCTGCCTTTGGGATCATCACCTACTGGCGTCCCTTGCGGCTGTGGCACGAGCGCAAACTGGAGCGCGACCTGAGCCGCGGCCTGCCGAATATACGCTGACGTCTTCCGCGCTCGCTCACCGTACGGCCCGGCGGCACGGCCTGACATTGCTGACGCGGAATGTGCCGGGACTTTGACCTGATGCAGCAGATCGATTCGTCAGGCCGCGTTCTCTTCTACCCGCTCAAGTAGTAAAACCTGGTTTTGCGAATTGCGGGTTGCACACGTATAATTGTTACTTACCCAGCCAGCTTGGCGATCGTTCTGGAGTGATCATGGCACAAGTTTGCGAAATCTGCGGCAAAGGGCCGCAATCGGGAAATAACATCAGCCACGCACACAACGTCACGCGCCGCCGCTGGAACGTCAATCTGCGCCCGGTGCGCGCCAAAGTGCAGGGCGGCAGCAAGCGCATGCGCGTTTGCACCAGTTGCCTGCGCAGCGGCAAGGTCACCAAAGCCTAGCAGTAGTTTTCGTTGCTTACCCTCTCCCGCCGGAGAGGGTTTTTCTTGTCATCGCTCTTGCTGGCCCATTCGGCTGACGGATATTCCTCCGATAATTACTCCAATCGCGGCGCCCGCGACCACGTCGCTGGCGTAGTGATATCCGTCATACACCGCGCCCGCGCACATCAGCAGAATGGGAAACAGCACCCACGGCGCTACCCCTGGCAGATATCGATAAACGAACATCAGCACTACGAAGGCCACCATGATGTGCGCGCTGGGAAGGGCGTTGCCGTGCACTCCGGCGTGGCTTTGGATGAGGCGGACCAGCCGTTGGAACACTCCCGCCTCTGCGCTGCCGATCTGCTGTACGCCCGCGAGGTTGGCCGGGCTCTGCGTGGGGAACAGCACATACGTTGTGTAGCAGATCACAAAACCGAGGCTGAGCGCGTCAGTAAGCCCGCGAAAAGCGCCGCGAAATGCCGCCCGCCGGCGCCAGGCCCAGAACAGCCCTCCCACAACGGTGTACAGGGGATAAAACGTGAAGTAGCCGAACTCCAGGAACTCGATTAGCCATTCGCGGGCGTGGCTATGCATCCACTCCATGGGCGAGACGCCGAAGAGCCACGATTCGAAGGCGATGATATACGCGTTTTGCCAGCCGCTCCGAATCGCCAGCGAGAGATGCGAGATTTCCTCAAAAACAGTGATGAACAGGATAGCTGGCAGCCAGTCGTGCGCGAACTCCCAGTTCTCGCCGTCGCCGCGCTTGCGCGCGAAAACCACAATGCCAACGATCGCGTAAACGTTCCACGCGACGTACGCCGGCCAGTGCGGCACGTGCTCGTGGCGCAGGCACAACAACAAAGTCAGCAGGAGATGTACCACAAGATAGATGCGATCGGTGAGGTTCATGCGCTCGCAAAAGCATAGCAGCGGGGAGGCAAGAGCGCCGGGAGCCGCACCGCCGCCTCTTTCGTAGCTCGCCCTATGCGCGCCAAGGCCACTCTGGCATCCGGCGTTCGATTCCGGACAGCGGGTTGCAGAGACGGACATGGCTTCCCGGCAAGCGGCAAGTACGCCCTTCGCCTTCATTGGAAATGAAGCACTTAGCCGATTTTGTCGTGGCGGTCAGCGTGCATTTTGAAGATCGAAGATTGGGTTGGAGATGACAATTTTGCACGACCTCCGGCACGCGCTGCGTCAACTGCTCAAGTCGCCTGGATTTACGATCACCGCGGTCCTGACGCTGGCATTGGGCATCGGCGCGAACACCGCTATCTTCACCCTGGTGCATGCGGTGATGCTGAAGTCGCTGCCGGTCGCCAATCCCGCGCAGCTCTATCGCATCGGCAGCAGCAACGTCTGCTGCGTCTATGGCGGCATGGGCCAGGGCGACGAAGGCTGGGGACTCGCATCCTACTCGCTTTACCAATACATTCAGGCCAACACGCCGCAATTCGAACAGATCGCCGCGTTTCAATCGAATCGGCCCGACCTCAGCGTGCGGCGCGGCGGCGCGGCCGGGCCGGCCGAAACCCTCCCCGGCGAATTTGTCTCGGGAAACTTTTTCTCCACCCTGGGGATTCAGCCATTTGCCGGCCGCCTGTTCACCGGCGACGATGACCGTCTCGGCGCCGTGCCCACCATCGTCCTGAGCTATCGCGCCTGGCAACAGCATTTCGGAAGCGATCCCTCCGTCGTGGGCTCGAGCTTCATGATTGACGGCCAGCCGTTCACCGTCGCCGGCATCACGCCCCCGGGATTTTACGGCGCGCGCCTGCGCGAAGATCCGCCCGAAATCTATATCCCCGTATCCTTCGAGCCGCAGATCAACCAAAAGAGCTCGATGCTGCATCTCGACACGCAGTACTGGCTATACCTGATCGGCCGCATGAAACCAGGAGTGCAGCCGGCCCAGATGCAGGCGCAGATCAACACCGAACTGCATCAGTGGCTGCTCTCGGTGCAGGACAAACTCGATCCGAGGGCGCGGGAGGAGATTCCCAAGCAATTCATGACGCTCGGCCCCGGTGGGGATGGCGTCACCGATCTGCGCGATCAATACCGGAGCGGGCTGTATATGCTGATCGCAGCCTCGGTGCTGGTCCTGCTGATCGCCTGTGCCAACCTGGCGAACCTGCTGCTGGCGCGCGGTACGGCGCGGCGGCAGCAAACGGCGGTCCGCCTTGCCCTGGGCGCCACGCGACCCAAGTTGATTCGCTCACTACTCACCGAGAGCGTCCTGCTGGCTTGCATTGGAGGAGCGGCGGGACTGGCGCTGGCCTACTGGGGCACACGCGCGATTCTGCTGGTGGCATTCCGGGGATCGGACTTTGTTCCCATCGATGCCAGTCCGTCCTTAACGATCCTTTTGTTCGCGTTTGCGCTTTCGCTCCTGACCGGCATTATCTTCGGAGTAGCTCCCGCGTGGATTGCCTCCCACTCCGATCCGGCCGACGCTTTGCGCGGCGCCAATCGCTCGACGCGTGATCGCTCGGCCATGCCGCAGAAATCGCTGGTCATCGCCCAGGCGGCGTTCTCGCTGGTGCTGCTGGCCATGGCCGGACTGGTGACAGAAAGCCTGCGCAATCTGGAACATTTCAATTTTGGCTTCGACACCAACCAGCGCCTGATGGTGCAGATCAGTCCGCTCACCGCCGGCTATACCTTGGACCGTTTGCCGGAGCTCTATCGCCAATTCCGCGAGCGGCTGGGAGAAATTCCCGGCGTCCACAGCGTCAGCTATTCGTTGTACAGCCCGCAGGATGGCGATAGCTGGAATGACCAGATTCAAATTGAGGGGCGTGCGCGCGAATCCACCATTAAAACGCACGTAGGCTGGGTGCGCGTCGGTCCCGACTATTTCAAGACCATCGGCACAGCTCTGCTCCGCGGCCGCGTCATCGGCGAGCAGGACACGCCCAACTCGCAACGCGTAGCGGTGGTGGATGAGAGCTTCGTGCGCACCTTCTTTCCCAAGGAAGATCCCATCGGCCAGCATTTCGGCTTCGATGCGCCCGGTCACAGCGGCGACTACGAAATCGTCGGCGTCGTGAAAAACACGCGCTACCGCAGTCCCGACGATACGGAGTATCCGCAGAACCCCATGTTCTTTGTGCCCTACTTCCAGATGGTGCAGTATCAGGAGCCGAACTACGCCACAATGGAAGCGCGTTCGCAATTTGCCGGGACCATCGAAATCCACTATTCCGGCTCGCAGGCGGAAATCGGTTCACAGGTGCGGCGCGTGCTCGCCGGCATCGATCCCAACTTGAGCCTCATCGACATGCATAGCTTCGGTGAGCAGGTGGTGCGCCAGTTCAACCAGGAGCGCCTGATCGCGCGCCTGACGGATCTGTTCAGCGCACTGGCGTTGCTGCTGGCGTCCATCGGACTGTACGGTGTCACGGCCTACAACACGGTCCGCCGCACCAGCGAAATCGGGGTGCGCATGGCGCTGGGTGCGGATCGCGGAGACGTTGTCGCCATGGTCTTACGGGGCGCTTTCTGGCAGATCGGCATCGGTCTGGCAATCGGCCTTCCGCTGGCCATCATCGCCGGACGGGTGATGGCGAGCAAGCTGTACGGCGTCGCCTCATTCAGTCCGCTGATCCTGGCGTGCGCCATCCTCGCGCTGACGCTTTGCGCTTTCATGGCCGGACTGGTGCCCGCCAGGCGTGCGGCATCGATTGAACCGGTGAAGGCGTTGCGTATCGAGTAAATTGGTAGCCAGCAACCAGTGGTCAGTAGTCAGTAACCAGTAACCCAGTAGGAAGTTGTCAGTTGCTGGCTACTGGGTACTGACTACTGGCAACTGGCTACTGCTTTCCATGGCTACTCGCATCTTCTTCATCGCGGTCGCGCTCGGATTGGTGGTGGCGGGCGTCTGGGCGTATCAGCACGATGAGAAGCTGCGCACCAACGCCGGCCAGGTGAATATCGGCGACTCCAATGAGGTCGTTCGCGTATTGCTGGGCGATCCCGGCAGCGATGGACCCTGCGGCGCGCTAACTCCCATCCCGAACGGCTGCGCCTACGAATACATTTATCGCTACTGGTATTCGATTTTCCAGCCGCAGTATGAGGTGATCTGGTTTGATCACGCGGGCAATGTCCTGGGCCAGCAACATGTGAGGTCGCATTTCTAGCAACCCATTTGTGAGGACCGAATTAGTCGCGTCCGCGTGACTCCAAACGCAGGCTACCCATTAATTTGGAGGCGGGATATGCAGCCACCGTTCCGATCCAAACAGGAAGTCGCCATTGACGCGCCTTTGGAAGCAGTGTGGTCGTTCTGCATGGATCTCACCAAGATCCCGGAGTTCCATCCTCGCGTGGTCAAGGTCGATCTTCTTTCTGGCAAGACCCGTCGCGAACCAGGCGCGTCATATCAATGTCATCTTCTGGGCGGCAAACACACCTGCATCGAGAAGGACATCGAAATTATCCCGCTGCAGAAGATTGTTACTGTATTGCCGGAGGACACATTCGGTATCACCAAGATTCTCAGCGATTACAGAGTGGAAACGACCTTCCAAACACTAGGCCAGCGGTCAACCAAGGTGGAAATTAGCCACTATTACTCGACGACAACCCTGAAAGCCAAGCTCCTCAACTTAATCGCAAAGCGTAAGATCGCCCGCGAGACCCAGGCAATGTTGAATGCCGCCAAAGCCACGATAGAAGCTGCCTTCCGTACGGAATAAGGGCTTATCAGACCGATTCTAGTTTCCTGAGCCAGAAGTTCGTTGAATAAACGTAGGCTTTGTATCCGGGCACGGCTTCACAGGCCGCACCGCCCAAGAAAATATGGCCTTTAATCCCTGAGGGCGACCTGAAGGCGTCATTGAATTCCCAAACGAATCCCTGATTTACCAGACTAAATGCTAAATGCCAAATACTAGCTGCTAATTGCTAATTGCTAATTGCTAGCTGCTTCCTTCTTCACATATAGAACAAGCTCAACCGCGGCACATGGTACTGTTCCAGAAGCCGCTTGTGGACGTATTGCTTCTGTAATTGCTCGATTTGCGCGGCGGTCATCTTGCGGCGGTAGGGCGCCAGATCGTGATCGGCTTCCAGACGCACCTGGTAGACCGCTTCGTCCGCTGTCGCGGCCAGCAGCGCAGCAAACAGCTTCTCTTCGGCTACGGTCAAGCGACGCTCCAGGTCTTCCAGGCGCACGGTCTTGTCCTGCGCAAAAGAATCCGCCAGACTGCGTAGCGTGGCCGCGGTTTCGCGCGCTAGCATGAGTGCGGGAGCGGGCAACTGAATTCGCTCCAACTCATCCGCATTGCGCGCTAGATAAGCTGCTACCGCCGACTGCTCGAGGCCGGTTTCGCTTGCTTGTTTCGGCGCTGCTCCTACGGCGGCGTCCTTCATCTCCTCGGCGGAGGCGAGCACCTCCTGCGCGCAGAATGCGAGACCGTTCACCTTGCGCGTTTTGCGCGGGCGCCGTTCCCATTTGTCGAAGGTGACATCGATGCCGCGCAGCACCGCCTCGAGCGGGATTCCGGCATCTTTCCAGGTCTCCATCAGCGCCCAGTCGAGCGGAGATAAGAGCAGCACCGTACCCCGGCGGCGCTGGAAGTGCTCCTCAATTTCGGTGAAGTAGTTGAAGTAGTTTTCCACGGCGGGAGCATTCAGCCGCGCCTGTGCGCGGCGGCTGTCCTCTCGCGGCCTGCGGAATCGGGATGCTCGCCCTTCCCGGCCGCTTGTTCTGCCCGTCGCTTGCCGTGCGCCTGGTTGCGCTCGTAGATGATGCGCAGGCCCTCCAGCGTCAGCAAATCGTCTACGTCGCGAATGTATTTGGAGCCGCCGCCCATCAAGCCGGCAAGTCCGCCGGTCGCCACCACCGCGACGTTGTCGCCCAGTTCCGCAATGAGCCGCTCGAGAATGCCGTCGATCAATCCCAGATAGCCGTAATACAGACCCGACTGCAGGCTGTTGACCGTGTTGGTCGCCAGCACCCGCGCAGGCTTGCGAATATCGACGCGCGGCAGGCGAGCGGTGCGCGCAAACAGCGCATCGGCCGAGATGCCGATCCCCGGAGTGATCACGCCACCCAAGTATTCGCCGTGCTTCGATACGACATCGAAGGTGGTCGCCGTTCCGAAGTCCACCACGATGCAAGGGCCGCCGAATTTCTCGAACGCGGCCACGCTGTTGACGATGCGGTCGGCGCCCACTTCGGCGGGATTGTCATAGTGCACTGGCATGCCGGTCTTGACGCCCGGCTCGATAAAGAGCGGCTGCGAATGGAAGTAGCGTTCGCAGACCTCGCGCAGTGTGGAATCGAGCGGCGGAACGACGGACGAAATCACCGTACCATCGACGGCGGTGAACTCGATGCCGCTCATGGCAAACAGATTGCGAAACAGAACACCGTATTCGTCCACCGTCTGCGTCTTGGTGGTGGAGACGCGCCAGTTCGCAATCAGTGGTCCGTAACGCGCGCCTTCGTCGCGAGACGTGGCTTTGAATACTCCAAGGACGGTGTTCGTGTTGCCGACATCGATGACTAAGAGCATGAGCTACTTTCCATCCACCGCGCGAACGTTACCCGACAGCACCGTTCGCAGTCCGTCCTGGGTGCGCAACAGCAGGAAGCCGCGCGCGTCGAGCCCCTCGGTGACGCCTTCGTAGCCGCCGTTTTCGTCGATGCGGACGCGCCGCGAACGCGCAAACGAGGAACGCTCTTCAAACTCGCGAATGATGGCGGACTGCGCCTCGGGACGGCCTTCCGCCAGCTTGCGGTATTCGTTGTCGAGCGATTTTAGCAGAGCAGCAGCGAGCTCGACGCGCGACCACTCGCGCCCGCTCTCGATGCGCAGCGAGGTCGCGATCGGTTCCAGCTCTGCGGGAAAGCCGGTGTGATTTACGTTGATGCCGATACCGACGACCACGTAGCGCACCCGCGTTGGCTCAGCATTCATCTCCGTAAGAATGCCGCAAAACTTGCGCCCATTGAGCAGCACGTCGTTGGGCCAGCGCAGATCGGGATCGAGGCCGGTGGTCTGCTCCACCGCGTCGGCTGCGGCGATGCCCGTCATCAGCGACAGAAACAGCGCGTCGACCGGGGAAATCTCCGGACGCAACACCACTGAGCAATAGATGCCGACGGATGGCGCCGATTCCCAACTGTGGCCCCCGCGTCCACGGCCTGCCGTCTGCTCTTCAGCAAGGAACACCGCGCCTTCGGGCTCGCCTGCTGCCGCCGCCTGCATGGCGGTGATATTGGTCGATCCGATGCGGAAGTAATGACGAATACGCGAGGCGAAGATGGTGCCGCTCACCAGCGGACTGAGAACATCGGGAAGCAACAGATCAGGCACCGCCCTGAGCTGATATCCGGTGGCGAGGTGTCCGGCGATCTGCACGCCGAGTTCGCGCAGATGTTGTATCGCCCTCCATACTTCGGAGCGGGTCGTGCCCAGCTCTTCCGCGATGCGCTGGCCGCTGACGACGATGGTAGCGTTGTCGCTCAGCAGGCGCACGATGCGGCTGAGCCGCGCGTCGGTGGGCGATTCCGCGCGGGTGTCGATACGGGTTGGAATCGTTGGGCCGATGAGACGATTATGCGCGCAGTCCAGGGCCGGAGGCAGTAACAAATTGCGCCGGCTGTATCTGAGCCGCAGCTCAGAATGACACTCCTGAACACGTGCCGTCTTGCAGCTGGTGCTCGCCATGAGGATTGCCCTACACCGGCGCAATCCGCATGCTCAGATCGACCGCCTGCACCGAATGCGTCAGCGCACCGACGGAGATGAAGTCCACTCCGGTCTCGGCATAGGCGCGCACATTCTCCAGGGTAATGCCCCCCGAGGCTTCCAGCGGCACCGGGCTTTTTGACTTGCGCACCTGCTGTACGGCCTGGCGCACCTGCTCTGGCGTCATGTTGTCCAGCAACACAGCCTCGGCGCCGTGCTGCAGTACCAGATCGAGCTCTTCCAGCGAGCGCACCTCGATTTCGATCGTCTCTGAGCCGCGACGATTGCGCAGCGCGCGCGCCAGCGCCGGCACTACCCCTCCCGCCAGCGCAATGTGATTGTTCTTGATGAGAATGCCGTCGCTGAGGTCGAGCCGGTGATTGTGCCCGCCGCCGCAGGTGACGGCGTATTTGTCGAGCATGCGCAGCCCGGGCGCAGTTTTGCGCGTGTCGAGGATGGTGGTGTTGGTGCCTGCGACCGCGTCAACATAGCGGCGCGTGAGCGTAGCGATGCCGCTCATGCGCTGCATGATGTTCAGAATCACGCGCTCGCAGGAGAGCACGACGCGCGCGTTGTGCACGATGACCGCGACCGACTGCCCCTTGCGCAAACGCACGCCGTCAAAGATTTCCGTGTGGCTGGTGACCTCGGGATGCGAGCTAACGGCGCCGTCCAGCATGGCGAAGACGTCGAGGATGCGGCGAATGCAGCCCAGGCCGGAGAGCACGCAGTCCTGTTTGGCGACGATGGTCGCCGACGCCCGCTGGTTCACATCGATGCAGGCATAGGTGGTGGCGTCGCGCGTGGCTCGGTCTTCCTGCAGCGCGTTCTCCAAAATCGCCGTGATGCGGCGCGATGTCCAGTCCAAGATTTGCCTCGCGGAACGTTTGCTTTGTAACAGGGCACAACTTCACAGGCTGCTGAAAAAGTCAATTTTGACTTGTTTTGAAGGGGCGCAGCCTTAGCGGCGCCGTTGCAAGTTCTTTCAATTTGTCGTCCCGAACCGACTTCAGTCGGCGAAGGACCTGCTGTTGCGACTTTTTCACCAGCGTGAGAAACGTATCGTCCCTACGGGATGGGATTTTTTCCCACTCTACCCAGCGCTGAAGCGCCGTGCTAAACGCTTTCGCGCCTACGGCGCTGGTTTATGGCGAGGAATGTGCCCACTTCTTCCACGTATCTTCGCAAATCGAGTTCTCACGCAAACACTTTAGCCCCTTCCCCGACAAGCGCTGAAGCCCGGTAAAGCACGATGCTTGCAGCACGGCTGAAGCCGTGCCCTGTTACAAAGCGCACCAGTCTAACTCAATTCCGACAAAGCCTCATTCGTCTTCTGCACGAGCATCTCCACTTCTGCTCGGCGCGTCTTCAGACCTTCCACGACCTTGGCCGGCGCCTTCGACAAGAACGCTTCATTGCTGAGCTGGCCCGTCGCGCGCGTCAGCTCCTGCGTGAGCTTCGCCAGTTCTTTGTTCAGCCGCTCGCGTTCGGCGGCGACATCGATCTTGCGCTCATAGAGCACACGCACATCGAAGCGAGCGGTGCTGCGCGCGCCGGCAGCCTTGGCCAGCGACTGCTCGACAAAGCTGATGGCCTCCACGTTCGCCAGCCGCTCCACCGCGCCGCGATTGCGCTCGACCAATGAACGGATCTCAGGTCCGGCGAAAATCTCGATTGGCAGCTTCTTATTCGGTTGCGACTTCAACTCGGCGCTGTCGCGCACGAGCTCCGCGCGAATATTGCGCACGCTCACGATCAGGTCCTGCAGGATCGCCATCTCGGTTTCGGCTTCCGCGTTCATCTGCGCCGGATCGGCCTGGGGATACGCCACCAGCGCAATCGACTTCGCCGGCGGCTTGCCGTCGTACACCGCATGCCACAGCTCTTCCGTGATGAAAGGCATAAACGGCGACAACAGCCGCAGCGCGCCTTCGAAGACGCTGATGAGATTTACGAATGCGGTGCGCGCCTCCACCCCAGCGAGCGCAAAACCGGCGCTCGCCGGGGACCCCGGTTCTCGGTAGACCGGAGCGAGCCGCGGCTTGATCAGCTCCAGATACCAGTCGCAGAATTCGCCCCAGAAGAAGTGATAGACCACGTGCGCGGCCTCGTGAAAGCGATAGGTCGCGAGCGCTTCGTCGATTTCCTGGGTCACGCGATTGAAGCGCGAGAGGATCCAGCGGTCTTCGAGGGTTTCGGGCCTGAAGCCAGGAATGCCTACCACGTTGTGGGATGAACCATATTGTGTCATACGACGCGCATAATCTATACCACTCTGTGGGAGTTCATCGAGAACAGGCGCACTGAAGTAAGCGAGCGACCATATGCCGCTCTGTTCCGCTTTATCTACGTTCATAAACAGGAAGCGCGCGGCGTTCCAGATTTTGTTGGCGAAGGCGCGATAGCTCTCGGTGCGGCTCTCGGAGAATGCGATGTCGGTGCCCGGCGCGGCCATTGCCGCCAGCGTGAAGCGCACCGCATCGGTGCCGTACTTCTCGATGATCTCAATCGGATCAACAACGTTGCCCTTGGTCTTCGACATCTTCTGGCCTTCGGCATCGCGCACCAGAGCGTGAATGTAAACCGTGCTGAACGGAATGTCGCCGCGCGGATTGCCGCGCATGAAGTGGCAGTTCATCATGATCATGCGCGCTACCCAGAAGAAAAGGATGTCGAAGCTGGTGATAAGCAGCGTGGTGGGATAGAACGCGTCGAGATCGGGCGTGTGCTCGGGCCATCCCAGCGCCGACGACGGCAGCAGTCCCGACGAAAACCAGGTGTCGAGCACATCGCTGTCCTGCTCCACCGGGCCGCCGCATTTCGCGCACTTGTCGTCCCTGGGCGCCTCGCGCGCCACGATAAGCCCATCGCACGCCTTGCAGTGCCAGGCCGGAATGCGATGGCCCCACCACAACTGGCGCGAGATGCACCAGTCGTGAATGTTGCGCATCCACTCGAAGTAGGTGCGCGCGTAATTTTCGGGGACGAACTTGATCTGTCCTTGCTCGACCACTTCGATGGCGCGATCGGCCAGCGGCTGGATCTTCACGAACCACTGCATCGACAACCGCGGCTCAATGATGCTGCTGCAGCGGCTGCATTTGCCGAGCGGCACCACGTAGTCTTTGGCGCCCACGAGGAAACCGCCGCGTTCCAGATCTTCCAGCACTCGCTTGCGCGCCTCAAAGCGGTCGAGACCCTTGTACGGTCCGGCATTCTCGTTCATCTGCGCGACTTCGTTCATCACCTCGATCTGCGGCAGGTTGTTGCGCAGCCCGGCCTCGAAATCGTTGGGATCATGCGAAGGCGTGACCTTCACCGCGCCGGTGCCGAACTCGGGGTTGGCGAGAATGTCATCGGTGATGATCGGGATTTCGCGATTCATCAGCGGCAACAGAACGTTCTTGCCGTGCAGATGTCGGTAGCGCTCGTCACCGGAGTTCACCGCAACTGCGGTGTCGCCCAGCATGGTCTCGGGCCGCGTGGTGGCGACAATGATGTACTCGTTGGGCGAGCCGATGACGGGATAGCGAATCTCGTAGAGCTTGCCCGGCGTCTCCTCGTGCACGACTTCAAGATCGGAGACGGCGGTGATGCAGCGTGGGCACCAGTTCACGATGTACTTGCCGCGATAGATCAGTCCTTCTTCGTACAGCCGGACGAAGGCCTCGCGCACCGCGCGCGACATGCGCTCGTCCATGGTGAAGTACTCGCGCGACCAGTCGACGGAGGCGCCCAGGCGCTTCATCTGCTCAAGAATGGCGCCGCCGTAATGCTGTTTCCAATCCCACACGCGCGCGACGAACGCCTCGCGGCCGATATCGCGGCGCGCCTTGCCTTCGGCGGCGAGCTGGCGCTCCACCATCATCTGCGTCGCGATGCCAGCATGGTCGGTGCCGGGAAGCCACAGCGTGAGAAAGCCGCGCATGCGATGCCAGCGGACGATGATGTCCATCTCCGTCTGGTTGAGCATGTGGCCCATGTGCAGGCGGCCGGTGACATTGGGCGGCGGCAGGATCAGCGTGAATATGGGGCGCGGGTCTTCGGGCGCAGGAGTGTCGACGTGAAAGAGCTTTTCGCGCACCCAGTGCTCGGCCCAACGCGATTCGATCGCGCCCGGCTCGTAAGCTTTAGAGAGATCGTGCGGCATGCTGTTGTCAGAGAGAGAAGCCCAAGAGTCGATCTTATCGTTCGGCGAAAAACGCGGTCAAATTAAGGCAGCGGACCGCGGACGGTGTTTCGGGAGCTGTCAGGGCACGCGCGCCCCGAAAAATTGTTCCACGTGGAACATCACAACGGTGCGCTGTAAGCTTATGGAAATAAAGGCTGGGTAGCACTTCAGTCTGCCGGGAGGTAATGCCGCAACGACCGGTGCGCACCCCCTAAACTCCCACAATGTAGGACATTAGCTGTCAGCTCGTGGTTCCCAGCCATTCGGGAAGCTTTTGCACGGGGCAGCGCACTCCTACGAAGAATTGGCCAAAAGCCGCATACACCGCGCTGACCTCGTCGAAGCGCATTTCGTAAATCAGCTTTTTGAAAATGAGCGGATCGCCGGCGAACAGGTCCACGCCCCACTCCCAATCGTCGAAGCCGATGGAGCCGGTTATGATCTGCTGCACTTTGCCGGCATAGCGGCGGCCCACCATACCGTGCTCTTCCATCTGCCGCTGGCGCTCTTCGATGGGCAGCGTGTACCAGTTCTTCTCCTCGCCGCGCTTGCGGTCCATGGGATAGAAGCACAGGTAGCGGCTATCGGGAATCTTCGGATAGAGCCGCGGCCGCATCGCCTGCCGCTGACGCTCGATGGTGTCTTCCACTTCGCGAGTCCACTCTTCAGAGAACGGCGTGATGCCGCGCTCGGCAAGCTGGCGAAACAGTTTTACGCTGGAGTCATACAGTCCGAGTTCGATGACCGATAAGTACGAATGCGTCGGCTCCAGATATTCCTGCAAAGCAGTGCGATTCAACTGCAACTCGGCGGCGTTCAGCTCGTCGAATGAGCCGCGGAAGTGCACCAGCATGAGGTCGCCCTTGTGCCCCAGCATGGAGTAGATTGCACTTTGGCCGGCCTCTTCCGGTGCGGAGAAGACGGCAACAGCTTCCCGCGCAATCTCCTGCTGGCGGGACGAACTCAGCTTGCGCCACTCCGGCCAGCGAAAGCGAAACATCTGATGCAGCACGCTCAACCCTTCCAGGGTGAGCGGGACTGCGTGCAACTCCGTGGAGACGGTTTGTACCGCCGTGTTAGCGGGCGTCATGAGAAACTCCCGACCAAGGAATACAGGCTCGGCCCATTGTAAATGCATGGCGCGAGCGAAGCGCAGCGAATCCTAGCGGAGGCTGAGGCTGCGCCCCTTAACCCGATCTTGTATCTTGTTAGCGACGATGTTCTCGCCGCTCCAGATCGTCTCCATCTCGGTGTTCACGCTGGCCTGCGTGGTCGCGCTGTACGCGCTGATCGGCTATCCGCTGCTGCTCGACTGGCTGGCCAGGCGCGCCAACAATCCGGTGCGCAAAGACGACACGCTGCGCACGGTGTCGTTCGTCATCGCGGTCTACAACGGAGAGAAGTTTCTGGAGCGCAAACTCCGCACCATTCTTGCCCTGAACTACCCGCGGGAGTTGATGGAAATCCTGGTCGTCTCCGACGGCTCAACCGACCGCACGGACGAGATCGCGCGCAGCTTCGCCGGCGAGGGCGTGAAGTTTCTAAGCGTGTCGCGCGGAGGAAAAGCCGCTGCGCTGAATGCGGGTGTGCCGCTGGTCAGGGGCGAGATCCTGGTGCTCAATGACGTTCGCCAGACGCTCGACCGCGACTGCCTGCGCAATGTGATTGCCTGCTTCGGCGATCCCAAGGTCGGCGCCGTGAGCCCGCAGACCATCATCGTGCAAGGTGAGACGCTCGAGGAGACGAGCACCAGCCTTTACTGGCGCTACGAGCATTGGATCCGTCTGCGGCTGACGCGCATCGATTCCACCTTCGGTTACAGCGGCGCGTTCGCGGCCATTCGCCGCTCGCTGTGGGTGCCGCTGCCTCCCGGCACGTTGCTCGACGATGTCTATGAGCCGCTGGTCGCCTTCTTCAAAGGCTATCGCATCCTCTACGAGCCGACTGCCACAATGTACGACTTCCCCACAGTGTTGCAGTCCGAGTTCCGACGCAAGGTCCGGTTGCAGGCGGGGCTTTACCAGATGCTGAAAATCATGCCGGAGCTGCTGAGCTCGCGCAACCGTATGCGGCTGCACTTCCTCTCCGCCAAGTATGGACGCATCGTCATCCCCTATTGCATGATCGCGGCGGCGCTGGCGACGTTCGGGCTGCCTCCGTATTGGCGAGCGGCCGCGGCGTTGGCACAAGGGTTGTTCTACGGACTCGCTGCGCTCGACGTTGCGGTTCCCGACGGTGCGGCCCTCAAACGACTAACGTCACCGATTCGGACGTTCGTTGTGCTGATGGCTGCCTCGCTGGCAGCGGTGCGGGTCTACTTCGTGCCGCCGAGCACCCTGTGGAAAGAAACCTCGTATCGCGCGTCCATCGCCGAACAGCCGCACACCGCCGAACCGAAAGTGCCGACTGGAACTGGGGCGTAAGGATCAGGGAGACCCCTGATCAAGTAACGGCGGAGTCCGTCAGCGGCTAAAGCCGCAATGATTTTGCGGTATTTACGGACGGCCTGAAGTGTCTGCGTGAGAACTGTGTCGTCCCTACGGAACTCGGAATTTTTCCCCACTCTACCCGGCGCTGAAGCGCTGGACTAAACTCTTTCGCGCCTACGGCGCTGGCTTTATGGCGAGGAATGCGTCCACTTCTTCCACCGCATCCTCGCAAATCGAGCTCTCAAGCAGACACTGAAGGCCGTCCCCTTCAAAACTGGACTTCATCAGAGCTTCCTCGGCACTTTATGACTATTCAGAAAGCCGATCAGTGGCGTATCCGCGAGACCCGCTTTCGGATATTTTTCGGAAGCTTGAAACTTCCCTGTAGCTGGGGAATCTCACGGCCACAGGAACAGCAGCAACATCTTGCTGTTTCATCCCGCCGCGACGTGGCCGAGATGTCCACGCTCGCGTCAATTACCTTCGAAGGAGAAGTCGTGAAGAATATACCTGTAAAGTCGTTCCTTCTGAGCGCTGCCGTGACTGGGCTGTTGACGGCCGCAGCGCCTGCGTTTGCCACCACCTCCAGCTCTCAGAATACCGCTCCGACTCTGTCGAAAGCGGGCCAGATTCTGACGACCAGTGCATTCCAGGGCGAGAAGCATTCTTGCAAGGGCCAGAACTCCTGTAAAGGCCAAGGCGGCTGCAAGTCGGGCGACAACGGCTGCAAAGGCAAGAACTCGTGCAAAGGCAAAGGGGGCTGCGCAACCGACGGCTCCAAGCATTTAGCCTAATCGCGATCTATCTTCCGAGGGTCGGCGTTGTTCCGACCCTCGCAGATTCCGCGGTGCTAGGGAGATTCTGATCAAGTGACGGCGAACTCCCTCAGCGGCTAAAAGCCACAACGATTTGGCAGTATCTACGGATGGCCTGAAAGGCCGTCCCCTTCAAAACCAGACTTAGTCAGAGCCTGCGTAGGGCTTTCCTGACGGTCGGGGTCGAGTGGCATGTCCTATTCCACCTATTTTTCCTTAATGGTGAAACTTTTGTTCCCTGTTGGGAATCAGAGCGCCCCAGGAGCTGCGGTTATTGCCGCTGATCCGATCCGCCGTGAGATGGGCGCCCATGCCGAGTCTCGCGTCGACTTTCTTCGAAGGAGAGGTCAATGAAGAAAACCCCAGTGAAGTCGCTTTTGTTGAGCGCTGCCGTGACTGGAATGTTGAGCGTCGCAGCGCCCGCGATCGCCAATGCCCAAACCTCCAACACGAATTCAACGGTAACCGGCAACTCTCCTCACGTCCTGCTTACGTCAGACAAGGGAGAGAAGCACTCTTGCAAGGGCCAGAATTCCTGCAAAGGCAAGGGTGGCTGTAAGTCCGGTGACAACGGCTGCAAAGGCAAGAACTCGTGCAAAGGCAAGGGTGGCTGTGCCACTGACGGCTCCAAAATGCCTTTTGCCTGATCCGGCGCGCTAACGAGGGTCGGCTGACGATACCGGCCCTCTTAGTCTCGTTTCGGATCGCTGTATCCTAGAAAAAGGGTCCTATGCCAGCAAATCGTTTCAACGGATTTACAGATTACGGAGTGGGAATTGGCCTGCGCATCCCGCACTATCGGCACATCCTGGAGAAGAAGCCGGTAGTGGACTGGTTTGAGATCATCTCAGAAAACTACATGGTTGACGGTGGCGCTCCGCTGGCCGTACTTGACCAGATCCTGGAACAGTATCGCGTGGTGCAACACGGTGTCTCGATGTATTTCGGCTCGGCCGAAGCGCTAAACCCCGAGCATCTTCGGCGGTTGAAGGCGCTGGTGCGCCGCACCAATACGCCCTGGCTCTCCGACCATCTCTGCTGGGGCAGTGTTGACGGCAGTTACTCGCACGATCTATTGCCCATTCCTTACACCTGGGAAGCGGTGGAGACTACCGCCCGCAAGATCCGCCAGGTGCGCGACTACGTCGAAGTTCCGGTGGTGGTGGAAAACGTCAGCAGCTACGCTGAGTTTCACGAATCGGTGATGACGGAGTGGGAGTTTCTCAACGAGGTTGTGGAGCGCGCCGACTGCGGCATTCTGCTGGACGTCAACAACATCTACGTCAGCGCGATGAACCACAACTTCAATCCGATCGAATACCTGGATTCTGTTCCGGTGGAGCGCGTCGCGCAGATTCACATCGCTGGCCACTCGCGCTACCAGAAGTACATCCTGGACAGTCACGACCATCCGGTCATCGATCCCGTCTGGCAGCTCTATGATCGGGCCATCCACCGTGTTGGAAAAACCGCGACGCTTCTGGAATGGGATGACAAGATTCCCTCATTCGAAGAAGTCCATGGGGAAGCACTGAAGGCCAACCGCTATCTCGAGGGAGTTGCGAATGCAGCCTGGACGGCCACTAAGCCGTCCGCTCCCGAGCTCGCGGAGGTAGTGGCGTGAGCTCTCTTCTGGAAACGCAGCGCCTGATGGCGAAGCTGGTCATGCAGCCGATGACGGCCAGGGAAGGCATGCGCAAACGCAATCGCGCACTGGCCGAGCAGTTCAGCAAGCCCAATGACCGCCTTACCGGCTTCGAGCGGATCGAAATCTACAATCGGGGCTACTGGTTCCGTGTGCTTGATTGCCTGGCCGAGGATTTTCCCGGCGTGCGCGCGATCATCGGGGTCAAACAATTTCGCTGGCTCTCCGAGGCATACCTCGCCGAGTGTCCGTCATCTTCGTTCACGCTGCGCAATCTCGGCTCGCGGCTGGAGGATTGGTTGAAGCTGCATCCGGTGTGGCTGGGGAGCCGGCCGCGACTGGTGCTGGACATGGTGGCGGTGGAGTGGGCGCACATCGAGGCCTTCGATAGCTTGCAGCGGCCGGCCCTGACCGTGGAGGAGTTGTCGCACGTGGGACCGGAACTGCGACTGGATCTGCAGCCGTACATCCGTTTGCTGGGCCTGCATTACCCCGTTGACGACCTGGCCGTCGCTGTCCGGGCGGAGAAGCCTACACGGAAAATGGTAACGGCGATGCTCAAGTCGCCGATTCCGGAGAGCGCCAATCTCTATCTTGCGGTGCATCGCGTGGATTACTCGGTCTGCTACAAGCGGCTGGAGCCGGAGGCCTTCCGGCTGCTGACGGCTTTAAGAAACGGCGCGGAGCTGCTGAGCGCCATCGAAGCGGCATTTGAGAATAGCGAGCAGCCGGAGGAAGAACAGGCGCGCAAAGTCGAAGAGTGGTTCCGGCTTTGGCAATCGCTGGGATGGTTCTACGCCGTCCAGCCGAACTCCACAGACCAGGCAAGGAACCACAATGTCGAAACCACCTAAGAACTTCGTCGTAGCCGCTTACGAATTACTCATTACCAGCACGTCTTCGTTGCAATCCGTGCTGCTGCTCGGCGTGCGGCTCTACTGGGGCTGGCAGTTCTTTCAGACGGGATTGGGCAAGCTGCACCGGATACCGCAGGTCATTGGGTTCTTTGGTAGCCTCGGCATCCCGTTCCCCGCGGCGAATGCCTGGTTCATTACGTTGCTGGAACTCATAGGCGGCGTCCTGCTGGCCCTTGGTCTCGGGTCACGGCTCCTCGCATTGTTGTTCACCGGAGACATGCTCGTGGCGTATATTACCGCTGACCGCGAGGCCTTCCTGTCGTTCTTCTCGAATCCCGATAAGTTCGCCGCTGCAGCGCCCTTTACCTTCCTCTGCGCTTCGCTTGTGATTCTGATCTTCGGGCCAGGAAAAATTGCATTGGATGCACTTCTGGGCCGCAGATTTAAACGTGACGCCGACTCTCCAGAGCGGGCAGCCGCGGCGTAAGGCGGTTTCGCCTTCCCGCGGATTTCACCTCATTCCAGCCGGTTGATGATCGACGCGACGTATCCCGCGCCGAAGCCGTTATCGATGTTGACCACCGAGACGTTTGAGGCGCAGGAGTTCAACATCCCCAACAGGGCGGCGATACCCTGATAGGAAGCCCCGTATCCTACGCTGGTTGGAACGGCAATCACCGGCACGCCCACCAAGCCTCCAACTACGCTGGGCAACGCGCCCTCCATGCCCGCGCAGACGATGATCACCCGCGCGTGCGTCAGCAGATCGCGCCGCGCCAGCAGGCGGTGAATGCCTGCGACGCCCACGTCGTAAACGTGCTGCACCTCGTTGCCCATGATGCGCGCGGTGACGACGGCCTCCTCGGCTACCGGAATATCGCTGGTGCCGGCTGAGACCACGGCGATTCTGCCTTTTCCGTAAAGCGTTTTCTCTTGCGTGAGAGTGATGGCGCGCGCCAGCTCGTGAAACTCAGCTTTACGCAGCTTGCGCCGCACGGCGCGTACCTGCTCCAGCGAAACCCGAGTTGCTAACACATTGTTGCCGCGCTTGGCGAGACGACTGAAGATCTCCGTCAATTGCTTCGGGGTTTTGCCCGGGCCGAAGACAACTTCCGGCAGACCCACCCGCAGCGCGCGGTGATGGTCGATATTCGCAAAACCGAGATCTTCGAAGGGAAGATGCCGTAGCTTCTCGGCTGCTTCCTCGGAGGAGAGCTTGCCTCGCCGCACGTCTTCGAAGATTCGCTTGAGCGTCTTCGGGTTCATCACCGGTATCATCTCAGGTTTCTTACATCCCGGGGCGTTCCTGCTGCCTATAGGCACTTCATAATCGGAACGTGTGAAGCATGTCACAGGCCGGCCGTGGCCGCTCGCAATATAATGCGGCAGGCAAAGGGAAACCAATGAGTTCTGCGGTATTAAGTTCCACCCCGGAAACCGGAGTCCAGGCCGTACCTGGCCCTCCGCTGCCTTACGTGAAAGCAATCGGCCTGAGTCTTGTGCTGCTCATCGCCAGCAGCCTGTTGTACCTGCCCATTGTTCATCATCCGTTCGTCAACATCGATGATCAGGGCTACGTCTACGAAAATCTGCACGTGCAGGACGGCCTGACTTGGGCGACGATCAAGTGGGCGGCCCGTAGCTTCGACGACAACAATTGGCATCCGCTCACCTGGATCTCGCATGCCATCGACTGTGAGATGTTCGGCATCGATCCGGCGGGCCATCATGCTATGAACATCGTCTTTCATGCGGTTGATGGCCTGGTGCTGTTCTGGGTGCTGCTGCTGGCGACAGGCTTCGTGGGACGCAGTTTCATGGTGGCCGCGCTGTTCACGTTGCACCCCATCAACGTTGAATCGGTCGCCTGGGTCGCGGAGCGCAAGACCCTTCTGAGCACGCTTTTCTTCCTGCTTGCACTGGGCGCCTATAGCTGGTACGCGCGCCGTCCCGCCCTTAGCCGATACACTACTATGGCTGCCCTGTTCGCTCTGGGATTGATGGCGAAACCGCAAATCATCACCTTTCCCTTCGTCCTGCTGCTCTGGGATTACTGGCCCCTGCGGCGAATGTTTGCGGATAAGCGAATGCCCTCGGGGGAACACGATCCGGCCGCCCCGCTCCCCAATCAGAGTCTGCGTTGGCTCGTTCTCGAGAAAGTCCCGCTGTTTGTCATTTGCGGCGCCAGTGCGCTGGTGACCATGAAAGCCCAGCACGTCGGCCATCCGGAGTACTGGCAGTACTCCTTCTGGGTCAGGATTGGCAACTGCATCGTTGCCTATGTGCGCTACGTAGGCAAGGCGCTTTGGCCTACCAACCTCGCGCTGCTGTACCCCCATCCCGGCGATTCGTTGCGCTTCTGGCAAGTTGCTGTGTGCGCGTTGCTGTTGTTCGCCATCACTGCCCTGGTGCTCGCGGGGCGGCGCAATCGTTACCTGCCGGTGGGCTGGTTTTGGTTTCTCGGAACTTTGGTGCCCACCATCGGGTTGATCCAGGTGGGCCGCCAGGCCCTAGCCGATCGTTACGCCTATCAATCGTTTCTCGGTTTGTTCATTCTGGTGTGTTGGGGTGTGGCGGACTGGGCGCGGCAAACGCGTCTTCCCAAAGCCCTATTGCCAACCCTCAGCGTTGCGGTGTTGTTATTGTTAGCGCTGCTGACGCATCGTCAGATCGGATATTGGCAGGACAACTTGACACTGTGGACGCACACGCTGCAGGTAACGCAGAACAACTGGATCGCAGAAAACATGGTCGGTGGCCTGCTACTGAAGCAAGGGCACCGCGAAGAGGCCATGGCACATTACCGGGCCGCCGCCGCGATTTACCCGGATGACACCGCCGCTAACCTCGCAATAGCCATCGACGAGCAAAGCCGCGGCAATCTCCAGGAATCGGTGCGGCGCTATAAAGTAGCGATCCGCGGAATGGACGATCCCCTGGAGCAGGCCAAAGCCTATCAGAACCTGGCCGTAGCCTATCGCGATCTCGGAGACATACCGCAGTCGGTGGAGTGTCTGCGCAGAGCCGCACGGCTGCGGAGGCAGTAGGCAGCCCGCGGCGGCCACTCCATTATAAAAACGCCTCCCGCCGAATGAGCTACTGCGCCTTGCAGAAATGTCGCTTTCGGGCGAGAATGCCTCAGCTTTCCAGCGATCGCCATCCGGCGATCTGCCCTTGTTGACGGTATTCAATTCGGAAGAGGTGTCATGATACCTCAGACCCAGCGTGAAACACCTATTGTCTCGGCCCCGAGCGATTGGCCAATAACAACTCGGATTGCCTTTCGCTTCGCATTTAGCTATTTCATCCTCTTTGTTTACCCCAGCCTATTGGGGGCGCGCGCTGGAACGGATTACGATCCGAACAATCTCGTCCGGAAAATGTGGGACTACGTGGTACCGTGGGTCGGATCCCGTGTTTTGCACCTGAGCGGACCTTTCACCCCGCACTTTAACGGCAGTGGGGACCAACTGTACGACTACATCCTCTGGCTTTGTATCCTAGTGACTGCGGCGGCTGCGGCGCTAATATGGTCGCTGCTCGACCGCAAACGCAGAGCTTATCCGGTACTCTACGAATGGATGCGCGTCTTGGTTCGCCTGACCGTGGCCCTCGCGATGATCAACTACGGAATG
>Ga0335073_10001751_pt1 | contig 29293 bp, 26 predicted proteins | sample Lox_Sample_22_FD_207093 | JGI IMG/M metagenome (GOLD analysis project Ga0335073, IMG submission 207093) | Soil microbial communities from Loxahatchee National Wildlife Refuge, Florida, United States - Lox_Sample_2.2 | ecosystem: Environmental > Terrestrial > Soil > Wetlands | place: USA... | reverse complement strand
CGACAGGGCGTCTGCACCTGGGGCATTATTTCGGCGCCTTGCAGAACTGGCTGAAGCTGCAAGAGGAGTACGAGTGTTTTTTCTTCGTCGCCGATTGGCACGCTCTGACGACGCACTACGAGGACACTTCTTCGGTCGCGGAAAGCACTCTGCAGGTGGCGACGGACTGGCTGGCCGTCGGGCTCGATCCGAATAAATCGACGCTGTTCATTCAATCCTCGGTGCTTGAGCATGCAGAGTTGCACGTCCTTCTTTCGATGATTACGCCGCTTTCGTGGCTTGAGCGCGTGCCAACCTATAAAGAGCAAATCGAGAACCTGAAGGACCGCGATCTCGGCACCTACGGCTTCCTCGGCTATCCCCTTCTACAATCGGCAGACATCGTCATGTATGGCGAGCCAAAGAGAGAACTGCTCGTTCCGGTTGGAGAAGACCAGGCGCCGCATGTTGAGTTGACTCGAGAAGTGGTCAAGTCGTTTAACGCTCGGTATGGCTTCGGGGTGGATTATGAGCGCTTCAAGGCGGAGAACATCGAAGGGCTGACAGCCGCGATTTATCCGGCTGTGTCGAAGCCAGTCGAAACAACCGCCAATCCCAGCCTGCATGCGCGCGCCAAAGAAATTAATGAGGCGGTGCTGCGGAGGCAGATCCTCGAAGAGGGTGCGGCGAATTTCAAGAAGCGGATTGGCCGTAAGAATTGGAAGTATTTTCGGATCGAAGAGGTGTTGCAGGAGCCGGCCTACGTCCCGACTGAGACACCTCGCCTGCCGGGCCTTGATGGCCGCCGGATGGCCAAATCCTATGGCAACGCGATTTGGCTCTCCGATCCCACGGACGACATTCGCGCGAAGGTCCGCAACATGATGACGGACCCGCAGCGCGTCCGCCGTACTGATCCGGGCCGGCCGGAAGTTTGCCCCGTGTTTGCATGGCACAAGCTCTTTTCGCCGCCGGACACAATCGCGCGCATCGACCGCGACTGTCGTTCGGCCGCCATCGGCTGCGTCGATTGCAAGAAGGAGATGGCCGAAAATCTCGTCCGCTGGATCGAACCGATTCAGACGCGGCGCAAGGAGTTCGAGGCCTCGCCGAAAAAAGTGTGGGACATCCTCGACGAAGGCTCTGCCGCAGCGCGGAGAACGGCCCGCCGAACAATGAAGCGTGTCCGCAATGCCATCTTCCACTGGGACGAAGGCCGCAAAGGTTCGTGATCCACCGACCGGGGCGATTGGCCGCGCTGTAAATGGAGGCCGATTTTTCAATTTCACTTTCTCTTTTTTCCGCGTAACCTATAGGCCCGAGGAGGCCTCCCGAGCTTGGCATCGCCCTATCGCGTTAATTTGCCCGTTTACGAAGGTCCCCTCGATCTCCTGCTCGATCTAATTCGCAAGCAAGAGATGGACATCCACAACATTCCCATCGCTAAAATCACCGAACAATACCTGGATTATCTCCATCAGTTGGAAAAGATGGACATCGACGTTTCCGCCGATTTCGTCTACATGGCGGCGACGCTGATCCACATTAAATCGAAGATGCTGCTGCCGCCCGATCCCTTGGCCGAACCCGGTGCGCCGGAAGATCCGCGCGAGGAACTAGTCCACCGGCTACTGGAGCACGAAAAATTCAAGAATGCCGCGCAGTTGCTGTACCAAAAGCAGCAGGTGGAGGATCACGTCTGGTCGCAGCCCGACCGTTCGCTTTACACGGGCGACGCTGTCGAGGGCGAGCTGGTGGTCTCGCTGGTCGACCTCGTAAAAGTGTTTCAGCAGGTGCTCGAACGGCGCAAGGAAGTGCCGAAATTCGAGCTGCGCCACGAGACGGTGACGATCGCGCAGATGATGGACCGTTTGCGGCAGCGCCTGATGCCTACGGACGAGCCCGTCTCTTTGATTGAATTTTTCGATTCGTGCGCGTCGCGCCGGGCCATGATCGTGGCGCTGCTGGCCGTGCTGGAAATGGTGCGAATGCAGGCTGTAATTATGGTGCAGTCCGAATTGTTTTCGGATATTTCCTTGCGGAAACACAAAATGTTCGACGCCGTGTTTGCCGGTCCCGACGCCATGTCGAAAATCGAGGAGCAATACTTGTAACCATGAACCCCACGGAACTGCACGCGGCGCTCGAAGCGATTATTTATGCGGCGGACGAGCCGGCGACGCTCGAACAAATTGCCCACGCGCTCGGCATCGAGAAGGCCGAGGCGCGCGTGGCGCTTGATAATCTGACGGCGACCTATTCAACTGAGGACCGCGGCATCGAAGTCCGCAAAGTGGCCGGAGGCTGGAAGTTCTACACCAAGCCGCAGCACCACGAAGCGGTTCGCAAATTCATCAAGTCGCTCCAGCCGCCGCTTCGCCTGACCATGGCGGCGCTCGAGACGCTGGCTGTTATTGCGTACAAACAGCCCGCCACAGTGCCCGAAATCAACGAAATTCGCGGCGTAAACGTTGGCGGCACCATCAAGACGCTCCTCGAAAAGCGCCTCATCACCACGGCGGGGCGCAAGGAAGTGATTGGACGCCCAATTCTTTACCGCACGTCGAAACAGTTCTTGATGCGCTTTGGCCTATCCGACCTCGATGAGCTCCCAAGCCTTAAGGAATTTGAGCAGCTTGCTGCCTCTGCGCTCGGCGACGACGGCATTGCTCCTATTGAGCCGGAGGGCGAAGCCTCTGCGGCCGCGGAGTCGCCCGAAGCCACGGCCATTCACGCCTCAGGCGAGACAAACGACCTTGCTGAGCTTGCCGAAGATACCCCCGAGCCCTCGTCCGAGGCAGAATCCTCGCGGGCGGCTACCGTCGGCAACTCCGATTCTGGCAATTAATTCTCTGTTGGAAATTCCCCGGACGCCGACCCGCTTTTAACAGGCGGGTTTGTCGTCTGCTCCTGCCCGCGGAACGGCAGCTTCATTTTCTTCGCAATCTCCGGCCAGAATTCCCGAAGCACCAGGAATCCCGCCTGGTTCGCAAACGACCATCCAACCGTCTCCGCCGTCGGAGCAAATCCGCGCCGGTTCCCTGGATGATACAGGTTGCTGAGCGATGCTGAGCTCACTGTCGCGAACCAATTCGACCAGTTCAGCATCTCATCGCCCTTGTCGCTGTGTGCCAGCGCTATATGCCCGACGGCATGAAGCAGTCTGCGCCCCGTTCCTCCGTGACCCAGCCGGTAATATCGAGGGTCCTCACGAAATATGGTCGGGTAGAGGAAAAATCCGAAGAAGTACCCGGAAGCCTCATCGGTGTAATCCGCCGCGAATCGTTTGCCATAACCCGCAGCGCCTTGTCCGAATTGCTTGTCGGTGTTTTGCGCCTGATCGATCCCCGCATTGAATCCGGCTGTCAAAAAGGTGACCGGGTCCAGCGAGTCGCCGATGAAAAGCAGGAACTTGTCCTTTATCGTGAACGTGCAAAATACATTGCCCGGCTTGAACGTCGGCGACTGGGCGGTCGGCCGGTCCAACTTCCTTGCGAATAATCCCACGGTCTTGGCAAAAGGGCCGTTGTAGTCCTGCCATTCGATGGAGGGGGCTGGCTGCAGGCAGGGTGCGTGCGGATTCATCATCGCCTGCTCCTGCTGCGGCGTGGTTGCGGGAATGATGGCAGGGGGCTGCCCGGCGGTTTGCCGAGCCGGTTTGGGCGGAGGGGTTTGGTTTTGGGGTTGCTGTCCCCAAATGACCGCAGGAACCAGCATAATCACAGCGAGGGCAGATAATGCGAGCCGGGGCCGATTTGACCGCACACCGCGATGGGATGAAGTGGCCAATGAGGATTCTCCGAAGATAGCATTGACGCGGTGCAAGCGGAAGCGAGGCTAATCAGATGGTGGGAGGGCTGCCTATCAATACGCCCGATGTTATTCTGGCATGAGATGGGAAAGCACTCAATCCAAGTCGTGAAGGTCCAGACGCAAAGGCGCACAGAACTCAAAATGGTGACGGGCGAGGTTGAGGCGCTTGTGAGGAGCTCCGGCGTGGCGAGCGGTGTGTGCCATTTGTATGTACCGCATACGACTGCCGGCGTGATCGTCAACGAGGGCTACGATCCCGACGTTGCCCGCGATATGGAAGGCGCGCTCGATCGCCTGGTTCCCGATAGCGCGCTTTTTCGCCACGGGGAAGGGAACTCTGACTCGCACATCAAAACGGCGCTCGTCGGATCGTCCGAGAGCATTTTCATCGAGGGCGGAAGGCTGGCGCTTGGCCGCTGGCAACAGATTTTCTTCGCGGAATTTGACGGCCCGCGCTCGCGCGAACTTCACGTGAAAATCGTGCCGGACCCGTCATGAACAATCCTTCGAGCTGGGGCGTCTACGTCCAGGTGCCTTTCTGCCAGACGAAGTGTACCTACTGCAATTTTCACACGGGCGTCGTATCGCGCGAACGCTACCGGCCCTATGCCGAAGCGGTATGCAGGGAAATTGAAATCGCCGCACCGGCCCCTTCTTTCACCGCCGACACAATTTATTTTGGCGGAGGTACGCCGAGCCTCCTCGACCACGTCGATCTGTCAAACATTCTCGCCGCCCTGTGCGGGCATTTTGATGTTCGCTCGCCGGAAGTGACCCTGGAAGCGGATCCCGAGACCATCACGCGCGAGAAGGCTGCCGCGTGGCTCGACGCCGGATTTAACCGCATTTCTCTGGGCGTGCAGTCGTTTGCGGAAGAAGAGCTGAAATCCTCCGGCCGCATGCATCGCCGCATCGATATCTTCTCGGCGGTGAACTCGCTGCGCGCGTCCGGTTTCCGCAATATCTCGATGGACCTGATCGCCGGGATGCCGCACCAGACAGCCTCATCCTGGGCCGACTCCGTCGCCCAGCTCCTGGTGCTTCGCCCCCAGCATCTTTCAATTTACATGCTCGAAATCGACGAAGGCAGCCGCCTGGGACGCGAATCTCTTGCTGGCGGCTCGCGCTACAGCGCGGGAAAAATTCCGCCTGACGACGCGATTGCCGAATTCTACGAATCCGCCTGCGCACGCTTGGCTGAAGCGGGCTACGAGCATTACGAAATTTCCAATTGGGCGCTCCCTGGCCTTCGCTCGCGCCACAATTTGAAATATTGGCGCCGCGAGCCATATCTCGGTCTTGGCGCAGGCGCACATTCCTTTGACGGGTCGAAGCGCTGGGCCAACGCTCATGACTCCTCGCAGTACGTCGCCGCCATTGAGAAGGGAACGCTGCCGCGCGAGCAAGTCGAAGCCATCACGCGCGAGCAAGCGCTCGACGAAGAGCTTTTTCTCGGCTTGCGCCAACTCGAAGGCATTGACATTGCCCGAATCGAGTGTCTATACGATGTGCGGCTAGAACCACGTCTCGCGCCTTTGCTTGCTCAGGGACTGGTGGAACTCGATGGTTCGCGTTTGCGCCTGGCTCCTTCGCGCCTCACGGTCTCGAACGAAGTCTTCGTCGAACTGATGTCCTAGCTCCTCCGCACTATCTGCCGGCCGCATTGCCGCTTTTCTAGTTTGCAGCGCGGGGCGATAATGTTTGCATGCCAACGGAAGCTTCTATATCTCAGCCCGTCGAGCTCCGCTCCGATACATTTACAAAGCCCACCATGGCCATGCGCCGCGCGATGGCCGCAGCCGAGGTCGGCGACGATGTCTATGGCGAGGATCCCACCGTGAATCGCCTGGAGTCGCGCGCCGCAGAAATCTTCGGCCGCGAAGCGGCTCTCTTCGTCCCTTCCGGCTCGATGGGCAATTTGCTCGCGATTAAGACGTGGACGCAGCCGTCGAACGAAGTCATCTGCGAGGAGCGCGCGCACGTCAACGAATACGAGATCGCCTCGATGTCGGCCCTTGCGGGATGCTTTCCGCGCGCCATTCCCGCACCCGATGGCTTTCTCTCCTGGGAGTTGATCGAGCCGCAGATTCGCACGCGCTCGATTCACAATTCCGAGACGGGCTTGATCTGTCTGGAAAATACGCACAATATGCACGGCGGAACAGTGCTGCCGCAGAGCGTTATCGACGACGTCTGCGCCTGCGCGCACGCAGCACGCTTGCCCGTCCATCTGGATGGCGCGCGAATCTTCAACGCCGCGGTTGCCTCGGGAAAATCTGTCGCGGAAATCACGCGCCCGTTCGATTCCGTGATGTTCTGTCTTTCAAAAGGCCTTGGCGCACCTGTGGGTTCGATGCTTGTCGGCCCGCGCGAGTTCGTTGAAAAGGCGCGCATCGGCCGCAAGTTGCTCGGTGGCGGGATGCGGCAGGCAGGAATCCTTGCCGCGGCAGGCTTGATCGCTCTCGAAGAGACGCCGAAGATTTTGCACCTGGACCACGCGAACGCGAGATACTTGGCCGAAGGGCTTGCGAAAATCCCCGGCATCGCGATTGACCCGAAAAAAGTTGTCACCAACATTGTGATTTTTGACGTGCGCGCCACGGGCCGTACCGCCGTCCAATTCTGCGAGGAGCTTGCCACGCATAGAGTGTTGGCAGGCGACACGACGAAATATTCCGTGCGCATGGTCACGCATTACGACGTCGACCGCGCGGGCATCGAGCGAGCACTTGGCGCCGTCGAGAAGATGCTCTCTTCGCGAGCGCCTGCGGTCGCGGCGCGTTAGAGCGATATTCGCGGACGCGCATCCGGGTGCGGTTGAAAGCATCACTGCGCCAAATGGACTTTGGGTTCTATCCCGAGCGTTGGGGAGCATTGTGTGCAAGAGTGTATAATCAACGCTTTGTAATCAAACAATGCCGCAGAAACCGCGCCTTCTCCAGATTATTCTTGGCAGTACGTTGCTCGTTGGAATTTCTATAGGTGCCTGGATGACTCTTCACGCCGCAACACAAGCTACTGCGCCCGTTTCCAAGCCGACGGTCGACGACGCCCGCCGGTTCATCGATCAGGCCGAATCACAATTGCTCGATCTTTGGGTGAAGGCTCAGCGCGCCGCCTGGGTGCAGGAGACGTATATCACGCCGGACACGGAAACGATTGCCGCGCAGGCGGATGAAGCTGTGAAGGTGGCCACCTCGCGGCTTGCCGCGGAATCGCGCCAATTCGACGGGCTCGACCTTCCTCCGGATGTTGCCCGAAAATTCCTGCTGCTCCGGCATTCCGTGGATATTCCGGCGCCGCTTGATCCAGCGCTTGCGGCGGAGCTCTCGCGCATCAGCGCTTCGCTCCAGTCCGACTATGGGAAGGGGAAGTATTGTCCTCCGGCGGCCAACGGGGGCTCTCCTGGCAAATGCCTTACGCTCGACGACCTCTCCAACATCATGGCGCAGAGCCGCGATCCTCGCGAACTGCGAGCCACTTGGGAGGAATGGCGAACAGTGTCGCCGCCGATGCGGGATCGCTACACACGCATGGTCGAACTTGCCAATCAGGGGGCTCGCGCGATGGGCTTTGCAGATACCGGAGCCATGTGGCGCTCGAATTACGACATGTCTCCCGAGGAATTTTCCGCTGAACTGGATCGTCTGTGGCAGCAGGTACGCCCGCTTTACCTCTCGCTTCACGCATACGTCCGCTCGCAGCTTGTAAAAAAGTACGGTCCCTCGCTCGTCCCACCGGATGGCCCAATTCCGGCGGACCTGCTTGGCAACATGTGGGCGCAGGATTGGACAAATATCTACCCACTGGTTGCGCCGCCCAATGCTGATCCCGGCTATGACGTCACGGAGCTGCTCAAGGCGCACAATGTCGAGCCTCTCGGCATGGTGCATTACGGCGAGCGGTTTTTCACGTCTTTGGGTTTTGCTCCCCTGCCGCAAACGTTTTGGGAGCGTTCGATGTTCACGCGGCCGCTCGATCGCGATGTGGTATGCCATGCAAGCGCCTGGGACGTCGATTACGAGGACGATCTGCGCATTAAAATGTGCATCGAGGTGAAGGGTGAGGACTTCACGACAATTCACCACGAGCTGGGCCACAATTTCTACCAGCGCGCTTACAAAGATCAACCGCCGCTGTTTCGTGACTCGGCGAACGATGGCTTCCACGAAGCCATTGGCGACACCATTGCTCTGTCCGTCACGCCGGAGTATTTGAAGCAGATCGGTCTGCTGGACACTGTGCCACCCCCTTCCGCCGATATCGGCATTTTGATGAGGCGCGCGCTCGACAAAGTGGCGTTTCTGCCTTTTGGCCTCTTGATCGACAAATGGCGCTGGGGCGTTTTTTCAGGGGAAATAAAGCCCGCGGACTACAACAAGGCCTGGTGGGAACTGCGGGAAGAGTATCAGGGCGTCGCCCCGCCGGTGCCCCGCAGCGAGGCCGACTTCGATCCCGGAGCGAAGTATCACGTCGCTGGAAACGTTCCCTATGCGCGATATTTTCTGGCCGCCGTACTGCAATTCCAGTTCCATCGCGCGCTCTGCCAGACAGCCGGTTACAAAGGCCCTCTGAATCGCTGTTCGATTTACGGCAACAAGGCAGCCGGCGAAAAACTGAATAAGATGCTCGAAATGGGGAAAAGCAAGCCTTGGCCCGATGAGCTCGAGGCGCTGACGGGGCAAAGACAAATGGACGCGACCGCCATCCTCGATTATTTCGCGCCGCTCAAGAAATGGCTCGACGAGCAAAACCAGGCCAACGGTGTGAAGGTTGGCTGGTAACCGTGCCAGCCGGGAAGGGGTCCATGCCGCGCCCTGCAAGTCCCTCGTACAAAGGAAATCGTGAATCTGAAAATCATTCTTCGCTGGCTCCTCGCCGCCGCGTTCCTCGCTATCGGGGGCCTTCTGCAAATGCGCTTCGGCCGCACGCTTGCCTTGGCGATGAAACTCCCCTATGACGCGCCGGCAAAGAACCGCGATTCGCTTATCGGGGTCATCGAAGTGGCCGTAGCGGTGATCCTCTACTTTTCGGGTGTCATTCTCATCCTTTTCAACGCCAACTGGCATCGACGGGCGAGAAAATCGTCGTGAATCCGGCGCTGCGCACCTTTCTGATATGGCTCATCGGAATCCTTCTGCTCGTCTACGTGGCGGGGACGGTTCGGCTGGCTTGGCCCTTGCTGATGGGGCAGGGAACGCAGGGCGCGCCGAAGCTCTCCATCTTTGCGGGCTTCTATTTCCGATTGGTCATTATGGGGATATTCTTTTACGTTTTTCTCCGCCTCCGCCGCGGCCGTGCTCCCCGCGAGTAGCCTTTCGTCACTGGACTCGGCGGCCTCTATAAGCAAACCGGCAATTCCGCTATAATCTCATTTTATAGGTGCTCCATGGAATTTTCGCTCACTGACGAACAGCAGCAGCTCCGCCGCACGGTTCGCGAATTTGCCGAGGCCGAAATCCGCCCGCACGTGATGGAATGGGACGAGGTTTCGAAATTTCCCTCTGAAATCATTCCCAAGCTCGCCGAAATGGGTTTTCTCGGCGTCATTTTTCCCGAGAAATATGGCGGCGCAGGCATGGGCTACATCGAGTACGCGATTATCATTGAGGAACTCTCCCGCGTCGATGGCTCGATAGGCATCATCGTCGCAGCGCATAATTCGCTCTGCTCGAACCACATTTACAAATTTGGCAGCGAAGCGCAGAAGCAAAAATATCTCGCTCCCCTCGCTCAAGGCAAAAAGCTCGGCTGCTGGTCTTTGACGGAACCAGAGGCCGGCTCCGATGCTGGCGGCACGCGCACCGTGGCCGCCAAGAAGGACGGCGCGTGGGTCCTCAACGGCGCGAAGACCTTCACAACCAATGGCCACTACGCCGATGTCTGCGTGGGCATGGCCGTCACGGATCACGCCAAAAAAAGCCACGGTATTTCCGCCTTCCTCATCGAGAAGGGAACTCCCGGCTTTCGTCCCGGCAAGAAGGAGAACAAGCTTGGCCTGCGCGCCAGCGATACCTCGGAAGTAATTTTCAGCGACTGCAAAGTGCCTCTCGAAAATCTTCTTGGCGAGGAAGGCGAGGGCTTCATCAACAGCCTTCAGATTCTTGACGGCGGGCGCATTTCTATCGCATCGCTCGGATTGGGGATGGCGCAGGGCGCCTACGAATGCGCTCTCAAATATGCCCGGCAGCGGAAACAATTCGGCAAGGCCATCGCCGAATTCCAGGCCATCCAGTTCAAGCTTGCCGACATGGCCACGCAGATTGAAGCCGCGCGCCTTCTCACGTATCAGTCAGCTTGGTTAGCTGACCGCGCGATTGCCAGCGGAAGTCACGACGCGCGATTCACGCGTGAATCCAGTATGGCGAAGCTTTATGCTGGAGAGGTCGCCGTGCGCGTCGCCAACGAAGCCGTGCAGATTCACGGCGGCTACGGTTTTATCAAGGACTATCCCGCCGAAAAGTTCTACCGAGACGTGAAGCTTTGCACGATCGGCGAAGGCACCAGCGAAATCCAGCGCTTGGTGATCGCCCGCCAGCTCCTCGGCAAGCGCTGACGTTGTTTCTTGGTGATTACACGCCGGACCCAAGCCACCCGAACGCGCCATTCTCTGGCTTATACTCTTTCGATGCCGCCGGACATCAGCAATTGGATGCGAAGCATATTAGCGGGAGACGTCCGCGCTCTCTCCCGCGCCGTCACCGCCATCGAAAATCGCTCGCCGGAAGCCGAGCATCTGATCCGCGCGCTTTTTCCGCATACGGGGCATGCTTATCGCGTCGGCATTACGGGCGCTCCCGGCACTGGCAAGAGCACTCTCGTCGATAAGCTTGCCGCTCATTATCGTGCCGCGCAACAGACCGTCGGAATTATCGCTGTCGATCCTTCCAGCCCGTTCACCGGCGGCGCGATCTTGGGCGATAGAATTCGTATGCAAAGCCACGCCACGGACAATGGCATCTTCATCCGTTCGATGGCGACACGTGGCTATCTCGGCGGCCTCGCGCAGGCCACTGGCGATACGGCGTTGCTCCTTGATGCTGCCGGCAAGCAAACGGTCCTTCTGGAAACGGTCGGCGTCGGCCAGGGTGAAATCGAAATTGTTCGTCTGGCCGATTGCACGCTCGTGGTGCTGGTTCCCGGCATGGGGGATGATATTCAAAACCTGAAAGCCGGCCTGATGGAAATCGGCGATATCTTTGTCCTCAACAAGTGCGACCGCGAAGGAGCCGACCGCTTCGAACAGCAGCTCAAGGCCATCCTCCAGCTTGTCCCCGAACGCTTCGGCTGGAAGCCACCTGTGGTCCGCACGGTCGCGACCGAAAACCGCGGCATCGCTGACCTGGCGCAGGAAATTGCCCGCTTCCGTTCCCACTTCGCGGACCTTCGCGACAGCCATTCTCGCGAAATCGCGCACTGGAAGGATTGGCTGCTGCGGCTTTTGCAAACCCGCCTGCTCGACCGCGTCGTCGGCTCTCACTTCACGGAAGCGCAATTCGACTCCCTCGCCGCAGAAGTTGCCGCACGCCGCAAGGACCCCTACGCCGCCATCGCTGAAATCCTCGCGCGCGCGGGCCTCTAGCGATTTCGGGCGTTTTTGCAAGCTTCCGTCGCCACTTTGCAGTTCCTTACCGAGGCGGTACACTAGTTGTTTGGCGCGGGTGCGGCAAGGTTGCCGTGCGCAGAACGCTGTCAAGTGTGCCCCGCAGAGTTGTCTCGGAGCGGCGATTGAATCTCGGAAACCTGGAACTCCACCTTCTAAACGCCGGGCATGTCTATCTCGATGGCGGCGCGATGTTCGGCGTGGTTCCCAAGCCCCTTTGGGCGAAGAAATTTCCGGCCGACGCCCGCAATCGCATCCACCTCGCAATGAATTGTCTTCTCGTCCACGCCGGGGGAAAGAACATCCTCATTGAGACGGGCGCGGGCGACAAATTCGATGCCAAGTTTCGCGACCTCTATGGCCTCGACGGCCCGTTCCTGCACAAAGAGCTTCTCCGTTACGGCAAGGAAGCGCACGAGATCGATATCGTCATCAATACGCATCTCCATTTCGACCACTGTGGCGGGAACACACACGTCGAAAAGGACAAGGTTGTCCCTACTTTCCCGAACGCCCGCTATGCGGTTCAGCGCGGCGAATTCGAGCACGCGCAGCATCCCACCGAGCGTGACCGCGCCAGCTATATCCCTGACAATTACATGCCGCTTCTCAACTCATGCAAACTCTCGCTTCTGGAAGGCGACCGCACCATCGCGCCTGGCGTTGAACTGATTCGCGTCCCCGGCCACAATGCGAACATGCAGTGCGTCAAGCTGCACGGGGGCGGCAAAGCGGTCTTCTTTCTCGCCGATCTTGTTCCCACCGCCGCGCACCTCCCCTTGCCCTGGATCATGGGCTACGATCTCTACCCGATGACGACGCTGGAGAACAAGAAGAAGTGGCTCCCCGAAATTGCGCGCGAAGGATGGATTGCGATTTTTGGTCACGATCCGCACACTCCCGCGGCTCATATCCGCGAGCACAACGGCCGCTGGGAAGTCGATCCCGTAGAAATCGATTGAACTCCGTTTTGGCAGCGCACGAGAAAATTTTCAGGCAGGGAAGCCCACGCCCAAAAGGACGGTTGTGAGAATGGCACCGAAAAAGCAGGGGAGCACGAAGCAGCGGAGAACGAAGAGCGAGCTCGTCAAGATCGGGATCATTGGCGGCAGCGGCCTCTATTCGATGGCCGGGCTCACGGACACGCGCGAAGTCCGCGTAAAGACGCCCTTCGGCGATCCGTCTGACGCCATCGTCCTAGGCACTCTTGAAGGCGCGCGCGTGGCTTTTCTGGCGCGCCACGGCCGCGGCCACCTCTTTTCTCCCAGCGACATCAACTACCGCGCCAATATCTGCGCCCTGAAGATGCTCGGTGTTGAACGCGTCATCTCCGTCAGCGCCGTCGGCTCGCTCCGTGAGGATCTCCCGCCGCTCGATTTTCTCATCCCCGATCAATTCTTCGACCGCACGCGCGGCCGCATCGCCACATTTTTTGGCAACGGCATCGTGGCGCACGTCGGCTTCGACAAGCCCACCTGCAAGGATCTCTCCACGCGTCTTGCCGAGGCATGCGACCGCGCTTCCGTCAAGGTCCATCGCGGCGGCACTTATATCTGCATGGAAGGCCCGCAATTTTCCACGGTCGCCGAATCGCACACCTATCGTCAGCTCCGCTTTGATGTGGTCGGCATGACCAACCTCACCGAAGCCAAGCTCGCTCGCGAAGCCGAACTCTGCTACTCCACCATCTCGATGATTACCGATTACGACTGCTGGCATCCGCAGCACGATTCGGTCACCGTCAGCGAAATCATCGCCAACCTCGGAAAAAACGCCGAGAACGTCCAGCGCGTCATCCGTGAAGCTGTTCGTGAACTGAACGTCGAACGCACCTGCAAGTGCGGCTCGGCCCTGGCTCACGCCATTCTGACGGATCGCAAAGCCATCCCCGCGGCCACGAAAAAGCGTCTCGCTCCTATCATCAGCAAATACATTTCCTGAACCGGAGAACTCATGTCACTTCTCGTCGTTGGTTCCGTCGCATTCGACGCCATCGAAACGCCGCACGGCAAGGTGGACCGTACGCTCGGCGGTGCGGCCAGCTATTTTTCTCTCGCCGCCAGCCATTTTTCGCCGGTGCGCCTGGTCGGAATTGTCGGCGACGATTTCACCGCCAAGGACGAATCCGTCTTCCGCGGCCGCCGCATCGATCTCTCCGGCCTCGAACGGGTCCCGGGAAAATCCTTCTTTTGGGCGGGTCGCTACAACCTGAACATGAATGAGCGGACCACGCTTGCCACCGAGCTCAACGTGTTCGCGGATTTCAACCCCACGCTGCCGCCCTCCTACTGCAATTCTCCCTTTATTTTCCTCGGCAATATCGATCCCACTCTCCAGCGTTCTGTCCTCAAGCAGGTTCGCTGCAAACCGAAAGCCATCGGCCTCGATACGATGAATTACTGGATCGAGCGCACCTCCGCCGAGCTGCGCGAGACCCTGAAACACATTCAGATTTTGATGATCAATGACGACGAGACCCGCCAGCTCTCCGGAGAGCACAACCTATTCCGCGCCGCCAAGCATATCTTCAAGATGGGCCCGCGCACGCTCATCATCAAGCGCGGCGAGCACGGGGCCATCATGGTTCACAACGATTTCGTCTTTTCGGTTCCGGCTTATCCCTTGGAGGAAGTCCACGATCCCACCGGCGCTGGCGATTCTTTCGCAGGTGGCTTCATGGGTTATCTGGCTTCGGCGGGGAAGGTGAACGATCGCACTCTGCGCAACGCCATGGTCTACGGCTCTGTCCTTGGCAGCTTTGCTGTCGAGCGCTTCGGCGTCGAGCGCCTCACGAAACTCAATCGTGCCGAAATCACCGCCCGCGCTCGCCGCTTCTCCAAGCTCACTTCGTTCAAACTCTGACGCGCAAGCCCAGGACTGGGTGCGATGTGTCGAAACCATATCCGTGCGCTCTAAATGCCCGATTCCCTGGTGCCGGTATTCCGTTTGGTATGCCTCAACGGCTCGTAGTGTACTCTTCTGCCTCTTCCCGCTTCGCCCCACGCAAGCTCACCCACAAACTCTTGTAGACTTTTCTCTGTGCCCCACGACCTCACTCTCTCGCTTCTTGGGCGGCTCGTTCTCGCCGCGGCTTGTGGCGCCGCGATCGGTCTCGAACGCGAGCTCCGCCACAAACCCTCTGGCATCCGTACCAACCTCCTCATTGCCTTCGGCGCCGCGCTCTTCACCATCGTTTCCTACGTGATGGCCTCTTTCTTTGGAGGGGACCACACGCGCATTGCCGCGCAGATTATCCCCGGCATCGGCTTCATCGGCGCGGGAGTCGTCATCCGTGAAAAGGGGGCTGTGCTGGGCATCACCAGCGCGGCCACGATTTTTGTCGTTGCTGGCATCGGCATGGCCGCTGGCTCCGGAATGATCCTCACCGCTTTCTTTGCCACGTTTCTATGCCTGGCGGCCCTCATCTGTGTCGGCTACGTGGAAGATCGTTTTGGCATTCACACCCACCTGATGCTGTTTCGCCTCACTTCTCACGGCGGGCAGGATTTCCTTGCTCGTGCGCACCAGTTCGTGACCGAATCAGGCATTGAGCCGCAATCCTGGAATGCCACCGCGACCGGTTCGGACACCATTGTCGAATTCGAAGCCGAAGTCACTTCTCCCCAGGAGCGCCAGATTCTCGCGCGTTTTTTGCAGCTCGGCATCCGCTGCGAAGCCCGGCCCGCACGCTAGCATCGCCGCTTCCGAAACCAACCCTTTTCCCTCCCGTCACATCCGAGTTGACGTGCCACTCGCCGGGATGCTATGAATTTCTATTAGGTATTTCGGGGGAAGATCCAGCTTTTCTTGTGTTTCCATTCGCCCGGCCCTGCGCCTCTCGCGTGCCGGGATTCCCTGACTTGGATCGGAGGATTGGGCAGAATGCGTGTGCGTTGGGCGACGACTGGGCTAATGGCTGTCTTCGCGATCCTTCTTTCCAGTTGCAGTTCGAATAGCGGTCGCGTGAATCCCGTCCCGGCGCTCGGCTGCGTCAGCGGAACGATTCCTTCCTGTGCCCTTTCACCCTCTGGCATTACCGCCGGCAGCCAGAACTTCACCCTCTTCATCTCCGGCAGCGGCCTCATCTCGACGCCCAATGGCGATCTCGGAAATTCCGTTGCGTATTGGAACGGCTCACCTCGGCCCACCGTTCTCGACCTCAACAGCAGCCAGCTCGACGTGACCATCTATGCCTCCGACGTTGCCTCCGCCGGGCAGGCCGAAGTTCAGGTGATCAACCCGACCCCCGGAGGCGGCCAATCGAACTTCGTCACTTTTTTTATCCATGCTCCCGGCGAGGGTGATCCGGTTCTCACCTCGATCTCACCCAACAGCACGGCTTCGGGCGGCAAGGATTTCACACTCACGGTGAACGGATCGAACTTCGCCGCGAACGACACGGTCTCCTGGAATGGCCAATGGCGCACCACCACGTTTGTCAACTCAACGCAGATGACTGCCGCAATCACGTCGAACGATATCGCCACTCCGGGCTGTGGCAGTGTAGCCGTCGTGAACACAACCCCTGGCGGCGCTTCTTCTGTTTCGCTCGACGTTCTCGTTACCGGCAAAGGCGCCCCCACCGATTGCACCAGCGCGCCCTCATCCAGCGTCTTTCCGCGCGTTGTTTCACTCAGTGCCCACGGAAACGCCTCGAATGGCAGCAGCTCTTCGCCCGCCATGAGCGCCGACGGCCGCTTCGTCGCGTTCTATTCGAATGCCAGAAACATCGTCTCCGGACCTTCGGGCAATATCTTCGTCCGCGACACTTGCCTTGGCGTAGTCGCTTCCTGCAAGCCTCACACGCAGGCGATTGACCTCTCTCCCGATGGTTCGGCCCCGAATGGTGAGGCAGGCAGTCAGCTTTCCTTGAGCGCCGACGGCCGCTTCGTTGCGTTCTCGAGCTACGCTACGAATTTGACTTCTCAATCTGCCGCTGCTTCGGCTGCGGTCACAAATCTCTACATTCGGGACCTTTGTCTCGGAGCGGACGCGCCGGCAGGGTGTACTCCGCATACGGAGCTCGTCTCTGTATCGCCGTCAGGTGAACTTGGCGATAAATCCTCGATTGCGCCGTCTTTAAGTGCCGACGGCCGCTTCATTGCGTTTTCGTCTTGGGCGACAAGTCTGGTTTCAGGGGCGCCATCTGCCCAGTCGCGCGTCTACGTCCGCGATCTCTGCAAGGGCCCGTCGACCTCGGAGTCTTGCATACCACAGACCACCCTTGTCCCGGCTGTGAAGGAAGCCTCAGCCGCATCTCCGGAGACCGACCATCCGTCCATTTCCGGCGACGGCCGATATGTAGCCTTCCAGGAATGGGTGCCTCGCGCTGGCTCGTCGAATCTCGATTCAGTCGTTTTCCTTCATGATACGTGTCTCAGTATCGACGCGCCGCCTTCGTGTGTGCCGTCGACCGCTCAGATCTCCCTTGCGCCGGATGGGCAGGTGCTCGGCGGGGTCAGCGAGTCGGTGTCGGTCTCCTTCGATGGGCGCTTTGTCGCCTTCTCCTCGCAGTCCTCGTCCGGCTCTTCGTCAAGCTCTGCTTCGCAAGCAGTCTACTTGCGTGATACGTGCCTGGGAAATTCAGCGCCTGACGGCTGCACCGCATCGACCTCTCTCATCGCCACGGCTGCCGCGTCCGGTCTGCCTTACTCGCCGTTCATCTCCTCTGCAGGCCGCTATGTCTCGTTCCTTGTCGGCGCGCCCGATTCCGATACGGTGGATTCGAGCGACCGTGACGGCATTGCCTATATCTACGACACTTGCTTTGGCGCTACCTCTGCGTGTGCTCCCCAGGCTCGCGCCCTCACAGCCTCGGCCGGTGCCACTGCTTCGGCGGGCCTCCTGGCTGCCGACAAACTCACGCCAGTCGCACTTAGCTCGGATGGCCGTTATGCCGCCTTCTATTCTGCCTCGCACGCCGCCGCCCAACCAACCAGCGGTCATGGTGATGTCTTCCAGGCCCTCACTTCTCACTAGATTCTCGGGTGTTTTGGCGTAGGAAGCGGGACGTAACTCTTAATTCTTCACTGTCCTCTTCGTGTCTCGACTTGCTTCGCAAAATTTCCTATCCTCAAAACTCGCATGTCCCACCCTCTCAAACCTCCTCCTCTGCGCCCGAATGACTCTGTTCGCGTTGTCTCGCTTTCAAGCCCTGTCGATCCTGCCCGGCTCGACAATGGGCTGGCGGAAATCTCCCGTCTCGGCTATCGCCCTCTCTGCGACCGTGCGGCGGTCCTTGCGGGCGAAGGCTTCTTTGCGGGACCTGCCTCGGCCCGTTGCAAGGCGCTCCACGAAGCCCTTGCTGAATCTGAATCCCGCGCGGTCGTTTGCACTCGCGGAGGCTATGGTGTTAACTACCTTCTCGATGCGTTTCCTGTCTCCCGCTCCATTCCCCCCAAGATTTTTCTCGGCTATAGCGACCTCACGTCGCTTCACCTTTTTCTCTGGAAGCATCACCGCTGGGTCACTTTCTACGGACCCATGGCGGCCGCTGGCTTCGACGCGGGGGCCAACAATCCGCACGGCTACGACCATGCGTCGTTTCTTCGCGCCATCACCGAAACTAAGCAGGGCTACTCGATTCCGCTGGCGGGGCAATCCATAGTTTCTGGTACAGCGAAAGGAATTCTCCTTGGGGGCTGCCTGACGCTTCTCGAGACTTCTCTCGGCACTCCTTGGGAGCCCGACACACGCGAAACAGTTCTCCTGCTCGAAGACCGCGGCATGAAGCCTTGGCAGGTCGACCGCGCTCTCACTCACCTTCGCCAGGCAGGAAAGTTCGAGAATGTCTCCGGCATTCTTCTGGGGGATTTCCCCGATTGCGAAGCTCCGTCTGGCACGGAGACCGTCGAGGAAGTCGCCGAACGCATCCTCTCGCCTCTCGGCGTGCCGCTCATCTGGGGTGTGCCCGTGGGACACACCGTGCGGCCTCTTATCACATTGCCACTGGGCGTCCGTGCGCGCCTTGTCTCTTCGTCGACTCCGCCGTCCCTCGAACTCTTGGAGCCCCCCTGCGCGCCATGACCATTTCCAAGCGTGGGATAGAGCACATCCACCTTCTCGGGATTGCCGGCGCTGCCATGTCGCCCGTTGCCGGCATGTTGAAAGAGACCGGCTATCGTGTCACTGGCTCCGACGCGGGAGTTTATCCTCCCGCCTCGACGCTCCTCGATTCCCTAGGCATCCGCTGGTTCGACGGTTTTCGCGCCGAAAATCTCCTCCCGCATCCCGATTTGTGCGTTGTCGGCAACGTCATTGCCCGCGGCAATCCTGAGCTCGAATTCATCCTCGACAACAAGCTGCCGTATTGCTCCATGGCGCAGTTGCTCGAAGACTTCTTCATTTGCGGCCGCACTTCCATCGTAATTGCTGGAACGCACGGCAAGACCACCACCACCGCCATGCTTGCGTGGATTTTCCACACCGCCGCGCGCCGCCCCGATTTTCTCGTCGGCGGGGTTTGCCCGAATTTTGGCGATCGCAGCTACGGTCTCGGCGGTGGCAGCGAATTCATCATCGAGGGCGACGAATACGAAACGGCATTCTTCGATCGCGGCCCGAAGTTTCTTCACTATCACCCGGACGAACTCATCCTCACGTCTCTCGAATACGACCACGCCGATATCTATCCGGATCTCGCGTCAATCGCAAAGCAGTTCCGCCTTCTCGTCAACCTCGTCCCGCGCAAGGGCCGCATCCTGATTTGGGGCGAATCTCCCGAGCTTCGCGAAGTTTCCTCGAAGGCCTTTTGTCCGGTCGAAACGTTTGGTTTTACACCTGACAGCGATTGGGCGGTGGGAGATGTCCTCTGGCACGATGGCGCCACCGAATTTCGCGTCGCCCGCCAGGGCAGGGAAGCCGCGCAGATTCGTATGCCGATTGCAGGGCGTCATAACGTTCTCGACGCGCTTGCAGCCGTCGCACTTGCTCACGGCCGCGGTGTCGAGCGTGAAGCCATCGAGCATGCGCTCGCCACGTTTCAATCCGTTCGCAAGCGAATGGAGATCAAGGGCGAAGAGAATGGCATCCTCGTCGTGGAAGATTTTGCCCACCATCCCACGGCGATTCGCCTCACTCTCGAAGCGGCCCGCACGCGCTGGCCCGGCCGCAAGCTCTGGGCCGCCATCGAGCCGCGGTCCAACACCATGCGCCGCAAAATCTTCGAGAAGGTTCTTCCCGAATCTCTCGCCGTCGCCGATTCGGTCTTGATCGGCCCTGTTAATCGCGCCAGCTTGCTGTCCGATGAGGACCGCTTTTCCCCTGACGCCGTCGCCGATTCCGTTCGCACTCTCGGGCGAGATGCCGCGGCCTTCTCGTCCGCCGACGCCATCGCGGCGCATATCGCTTCCGGCGCGCGTCCCGGTGATCTGGTTCTTGTGATGTCCAACGGAAGTTTCGATGGCCTTAGCGCTAAACTGCTTGCCGCTCTCAAATCTCGTCCCGGAGCCGGTGCATGAGGATCCCCCGCAGGTGTGGACTGCTCAGTTTTATACTATTGCCTCTTCTCGGGTTTTTCGTCGCACCGCCCGCGTCGGCTAAAATCGATTACCGCATTTCTCTCGCCGACCGCGCCAATCACCGCTTCGCCGTCACCATGGACATCCACAATCCTGTCACGAACACGCAAATCGCCATTCCTGCCTGGAACGCCCTCTATCAAATTCGCGATTTCTCCGTCCGCGTCCGCGACGTTCATCTCGACCCCACATATCCCATCCGCAAAGTCGACAAACAGACGTGGTCCATCGGTGATCCCATGAATCCGCTCGCTGGCAATGTTCCCGACGACTTCGTGGTCCACTACACTGTCGAATGGAATGATCCGGGCCCCTTCGATTCCCAGTTGGATGCACGTCACGCTTTTCTCAATTTGGCCGAAGTGCTCATGTACGTGCCGAATCGCCGACCCGAAGCTGTCGAGGTCGCTTTCGACGATGTTCCCGCGGGATGGAAGGTCGCGGCGGAACTTCCTGCCGGTTCGGAACCCAACTCCTTTTCCGCTCCCAGCTACGACGTGCTGGTCGACGCTCCGGTAGAAGCCGGCACGTTCCGCGAATCCTCGTTTGATGTGGATAGCGTGCACTATCGCGTCATTCTCGACTCGACGGTTTCCGGCTCGGGTGCTCTCGACGCGAACCTTCGAAAAATCGTGTCCTACGAAAGCACTCTCATGCAAGGCACACCGTTCCGCGAGTACACTTTCTTCTTTCACATCGGCGCCTATCCCGACGTCGGTGGCGGAGGGATGGAGCATTCGAATTGCACGGCCATTGCGGCGCCCACCGTGGATTCCGCAACGGCCACTGCCGCCCATGAGTTCTTTCACGCCTGGAATGTAAAACGCGTTCGCCCGAAATCTCTCGAATATATTGATTTTTCCCGCGAGCAGTACACTCGCTCGTTATGGTTCGCCGAGGGCGTCACCAGCGCTTATGCTGCTTTCACTCTCGAACGCACAGGCCTATGGTCCAAAGATTTGTTCTTGATGGATCTCGGAGAGCAAATCAGCGATTTGCAATCCCGCTCCGCGCGCTCCTGGCAAAGCGTCGAAGAGTCCAGCCTCGATGCCTGGCTTGAAAAATACGATTCCTATCGCGCTCCCGACCGCAGCATTTCCTATTACAACAAGGGCCAGATTCTCGGGGATCTCCTCGATCTTTCCATCCGCCAGGCCACAAAGAATCACAAATCTCTCGACGACGTTCTTCGTCTCCTCAACGACGAATATGCCCAAAAAGGAAAGTTCTACGACGAATCTGCGGGAATTCTCTCGGCTGTGAACGATGTCGCCGGCATGTCCTTTGCGGATTTCTTTCACCGCTACGTCTCCGGCACCGACGAAATTCCTTACGCTCAGTTCTTGTCTTATGCCGGTCTCGACTTGAAGGAGGAAAGCCAGGTGACATCCGATCTCGGATTCTGGCCCGGCCAGGCGCGCGGCGCGAAGATTCCCACCGTCGCCACAATCGAGGCAGGAAGCCCTGCCGAAGCGGCAGACCTGCGCGTCGGCGACGACATCATCCGTCTCAACAACGAGCCTTTTCCCCACCAGTTCCGCAATTGGCTGCGCAACCAGCCTCCCAATGCCACCGTGACTCTTCGCGTCCGCCGCGACGGCAAAGAGCTCGATATTTCCTATCGCATGGCCTCCGTTGAAACGGACCATTTCTCCGTCTCAGAAGATCCGCATCCTACCGATCTCCAGCGTCGCATCCGCGACGGCTTTTTCCGCGGAACTACCGACTGATGGCGTCCTGACGCATGATTCGCACCGCTGCTACCCTCCTTTTTATCGTCTTGGCGCTCTTCCTTTTGCTTCCTTGGCTGATTCTCTGGACCCTTCTTGTGCGCAATGCCGACGGGATGTATTCGTTCGCTATGTCCTACGTGCGTTTTCTCAATCGAATCGCTGGCATTCGCGTTCGCACGGAGGGGCTTGACCATATCCCTTCGTCGGTGTGTATTTTTGTTTCGAATCACTGCTCGAATATCGATCCCCCTGCGATGTTTCCCTCGATTCCGCGCCGCGTGTCCATCCTTGCGAAGAAGCAAGTGTTCCATATCCCCGTGCTCGGCGCGGCCCTGCGTCTCGCAAGGTTTGTTCCTGTCGATCGCGGGGATCGCGAGGCGGCCGCCGCCAGCGTCGATTTTGCGGTTCAGTATTTGAAAGAAGGACTGTCGTTTTGCGTCTACCCGGAGGGAACGCGCAGTCGCGACGGCCGCTTGAAGCCCTTCAAACGCGGAACTTTCATCATGGCGATCCAGGCGCGCGTCCCGATTGTTCCTGTGGCCCTCATCGGCACGCAACGCCTGATGCGAAAAGGCGACTGGGCAGTTCACCCAGGCGAAGTTGTCGTTCGTTTCTTGCCGCCCGTCGACTCTGCAGCGTACTCTCTCGACCGGCGCGGCGAACTGCTTGAAGTTATCCACGCGCGTATCGCCGCTGCGCTTCCTCCCGACCAACAGCCTTTGGCGCAGGACGTACCCACTTAGCGCAGCAATCGAAGTTCAATTCAAGTTTGGGTGGTCATGGCAGCCAGACTGGAACTTTTCTGACGCTGTTGGCATCCTCGTCTTTCTCTCATAACGCATCGTTTTTTGTTCCTGATGTCGTGAGCGCCGAAGGCGCAACACTTAGCTAGGCCAAGCCGCCGGCCTACCGAAAGCAGGCAAGGCCTGGGACATCAATGTGGCTGGAGCCAAGCGCCGTAGGTGCGATACATTGACGGGGCTTTCTAGCGGGATTCCAATGAAGATGACTTGAAGGGCTGTCATTTTGAGAAACGAGGTAACAAGGGACCTGCTCCTCCTTCTGCCTCCTCTAGTTCCTACGCTTCCTTCTTCAACCTCGCCACTTCTTCTCTGAGCGCTCTGAGTTCCTTTTGCATTTCAGGCAGCCGATGAAATACTGCTACTGACTTTCTCCATTCGTGATTGTCCATTGCCGGATAGCCCGAATAAATCGCGCCCGCTGGCACGTCCGAAGGAACTCCGCTTTGCGCTGTCAACACCGCGCCATCCCCGATCGTCAAATGTCCCGCTGCACCAACTTGCCCGGCCAGAATGCAGCCGCTTCCTACCTTCGTTGTCCCCGCCAGGCCCACCTGCCCGCACAAGAGGGTGTCTTCGCCAACTTTGCAGGCGTGTCCCACCTGCACGAGATTGTCGATCTTCGTTCCTCGTCCGATGCGCGTTTCGCCGATCGTCGCCCGGTCGATCGCGCTCTGCGCTTGGATTTCCACGTCGTCGCCCACCACCGTGATTCCCGATTGCCGCATCTTGTACCAGTGCCCTGCGGCGTCCCTTGCGAATCCGAACCCATCGCTGCCCACAACCACGCCGTTTTGCAGAACAACGCGGTTACCAATTTTGCAGTATTCGCGGACGCAGGCGTGTGCGTGTGCAAAAAAATCGTCTCCGATTTCCGCTCCTTGATAGACGGCCACAAAGCTGTGAAGCACCACATTTCGCCCGATCGTCACGCCATCATCGACAAAGCAGTAAGGTCCGACGTGTGCTCCTTCTCCGATTCTTGCCGTCTTGGAGATCAGCGCCGTCGGATGAATCCCGGCGGGATATGCCGGCGCCGGATGGAATATCTCAATCGCTCGCGCAAAGTCGAGATAGGGATTTGCCGAGCGAACCGCTGCCATTCCCTCCGGAACCGCCCCTGCTTCGCGGTCAACGAATATCGCTGAAGCTTGCGTTGTTTCCAGCATGGGGCGGTATTTCCGGTTCACCAGAAATGTCAGGTCTCCCTGGCGCGCCTCTTCGAGCCCAGCCACCCCGGTGATTTCAATCCCCGCATCGCCTTCCACCTCGCAGCCCAGCCTTTCTGCAATCTCTCCCAGCCTCATGGCATCTCCTTCGAACACACGGTCTCTTTCTGAATGCCTTTGCCCCGGTCTGAAACAGGCCAGACCAACGATGGTTCGCTTTCGGGGGCTCGTCCCGTTTCCGCCACTCTACAATATCCCGGTGCGTCTGCTCCCTCAATCACTCGAGTTGCCTCATCCGGTCAAGCTTTCGCAGCACAAGCCGATAGTCAAGCAGAGCAAATGGAGCGCAATCTTGCGTTTCTTCTTCCACTCGAATTCTCTGCTCAAGACGCTCCGAAGCCAATCATGAGAGAGGTGAAGCGATGTCTGTTACAGGATTGAGTGCGTCCAGTTTGTATTCAGCAGCGGGGAACCAGACCGGTTTTCAGCAAATCCAGCAGGATTTTCAGCAACTGGGGCAGGATCTACAAGCCGGTAACCTGAGCCAGGCGCAACAGGACTACGCCACGCTCACGGCCGCCCTGCCTGCCAATCAGCAACAAAACAACAACAATCCAATCGCTCAAGCCTTCGCTCAGTTGGGGCAGGCGCTTCAATCCGGCGACCTGAGCACCGCGCAGCAAGCCTTCGCAACCATTCAGCAGGATTTCCAGCAGAATCAAGGCGCGCAAGGACACCATCGTCATCACGCTCACGGGAACCAGGGTGGTGGAAATTCCGGCCAGGACTCTACCATTGGTCAAGAGTTATCCGCTCTCGGACAGGCTCTGCAAAACGGCGATGTAAACTCCGCGCAGCAGGTTTTTTCGAGCCTCACGCAGATTCTTGATGAGCAATTCGGGACGTATGTGAGCAACGGTTTTTCCGCTTCTACGGCGTCTTCGACAACAGGCTCGACCCTGAATGTCTCGGCTTAGGCGAACGCGGGTCCAATTTGTTGGTTTTGATAAGGGCAACAGCACTTCGAACACTAACCATGGCCAGAGTGGTCATTCGTGAAAAAGCTCCGCTTGTCCTGTCATCGGAGCCTTTGTCGCCCTTGGGGTGTGTTTTGCCGCGCCGACCACGCCCAGCACGCGTAACTCGCTCAGAGCAGTTCTTGGAATGAATAATCGCAGGCTGTTGCCGTGTAAGTCCGGCGGAGTCAACTGGACTCCGGAGTCCAGTAGTTCCAGAAGGTCATTCGCAACGATCCCCTCAATCTCGTCCTCGTCCTTGAATTTCAGTCGGACCCACAGGCCGTCCAGTTTTGGCCGGCTGAGGAAAGCCTTTCTCTCAGGCTCAAACGCATCGCGGAATTCCTTTACAAAGTAAACGCACTTCACCTCTCCAAGAGCAATTTCTTTGTGCTCGCCATCAGTGGTCAGGAGGTTCAAGACGGAAGTCGCGCCCAGTTCCACTGGGTTCAAATAGCCCTTTACGGTCTTCCGGTTCAGCAGTTGGACCACGACCTTCTTGTTTGTCGAGGCTGAGGACCGTATTTTCATAGTTTTTGGGGCAGACTGTTGCTATCCGTCGATGGGTTATGTTATCCTTCCCGCCTGTTTTGTCAACTTATTGGTGCTTAAAGGGTTAGCGCCGGAGTTTAGCCCGATTGACAGAAAAAGGCAGGTTGCTCAAGTCCGCCTCCGCCATAGCCCTTATCACCGTTATCAGTAGGATTTGCGGATACTTACGAGATCAGCGCGTTGTCCTACTCCTCGGCACGTCGACCGCGGCCGATTCATTTGTCCTCGCCTTTCGAATCCCAAATCTCATAAGACGCCTCCTGGGAGAAGGATCGCTGGCAGCGTCCTTCGTCCCGGTCTTCAGCCAGTCGCTTCGCGAGGATCCATCCTCGGCTTGGCTATTCGCCCGGCGGATGTTTTGGATTCTCGCCGTGTCGCTAGCCGGCATTTCGCTTCTGGCCGTTGTTTTCTCCCAGCAGGTTATTTACGTGTTCACTCTGTTTGGCGGGAATCGGGCCGACTGGCAATTGGCGATCTATCTCAACCGCATTATCTTTCCATACGTCTTCTTCCTCGGTTTGGCCGCGCTCGCTACGGCTATTCTCAACAGCTTCCACTCCTTCGCGCTTCCCGCGTCGACCGCAGTTGTTCTGAACCTGACGATTATCGCTTTCTCTTTCGGCTTTCTCTACCGCCCGATTCTCCACTGGGCGCCTCAGAAATTCCAGACTCCGGCTGTAGCGCTCGCCCTGGGTATTCTAGTTGGCGGATGCTTGCAAGTGGCCATGTTGATTCCCTCGCTCGCCCGGCGCGGGATGAATTTTGCGCCATCATTGTCGCTGTCGGATCCTTCCGTACGGCGCGTGGGCCGGTTGATGGGGCCGAGTTTTTTCGGCATGGGCGTTTATCAGATCAATTTTTTCATCGACACTGTTTTTGCCACATCGCCGCGCCTGCCTGCGGGCAGTATCACCTCGCTCTACGTCGCCGACCGCATCATGGAGCTTGTCCTTGGCAGCTACGCAATAGCGCTTTCCACGGCGCTGCTTCCCACCATGTCGCACCAGGTAGCCGCCGGAAAGCTTGGAGAAATGAAGCAGACGTTCGCGTTTTCTCTGCGCATCGTTTCCTTTATTACGATTCCTGCAGCGCTCGGCTTAATCCTGCTGCGCCAGCCGATTGTGCGCGTTTTGTTTCAACACGGCGCTTTCACAGCCCAATCGACGCTGCTCACGTCTCGCGCGCTGCTCTTTTATTCGCTGGGGCTCCCCGCGTTTGCGGCCATCAAGTTGCTCGCGCCGGTGTACTTCTCCGTGCAGGACACGATGACGCCGGCCGTTGTGGGCGCATGGTCGCTCGGTCTGAACGTTGTGCTCAATACGCTGTTTCTTTTTTTCTTCGTGCGTTTTCTTTCAAACGGTGGTCCCGCGCTGGCGAGTTCGCTTGCGGCATATTTCAATTTCGCCGCTCTCTTCGTGATATTTCGCAGGCGGTTCGGTGGAACAACCGCACGGGGCTTGCTGGCCTCCCTTGCGAAGATGTGCATTTGTGCGGCGGTGATGTCTAGTCTGTGTGTCGTGGCGATGAAAAGTTTCCGTTTCGAATCGCTCCAGCATTTTCTGTGGCAGGCTGCCTGGCTGGCGGCCGTAATCGTTGCAGCGGTCGCGGTGTATCTCGGATTGGCGCGTCTCCTGCGCTGTGAGGAATTGTCGGAGCTGATGCTGCTTCTCCGGCGGCACGAACCGGCGGAGTCTGCGGCTCTCCGCGCCGACGCATAGAAGGCGGCGCGGCGAAAGAATTTGCATGAAGCGTTTGGAGGATCTGGAAGTTGGAAGCGCATATTCAGGAATTTCTCAACTACATTCGAATCGAGAAGGGTTTGGCGAAAAATACGGTCAAATCCTACGGCCGCGACCTGCGCTATTTTGTTGCGTTCGCAAAGCAGAGATCTCTCGAGACCGATACGGTTGGCCGCAGTGACGTGGTTGATTTTCTCGCCACCTTGTACCATCGTGGACTCGACAGCCGGTCGGTGGCGCGCTACCTCGTTTCGCTTCGCCATTTTTTCCGCTTCTGCCTCCTCGAAGGATATCTTCGGGAGGATCCGGCGCTCACGATTGAGTCGCCCAAATATCGCCAGTCTCTTCCGGATTTTCTTAGCGTGGAGGAGGTCGACCGTCTTTTGGCCACCCCCGTAGTCACCACGCAGGTCGGGATGCGCGACAAGGCTATGATCGAGTTGATGTATTCCACTGGCCTCCGCGTCTCCGAGCTTTGCGGTATCCGCATGGAAGACCTCCAGATGGAGAGTGGATGCCTTCGTTGCATCGGCAAAGGCAACAAGGAACGGTTGGTGCCGGTCGGCAAGCGGGCCATCGCTGCGGTGGATGAGTACGCGCGTCATGCGCGAAGGGATTTCCTTGGCGGCCAGTCTTCGGCCTTCTTGTTTTTGAACCAGCGTGGAAAGCCCATGGACCGCATAGCGTTTTGGAGGATCATCCAGACCTATGGCCGCAAGGCGGGTTTGCGGCATTCGCTCACGCCGCATATGCTTCGCCACAGCTTTGCAACGCACTTGCTCGACCGCGGTGCGGACCTTAGGTCCGTCCAGATGATGCTCGGCCATGCCGATATTTCGACCACGCAAATCTATACTCATGTTGTGGAAGAACGTTTGAAACAGGTTTACAAGACTCACCATCCGCGCGCCTGACTGCGCGGCTGCGCACCGAACGGAGGCATCGAGGCAAATGCCGGATTACATGTTTCTGCTGGAAAGCAGGCTCTCGCCTGAACAGCGAGCCGTGCTCGAGCGCGTGCAGGAGCTTTCGCGGCTCCAGGATATCAACATATATCTGACCGGCGGCGCGGTCCGCGATTTGATTTCCGGACAACCGATCCGGGATCTCGACTTCACCGTCGAGGGAAATCCGTTGAAGATGGTGCGCGAGCTGGAAAAGGGCGGAGCCCGCGTCGTCCAGGAAAACGAACGCTTGCGGCATTACGATTTAATTTTCGCGGGAGATGTGGACGGATCGATTTCCGGTGCGCGGGACGACTATTACGAGCGGCCGGGTGCGAAAGTGGAATACCGCTTTTCGAGCATTATGGAGGATCTGCGGCGGAGGGATTTTTCGATCAACGCGATCGCGATTTCGCTCAACGTGCAGTCGCGCGGCCTGCTGCTCGATCCCACCAATGGGCTGGCCGATCTGGAAAAACAGGAAATCCGGACGCTTTCGATTCATGCGTTTACGAATCAGCCGGCGCGCATCCTGCGGGCTCTGCGTTATGCGGCAAGGATGGGATTCCAGCTCGAAGCGCGCACCAAGGAATGGTTCGACCTCGCGATCGAGCGAGGACTCCACGAGGAATTTGATCCCGCGGAAGTCGGCAACGAACTCCGCGGGCTGGCGCGTGAGGAAAATCCCGTGGTGGTACTGAAGGAGTGGGAGAAGCGCGAGATGCTCGAAGCGTTCCACCCCTCGCTTGCGAAGCGGCTGCCAGACTACGACAGCCTCAACAAACTGACGCGCGTGCGCGGAAATCTGCTGGGGGCCGGGCTGCGGCCGCGGGTGCACGATGCCGTGATTTACTACACGCTTGGCAGGCTGAAGCCGCGCGAAGCGATGGCGGCGCTGCGCAATCTGGGATTTCGTGCCGCGGAGATCGAGGCGATTCACGATCTGGTCCCGGAAACGCAGAAGGTGGTGAAGATGCTGAAGGGGGCGAGAACAAATGCGCCCAAAGACGCTTACGCCTATCTGACTTCGCTGCCGCCGGAAACATTGGTTTTCCTCGAAACGGAAATGCCAAATCCGAAGGCGATTTCGAAGATCCGGAATTACATTCAGAAATGGCGGCCGTTGCATTTGGCGCTGCCGATCGGCGAGCTGGATGCGCTCGGAGTGCCGCGCGGGCCAAAGTTCGACAAGATTCTCGATCAATTTTTCGAGCAACAGCTTCGCGGCCGAGGCCGCACGCCGGAAGATCGGACGAGGATACTGCGCCAGCTTGCGGGTATTAAAGAAGAGCCGAAGAGACCGGAAAAGGAAAAGAAAAAGAAAGGCAAGGGAAGCGAAAACGAAGGAAAAAGCCTGGCGAAGGCCCCGGCCACTCCCGTCCAGGTGAAAGCGGCCCCTTCCGCTCCGACGCAGGCGGTTGCGAAG
>Ga0335073_10001750_pt1 | contig 29294 bp, 21 predicted proteins | sample Lox_Sample_22_FD_207093 | JGI IMG/M metagenome (GOLD analysis project Ga0335073, IMG submission 207093) | Soil microbial communities from Loxahatchee National Wildlife Refuge, Florida, United States - Lox_Sample_2.2 | ecosystem: Environmental > Terrestrial > Soil > Wetlands | place: USA... | reverse complement strand
GAGAGGTACGGCAATTGACCCGCGAGCGTGTGCTGACCTGAAGGAGACACCCCTCCGAGTGGTAAGATCCCTCACGAAACGGCTGTTCGTCGGGACCGCGATTGGTTGAGAAGTTTTCGTAGGCCCGGGTTCAAATCCAGCGTAAGGCCCCTGCAATAATCTCGCTCGCTCCGCTGGTCGCACACTCACCATGGGCAATCAGGAGCCGTTCCGGCTTCCATGCGAGTACGGTTCCTCGTGCCTCCCGTGCAGCGGTCCGCGAGAGAAAGCTTAATCGCCAATCACGTGGCGTGCTTCCGTGCTGCCCGACAAGTCCACCGAGACGCATCATTAGTCCTTTCCAACCATTGGCCTCTGCTTCGGGAAAACGTTGGATTAGGTCACCGAAGATTGCGGTGCGGGACCCGCGGTGAAAGAAAACCACTTCCCCCATGGCAAATGAGCCTCGAAAGACCACTTGGTCGAAGGCGGTCCTCCATGAGCTGTCCGGGTGATCGCCAAGCTCAGCGTCGAAGTGAAGCCGCTTCTTCCTGCGAGCGAGACCCGGCGGTGCGTAGAGTCGTGCATCGGGCCAGCGCTCCTTCCATTCGGCTAGAAACAGGTGATGCAATTTATTTGGGGACACGAGGTACCCGACGGGGCCGATGGCCTCAACTGCTGCGGCCAGCTCATTCGTTAAGGCAATAGGCGACCATACCCATGCTTTGCCCGTTGAGAGTCGTGCGACGGCCATGCGGGTCGGGTACGGAAATCCAAAAAAGGAGACCCTCGGTCCGTCCGCGAAATATAAATCCTGTCCAAAGGGGATGAGCATCGGCGTAGTGTAGCCTGGCTCGGCCAGTGCCCCGGTCTCTCGGTATGCAACCGCCGCTCAAGGCCGGTCCGACGGGTCTGAACATTGGCAGCCTCGGCACGCTCGAAGAGATGTTACCTGATCGATAACCCAGCAATCATGGTCAACAGAAGAGGATATTTCCGGATCTCAGGGCGGGCTCCATTCTGGAGAAGTTGTTCGCCAAGGAGCCTACACCGTCCGGGTTTGGCCCACTACATCATTCACGCTTACGATGTGCCTGCGCTCGCGGATCGAGCCCTAATCGCGGCACAGCGTTACGCGGCGATTGCCCCGGATGCGCCCCACGCGTTGCACATGCCATCGCACACACTTACACGCCTGGGCCAAGGTTCGAAGGTGACTTAGGATGCGCGTAATCGTGTTGGGTGGCGCTGGGAATTTTGGCGCACGCATTGTACGGGCGTTACGCGGTGATCCTACGATCGATCTGCTGATCGCAGGACGTCGGTCCATTATGGTGCCGGGCGCTGAAGACGTGCCGTGTTCCGTGGTCGACATCGGAGCACCAGACTTTGCGCGGCAATTGCGAGCATTGTCGCCGGATCTCGTGGTTCATTGTGTGGGCCCGTTTCAGGGACAGGACTATGGCGTCGCAAATGCGGCGCTCGCGGCCGGGGCGCACTATCTGGACTTGGCCGATGGGCGACAGTTCATAGTCGAGTTTGCTGCGCGGATAAATGACCGGGCGGTCAGAGCAGGCCGGGTGGCGATTTCCGGAGCGAGTACGTTACCGGCGCTTTCATCGGCGGTGGTCGAGGAATTGCGAGTGGGGCTGTCTTCGGTCGAATCCATCGAAGTCATCATTGCGCCCGGGCAGCGCGCACCTCGCGGGAAGGCAACTCTCGAGGCTGTGTTCAGTTACTTGGGTCGACCGTTTCCGGTTTGGCCGGGGGGCCGGGGGCGGCGGGCCGGGGGGTGGATGGAACTGCAAGGCGCGCGACTCGACGTCGGTCGTCGACTGGCTGCGGCATGCGACGTTCCCGATCTCGAATTGTTCCCAATGCGCTATGACGGAGTTCAAACGGTAAGCTTTCGCGCTGCGTTGGAGTTCAGGGTGCAGCATCTGGCCCTCTGGGGGCTGGCCGCGTTGCGACGGATCGGCTTGCCGTTTCCAGTGGCCTGCTGGGCCGTGCGTCTGAACCGATTGGCCGGAATATTCGATGCCAGCGCAGGTGAGACGGGCGGGATGCGAGTCAGCGTCGTGGGAGATCGAAGCGGCGTCGGAGGCCGCGTGCGGCGCACTTGGCACCTCACCGCGCCGGCCATGGATGGTCCCGAAATTCCATGCATGGCGGCGAATCTTCTCGCGCGTCGCTTGGCTCGAGGCGAGGTGTTCACATCCGGTGCGTTTCCCTGCATGGGATTCCTGGCGCTTTCGGAATTCGCACCGGAGTTTGCTCGTTGGAGGATCACGACACGAATGGAAGAAGTGGCCGCGTGAGCGAAGTCTATCTTTGGCTGAAGTGGGCGCATGTGGTGTCCTCTACCGTGTTGTTCGGGATGGGTGCCGGAATAGCCTTCTTTTTCGTCCGGGCGCAAAGGACGGGAGACGTGCGGGTCATTGCAGCAGTTGGGCGCGAGGTCGTCATTGCAGATGCAATCTTCACAGCGAGTGCAGTTGTGTTGCAGCCGGTCACCGGTTTAGCGATGGTACGACTCGCCGGATTTCCGCTTTCCCTATCGTGGTTGCGATGGTCGATCGCGCTGTACGTATCGATTGGGTGTTGCTGGCTGCCAGTGGTATGGCTACAGGTCCGGATGCGGGATCTGGCGGTGCGCGCGATGCACGACGGCAATGCGTTACCCGCTGTGTACTTCCGATATTATCGCTGGTGGTTTTATCTCGGGTGGCCGGCGTTCACCGGCGTGCTCGTCGTCTTCTATCTGATGGTGGTGAAGCCGGCGATATGATCGAGCGCAACCGCCGGCTCTGACCGATGAACCCATGGGGGACGCACGAGAACGCGCGTCGGCCGCGCCGATCCTCAAACGTTCCACTCCCCCGGCACGGTCACACCGAAAAGCTCAGCAGCCGCGCGATAGCGGCGTCGGAGCACGAGTCAACTCGACCGATGATCGGCTCGCGACGGCGAGCCAAGCCCGAATTCCACCGGCGAGACCTGCACGCGCCGCCGGAGTTGCCTCACGGCGCCCAGGTCGAATCGGGGAGATGCTCGTCCCACGCCTTTCCGGGCGCACACTCGGATGAGTAGTAGGAGGCCTGCAGGAATCCCATGTCCGGACGGTGCAGGTAGCTGTTGTGGTAGTAGTCGAGCGCATTCTGCTTGGCAATCGGGTCCGGAACGCCCAGCAGTTTGGCCGCGCGGTAATTGCGCTGCACGGCTTGGCATTCGGTGCGGGCCTCGTTCATCTCGCCGCGCACGTGCATGCTCTCGTGGGTGAACATGTTGAGACTCCAGATCTCCTCGGGGCTCGCGCGAGCCGGGTGCCGCAGATAGGCCATCAACCGGCTGCACCAGGGAGTCTGGATCCCGATCTTGCCGGTGCGCGGATTCGCATGGCCGGCGGCGAGCATCTCCGGATCGAGCATGGTGTCGAACAGGGTGTTGCAGTGGACGATTGCGCGGTGCTGATCGGCCAGCTCGGTAGCTTTACGCGAGAGAAAGTGCTCGAAGTGCCAGCGGTGCAGGGTTGGCCAGGCGAGGAGCGCGGCAATGCCGAGCATGAGCGCGATGTAGGAGCCGGAGGGCGGCGTCGTCCGGTCGTAGCCCGGCTTCGGCACGAAGCCGTACAGGACCTCGCGCGCCGCGCAAGCGATGAAGAGCAGCGATGCAAGGATCCACAGCATCCGCAAAGGTCCCGTGACTTCCGGACGGCCGACAGTCTAGGGCGGCGGCACTCGTGGAAACAGGATCGAGTGCTCAAAAAAGGGCCGGCGGCCGCAGCCACCATCCCCGATCGAGAACCACGCCGCGCTCGGGACCGGCGATGGCGCGAATCATGGGGTTGGCGCGGGCTCCGGAGCACCTTCCCGGAGCCCGCGGCGCCGATGCCTAAGGCACGCTCGCAGCCTGCGCTGCGGCGATGTACGCCTGCACGTCCTGTTCGAGCATGAGCCGTTCGCTCTGCAGCTTCTGGGCGGCCTGTGTGACCAGATTTACGTAGGTTGCGTGATCCGGATAGCGCTCTTGAATGGAGAGCCGGGGATCCCCGGCCGCGATCCGCTCAGCCTTGGTTTCCAGGAACGGGATGCGCTGGCCCGCGGCATCGCATCCGTCGACCATGGGGACTGGATCACCTGCCACCGGAGTGCGGTAGGCGTAACCCGTGTAGGTAGCGAGCGGCACGGAGATGTCCGGCAAGCGGATTCCGGCGATGTCGTTACCGTCGACATCGGTCTTCGGAACGAACAGCGGATACGGCGTGCCGAGCAGGACCGGCGGCTGCACGTCGAGAATGCCGCGCTGGAACCGAGGCCCGAAATCGAACAGATCGCCCGTGTGCATGATGCCGTTGTAGAAGACCCCGGGGATGCTCGGGAAACCCATGCCGGACTGCGGCAAGGAGGGAACCAGCGTGCCGCTCGCGTGGGTCGGTACACGGTTGGCGGGTGGCAACGTTCCGTACGTAACCCACTCGTCCATGTCGATGGTGAGCGCACGCAACGTGGTGCTCGGCGTGAGCGGATTCTGGGGCTGGCGACAGATTCCGGCGGCGGTGCCGGCCCCGTGCGGCAGGCTGGCCATCTGGTAGTAACGCACGTCCGGCGTCAGATTCAGATCGAGATCACGGCCCTCGGTGTCGGTGGTCAGCAGCGAGCCGCCCTTCGAGTAGTACTCGTTCTCGGAGTTGAGCTCGATGATCTTGGGACAGGTTCGAGTGCGCGTGCAGGCATCGAGCCGGCCGGCGTACTGTCGGGTGACGGGATCGTAGACCGGCTGATTCGCCCAGGGAAACTGGAATTCCGGAAACCAGCGCGCGATGTGCTGTCGCGAGGTGCGCGTCGGCTGCGAGAAGCGATAGTTCATGAAGATCCCGTCTCCGCCTCCAATCCAGTTGATCACGCCATCGAATACCAGACGGTGAGAGTCGCGCTGATCCCAGCCGCTGGCCGGCGCCGCCGCTTCCGGTTGATTGAACCCCAGCGTCACGAAGTCGCGCATGGTGCGGCACGGCTGAGAGACGCAGGTGGTGTAGATCGCCTGCACGTCGCTCGCGAGCGGGTTCGCGGCGCCATTCTGATCGGTCTTGGCGGTGCGCAGGAAGGTGCCGAAGTCGCGCAGCGCGGCGAATCCGAGTCCCGCGACCAGCGGGTCCTTGGCTAGGTAGGTGAACTCGTAGAGCGCCGTCGGGCTGTAGGTGCCCGGTCCGCCGAAGACCAGGCCATTGGTGAGTTGAATCGCGGTCAACGTCGAATCCGTATACGCCCATCCGGAGGAGGGAATCACGATCGGCGTGTCGCCGTAGTTCTCTCTCACCGTAAGCGTGGCCTTGGACTGATCGGCGCTCGCCGCCGCGTAGTGCAGCGGTTCGGTAGCCGCGGTCGCGTTGAAGTCGATGTCGAACTCCTCGGTGGCCGGCCCGGTTATGGAGGTTCCGCTGCGATGGCTGGCGAGCGGAAAGGTCACGCCGAAGGTCGATGAGGTGGTGCTGCCGGCGGGTGTCACCGTGATATCCCATGCGGTCTCGACCAGGGTAAAGCCGCGGTTCATCAGGAAGCCGTTGCCGACCGTGAAGCTTGCCGGCAATCCGCTGGTACACCAGGAGCGGTTGTTGCCTGTACCGTTGTTGAACGTGGCGAGTGCCGTCGCGCCCCCCCGATTCGGCAAATCGAAGATGACGCGGTGATTGCCCTGGGCAAGATTGACGGGCCGGATGATCTGAAAATCTGCCGTATAGGTCACGAGACCGCGGGCATTTCTCGGCGCGTGCTCGAGATCGACGATCACCGCGTTTTGAGGATTCCGCGGGTCCACCTCTCCGGTGATGGTCCCTTGGATGAGCTCGTATTGTCCGACCGTTCCGAAGCTCTGCCCGCCGAAAGTGGGGGATTGCACGCAGCTGACGTTGATCTGGGTGACCGCGGCGTGCGAGCGCGGGGCGAGTCCGAGCGAGGCGGCCCCCGCCAGCAGGGCCGCGGCGACTGAGCCCCCGATCCACGACCGCGCCCGCGCCGTGAAGGCGGCGGGCGATCCCTTCAATAGCTGTCTCATGGCCGACTCCTGAGTGGTGAATCTTGTTGGATCAAAAAAGGCCGGAGGTCGATTGAACATAATGCGTGGGTGGATCCCCTCGCGGCCCATCACCTTGGGGGGTGCGGCATGGCCGCTCCCATCACATGAAACGAGATCGGGGCAGCAAAAGCGACATCGGTGCACGCGGAGTCACGCCGGAGTCGAGCGTGCGAACCTCTCGGGTCGATACGGTCCCAGCAGCTTCTCGCGCGCACCCTCGAGCACTTCCCGGGCCGTGAGGCGGCCGACGATCGGGGCGAGCGTCACCCCGCTATGGGTCACCGCGACATGCACGTCTGCAAGGCCCGGTAGAGCGCCCATCACGGGAAATTCATCGAGCGGCATGGGTCGGTAGCCCAGCGTCAATCGACCGAGCCCGACGCCGGCGGCGCCCGGCAGGAATCGGGCGATCTTTTCGAGGATTCGGTTGCCGTGATAGGCGCGCAGCTCCGCGCTCGGAAAATCCTCGGGATGCGCGCGGATCCCTTGGTGCGCGGGAATATCGGGGGGATTGGGGGCGTCGGTGCCGACCACCGAGCCGTCGGCCATCTGCTTGAAGGATACGCCGCCCGGCGCATCGTGCACGGGCCGCGTGAGCAGCCGCAAGGGTGCACTGTGCGCGAGAATGCCCGGAGCGTGCTTCAGGCCGAGCGTGAAGCCCGCCATGGCGAGGAGCCGCGGGGTGTCGACGCCCGCCGCCACCACCAGTCGATCGAGCGACAACCGTCCTTGCGTTGTGAGGATGCCCTTGAGGCGTCCCGCACGGACATCGAGCGCGGTCACTTCGCACGGATAGAGGAGCTTGGCGCCGGCTGCCGCTGCGGCATCGAGAAATCTATGGGTCACCATTACCGGGTCGAGATGACCGTCGATGGACGAGTAGATGGCCTCGGCGACCGGGCCCGGGCGCAGATTCGGATCGATCTCGGCGAGCTCATCGGCGCTGATCCCGCGCACCGGGTAGGGCGAGCCCGCTAGCTGCTGGGCGTTCGCACGAACAGCAGCGATTTCCGCAGCATCGCCGCCCGCCCAATTGAGATACCCGCCCCACACGATGTTCAAGGCAAGCGCCCGGTCGAGCGCTCGATAGGCGTGCAGACTCTGGATGCGCAGCGTGCGATAGTGACGATCGTCGACGAACGCATTGACCCAGGCAAATGAGTTCTGGGTGGCGCCGAGCGCGGGCGCGCTCTTCTCGCAGAGCGTGACGCGGGCACCCGCCCGCGCGAGGTGCAGCGCGATCGAAGCGCCGACGATGCCGCCGCCGACCACGCCGACCTTCAGGCGCGCCGCAGCGCCTGCCGCGCGGCCGAGCAACCCCGCAGCGCCGGCTCCGGCGAGCGTGCGCAGGAATTCACGTCGCCCAAGCTCTGCCATGCAATTGACCGTGCGTGTCGACGCTCCGCGGGCGCCCATCGGATGATACCAATCGCACGCTCCGCGCGCGCAGCGTATCCGGCAGGCGTGATTCCAGCCTATGATCTGAGCGTCGACGGGCTCGCCGGCGCGTCGCGCAGCGAACCCGTTGCGCGTGGCGGCGGCGGGCACCTGGAGCCGAGCCTGCGCTATCACGACGGGCCACTTTATACTCGCTTGGTCGGCGCACAGAACCGCCATCTGGAAAGGGCTGAGGAAGCATGGAGGTCTTTTCGTGACCAGACACGCTCAGGCCGACGACCTCGGCCAGCCGGTCGACCTCGCTGCGGCCGACGCGTTCAACCGCTTGGTCTACCGCCTCGCCTTGCGCATCGCCGGTGCCCCGAAGCCGCCGGCCTGGCATGGGGACAGTTTCTTCGCGGGCTTCGCAGCTCAGCCGCTGCCGTGAGCGGGCAGGCAGGCCAACATGCGGGGGCGCCCCTGTTCGGAGGGTTCGAGCGCCGGACGGTGAGCGTCGATGGAATCGATATTGCCTGCGTGGTCGGTGGGGCGGGACCGCCCGTGCTGCTTCTCCACGGCTTCCCGCAGAGTCTTGCGATGTGGGCCCGGGTGGCGCCCGTGCTCGCGGAGCGCTTCACGGTGGTCTGCGCGGATCTGCGCGGTTACGGCGACTCCGCCAAACCCAGATGCCTGCCTGACCGATCGAACTACTCGTTTCGGGCGCTCGCGGCCGATCAGCTCGGGCTCATGCAGCAGCTCGGCTTTTCGACTTTCCATCTGGTCGGACACGATCGGGGCGGCCGCACCGGCCACCGCTTGACCCTCGACCATCCGCATGCGGTTCGCTCGCTCACGGTCATGGACATCGTGCCCACCTACACCATGTTCATGCACACCGACCGCAAGCTCGCGAGCGCCTACTGGCACTGGTATTTCCTCGCGCAACCCGAACCGTTTCCGGAGCGGCTGATCGGTGCCGATCCGGATTACTTCTACGAGACCTGCCTGGTCGGCTGGGGAGCCACGCGGATCGAGGACTTCGATGCCGGCATGCTCGCCGAGTATCGGCGCGCTTGGCGCGACCCGCAGATGATCCATGGATCGTGCTCGGATTACCGCGCTGCCGGAACGGTGGACCTCGAACATGATCGAGCGGACATCGATCGCCGCGTCGCATGTCCGACTCTCGTCTTCTACGGCGCCTCCGGCGTCATGGCGCGGCTGTTCGACATCCCGGCGGAATGGCGCAAGCGCTGCGGCCACGTCGTCGAGGCGGCGCTTCCGGGAGGCCACTTCTTCGTCGATCAGTTCGGGCGCGAGAGCGCCGAGGTTCTCGCGAAATTCATCGGCGGCCTGGAGCGCGCTCGCCGCGATCGAGAGCCATGAGCACGGTTCTCGTCACCGGCGGCTCGGGCTTCGTCGGCAGCCATTGCATTCTGAAGCTCCTGGCCGAAGGACACACGGTGCGCGCCACGTTGCGAAGCCTCGAGCGCGAGGCCGCCGTGCGCGCGATGCTCGAGGCGGGCGGCGCAGAGGCCGGGGCGGACGGCGCAGAGGCCGGCAGGCGCTTGTCGTTCATGGCCGCCGAGCTCGATCAGGACGCCGGCTGGGGAGAGGCGGCGCGCGGATGCGACTACGTGCTTCATGTCGCGTCCCCCTTTCCGGCGGGTGTTCCCCGCCACGAAGATGATCTCATCGTGCCCGCGCGCGACGGCACGCTGCGCGTCCTCCGCGCAGCGCGCGCGGCGGGGGTGCGGCGCGTGGTGCTGACCTCTTCATTTGCGGCGATAGGCTATGGCCACGCCCCGCAGAGCCGCCCCTTCGATGAGAGCAGCTGGACCGATCTCGGTGGCCGCGTATCCGCCTACGTGAAATCCAAGACGCTGACCGAGCGCGCCGCGTGGGAGTTCATCGAGAGCTCGAGCGGCGACCTCGAGCTCACGGTGGTGAACCCGGTCGCCGTCCTGGGCCCGGTGCTCGGCCCCGACTACTCGACTTCCATCCAGCTGATCGAGCGCATGCTGGACGGCACCATGCCGGGATGTCCCAGGCTCTATTTCGGCCTCGTCGATGTGCGCGACGTCGCCGATCTGCATGTGCTTGCCATGGTTCATCCGGCTGCGCGGGGCGAACGCTTCCTCGCCGCCGCCGGGGACTTCATGTCGCTGCTCGAGATCGCGCGCGTACTTCGAAGCCGCCTGGGAGCCGCGGCCAGGCGGGCTCCGACGCGGCAAATCCCCGACTGGGTCTTGCGTGTCGCCGCGCTCGCGCATCCGGTGGTGCGCGAGCTCGTGCCGGAGCTCGGCAAGATAAAGAACGGCACGCATGAGAAAGCTCGGCAGCTGCTGCAATGGTCGCCGCGCTCGAACGAGGAGTCGATCGTCGCGACCGCGCAAAGCCTGCTGAGCCTCGGGACGCGGGGCCGCCGCCCGGCGAGTTAGCCCGGCGAATCGAGGCTATGGCTTCGCGGCCGCTTCTCCGAGGTCACGAATCTCCACGCGACGGTTCTTCGGGTCGTCGGGTCGATCCGGCGCCAACGGCTGCTCGGAGCCGTACCCGACCGTATCGAGGCGGCCCGCTTCCAGCCCGCCGGCGATGAGGAAGCGCTTCACGGACTCCGCTCGTCGCAACGAGAGCTGCTTGTTGTACTGTGAGTTGCCCTTGGCGTCGGTGTGGCCGGCGATGAGAAAGCGGTCGTTCCGCAAGGAGTCTTTGCTCAACGCCGACTCGAGCTGCTTGAGCTGCGCCGAAGCGTCTGGCCTGAGCTCGCTCGAGTTGTACTCGAACGGAATGTTGAGGCTGACGGAAGAGGCCGCCGCAGCCGTCTGCGTGCGTTTCAAGCCGCGCAGCGATACCCCGCGGGTCTTCGCGGGCTTGAGCGCATTGGCGATCTGGTCGTCCGACATCACCGCGGTCTCGCCGGGATCCTCGGCGCGGGCCGCCAAGGGCACGGCTGCGGCGAGCGCGAACAACGCGATGAGCAGCGCGCTGGCGTGGTGATCGGGCCGCCGCGGGCGAGACAGGTGCTTGGCAGTCATGGGATGGGATCCAGTCCTAGTGAGCGTCGGGCATCGTTGTAGCGCAGCTTGGCGGCGGCAAGCCGGCTCTGCGAATCGGCATTCGCTGCCTCGGTTTGCGTGTCGACCAGAGCGTCGAAATAGCCGGCTCGTGCGTGCGCGAGCTCGGGCGAATCCGCGGCCGAGATCGGGATGAGATCCGAGGCCTTGACCGATCGAGAGATCATGTCCGAGACCTGGCTGCCGAGCGCGGTGGCGAATGTGCTTCCCGTGTCGCCCACGATGTCGGCCAGCGCAAGCTCGGATTTCTTCTCGGACTCCGTCTCGGTCACGGCGACCTCGATCTCGACCGGCATGAATTCCAGGGGCTCGTGCGGCAGCGCCGCGAGCTCCTCGTTGCGAGCGTCGAGCTGGGCGCTTTGCACCTCGATCTGCACGGCGGTCTTGGTGCGCTCCTGCTTGAGACCCTCGGCGACATCGTCGCTCGCGGCCGCGATCCGCTGGTCGAGTCCCTGGATCACCCGCTGGTTGCGCGCCATGGCGCGCTTCAGCGCATCGATCTCGCCCGCGAGCTGCTGCTGCGCGCCCGTCTTCTCGTCATAAGCGCGGCGCGCTTCGGGGCCGAGCGGCGGGACCCTGAGCCACGGTGCGGCCGCGTCGGGCGAGCCCTTGGATGCGGCGCCGGCGCTCACGGTGCCGAGCTTGACCCACGTGCTCGACAGCACTTGTAGCTGATCGGTGGCCGCCGGCTCCGAGATCTTGAGCGTATAGAGCGCGGAGCGCTTCGCATGCTTGTCGTCGGTGGTGAGCAGCGAGTTGATCCGGTAACCCGCGTCCCGCAATCGATACGCCGTGCCGTCCTTCGAGAACTCGAAACGTGCCTCGTAGGCCGCCCAGGCGTTGCCGTCGACGCAGATGTTGGCGCGCCGCAATTGATTCTCGAGCGAGCCGTCGGTCCGCAGCGTCTTCCATTGGTCCTGCGGCAGTTGCATGGTTGCGGGATCGAGCTGCTTCGGCACGTAGGCCGCGCGGCAGTCGGCGCCCGCTTTCAGGCGGGCGGCAACGATGGTCATGCAGCCGAGACGGCCGTTGATGTGCAATAGCGGGGCCGCCTGAAGGTCGGCACGATACAGGTTCATCTCCTGAGTCGTCGCGTAGCGCGTGTCCTTGCGATCGGCGCCCGACTTCATCTGCTTGACCTTGCCCTGAATCTCGTGATTCACCAGCAGCTCCGCGAGCTTGCCGATGACCACGCCGAGCAGAGGCAAGAATTTGGGCGTCATCTCCTCATCGCCGGTCTTCGGCGCCGGCGGCATGTACCAGGGCTCGTCGGCCAGCAGGCATGAATCGTTGATGTAGACGTGCACGTCGACCTTCTCGCGCGCGGCGAGCGCCTGCGGCCCCTGCAGCAGTCCGACGAGACAAGCGATGAAGGCGGCGACCTTGAGAGGCATCGTTGAGCTACCCGGAAGGTTGAGCGGCGGAGCTCAGAAGCAGGTTGAGCCGATCGAGTATCAACTTGGCCGCCTGCCGCTGGGAGGGCTCGGTGAGCGCGGCGATCTGCGCCGAGACCTTCTGCAGGATCTGAACGTTGGCCTGGTCACGGTACTCTTTCATGAGCATGGCGGCCTCGAGGAGCTCGCTGCCCTGGCATTTCGCGACATTGAAGCGCCAAACGACGAGTCCGGGCTGCACTTCACCCTTGCTGCAGCGCTGCGGCGAGTCGGGGGGATCGCCGCGCCACAGCAAGTGCAGCAAATCGTAGACCGCGCCGCCGTTCGCGGCGAAGTAGCTGTGACCCAAGACATCCGCGGGCAAGCCCGACATGTCGATGGTGTCGAGGCCTTGCAGGCGGATGATGAGCGGACCCGCGGCGCCGGCGCGCGGACCGCCGTGATAGAAGCTCGAGATCCGCAAGGCGACGTCGGTATCCGATGCGTACAGCGTGAGCCGCTCGGCGCTGCCGCGCAGCGCGGGAAAAGTCTTCATGAAGTCGTTGCGGTCGACGTCCGGGGCGGTGAATACGAGTTGCCCGAAGGCATGGCCGTGCGCATCGGCGGGGCGGGCTTGCAAGTACGTCTTGAGGGCGGCGAGCAAAACGCGGTTGCCCATGCTGTGCGCGAGCACGTGGATGCGTGCCGCGCCTGATTCGGTGGCCACGGTTTGCAAGAACTCCGCCAGGCGCTCACCGCTCACCCCGATGACGCTCTCGTCGGCGAAATAGCCGGTGAGCGTCCCTTGCGAAGGCCAGCTGAACATCATCGGCGTGCCATCGAAGTCGAGATCGTAGGCGAGCTGCGCCGCGCGCCGCGCCGTGTCCTCGAAGGAATTGTTGTAGCCGTGCACGAACACGAACACGTCCCGCGAGGGCGAGCTCTGGACCTCGCGCTGCAGCTGCCGCACGAAGTCGTCGCGGACCAGCGGCTTGACGTTGTCGAGAAGCACGTACTGGCTACGCAAGTCCGTGTTCATGACCCGCAAGGTGTACTCGGACCACTGCTTGGGCGTTTCCAGCTCGGCGAGCTTGTGGGTCTGCGGGATGGTGACGTCCAGATAACCGTACTGGAGCGCACCGCTCGTCCGCCCATACATCGACGCCGGCTTGGTGTCGCCCGTCGGCACTCGATTGGTGCCATAAAAGACTCTTACGCTGGCAAACCCGTTCTGCAAGGCATAGCGTTTCGATTCGACGGTGATGCCGCCCTTGAACGCCGAGATGCGCCGCTGCGAGGCGGGCGGGCGCTTGAGCTCCGCCTCCACCGCGGCCGCGGCGGCATCGTCGTGACTCGCACGATATACATCGCGCAGCTGGACGAGCGTGGCGTCGACGTTTTCGTGCCGCTCGCCGTAGGCGGCGCGCTCGATCTTCACCACGCGTTGCAGCACCGCGGCGGCATCCGCGTAGCGCTGCGCCTTGGTGTGCAGCTTGGCCAGTGCGGACAGGAGGGGCACGAGATCGGGATGCTCGGTACCGAGCGCCGCCTCCTCGAGGCCGAGGGCGCGCTCGTAGTAGGCAAGCGCTTCGGCATCCTTGCCGGTCTGCGCACAATAGTCACCCAGATCGCGCAGCAACTGCACCAGGCTGTCGCGACCGATCCCCTCGCTCTCGGTCAAGCGCGCCGCTTCGTCGCCGTCCTTGAGCGCCTCCGCGACATGGTCGGCCGCCTTGGCGGCTTCATAGCGCTGATAAGCCGTGAGCAGCGCATCGGACTGCGCGGACGCCCGCTGCGCAAGGCAGCCGATCGCGAACACGCACGCGCCCAGGCACCCGATCGCGCGCGATCGGCGTCCGAACGGCCCACGAGCTCCAACAGGGCGATTGCCAGTCATTCTTGTCGTAGAGTCAGCGAGCGGCCGCCTCTCCGCTGCTGGCGGCCGACGGCCAAGATGCTCCGGCAATTCCGCGCCCCCGTCAAACTATTCCCGTCTCCTGGAGCCCGGTCCTCTGGATTATGTGAGGGCGGCCGGTGCAATATAACCGCACAAACGAGCGGCCTTCACGGCCCGAGAAAGGGAGCGCAGCCATGGCTGCAATGAAGTGCGAGCGTGCCTTGCCATGAGCGGTGCTTCGCTGCGCACTTGGCGTCGGCTCGTGGCCCTCACGTCTCTCGCCTGGATGCTTGCGGCCGGTCAGGCGGCCGCGCGCAATATCGCGCTCTTGATTGCGGTCGGCAACTTCGCCGACCGCAACATGGAGGAGAACTATCAGCTCATGGGAACCGCGGCCGACATCGTCGGCATGCAAAGGGTGCTCACCGAGCGCTGGAAGTTCGACCCCAAGGATGTCGTGGTCATCAAGGACAAGGATGCCACGCACGAGCGGGTGCTCGCCGAGATCTCGGCGCTCGAGCAGCGGTCGGCTCCGGGCGATACGGTGGTCATTTATTACAGCGGCCATGGCACGAGCGACAGCGACGAGGACAACCAGTACGACCTGCCTTACGCGACGGGCGCTTGGTTTCCCTATGACTTCGACCCCGACGATGCCAACCGGACGTTGATCGTCGGCCGGCGCGATCTGGTCCCGCGCTTGAAGCGGCTGGACGCCGGCGGCCGCTGGGTGGTGGTGTTCTCAGACAGCTGCTTCTCTGGCCAGGTGGTGCGGCGCATCGGGCAAAAGCACGCCCACACCCGCTATGTGCCCCTCAAGAAGCGCGATCTGGGGGTGGCCGCAACCGGTGCTGCGCCGGCTGCCCCGGCCCCACGCAAGCCGCCGCCGCCCTATCCGTACCAGCACGTTATCTTGCTGTCCGGCGCGAGCGATAGCGAGACCGGCAACGACATTCCGACCGACGAGCTGCGCAACCACCCCACCTACGACGGGCAGCCGCACGGAGCCTTCACCGATGCGCTCTTGCGTCTCATGTCGGGACAGCTCGATGCCGGCACCTACAACTACGCGCAGGCGCGCGAGCGCCTGAGCGCGCTGCTCGAGCATGAGCAATTCGCCCAGCATCCGCAGCTCCTTCCGGCGATTGCCGAGGATCCCGACGATGTGGGCTCCAATCAATTCCTGACGGCGGCCCATGGCGGGACGGGGGCGGCGGCGAGCTCGCCGCCCAAGGATGCGACCGTGCGCGTCAAGCTGGACTCGGTGTCGCCCGCATTGAAGGCCGGTATCTCCGCGCTGAAAGGCATTGCGATCGCCGAGCGCGACGCGGATCTCACGGTGCGCCAATCAGGCCAGGATGTGCAGTTGCTGGGCCCGGCCGGCGATCCGATCGCGAGCACCGCGGCGTCCGATCCCAAGCTGCTCGAACGCATCGCGGGCCAGGCATGGGTCAACCGCGTGGTGCCCGCAGGTTCCGACAAGCTCGGATTGCGCGCGGAGACCGATCCCGGGAGCCGCGGCAACACCTTCGTGGAGTGCGAGTCGTTCGTGTTCGAGGTGCGGCTGCAAAAGCCAGCCTATCTCATGGTGCTCGATCTCGACTCGCAGGGCCAGCTGACTTTGCTGTTTCCGACCCGCGCCTCGGAGCGCCAGATCGTGGCGAGCGGCAAGCCGCGGGCGATTCCCGGTTCCGATCCGAAGGATCACATCGTGGTGACACCGCCGTTCGGCATGGACGAGGTGAGCGTGATCGCTTTCGAGCAAGCGCAGGATTTTCTCGCAACCATGAACAGCGCCGAGCCGTTCTCGATCGGCAGCGCGCGCGCGGATTCCTTGGCGCGGGGGCTTGCACACATCACCGGGGCGTTCAGCGTGCAGCGAGTCAACGTCAACACCTACCCGGGCAAGAAGACCTGCGGAACCTGAGCGATGGAGACTACCGAGTGGTGGCTTCGGCCTCTGTCCTGGTTGTTCGCCTACCGCCCGGACTGGCGCGATTCCTTCGGACGGCTGCTGCTGCGCGCCGGCAACCGCTTCTACGTGGTGCTCGCGCTGATCTTCGCGCTCACCGGCGCCTGGGATCAGTTCGTCGCTCCGATCGATCCGCAGCTGTCGGACGTGAGCTTCGACTGGCTGATGCGCCACCGGCCCGTCTCCTACAGCCCCGATCCCGACATCGTGGTGCTCGATGTCGACGAGGCAAGCCTCGCTGGACTGTCGCAGGAATACGGACGCTGGCCATGGCCGCGCCAGCTGCTTGCCGCAGTCGCCGCCAGGCTGGAGAGCGCGGGCGCGCGCGCGATCGCATTCGACATATTGTTCGCCGATCCAGATGTCGCGAATCCGGAAAGCGAGCAAGCCTTCGATCGTTACGTGGCGGGCAGCAGCAAGTCCTTCTACACCGCCGCGCGCCTCAATCCGAAGAACGATGCCGCGAGCCGCATCACCGTCTCGATGTTGAACTTCGCGACGCCCGATCCGAACACGCCGCCCGCGCGCGTGGACGCAAAGCGCACGATCGCCCTGCTTCCGCCGTATTTCAAGAGCATCTATGACAGCACCCGGACCGGCACGATCAACATCGCCACGGATGCGGACAATGAGGTGCGCTGGTACAACAACTACGAGACGCTCGGGGGCTATCGTATTCCCTCGCTGCCGTATCGCATGGCGCAAGCGCTCGGCTGGCCGCTGCAACCCCAAGCGCGCAGCCTCATCAACTGGCCGCGCGGCACGGCGCCGTACCGGACCACGAGCTTCGTGGATGCGTTTCGCGCCGTTCGCAATAGGGATGATGCCTACTTCCAGCAATTCTCCGGCAAGGTGATTTTGATCGGCTCGACCGCGCCGGGCTTGAACGACATCAAGGCGACGCCGGTCGATGCCATGCATCCAGGTGTCTATGTGCTCGCCACCGCGATCGACAACACCAAGAACGACCGCTTCCTGCACCCGCTCGGCCGCGTGTGGCTGTTCGGCGCCGAGCTGCTCATGCTGGCCGCCTCGGTGCGGCTCTTCAGCCAAACCGATCGCTCGAGCGCGGTGGCCAAGTACTTCGTCATCATCCCGGCATTTCTCGCCGCGATCTCGCTCCTGTCGGTGAGCGTGAGCGACGTGCTGGTCGATCTCAGCGTTCCGGCTGCCGTGTTCCTGGGCTATTTTGGCATCGCAACGATCTTCGAGACCAACCGTAGCGCGTTCACCGCGGGCTCCGGTCCGTTCGCGCCGACTTCGCGGGAGGTGACCACGGGGCGATTGCAGGTCGCCTGCCTGCCGGCGTCGATGCCACAGAAGACGGTGGAGGCGATGCTGATGCGCTCCGGCAGCCCCATCAGGCTGTGGAGGCCGCAGAAGACCGGTCTCGGCAAGCACTGGAGCGGTCAAGGCTGGGTCGTCTGGCGCTGGCTCACGCGCAATCCGCAAAGAGCGGACAGCGAGATCCCCGCGGAGGAGCTCGACATGCGCTGGCACGACGTGCCCTCGCTCGGCACCGAGGGCGGCGCATTCTCGCTGGCCCACACGATCTCCGCCGCCGCCCAGGATGCGGCAGCCGGCACCCTCACTTGCAGCCACAAACCGGAACCCACATGAAAACGCATCGCGCGCGTGCGCGCCTCCTGTTGCGGCCGGCGCTCGCCGTCAGCCTCGTCGTTTGGTCGCTCGATCCCGCGATGGCGCAGAACGCGCAACCCGTTGCGGTGTCGCCGCTCGCGGCCGTCGCGAACGGGCGCGAGGCGAGCGGCAACAATCAGATCCTGACCACCGGCATCCGCTCGACGCGCCTGCCGTCCAATCACGCGCTCATCATCACGGTCTCCGAATATCCGCGCAGCCCGCTGCCCGGAGTCGTGACCGACCGAAAGCTCGGAATCGAGATGGCGCAGCGCTTCGGGGTGCCGGACAACAACATCGTGCTCCTGTCCGAGCAACAGGTCACGCGCGAGGGCCTGACCCAGGCGCTGCAAAACTTGAATCAAGCGATGATGCCCGGTGACCGGCTGTTCATCTATTACTCGGGACACGGTGCGCGAACCTACAACAAGGAGAGCAAGCAGTGCGAGGAAAGCATCGTCATGCAGGACCTGCACTTTCTCAGCAAGAACGAGTTTGCGCAGATGATCAAGCCGTTGAGCGCCAAGGCCGACAAGACCATCATGGTGCTCGACTCCTGCCACGCGGGTGGCGTCGCGCAGACGGCGAGCTCGCGCGGCGTCACCTCGGCGAACAGCGACTGGCGCCCCAAGTTCCTTGCCGAGGCCTCGAGCGCGGAATGCTCGCAAGCGGTGAACGTCGGCAGCTTCTCGCAGAGCCGCGGCGTCGAGCTCGCGACCACCGACAACAACATCGTGATCCTGGCGGCCGCGCGCAAGAACGAGGTGGCCTGGTCGACCTCGCACGGCAGCTCGCTCACCTACAATTTAGAGCAGTGTCTCGAGGGTGGCGCCACGGATACCGACCACAGCGGCTCCATCTCGATGGAGGAGCTGACCGCATGCGTGCAGGGTCGGCTGGACAAGACCCAGGACAGCTCCATGCTGCAGCACGCGACCCTGGCGGGGAATGGCGCGCTGGTGCCCGCGTTTGGCGGCGCCTCGAGCGGATCGGAGCAAGCGGCGCCCGCCGGCGGCGAGACATCCGCCGCTGGCCCCGGCCCCGGAGCCGACACCCTGGCCACGCTCGAGGACATCTATCATCAGCGCGACGATCGTTGGCAGGTGCAGGTGAAGCTCGATCAGCCGATCGTCAAGATCGGCAATAATCTCACCCTGTCGGTGCGCTCGAATCGCGACGGATTCGTCTACATGTTCTATCGAGGCAGCCAGCCGGACAGCTTCTACTTGCTGTTCCCGAACCAGCTGGACTCCTCCAACGCCCTGGCCGCGGATTACGAGCTGCATCTGCCGCGCTCGAGCTGGACGGTCACGGCGCTCGGCCCGCAGGGCACCGATCACATCCTGGTGATGGTGACCGAGACTCAGCGGGATTTCTCCAGCCTCTCGTTGCCTGCCGCCTATATCAGCGCCGCGGGTCCATTCGACAAGATCCAGCCGACGGCGCAGGCGGCGGCACGCATCGGCCAGATTGCCACCCTGTCCGCGGCCATCAAGAAGCCCGAATGCAGTTCCTCGAGCACGCGCGATCTCGGCGTGGCACGCGCCTGCTCGAACGTGTTCGGCGCGAGCCTGGTGAACGTCGAGGAGGTTCCCTGACGGCTCCCGGCGCTATAGCCAGTTGCCCATCAGGATGAAAGGCGCCCAGTAGAAGGGGTGCGCGAAAGGCGCACCCGGGTTCGCCTTGAAGCTGCCGCCGCCTGCCGATGAGGCGACGCGCGCCAGGCCGCGGTTGGCCACGCTCGACTGCTCAACCTGGACCGTTCCGTGCAGCAGCGCGAGCTGCGCCTTGCGCAGTGCATCCGCCTTGTCCAGACGATCTACCTTGTGCGCCTGGTAAAGCACGCGCATCAGCGCCGCCGTGCTCGCATCCGCCACCGGCCAGAGGGTCGCGAGCACGGCCTTCGCGCCCGCCTGCTGCGCGATCGCCCCCAATCCCTCCACCTCGACCCCATGATGCGAGGTGTCATCGCCGACCGCGGTCTCGCATGCGGATAGCGTCAGCAGCTCGACGCTGTTGAAGTTCAATTTGGTCTTGATGGCGGCGAGCGTCAGATGGGTGCCGTCGCCCAGCAGCAGGAACGAGTCGTCCATGCTGCCCGGCGTGAACTGAAAATGGCTGGCGATGTGCACGATCGGGAAGGACTGATCCAGCCCGTCGCGCAGCGAGCGCTCGGTGAAGGCACCGTCGAGCATCACCCTGCCTCCGAGGATGCCCTGCTGGCCGGCGATGCCGTTCAGCTCGATGCCGGCGTAGGGCAGGGCGTCATAGCCGGGGCCGGCCTTGGTGATGCCGAGGCCCCAGACCGACCAATCCGGCTTGGGCGCCTTCGCCAGCTTGTCGCGTACGGCTTCCGTCACCATGACGATCGCCGTGTTCTCGACCAGGTAGTTCTTGCCGTCGTTGAGCGCCGCGAACGGCACGTAGCGCAGCATGTCATCGAGATCCACCATCAGGGTCTTCGCGCCCGCCTGCCTGAGATCCGCCGCGATGGGCGCCACCAGGATCTGATAGAGCGCCTGTGAGGTCGGCAGCGGATCCTGGCTCGGGTTGGTCAATGCCTTGCGGAAGTCGCGCACCCTGGCATACAGATCCTGGCGCTTGATCTTCGATTCACGCGCGACCACGATGTTCGGGGAAGCCAGCAAGATGGCGACCTTGTCGTTGAGCACGATGTACTGGACCACGACGGCATCGTGGCCCAGATCCTTCAAGGTGCCTTGAAATGCGCGGCTGTAGTCGTTGATCTCGGTGCGGCGCCGCTTCTGTGCCTCCGGGTCATTCGCGCTCTTCGCCACCTCGTTGGCGCGCGCCTCGAAGTTTGCTTGGGCCGCATCCATCGCCTTGCGCAGCTCCTCGAGGCGCGCGTGATCGGCGGCGCTGAACTTATCGCCTTCCTTGCGGTATTTCTCCTGCAGCGCCCCGTATTCCTGGCCGAGGCTCACGTACTTGGCGTTGAGATCGTCGAGCTGGCGCTCGTCCTTGTTGAGCGTCGCCACGGTCTTCGGAGCGTCGGCGGCCGCGGCGCGCTGCGTGAATTCGTAGAATTCCTGTTCCTTGACCATGGCAAGCACTTGCTGCGCCTCGGCCGGGCGCCCGTCGCCGATCAGCAAATCGGCGAGTTTTCGGTAGATGGCGCTCACCTCGGCGGAGCTCACGAACGACTGCTGCGTCTCGGCGCTGGAGCCCGACAGGTTGCCGCGCAGCTTCTGCAGATCGTTGACCGCTTCCTTGCCGTAGAAGATGGCCTTGAACGTGTCGGCGTACTTCCCCGCCGAGTAAACCTCCATCAACTCTCCGGCCACCTGCCAGGCGATCATCTGGCTTCCCGACAGGTGAGCGACGATGTTGGCATGACTCAACAGCCCGAGCGCCTCCTGATCCCGTCCCGTTGCGTGCAACAGCTTCGCGAGCAACAAGCTCACACCGGCGACGCTCGGATGGTCGGCCCCCAGGTACTTGGTGGAGTTGGCGAGCGCCTTGCGATAGAGCGGCTCCGCCTCGTCGTAGCGGCCTGTCTCCCGCAGTATGTCCGCCAGGACGACCTGCGCGCCGGCGAGCGCCGGGTGATCCTGCCGTGCCGGGCCGAGGACTCTTTCGGCGGCGGCGAGCGCGTGGCGGGCCACCGTTTCCGCCTCATGCAGGTCGCCCGACAGGCGCAGCGCTCGCGCCAGGATCACCTCGCTGCTGATGGTGGCGGGATTATCGGCGCCCACCACCTTCTGGTTCATGGCTACCGCCTGCCGAAGCGAGGCCACGGCTTTCTGGTACTGGCCGGTGAGCTGATGAAGGATGCCGAAGCCGGAGAGGCTCCCGGCAACGTTGATGTTCGCCTGCACGGGCCACTTCTTGTTGACCGCGAGCGCCTCGGCGAGTGTCGTCTCGGCCTCGCCATAGCGGCCGGTGTACATGAGGACGATGCTCAGGCCGTTGAGCGCCGGGCCGCGCATGGCGGAGCCGGGGCCGAAGAACTTGTCGCAAATCGCCAGTGCTCTGCGCAGCGTCGACTCCGCCTCCGCATAGAAGCCGCCGTCGGCCAGCGCCGATCCGAGTGAGGCGAGCAACGCGCCGGCGCAGGCGCTCTGCGGTCCGTAATGTTTCTCGCAGATCGCGACACCGCTGCGCAGCACCGGTATCTCCGCCGGGATCGTGCCCTCGGCATAATGGAGCTCTGCCAGCGAGTAGTAGTAGGGCAAGAGTTGCGGGCTGGTGGGATCCTGGGTCAGCTGCTTCTGCGCGACCGCCTGCTGAAGCAGGGCGATGGCTCCCCTGGCATCGCCTTGCATGCCGCGCATGAATGCCTGCAGCGATTGATTGTCGAGTTGAAACTGGCTGGCCGCGTTCTGGAAGGCAGCCGCATCGTTGCCGCCGCTCACCTTGCTGATGACGATCCGGGCGTTCTCGAACGGGCACAGAAACATGGCACCGAGCAACGACTTCGCCTGCAAAAACCCCGCATAAGAGCTGATACCCGTCATTTGCAGCCCCATCGGATGAGTGGGCGCCGACTCGCCGATGTAGGCGATCGAGGTGAGCGCGGGATTCATCCCGCGGATGTAGCCATGCAGCAGTTGATCGCCGGTCAGATAGGCCTCGATCCCGCCGCCGAAGGGCCCGCCGTTGCGCCCGACGATGGTGACCTGAAACGTGCCCGAGAGCGGCGTGCAGGTCGATGGCGCGCCGGGTTGAAACTGCAGCTGCCCCTGGTAGGTGAAATATTCCGCAAGGGCCGCCGAGGGCGCGGCGCTCAACGAGCTCAGGAGGCACGCGATTCCCCAGAGATGACGAGGCTTGAGTCCCACGGATCCTCCCGCCGGGAGGCGCGGATGTTGTGGTTTGGAGCCGCGCTTCCCGAGTGCGCATGCTAGCGCATTGCAGATTTCGCGAAAACCGCGCACGATCCGCCGCAACATCGATATCAATCGGGTTTTCGGCATGATCGAGCGCGTCATCGAGCAGCGTCGTCGCGACCTCGGCGGCTTCGAGGTTGGGCGCGTGCTGCCGCACCCGGGCCAGCGCATGGTGGGGCCTTTCATTTTCTTCGATCACATGGGGCCGGTCGCGTTCGCGCGCGGGCTGCCGCGCTCGGTCGATGTGCGCCCGCATCCGCACATCGGCCTCTCCACCGTGACCTACCTTTTTGAAGGCGAGATCATGCACCGCGACAGCCTGGCGAGCGAGCAGTCGATTCGGCCCGGCGAGGTCAACTGGATGACGGCCGGCAGCGGAATCACGCACTCGGAGCGATTCGAGCGGGCGCGCGCCGAGGGTGGACACATGCATGGCATCCAAGCATGGGTGGCGCTGCCCAAGGAGCAGGAGGAAATCCAGCCGAGCTTCGCGCACCATGCGGCCGGCGATCTGCCGACCTACGAGGGTCAAGGGCTGTGGGCGCGGCTGATCGCGGGTGCCGCATTCGGCGCACAAGCCAAGGTCAAGACCTCCTCGCCGATGTTCTACGTGCATTGGAAGCTCGATGCAGGGGCGCAGGCGCAGCTGCCGGCCGAATACCCGGAGCGCGCCGCCTACATCGCGAGAGGCTCGGTCGAGGTCGAGGGGCGAAGATTTGCGGCGGGGCAGATGCTGGTGTTCGCGCCGGGCAAGCCCGTGCCGTTCAGCGCCGTCGAGCCTGCCATCGTGATGCTGCTCGGCGGCGAGCCGCTCGGCGAGCGCTTCATCGAATGGAACTTCGTCTCATCGTCCAAGGAGCGCATCGAGCAGGCGAAAGCCGACTGGCGCGCCGGCCGAATGAAACTGCCGGATGCCGACCAGGGCGAATTCATCCCGCTTCCCCCCGACCCCAAGACGCCGAGCTGAGACGCACGAGGGCGAGCGCATGATCGAAGTGGAGCGTGTCCAGACCGGCGTACGAATCGAAAAGCGCCTGCTCAAGGTGCTCAAGGGGCTGGCGGAGCTCAAGGACCTCTCGCTGGGTGATCTCCTGGAAGGCATCGTGCTGCACGCATTCGAAGGCAAGGTGCCGTTCTCCAAGGAGACCCTGGCGCAGATCGGCGAATTGAGGAAGGTCTACGGACTGTCGCTGCGCGCAACCGACAGTCATCGACTCAAAGAAAAGGGCTAGACGTTTTCATGGAAACCCCTCTCACACCTCTCGATTTCGCGCGCCGCGCGCGCAAATTTCATGGCTCGCGCGAGGCGGTCGTCGACGGCGATCGGCGCTTCAGCTATGCGGAATTTTGCGGCCGTTGCGACGCCTGGAGCGCGGCCTTGCGCCGGCTCGGCGTGGCCAAGGGCGATCGCGTTGCGACGATCGCACCCAATACCCACCAGCACCTCGAGCAGTTCCATGCGATTCCGCAACTCGGCGCGGCCATCGTGCCGATGAATTACCGCCTGAGTGCCGACGATTTCGTCTACATGGCGGGCCACAGCGGCGCCAAGGTGCTGTGTGTCCATGCGGACTATCTGGACCTGATCGACGGCGTACGCGCGCAAATGCCGGGCGTACAGCATTTCGTGGCGCTCGAGGGAGAGCGGCCCGGTTGGCTCGCCTACGAGTCGCTGCTTTCGCCCGGGGGTGCTCCCGTGGAGCTGCCCGAGATCGCCGAGACCGACTTGCTCGCGATCAATTACACGAGCGGCACGACCTCGAGGCCCAAGGGCGTGATGATCACGCACCGCAACGCATGGATGAATTCCGTGGGGACCCTCGTGCATTGGGCGATGACACCGGCGGACCGCTACTTGTGGACCTTGCCGATGTTCCACGCCAATGGCTGGACCTTTACCTGGACGGTGACCGCGGCCGCGGCTGCGCACGTGTGCCTGCGCAGGGTCGATGCGGCGCACATCTACCGCGAGGTCAATCGCGAGCGCATCACGCACCTGTGCGCGGCGCCGACGGTGCTGATCGGCATTGCCAACGGTCCCGAGGCCGAGCGCCTCCAGTTACGGCGCGGCGTGCGCGTGTTCACGGCCGGAGCGCCTCCGGCGGCGGCCACCATCGAGCGTCTCGAGTCCGAGCTCGGCTGGGAAGTGACGCACGTGTACGGGCTCACCGAGACCGCGCCGTTCATTTCCATTTGCGAGGCGCTCCCGGAGCACGCCACGCTCTGCGACTCCGACCGGGCGGTGGTCAAGGCGCGGCAGGGAATCGAGCTCATCACCTCCGGCGAGCTGCGCGTGGTGGACGAGGAGATGCACGATGTGCCGCGCGACGGCAAGACGCTGGGGGAGATCGTCGCGCGTGGCAACGTGGTAATGCGCGGCTATTTCAACGATCCGGATGCGACCGCGAGGGCGCTCAGGGGCGGTTGGTTCCATACCGGGGACGCGGCGGTTATTCACTCCGACGGCTACATCGAGATCCGCGATCGCTTCAAGGACGTGATCATCAGCGGTGGCGAGAACATTTCCTCCATCGAGGTCGAGGGCGCGCTGCTGCGTCACCCCGCGGTGCTCGAGGTGGCCGTGGTCGGAATGCCGCACGAGAAATGGGGCGAGTCACCGCACGCGTTCGTGGTGCTGCGCGCCGGATCTGCGGTCGCCGACGGCGAGCTGCTCAACTTCGCGCGCGGGGCGCTGGCGCACTTCAAGGTACCGACCGCCTTCCACCTGGTGCACGAGCTGCCCAAGACGGCGACCGGCAAGATTCAGAAATTCGTGCTGCGCGGACGGGCGTCGGCGATCGTTCGCCAATGAGCGCCGCAGCCGCGGTGGCCGCAACAGCGAGCCCTCAGCCGCGCGCGGGCTTTCGGGCCTTCATGTGTCCGGGACGCAACTCGCCGCGCTTGAGTACCACGACCAGCTGACGCCAGTCATCGATGAAGTGTTGCGCCCGCTCCTCGCCGATTCGGCTCGCGATGGTCGGCCTGAGCGGCCCCTCCAGCGCTTCGAGCTCACGCTGCGCGAGCCCCAGGTACCAGCCGTGGCGGTCACGGATCTCGATCTCCGTAAAGCCTGCTTGCGCCAGCGCGGCGGCGCTCTCCTCGAGCGTCGCCATGTTGTAGGCGATTCCCTCGAGGCGAAAGAACTCCATCATCTCGGGCGAGTACGCACCGCTCCCGCCGCGCAGCCAGTCGCTGGCGATGAAGCGGCCACCGGGTTCGAGTACGCGCAGAACCTCGCGGAAGATGCGCGGCTTGTCGGGGATCTGCACCATCGAATCTTTGGAAAAAACGAGGTCGAACGTCGCTGCGGCGAACGGCAGTGAGCCGCCGTCGACGCGCTGTCCGCGGATCCGGTCGGTGAGCCCGGCACGCTCCATGCGCTGCTGCATGAGCGCGAGCAGTGCCGGATCGATATCGATTCCCACCACCGAGTGGGCTCCGTGCCGGCTCACCAGCAGCTCATCGAGCGCACCCAGCCCGCAGCCGATGTCGAGAACCGTGCAACCGGAGATGTCGCTTCCTTCCAACAGGCGCGCAAGCTCGTCGGCGCCGCCGGGCGACAGGAAGCCGTCGCCCCAGATGATCTGCAGCAGCGTCAGCATGCCCGCGTCGTATTCGCCGGGCTCGCTCAGCTGTCCTACCTTGGTCTGATCGTTTGCGCTCATGAGGCTCCGAGCTCCGCCAGCAAGGCCTTGGCGCCGTACACCTTGTCCAGGGCCTCGCGGATGATCGCGGGATGCACGGCGATTGCGCGATTCTTGGTGGCGTCGAACCAGTAGCTGCCGGCGATCGATTCGATGTTGCCATCGAACATCAAGCCGACGACGTTGCCTTGGGCGTCGATGAGCGGGCTCCCCGAATTGCCGCCGACGATGTCGTTGCTGGTCGAGATGCAGAAGGGGGTGTGCGGGTCGAGCTGATCCTTCACCTTCATCCAGCTGTCGGGAATCTTGAAGGGCGCAGCGCCCGTGGCGCGCTCGAAGGCGCGATCGAGATAGGTGAACGGCGGCACCGGGGTACCGTTGTCCAACCACCCGGTCACCGTGCCGTAGTTCAGGCGCAAGGTGAAGGTCGCGTCCGGATACACGCGCGTGCCGAACGCCTTGAATCGCGCCGCCGCGATGCGCGCGCCGGCAGCCGTGATTGGCGCCTCGACCTCGTTCTCGATCTGCTTGCGGATACTGCGCGCATCGCCGTCGATCGAGCGCGCCAGCTCGATCATCGGATCGCGCGAGGCATCGAGCGCCGCTTTGCCGCCTTCCCATAATTGCCGGCGCACGCCCGGATCGTCGAGTTTGCTCTCCGCGACCACTCGCGTCGCCAGCACCTCCGGCGATTCTCTTGCAAGCAGCCGGCGCACCAGCGGATAGTCGGGGCCGAGCCACTCGCGCATCCGTTGCAGCGAGAAGGACAGCGTGAGGGTCTCCACCTCGCCATAGATCGGCACCCGCGCGTAGAGCTGCTGCTCGATGCGCGACAGGTTGGTGTCGGTGAACTCGCGCAACCGGTCGATATTCGGCTTCGCGCGCTCCTCGGCACCGCGCAACAACAGGCGGGCGTATCGGAACAGAATGGTGTTGAACCCGCCGCCGCCCTCGATGAACGAGTAGGGCAGATAGATCGCACGCTCACGCTTGACGGCGGACTCGATCTCCTGCCATGGATCGGCGCCCTCCGGCCTCGCGAGCCCGCGCAGCGTCAGTTCCTCGGATTTCTTGCGTGCCAGCAGCGCATCGTCGTGCAGCGCATCGAGCAGCTTGCGCCGGACCTTGATGCCGTTCTCGAGATTGTTGAGAGGGCCCTCGACCAGCTGCATGTCGGTCTGATTGGCACGGCCGAACTGGATGTATCCGCCGCGCAGCTCCACGCTGCGCAGCAGAGTGGTCGGCAACATCAGATCGCGGTCGAATTCGAGCTGGGCGAGAGTCTCGAACCGCGCGGTCGACCCGGGATGACCGGACACGAACACGGGTTCACCGGCGCGCGGCCCGGCGAAGTTGATCCTGAGGTAATCCGATACCTTGGCCGGCTTGCCGTGCTGATATGCGCGCAGCACGGCGATATCCAGGCACCAGCGCGGGAACTGGAAGTTGTCGGGATCGCCGCCAAAGGCGGCGATATCGGTCTCCGGCGTGAACACCAGCCGCACATCGTCGTAGCGCTTGTACTTGTAGAGGAAGTACTGGCCGCCGTCGTAAAGCGTGACCGCCTGACAGGTGAGCTTGCCGGTGCGCGCGTGCGCGCTCGCCTGCTCGCAGGATTGCTCGAGCGCGGTGAGCGCCTTCTTGCGGGCATCGTTTGCCGCCTGCTCGCCCACCCCGGCGCCGGCCTTCATCACGGCGGCCGTGACGTTCTCCGTCGCAACCAGCACGTCCGCGAGCTGCGTGGCGCAACGCCGCTCCGCGCTGCGCTCGGGGGCGATGAAGCCACGCTCCATCAGGGCATCGTCCTTCGAAGAGAGCTCGCCCAGGCAAGACTCGACGCAATGATGATTGGTCAACATCAGCCCGTCCGGGGAGACGAACGCGGCGGTGCAATTGGTCAGGCGCACGGTGGACAGGCGCACGTGATCGAGCCACGCCGGAGTGATCTCGACACCGTAGCTCTGCTTGACTGCATCCACGGGAAAATTGTCGAACGTCCACATGCCCTCATCGGCCATGGCCGGACTGGTGATGATCGCCAGCGTGATGAGTAGTGCACGCATAGTCATGTTCTCGATCTCGACTCCCCCGCCAACCCCGATTTTACTAGCTTGTGACGGCGCTGCGGTGGATTCCGTTACAATGCGCCTCATCACCCCCTGGTAGGGCTGCCAAGCCAATTGGACTCGGACACGCGCGCCGCGGTGACCCCGGCCGCGAAGCACCGCGCCTTTGCCGCCCTGGCCAATCGCGATTTCCGCATCTACGCCTTCGGCGCCACCGCGGCCATGATGGCGGACAACATCGAGCACGTCATCAGCTACAAGGTGATGTTCGACCGCTTTCACTCCGCCGCGCTCGGGGGATTCGCGGTCATTGCTCACTGGGTACCCTACCTGCTGCTCGCTGTTTTCAGCGGCGCGCTCGCCGATCGCTTCGACGTCCGCCGCCTCATCCAGACCGGTATGCTGCTTTTCATGGCAGTCTCGGGCACCTGGGGCCTCATGTTCCTCACCGGCTGGATGACTCTGTGGATGGCCGTGGTGCTGCTGCTGGTCCACGGGCTCGCCGGTGTCCTCTGGATCCCGGCGTCCCAGGTGCTGATCCATGAGATCGTCGCGCCGGATCAGCTGCCGAGCGCCGTGCGGATCAACGCTACCGGGCGTTATCTCGGATTTCTGGTCGGGCCGCTGCTGGGCGCGGGGCTGCTGCTCGGGCTGGGTCCGGCCTCCGGCATCCTCGCCAACGCGCTGATCTACACGCCCCTTCTCTTTTGGCTGATCCGCGCTCCGTACGGCGCCGTCGCAGCGGGCGCGCCTCGTCCGAGAGCCGCGGTCGGCAGCTTCGCCGACGTGTTTGCGGCCATCGAGGTCGTGGCCCGAAGTCCGGTGCTCAAGTCGGCGACCCTGCTGGTCGGCGCGGCGTCGTTTTTCGTGGGCAATGCCTATCAGGCACAAATGCCGGGATTTGCCAGCGACCTCGGGCATCAGCGCGCCGATTTCGCCTACGGCATGCTGCTCGCCGCGGACGCTCTCGGCGGGCTCATCGGCGGCGTGGTACTCGAGACCCGCGGGTTGCTCGCGCCGCGAGTGCGCACGGCTTACGTGCTGGCGATGATCTGGTGCGTCGCACTCGCGGGTTTTGCGCACGCCGGCGGCTATGTTGCGGCGCTGCTGCTGCTGTTCATCGCCGGCTTCGTCGAGCTCGCGTTCAACTCCATGGCCCAGGCGCTGGTGCAGATCAATGCGCCGAACGAGATGCGCGGCCGCGTCATTGGGGTGTTTGCGATGTCGGCGAACGGGCTGCGGGCATTCAGCGGCCTGTCCGTGGGCTTGCTCGGCGCGGTTCTCGGCATCCACAATTCGCTTGCGTACAGCGCACTCGCGCTGCTCGCGCTCTACGCCGTGCTGTT
>Ga0335073_10001749_pt1 | contig 29294 bp, 19 predicted proteins | sample Lox_Sample_22_FD_207093 | JGI IMG/M metagenome (GOLD analysis project Ga0335073, IMG submission 207093) | Soil microbial communities from Loxahatchee National Wildlife Refuge, Florida, United States - Lox_Sample_2.2 | ecosystem: Environmental > Terrestrial > Soil > Wetlands | place: USA... | reverse complement strand
ATCTCGCCGTCGATCTCCAGCCCCACGCTCCCTGACTCTCTTGAACGTCCATCTCAAAGTGTGCACTTAAAAAACAAGTGGACACTTCTGCATCTCATCCCACCTGGTCAGGCCGGACGCTTACCAATCAATTCTTCTCAGCCCATGCGTTTTGGTCGTTTGCTTACTAATGCTAAGCAAGGCCAGCCCTCGAAGCACATCTTTCTACGGACTTACCGTTCTATGCTTGCACTGAGCTGTTGCCCTAAAGCATATCGCCTGCAAGCGCCGAAAGAGTTCAGTTCACAGCGACATCGAGAGCTTGCTTCCTACCCCCTAGACTGTTTCCATCGTGCTGTTGAACGGTATCCACAACATATCTCGCAATTGCCAGTGATGCCGTAGCAGCAGGGGAGGGCACATTGCATACGTGCACCATGCCCTGCGTGAAAACAAAGTGAAAGTCGTCCAAAAGCCTGCCGTCTGCGTCGAGGGCTTGAGCACGAACACCCGATCCTCCCGGAGCCAGGTCCTCACTTGTGATTTCCGGCAGCAGGCGTTGCAGCGAGCGAACAAACGCCGCTTTACTCATGGAGCGTCTGTATTCGCCAAGCGAAACATTCCAATACTTCGCCGCCATGATCCAAAAGCCGGGAAAGGTTGCATATTCCCAGACATCGTGCGGTTCGAAGGAGGTTTTTGTATAGCCCTCGCGCTTCAGCGCTAACACAGCATTCGGACCCGCCTCGACTCCTCCACCTATGCGTTTGGTGAAGTGCACCCCAAGGAACGGAAATCTTGGATCCGGAACTGGATATAGCAATCCGCGAAGATAATGGCGCTTCTCAGGAACCAGTTCATAGTACTCGCCACGAAAGGGCACGATAGTCAAGTTGAGCTTTGCATTTGCCATGCAACTGATGCGGTCGCTGTGGAGTCCCGCGCAGTTGATAATCAGTCTCGCTTCAATCGAGCCTCGCGTTGTTTCCACAACGGTATTTGGGCCTGAGCGCTGCAATCCAACGACTTCATGCGAAAGATGAACTTCTCCCCCGCTGTCCGTTATCAGTTCCGCATATTTACGCGCTACGCGGCTGTAGTCGATAATGCCAGTACTCGGCACATGAATACCACGGATTCCTGCGGCGTGCGGCTCAAGCTCGCGTATTTCCTCCGCCGCCAGCATCCGTAGCCCTGTCAGGCCGTTTCCCACTCCGCGCCGGTAGATTTCTTCGAGCTTCGGGAACTCGCTCTCTGAAGTGGCGACGATGACCTTGCCGCAAATGTCATAGGGAATCTCATGTCTCTGACAAAAGCGCAGCAGCGCATCGACTCCTTCTACGCAGAGCTTTGCCTTCAGGCTGCCAGGCTTATAGTAGATCCCCGAATGAATCACCCCGCTGTTGTGGCCCGTCTGGTGAGCTGCTACTGCGGGCTCCTTTTCGATGACAGCCAGGCGTATGCCAGGGAAACGGCGGAAAATCTCAAGGCCTGTAGCCAGGCCGACAATTCCACCGCCAATGATCGCGACATCGTAGCCAGAGCGCATAAGCCAGTGTGTACCTAGGCTGACCTCTCTTTAAGAACCTGCCTTAGCATTTCCTCAAGCTCCTCCCGGGACATTTTTTCGACCTGCAGTCGAAGCTGGTCGTGGTTATTTTGCGCCAGTAGGAACCTTGAGATAGGAGCAGAGGCTTTGACGCCCTTGTCCTTGGCCTCTTCCACTTCTTTCGCCAGCCCCATAATAGTTGGATCTTCAAACAGGCTACGAATCGGAACCTCAACTTCGAATTCCTTTCTGATTCTAGCCACAACTTGCATAACCATCAGTGAGTGACCACCCAGTTCAAAGAAGTTGTCAGTGATGCCTGCCCTCTCAACTCCTAGCAGCTTAGTCCACATAATGGCAATCTGTTTCTGGGTTAGAGTTTGAGGGGCAACGTAATCGCAGTCGCCAATAGGCCGCACTGAGGTCTGCAATGCTAGGGCCTTTCGATCAACCTTACCGCTCGGAAGCAACGGAAAATTATCGACGACAAAGTAATCTACAGGGACCATATAATCCGGCACCCTCGACCGCATAAAGCGACGCAGTTCGTCAACATCCGGGTGCAGTCCAGCGCGAATTCTAACGTAAGCAATAAGCCTTTGTTGCTGAGAGCTATTGGCGAGAACGACGATCGCTTCGTGCACCTTCGGCTGTGATGCCAGCACTGCTTCAATTTCCCCCAGTTCTACCCGAATTCCGTGAATTTTTACCTGGTTGTCAGTCCTGCCTAGATACTCGATTTCTCCATTTGATAAATACCGCCCAAGGTCGCCCGTCTTAAACAAGGAAATTGATTTGCCCTGTTCAAACTGATGCGTAATAAAACGCTCAGATGTGAGCTCAGGTTGCCGGAAGTATCCTTTGGCCAGGCAATCACCCCCAACATGGATCTCGCCCGGCACGCCTACCGGTGCTTGATTCAAATGGCGATCGAGCATGAATATTTGAACGTTGCTGATCGGCCTTCCGATGGACACAAACCCGCCTTGATTGTTCCCCCTCATCTCGTGGCAGGTCACGTCTGCGGCTACTTCGGAAGAACCGTAGATATTGAGCAAAGTTGCTTTTGGCAAGGCTCGGCGGAAGCGATTCGCCAAGGCGGCGGGAAGCACCTCACCACTGCATGTCCAAAGCTCAAGTTTCGGCAGCTTGTTCTGGATGTCTTCAACTCCCTCCAAAATGACTCGCAACAACGACGGGACTAAAACAATCCGAGTAACTTCGTAATGCGAAAGAAGTTGGACCAAATGTTGAGGATCTATAACGGCTTCGTCGGGAAGGATGACAGATGGGATACCGCGCAGGAGCGGGCCAAAAATCTCCCAGATTGAATCAACAAATCCCAGGAATGTCTTCTGGCAGCAAGTTTCGCCATCTAAAAAGGGATACGCATTCCACATCCACGAAAACCGGTTCATGCAGGCCCGGTGTGTACCCTCGACGCCCTTGGGGCTGCCCGTAGATCCTGAGGTGTAAATGACATACATCCGGTCATCAGACGAGAGTGGCAGCGACAAGTTGTCTGCGTCCTCACCTCCCACGGAAAGGCTCTCGACATCGAACGCAAGTGGGTTAACCCGATGTTTTTGCCATAGGCCAGCGAATTCAGGTGTGGTGACGATTACGTCCACTTGAGAATCTTCAACCATGAAGTCCAGTCGCCATTCCGGATAGGCAGGGTCCAGTGGTACGTAAGCCGCTCCGGTCTTGAGAATTCCAACCAGAGCAACCACCATCTCGATCGATCTATTCAAGGAAATGCCTACAAGCGCTCCGGGACGCACCCCCATTCTCACGAGACGTCGGGCCAGACGGTTAGCAAGCTCATTCAGCTCGCGGTAACTCAGCTGCTTCCCTTGATCTATGATCGCCGTCTTATCGGGGGTGAATTCCACCTGCTCTTCGAAGGCGGCATGAACGCAAAGCTCCCGGGGGTACTCGCAGCCCGTGTTATTCCATTCCAGGAATTGCTGCGCTTCTTCCTTGGTCAGCAGTGAAAGCTTCGAGATTTTCTCATCTGGAGCAGCAACAACTGTCTCGACAAGTTTCGTAAAGTGACCAGCCATCCGCCGAATGGTGCTCTCTTCGTAAAGGTCTGAATCGTACTCCAATGTGCAATACAAATTGCCAAGATCAACGACCTCGAGAGTCAAGTCAAACTTCGCGATCCCGCTCTCGAATTCGATTTCTTGCATCACAAGACCGGGAAGTTTCACCTCCTGTTTTGGAGCATTTTGAAGAATGAACATCACCTGAAATAGCGGGTTTCGATTAAGATTGCGATCTGGATCCAGCGCCTCAACCAGCTTCTCGAATGGCGTCTCCTGGTGCGATAGGGCCTCTAATGTGTTCGTGCGTGCCTGCCGTAGAACCTGCCGGAAGCTGCTGTCTGGGTCGAGGTCGGCTCGCAAGATGAGCGTGTTGACAAAGAACCCGATCAGGCTCTCGAGTTCAACATCGCTCCTTCCCGCTGTCGGAGTACCGATCAGGACGTTGTCCTGATTGGCATACCGTCCGAGCAAGACTTGAAATACGGAAAGCAGCGCCATGAACAGAGTAGCGTTCTCGCTTTGAGCCAGTGCCTTGAGACTCTTACTTATCTCGCTTTTCAGCTCAAAATGAATGCTCTTTCCGTGACCAGTATGCGCCGCCGGATGCGGGTGGTCTGTTGGCAGATTCAAGACAGTCTCTGCACCTTGCAGCTTCTTCTTCCAATATTCGATCCCGGCCGCAAGGAGGTCTCCGGATAATGAAGCGCGCTGCCAGCGGGCATAGTCAGAGTATTGAAGGTCCAATCTGGGGAGCTGGGGCTCTCGGCCGGTTACGAAACCGGCATACAGTTCTCCCATCTCATGAAACAGCAGGTTCATCGACCATCCATCCGCAATAATGTGATGGATGACAAGCACAAGAATATGTTCCTCTGTGTCGAGCCGAACCAGCCTGGCGCGCAGAAGAGGACCTGTGCTCAGATCGAAAGGCTTGCTCGCTTCCTCGCAGGCAATACGAAGTGCCGCTTTTTCACGTTGTTCCGAGAGGAGTTCACTGATATCCGACACAGTGATATCAAACTTCAGCGCTGGTGCAACGACTTGCCGGGCCTCGTCTTCCGCCAAAACAAACCTGGTCCGCAACGGCTCGTGGCGCGAGACGATAGTTAGCAGTGCTGTGGCTAATGCTTCCTTGTCAAGCGAGCCAGTCAGACGGAACGATCGCGCCAGATTGTAAGCGGCAGTCCCAGGTGTAACCTGATCCAAAAACCACAGGCGTTGCTGTCCAAAGGACGTCGGAAAAACCTGCTCACTCATACATTCCTTCGTGGGGAGGGTGCAGAATTCGGGTCACGAACTCATGACCCAACAGGATTAAATCAACTCTCGCCCCGGAGGCAGGTACTCGAGTGTTGACACTTATACTAACGTAATTTGGACTGCTGCCAGATTTTCTTTGATGAACAAAATCGAGCAGAATCGGTAGAGCCCTGTAGCCCGCCCTCGCAAATGAAGACCCTGACCATCCCGATTTTGACAGAGTTTATGACTATACGCAGGGACAGCAGGCGACCGCCGATGGTATCCTTTGGAACAACTGCCTGATCGAAGGCATTTCCCTAGCCGGACGATTCATGCGATGGGGATAAGTTACCTTCAGTAGCTGTATGCTTCTGACCTTTCGGCCAGAAGCAGTTGTAGATTCGATCGCGCGGCATCCCCCAGACAGCGGATATATGACGGACGTGCTGGACAATTTGTCGAATGTATCAGCGGTAAAGCAGAAAGAATTGCTTATCGGTCTTCTAGGCAAGACTCAGCAGCGCGTCTTCCCGTTGTCCTTGGCGCAACAGCGCCTGTGGTTTCTGGATCAGCTCTATCCGGGAAATTCAGCCTATAACGTCCATTTTGGCTTACGTTTACAGGGGAATCTAAACACCGATGCGCTCAAATTGAGCGCGCGAAAGTTAATTCAACGCCACGAGATTCTGCGAACCACATTCAGAAGGGACACCGATCAACCTGTTCAAGTCGTGACAGCAGATTCCCTGACCGAAATCCCACTCCTCGACCTGACCGGGATGCCAGCGAACGAACGCGAGTTAGAGGCACACCGAACAGCCATGGAGGAAGCTCGGTTCTCATTCAATCTTGCAACCGGTCCACTCCTGCGATTCAAACTGGTTCGCCTGGCCGCAGAGGAGCATATTCTCCTCTGCGTAATGCACCACATTGTGTGTGACGGTTGGTCACTGGAAGTATTTGTTCGCGAGCTGGCTGTTCTCTACGATCAATCCTCCGGTGGACCAGAAGTGTCTTTGCCCGATCTTTCGATTCAGTACGGTGACTATGCGATCTGGCAGCGCGAGTGGATTGCAGATGATCTCCTTAACGGTCAGGCACGATACTGGAAGCAAAAACTTGCAGGTGCGCCCGCCCTTCTGCGTTTACCCGCCGACCACGTCAGGCCTTATGAACAAACCTATGATGGTGCCAGCCAGGTAATACCCATTCCGAAAGACCTGGTTCATAGCCTCGCAGCCTTTGGCCATACACGGCGGGCAACGTTATTCATGGTGATGCTGGCTGCGTTCAAGACGCTTCTCCATGGCTATACAGAAACAAACGACATTTTGGTGGGCGTTCCGGTTGCGGGCCGTAACCATGTTGAACTTGAAGACCTTATCGGATTTTTTGTAAACACTCTGGTACTGCGAACCGATCTTTCTGGCGATCCACGCTTCAGCGATTTGCTCCTCAGAGTGCGGGAAGTCGCTCTCGACGCTTTTGCTCATGCCGATCTTCCCTTTGAAAAGCTGGTGGAAGATCTGAATCCGCCCCGCACGCTAAGTTACAGTCCAGTGATTCAGGTCATGTTCTCGGCGGTCAAAGCCAGGAAATCCCCGAAATTTGGAGATATTTCAGCCAGTCCTTTTATATTCCGCAGCCAGACCTCTCTTTTCGACCTGTCGGTGGAGTTCATCGAGGATGCGAGCGATAGATGGTGGCTACGAATCGAGTATGACACCTCGCTCTTCAACTATGCACGAATGGCGAAAATGCTGAATGACTATTTGACCTTACTGGGAGTGGTTGCAGCGGAGCCCGAGTTGCGTATTTCCAGGTTAGCATCGCTGCTGAGGGTGGAAGGAGATGCGGCTACGTGCAACGGGCAGATCCAGAGTGCTCCAGGGGCAAATGAGATTGAAGCACCGCGTCGAGAAGTGCCGAATTCTCACTCGATGGATAAGGGTGAACCACGCGATGCATTGGAACAGATACTGGTACGGATCTGGGAAAGAGTGCTTGGGGCTTCGGGAGTCGGGATCCACAACAATTTCTTTGATCTGGGCGGTCATTCGTTGTTGGCTGCGCAACTGGTTTCTGAGGTCGAGAAGGCACTCGGCCGTACGATTCCTCTCTCGGCTCTTTTCCGCGGTTCGACTATCGAGTCCTTTGCGGAAGTGATACGTAGCGGCGATGCATGGAGTCCCGATCCTCTGGTGATGGAACTTAACGCAGGCACTCAGGGGTTCCCATTATTCGCGATCGTACAGTCCGGCGTAGATGCCCTCGGTTATGCTCTTTTGGCCCATCACATGGGAACCGGGCAGCCTTTTTATAAGCTCCAATCGCACGCTCCCACCTGCCATATCGTCCCGTTCAGCATCGAGGAATTTCGAACCATAGCACGTCAATACATCGCCGCAATGCGGACGATCCAGCCGAACGGCCCGTATTTTCTCATCGGCATGTGCAATGGAGTGCATATCGCCGAGCAAATGGTGCTCGAACTTGAGGCTCAGAAGGAGGTGGTGGGATTTCTCGTCATCATTGATACTTTTGTTCTTCAGCATTGTGAAATCCGATGGCTTGCGCGTTTCGAGTCATTGCGGGTCCGCCGCCGGTACGTCTCTCAACTGCCGCTTTTGGCCCAGGCTTCACATTACAAGCAGGCAGTTAAGAATCGTCTGCGCCGATTGTTTTTGCAGGAGACAGAACCATTCAGTCCATGGACCAAGGCGGTATGGCCAGGAAAAGACTTTCGAGTCGAACAATTTCGAGCTCCCGTGGTTCTCTTCAAGCGGCCAAAACAGCCGTATTTCAAGGTGAGAGATCCTGCAATGGGTTGGGGCTCCAGATCATTGTCGGGAATACAGATTTGTGGGGTAAACGTTACGGCACATGAGGAGATGCTGCGCGAACCGGCCGTGCAAGTGATGGCTGAAAAGCTAAAAGGTATCCTGCAACATATTGAAATGGGCAAAGCCGTCCATGCCCGCGTTATGGATCCGGAGCCAATTACGATCTGATGGTAACGTGGTCTGCTTAAATCGAATATTGCTAGACTGCAGTCACTGGACCTGTACTGTGAATTGTAAGTTCTTTATAGCCCAGCAATCACCGTGGGAACGATCACGCCCAGACAGTAGCAATCCGAGTGAAGCTACAGAATTCCCGATCAATGGAGTGCTGAGGAGGAGAGCATTATGGCACAGGACGCAGTGACTACTTTGCCCGAACGCAAACACCCGCTCCTTGGCTCTCGCGCCGCTGCTCCCCGCAGCCTGACAATCATTCGTCCTCCATCCTTTTCATTCGCAACGATAAACTCTGGCATTAAAACCCTGGTAAGCTATCGAGATTTGCTGTATACGCTCACGCTCTTTCGCCTTACAGTTCGCTATAAGCAGTCCATACTAGGTTGGATCTGGGCGGCATTGCAGCCATTGGCGATGATGATGGTCTATACGCTCGTCTTCTCGCAAGTAGCAAAGGTCAAAAGCGAGGGAGTGCCGTATCCGCTGTTTGTATTTTCTGCGTTACTGCCGTGGGTCTTTTTCTCCGGCGCGGTCAGCAATGCCATCAACGGTCTGGTTGGTCATGCAAACCTGTTGACAAAGCTGTACTTCCCCAGAGAAATCATTCCGCTTTCCTACGTCTTCGCTGCACTCGTGGATTTTGTGATTGCCTGCTTCATTCTGACTGGGTTGATGGTGTACTACCATTTTTCGTTCAGCTGGAAAGCTCTTTATGCTCTACCGCTCGTCATAATACTCATCGCCTTCGCATCGGCGGTTGCGCTATTCCTGTCTTCTATTCAAGTTCGATTTCGGGATATCGCAGCCGGGCTGCCGGTCGCTTTACAGATAGGAGTATTCCTCACCCCCGTAGCCTATTCGCTCGATTCAATTCCCTCTCGATTTCAACGCCTGTACTTGTTGAACCCTGTCGCCAGTCTCATTGAGAACTTTCGCCGCGTTGTAACCCACCGATCCTTGCCGGATATTCCCATGCTCATCACCTCCGGCACGATCACGTTCTGCTGTCTTGCGCTGGCCTACGGCTACTTTAAGGCGACAGAATCAACGATGTCCGATGTAGTTTAATCAAGATGACTTGCCATGTTTGATATCAGGCTGGACCATGTCTCGAAGCGATATTTTATACAGTGTGGCACTCGTGAAAGGTCCATAGGCTGGCCCAACCTTTCTTTTCTGCGCAAGAAGGAAATGTGGGCCTTGCGTGATGTCAGCTTCGAAGTGCAAGAAGGAGAATCCCTCGGCATTATCGGGAACAATGGAGCCGGCAAGAGCACTTTACTGAAGCTCTTGTCCAGAATCACTGCTCCCACCTCAGGCGAAATCAAGATCAGAGGACGCCTTTCAGCCCTCATCGAAGTCGGCTCCGGGTTCCATCCGGAACTGACAGGACGCGAAAACATCTTTCTGAATGGAGCTATGCTTGGAATGACCCGTTCGGAGATTGCCCGCAAGGTGGATAGCATTGTCGACTTCGCCGGCGTACCGGAATACATTGATGTCCCGGTAAAGCGCTACTCCTCAGGCATGTATGTGAGGCTCGGTTTTTCCATCGCCGCGCACCTCGATCCCGACATCCTGCTTTTGGATGAGGTACTTGCAGTCGGCGACATCGTTTTCCAGGCAAAGTGTCTCGATCTCATTGATCAGCTGCGAGAGGACGGACGGACGATTGTGCTGATCTCTCACGACCTTGGGGCTATTCAGAGGTTATGTAGCCGCGCCATCTTGCTCCATCAAGGCAGAATCGTTAAGACCGGCAAGCCTACAGAGATAGTTGATCATTACCAGCAGATGACCATGGGAGCAGGGGAAACTTATCATCTGAACCACAACGCTAGCGAAAAGTCAGCATCCTGCTCGTACATCTCCTTCGCTTCGAATGAACCGGATGAAGCCCCGCGCACCGGCTACCCGATGTTTGCCCGCTTCGGCTTTCATGCTCAGGCCGCGCTTGAGAATATAGTTTTTAGCATCTTGATTTACTGGCCCAGCGGCTATCTCTGCACTCAGCTCACAACCGCTATATCAGATCCGCACCTCCGAATCACAGCGGGCCCAGGCGTGGTTGAGTTCTACTGTCCAGTGCTGGAGATTCAGCCGGGTTGGTATCGGGTGGATATTTCCATCGAGTCCCACGGCGACTACATCGACAGACAACAGCGCTGCGCTGTCTTGCGCGTCCATCCGGGCAAGATGGTATTCGGCGACTTTTACATGGATACAGTCTGGCGCATCCATGCATAATCCCACAGAGCGCGTAAAGTCTTCCATTGAGTGGCCTTTACCGCCGCCGAGTCTTACGCTGCAGCATGGCATGGTTCACGTGTGGGCCTGGGATTTCGAGTGTTCCCCTGATGATCTAAAGCAGTACATCACTCTTCTGTCATGCGACGAGCACCTTCGCATGCAGAGGTTTCATTTTGAGAGAGACCGCATCCGATACGCTGTCTCACATGCAATCCTGAGGATTCTTCTGGGGCGGTACCTCGGCATGGAGCCATCGTCTATTTCTTTTGAGCAGAACGAATTTGGTAAGCCAAGCCTTGTACCAACCCTGGCAGTGGCAGAGCTGAATTTCAACTTAAGTCACGCAAACAGTATCGGGCTCCTGGCGATAGCTACTGGCCTGGCAGTTGGAGTAGATATTGAAGAAGTTCGTCCAGTTGCATGCGGAACCGTCGAGCAGTACTTCTCCGCTCAGGAGCAATCATGCCTCGCGACGTTGACAGGTGCGAACTGGCTCGAGGGCTTTTACAATTGTTGGACCAGGAAGGAAGCGATCCTAAAGGCTGAAGGCATTGGACTCAACGTAAGACTGGGCGCATTTGATGTGTCGTTGAGCCCGAATGTAAAGGCAAGCGTGTTAGGAGTGCGGCCGAATGCCGGATTCACTTCAAGCTGGCATCTTGTGGACCTTCGTCCGACGTTGGGTGCTGTAGGCTCTTTAGCAACAGATGCTGCTTCCGCCAGCGTCACTTGCTACCGCTTTGCGCACGAATTTGCACCCCTGTCAGCCAAAGAGTGAACAGATCAAATTATGCAGTGGGTGTAGTAGCTCTTTTCAAGAGCTACTACACCCACCCCTCCGCCGGTCTTTGAGAACTGCCTATGGAACCGTCACGCTGACCGAATTCGAAGGTCCGCTTTGATTGCCCGAAGCATCAACGCTTTCCACATAGTATGTGTAAGCCGTGCTAGCTATAACTGTGGTATCTGTATACGACGTCAGCGTATCAATAGACGGGTTTACCAATGTATACGAAGAACTGGTGCCTGTAGCTCGGTAAATGTTATAGCCAGCTACCGGATCAGGCGAACTGGTGGGTGCGTCCCAAGTCAGAGCAACCTGATGTAGTACTCCTGTGCCACTCAGGCTGACTGTGGCCGTAGGGTTGGTCGAGGAGTTGCTGCTGACTGTCAGCGAGCCTGTCGCAGCGCTTGCTGTCGTTGGGGCAAATTCGACATCCAGCGTCACTGTCTGCTGAGGGCTTAGCGTCACCGGGAACGTCGCTCCCGACACCGTGAAACCCGTGCCACTGATCGTCGCTGAGTTGACCGTCACTGCAGCCGTACCGCTAGACGTCAACGTGACGCCGAGCGTCGCGTTCGAGCCGTCCGTCACGTCACCGAAGCTGAGACTAGTCGGACTGACCGTCAGCTGTGGGGTGGTGAGTGTACCCGTGCCACTCAGGACGACCGCAGTTGTGGTGTGCCTAGCCGCGTTACTGCTAATAGTGAGTGTGCCTGTCGCCGCGTTGGCTACTGTTGGAGCAAATTCGACCTCAAGCGTCAAAGTCTGTCCAGGGTTGAGTGTGGCGGGAAAGCTGGCTCCCGAAAAAGTGAATCCAGTACCCACGACAGTTGCCGCGTTAATCGTCAAGGGCCCCGTTCCCGTCGACTTAATCGTCAAGGGCAGCGTTGAGCCCACCCCGATGCCGACCCCTCCAAAGATCAGGCTTGCTGGGCTCACCGTCAGCTGCGGACTCGGCGCGGCAACGCCGGTGCTCGTCAAGCTGACGACGGTTGTCGCGGCGTTCGAGGCGTTGCTGCTGATCGTAAGCGATCCCGTCATCGCACCAGTTGTCATGGGAGCAGATTGCACCTCAAGAGTCACACTCTGCTTCGAGCTGAGAGTGAGCGGGAAGGTCGCCCCGGACACGCTAAAGCCGGTTCCGCTGATCGCTGCAGAACTGATCGTCACAGAGGCCGTTCCGCTTGCAGTCAATGTGACCGGAAGCGTCGAGGTCTGTCCGACAGTCACATTGCCAAAGCTCAGACTCGTCGTGCTCACTGACAGCTTAGCAGTACTGGCGGCGTCAGAAATCCCCGAGCCGTTGAGTGTGCCTTGTGCAATTTGCCTGGCCGCGGAATCAACAGCGATAAGCTGTCCAGTGTAGGTGGTGTCCCCGGCTGGCTTAAATCCTACTTCTAAGCTATAGGTACCCCCGGGAGCAATCGTGGCGGGAAGATTGCTTTGGTTGTTGACGAAAAACGTCTGGCCAGCCACGGTAACCTGGGAGACATCCACTGATGCCGCGCCCCGATTCGCAAATGAGACATTGCTGCTTACTGCTTGTCCGATAGGTACAGCACCAAAATCCACCGCACTGGGAGACACAACCACACTGCTGGTGTTACTAGCAGCAGATACGCTCGTCGAATATCCGCATCCGGAAACAACGAGGATAAGGATAAGGCAGCAGGCCATGATAATGGGGGCTCTGCTACGCCAACCGCTGCGCTCCAGCCCCTGGGCGCTCAAGCGAACCCAGGAAGAATCTGATATCGAGCGGTCACTACTTCCAGAAAAACGACATACTACTTCATCGGAGTCCGATGGGGGAGAAACACAAATGTAGGACACCAACTTCACCTCTGCAAACAAGCGTTCGTTTCAGGGGCAGATATAAAATGATAAGAGGAAATTTGAGCAAGTTACGTTGGTGCCTTGTGATCCTGCAGTCTCGTATGCGATTCGATAGATCCTGGCTGCAGTGGGCTCCAACTTGCCGTTAGCAAACTTGTGATAGGTCTGCTCCAGACTCAATATTCCAGAGGAGGCCGACCGCTTTAACAAATCAAAAGTCTTAAAGTTGCCTTGCAGCTCAACGGTTCAGCAACCAGCGGAGAAGTAGATTCTGGGTTGATGTCACGAATATACTTGAGTCTCATCTGACCATGCGTGAAAGTGGTGTTCAAATATGTCGCCATATTTGTTAAGCCAAACATAAGCAGATGTTGTTGTGTCTTAGGTTTGTTTTATCGCAAAAAAAATTACTTTTCAAGTCCCCCGTCACCAAAATATGGTTACTTTGGTCAGATGATCTTTGGTTTCGCAGCATTCCTCTATCAACCGGCCCCAGAGATAGGGCCAGGACTCACATCTCTTTCGAAACGCAGTATTTCTTGCAATTGATGCCAGAGGCTTCTGGAACTGTCTTAAGACGTATCGAATGGATGGCGATGCCGTATTTCCTGCGAATACTTGCAAGATAAACGCTTACTGGCGCACTACGTCTTGCAATGAATTTAACCTCCTGTTCATTAAAGCTAGACGTTTCTCGCGCAGCGTCAAGGTACTTGCCAAACTAGCAGGGATATTTGCCCTCAATGTAAAGTGACAGGGTTTCGATCGTTTGATCCTGGGCAAAGGCGATCCACTGCACGAGGTCCCCAATCGAAATTAGCCCCTGCAGCTCCCCATCCTGCACGACTGGGAGATGACGAATTCGGTGCGTTGTAACCAGCCGCATGGCTTCATCGACCGAGCAATCCGGCGAAATCGTAATCAGCGGCTCAGTTAAAATTTCGCTAACCGGCGTATTTTTCGACGACCGTCCCATCAGCACCACTTTTCGGGCGTAGTCGCGCTCAGAAACGATGCCTCGCAAGTGGCCGTCGTCGACCACCAGCAGAGCGCCAACCTCCTTGTCTGCCATCACCTTCAGGGCGGTAAGAACGGTCGCATCAGAAGGCACGGACCAGATATCCATACCTTTTTTGCGCAAGATCAGCGAAACAGGATCGCACACTTTCATAATCGGCTCCCCTTACACGTTTTCAGACTTCTGCGTTGGCTGGCGGGCGAAAAAGCACACTGCCTTAGAGCCTTGCCCGGACCGTCAAATGCAGAAGGCCGTCGCATGGGCGAGAAATATACGCCCCGCTCGCTCTGATTTGCAATGCTGTAACACGGGCTATTTAGAGAAATTTGCGGCAGCGCGGTATGCGAGTCCTATCCTCAATTGCTAGTTCAAAGTCCATTTCGAGTCTGGCCATGCCCTCATAATGTTTCTTGCTCGACGATTCTGGACTGTGTTTCAAAGATTTCCGGCCAGGACACGATCACTGGATCCTGAGTCCTAAAGAGCTATCCGGCAACTTGTTGCATGAAACATCTTTCGAGGCAGCAAAGCTCATTTGATCAAACATCAAAGTCTTCTTGACCAGAAACTCTGAAAAATGTTGGACTGCGGAGACCAATGGTATATCTTGTCCGACGAAAGTGAGAATCGAGGGATTACGGCGCCAAATGCGATGAACTCAAAGTCTTAGTCAATCTGTTGGTTTTGTTTATTGGAAAAGTTGCCGTGAATCTCGAAGGTTCTGAAGGGGTATTCGGTCATGTGGGCTCCTCTTCGCTGGTTCGCTGTCACCATAACATCTTTCCTTTGTTTGTGTTCCATCGCCTATGGCGGCGACCCCCCGCAATCGGCTTCCTCTTCATTCTTGCTGGATACCGGGTCTGGCAGTGAGAAGCCTGCGCCCGCGCCTCAGAACTACGTCCTCATTCCCGGCCCATTACGGTCTTTCTTGCGCATGGCTGGTATCAGTCAAAAAGTCCTTCCAGAGGACGTATTGCCCCTGCTTGCTCGCAATACCTACCTCCAGGGCTATGAGAGCGGCCATGAAACAGAGTTTCTCATCCTGCTCGACCGTTATGTTCACCAGGCAAGAGAACTCCAGGCTTTGGCAAACGTAAATGGAGGAACAATTCGTGTCACCAACTGCACGGAAGCTATCTCTCTCATTCAGATTCTGGGATACCGGCTGCGGCAAAACTGCGGTGATAAGAATGTCTTCCTGGTGACTGCGAATCCGGAAAGAGCCTTTCTCACCATCGATTCCGGTTTCCCGCTTACCGGACTGGAAGAAGCGCTGCAGAAAGGTGTCCCGTTTAATTATTTGTTTCCCGCAACTCCTGTCCCGGTGATGTTCAGCGAAAGCGAGTGGGTAACGGCCAGTCCGGATAGGAAAAGTGCATCGGGGAGCCTGGTAGACGTCATCCTGCACGACCCATCTGTGGCCCGCCTGTATTGGGCGTTCTCAAAGATCGATGCTGAAACAGCCCTGTCGTTGCAGCAATCACCCGGACTCAGGAGACTACTTCCATATGCCGCAGTCCTTGATTTTTATGGCAGCCAGATATGCATCCGCTCCGGCCACGTAGCCTTGCCCGGTGGTGCGAATGCGGAGCGGGGCTGGAAAGACCTGGTCGGAGCAAGTCCCGACTCCCCGGGAGACTTCGTCACTCGCCTGCTCGCCAGGGACAACGGCTGGCTGGCAGTCTATTTTGATGCCTTGTCGCGCGTGAGCCAGACGCAGCAGGCACATCTTACAGCAGCGCCCCGCCTCAAACATCTCTACGATGCCTTCCGTTGGCCCAACTTTGAGGTCAGTCCAACGCGAAGCGTATTTCGTAAAGCCCCTGACCTGTTGGTCTTGTTCACGCGCATTGACTGGCAGTCTAATGGCGCCCCATATGTCCCCGGAAATCTCGATGTCTGGAAAGAGATACTCAACCAGAAGACCGATTCAAAGATGGTTCACGACTGGGCCAGGCGTTCTCGCAATTGGAACCAGCCGGAGCAGTTGCTCGAAGCATTGGTCTCGTTCTCCCGCGTCGAAACCGATAGCGGGCCGCTGCAAATTTATCTCACGCTGAGCGAGATTGACAGCGCGCGACCTCCGCAAGAACGTTTAGCAGATGGAACGGTGCGCTTAATGGCCAGCAAGTTTGCGCAGTTCAGCAGCTGGTATTTGATCTTTGCTGAGTTTCCCGATTTGAGTGACACCTCCATCATCAACTTTGTGAATGTAGCCGACGCGATAGATGGGATATCGAACCAGGCCCTGCGCGGAAACGTCCTTGGAGCTTTTCAGGCCAACATCGGTCTCTGGCAAATCTTTGCCCGCCAGGGAGAGATTCCGAGTAGTGCGGTCAATACCTCCTGGCAGAATGCGGTTGAGCCGTTTGCGAAAATCTCTTCGTCTGCCCAGCTCTTTGACGCCGCAAGAGGCTCGCTCGGGGCGCTCCTGCTTGCGTCCACTGGCGACGCCAACCAGTCGGAAGAAGAAATCATCGATTTGCTGGCTGGCCCTCCGCAGGATAGTGCTGACGGTCAACGCATCCGCCAGCAGCTGGCCGCGAGAATTGAGTCTGTTTTGGAGGACCAGCGGCTGGTTTCTCTCGATACCTTATTTGCGCTCAGTGATGGCCTGAGTGCAATGGCACACGGGAAACCTGCGGGCCCAAGGCTGGTCTCGCTCGCGGGAGAGCTCCGCGAATTCGAGCTGCCACGGCAGATCTTTACGAATACGGAAAAGATCAACTGGGCGCCTCCGGTCTACAGCAGCCGTCACGCAGAACTCCAGATTCGTACCGATTTGACGAAGGTAATCAAGACTCCCGGTTCACCCGCACAACTGGAAACAGCCCGCGGCCAGCTTGCGCCCTTCCTGCGAGACACGCTGGTCGGACTGAATTACGCCTACTATGAGCCGCCAGGCGCTCAGATTCTACACAACAATCCGCTGTTCGTCCGCTCACATGACTTCTCCGGTATGACCATCATGGGCGCGGAGCGGCTCTGGCGCTCCCCCGAACTGGTCGGCGTAGGAACGCCGGCCGGAGGCGGCGCATATCTGCTGGGTTCACTGGCCGACTTGCCTTACGCGCTCGCGGAGACTGAAGAAGATTTCATCGCTCCCGAAAATGTTCAGGCATTGATCTGGAAAGAGTCCGTGCCGGATCTTCTGGTCAGCGCAACCTTGCCGCGCTGGTGGAACGTCACCCCCGATGAACTTCATGCTGTCGATCTCTATCAGCGATCCGGAGAGGAGATTTTGACTGCTTCAGTCGGAGACGCACAATTACGCAGTAAAGTGATCGATATCCTTTCAGAACGCATGACGCCTCGTCGCCTGGAACGGACAGAAGAGGCAATGCGCAGTGCCTCGAACATGGCGGCAATGATCCATCGAATGACGCCGGCGGACACCTTCTATCTGGCCTCTGAATTTCGCAAAAGATTTCCTGGACAAGCCGCTTCCTTCGGCCCGGCAAGCCAGCAACTGGATAGTCTTTGCCGTCAGCATCCGGCAGAGGTTAGCCTGGCCCGCCTCTCCAGAGACTTTGGAGTGCCCCATCCAACTTTGGCGCGAAGTTACTCCCGCGAATTGCTGAACGTAAAACCGTTTCCTGCATTCGGCGGATATTCCAGCCGTTTGTTCGGTGAATCCTGGGAATCCAGCAACTTGTATTGGGCTCGCATTGCGGACGAGATGGGGTATTCGCCAGTCATGCTGAATCTTCTCGCGCCGCAATTGACCCGCTATATGACAGCGAAGATTTTTGCTACCGACCTTGAGGACTGGCCGGCGTTGCTGCGCGCTATGGAGGAAACCGGTGACGCCTTTCGGCATGGCAAGATCGGATTGCCACTGGCCACTACGAGTTCACTGCAATGAAAGAGTCAGCGACGGAAGAATGCAACAGGCGATTTATGGCAAAGAAATATCTTCTAATTCTCTGGTTCCTTTCAGGTCTCCTGTTAAGCGGCGGAGCCTGGACCTCAGCTCAGGATGACTCATCGCGGATCCGCGTGAATGTTGTCCTTGTGCAATTAAACGTAGCCGTGACCGACCGCAAGGGAAACTACATTAGCGGACTTCGGCCCGAAGATTTTTCTGTTACTGAGGACAAGATTCCGGAAACAATTTCTACCTTTGAAGAAGGCAATGAGCTCACGCTCAAACCAGCGACCCAGGGCGCAGGACAGTTATTAGATTCAGGACAGCCTCAATCTGCTGGAAGTCTTACCAAACCGCAGGATTCACACCCTGATGGAACCAATATCTTTGCCGGATCGAACGTTTTCATTCTCTTCGATACCAGCAACTATATGTACCGCGGGTTTGTGTTTGCGCAGGATGCCATCGCCGAATTCATCCGCTCTTTGGAAGGCGTGAGCAAATTGGCCTTTTATTCCTACAGCCGCGACCTTTCGCGAGGGGCTCCGCTTACAGCAAATCGGGAACAGGTTTTGCGTGGCGTGCGCAGCTCCGTTGCTGGAGACGACGCGGCGCTCTATAACTGCCTCCTGCTGACGGTGAAAGATGCGGCACAGCTCAAGGGGCGAAAGGTGATCGTGGTCTTCTCCAATGGGCCGGACAACGCCAGTTCCGTGCCGCCTGAGGATGTTGCCGAGTTGGCCCAGTCTACTGGAACGATCATTTATATGATCAGCACGCAGCAGGCACAGACGGAGCCTGTCTCCACCGCCGTCTTTGAACGCATGAGCAAAGCCACCGGGGGCAAGGCATATTTCGCCAAGAGTTGGCGGGACGAGAGACAGGCATTTGCATCGATCCGCGACGACCTCGCTCACCTTTACACCCTCAGCTATTACCCGCAGCCGAATCCAAACCGGGGCTGGCGCTCGATCACGGTAAAGCTTGTAGGAAAAAATCTGCAGAAATATCATGTACGGACGCGGGATGGATACCGGCTTCTCCAGCAGACGCAAATATCATCGGGGAGTTTTTCCGATGCTGGATCAGGTTCAGCGCAGAAATAAGTTACGACATCTCTCAGAAGAGCGGTGCCAAGGCAACTGCTGTTAACCCGCAAATGAAGAACACAAACATCCAGACGAGCAGCGTCTTCGAACGCGGCGGGGCTGCGGCGAATTCTTTCCAGATAAAAACTCCCCAGCAGGCTGAGACCATCGTCGCGCCCTGTCCGATCGAATACGAAACAGCAGGGCCAACGACATGTGCGCGGGATGCGACGAAATTCAAAACCGCCCCAGTGCACCAGATCGCGCCACCAGCAATCCCCCACACATGCCATCTGCGCCGGGCTGAAATGTATGCCGACATCGCTACCGGCGCGTTGCCATCGAGAGGATGCCGCATCAGCAAGGTATTTGCAACCAGCGAGCACACCGCAACACCCAGGGCAAAGTAAAACGACACGGCATACGGTCCTGGTGCATCCTGCCCCTGCATTGCCTTTGAGACAAACGGATAGAAACACCCCATCAGCAGGCCGGCGACCAGGCTGAGAATGACGCCGCGCCGGCTCAATTTCTGCTGCGTCGCTTCCCTTAAACGATACGCCGCGGCATCAAGTACAATCGCCGTCATTACGAGAACAATCCCGCCAAACAATATCAGCGCATCGCCTGCCGGCAATAGCAGGTAACTACTAACCGCGCCAATAACCAGCGCCAGACCGATCCCAACAGGAAATGCGACTGCCAGCCCGGCTATGTCAATCGCCGCAACCAATAACAGGTTGGCCACGTTGAAAATGATTCCACCCAGAATGGCAAAGCAGATGTGTCGGCCGTCGCTATGCATCAGGTCAGAAAAAAAGGGCCGTCCAGCGCTCCCAACATTGCCTAGAGTTACTCCCCAGAAAAGCGAACCGGCAATGAGGCCAATGATGTAGTCCCAATAAAAGAGCTGAAAGCGATAGCCGGGACACAATTTCACCGTATTAGCCCATGAGCCCCAGCACAACATGCTGATCACCATGAATGAGAGAGCAATGACGTAAGCTTCAGGCTGATACAAAGCTGGTTCTCCACACTGCGCGCAGCATCGTGACGATGGCGCTAATTGGGCTGCCGGCGACTATATGTATATAACATTGCCGCCGCATTTCCTTACGAAAGTAACCATGTGTGGCACAGAAGGATGTAACTCTTGTTTGATTGAACTTTGGTTAATCGGCAACTATAACAGATATTACTCAATCAAAACCGCGCCCCCGAACGGTGGTGTACATGAACGTTATAAACCACATTGCAGCGTCGCCAGGAGTACGTAAAGATACTCGCTCCTTGCGTGAACGCCTTTGGGCACGACTTTGCGCAAGCCGCGAAGAAGGCCAATCGATCCTTGAGTTCGCTCTATGCGCACCGATCCTGCTGCTCATCGTAACGGGGATAACCACATTCGGCATCGCCCTTAACAACTATCTAGTGATGACAAATGCCGTCAGCACCAGCGCGCAGTATCTTGCAATCAGACGCAGCAATACCACCGACCCTTGCCTCGATGCTGCCAGCACGTTTATCAGCGCTTCGCCAAATCTCAAATCGACGAATCTTACCTTTAATTTTTCTCTGAACGGGACTGCATACGGCCCATACACGGGGCTCACTTCAAGCACGACTTCGGTGTGCAGCAGCAGCAGTACGACTACGGGAGCAGCCGGGAATCTGGTTGCAGGCCAGCCCGCTCAGGTCACCGTGACCTATCCCTGCAATCTTTCGGTATACGGGCACAATTACATACCCAGCTGTTACCTTGAGGTGCAGACAACGGAGATTGTCCAATGAAGCAGAACAGCAAGTCATTCTTCCGTCGGACATATCAAGATCAACGCGGGCAGATGATCCCGATCGTCGCGTTTTTTATGATCACGTTTTTAGGGATGGCTGGCTTGGTGACGGATGTCGGTCATGCCTATTTCACCTATCGCCTGCTCCTGAACTCGACAAATGCAGCGGCATTAGCGGGAGCCCAGGGACTTCCCTTCAATACGACCACCACGAATCAGGCACTCATCAACGCAAAGGCATACAGCTCCCAATCGGGAAGCAATAATGCATACGCCAATCTGAATATCACAGGCGCTTACTACACCTTGGGGTGCGTGAGTTCCTCGATTGGCGCAGGAATCCCTTGTGTCGCAACCGGGGTCGGAAGCGGCACGGCAAATGCCATTCAAGTGACGCAGACCGCAAGCGTAAATACAATCTTTATGAGGTTGTTCGGCTTCTCTTCGATTCCGCTCTCGGCAACCGGCACCGCAATGATGAGGGGTTCAGCGGCCGCTCCGTACAATGTAGCCATTATCGTCGATACGACGGACTCGATGACCAGCAATAAAGACACCAACTGCAACAACGTATCCAGACTTCAATGCGCGTTGAACGGTGTCCAGACCTTCCTTCAGGATCTTTCACCCTGTGCAGCAGTCGGCTGCGGTGGCAGTCTCAAGAGTCAAAACTACCCGAACTCGCTCGACAGAGTCGCGCTGTTCTCATTTCCGAATTTCACGACGACAACCGCTGACAGCCAGTACGACTGCGGCAGTAGCAGCCCTACCCCCGAGGTGTATACCTTCCCCGCAGTAGGGGCATCGTCGATGTCCACCATGCCATATACGACAGGGTCGGGAAGAAGCGCAACGACAGTCCAGATGACCTACCAGGACACCTATGGCATCGGAGATACAAACGGCTTCGTGAGCGACTATCGCACCTCCGACTCGTCTACATCGTTGAGCACCAACTCCGATATCGTATTGGCAGCAGGGGGAAAGAGCGGTTGTACGGGTATGGATGGCCCGTCCGGTGAAGGAACCTACTATGCGGGCGTCATCTATGCAGCGCAGGCGGCGCTCACGGCCGAAGCGGCAGCAAATCCAGGCTCGCAGAACGTGATGATCCTCGTCAGCGATGGCGAGGCTACGTCTACGTCTACCCAGATGGCGACGGGAACTCAAAGTACGACGGTAGCCACAGCGAGTCCGAGTAACAAGTACATGTACCCCTCCTACAATAACGAGTGCGAGCAGGCGGTTCTGGCAGCCCAGTATGCTACGTCTCAGGGAACCATAGTGTACTCGGTTGCTTATGGTTCGCAATCCACGGGATGCACGACGGATTCAGGCTCTTACGCATCCCCCTGCTACACAATGTCGCAAATCGCTTCCTCTGCTGCGACCTTCTACTCCGACGACAACGAAAGCGGGACGACAAGCAACTGCCCAGCAGGCAAGTCGGTCTCGTCCCTCAACACTATTTTCAACCAGATCGCCGGAAACCTCACGGTTGCGCGGCTGATTCCTAACAGTGCGTTCCCGTCGAGTTGACGCGTCCGCAAAACTGTAAAGAATATCAGTCAGGAATTGGAGCACCTCCACTCCGACAATATGACGCGGGTTGAAAGCAACTCAGCAAGATTAATTCAACCGGGTTTCTCATTCATCTTGATTCGGCAAGCATAAACAACAGGCTTGCCGAACACTCTTGTCTCCTGTCGGCTCATCTCATTTCCCTCCCAAAATAACTGTTCCCTGCCCGCTCGACATATTCATTGCAATCTATCTATCCGGAAGAAGTGCATGCAGATTCCAGAACACATGTGACGCCGGTCACACCTGGATGTGTGCTGCGATACAGCATCTGGGGAAAAGGGCTGAGATCGTAAATGCAGGAGGCGGGTCATGGAAAACAACAATCTATCCGCGATACGGCCAAAATTGATCGCCGTAGCCACCGACCTGACAGATCTGGATTATCTTCTTCCTCAGGCCAAAGCACAGGCATCCGCAACCGGGGCCACCCTCTGGTTGGTGCATGTAATTCCACCGCAGGTATATGTCTCCCCGGCCTCAGGAGCTTATCCATTCGTGCCGAAAGAAAAAGCCCTTCTCGATGTCGAGCGAATATTGGCCAAAAAGGCTGAGGAGTTGCAAAAGGAAGGATTCGCCTGCAAATATGAGATCCGGCGCTGGTTTGAGGCAGAGCAGATTGCCGCGTTCGTCCGTGAGAAGAAGATTGACCGACTGATCATTGGCAGCTCTGGCAAGAGCAAGCTTGGAAAATTTCTTCTGGGTTCCGTAGCCGAGGAGTTGATTCGCACGATCGATATCCCCGTCTGCACGATAGGCCCACACGTAGAGCCCCCCAAAGCGCCAAAAGCACACGAATTTCTATACGCCGCTTCTCTGCGCCATCATGCCGAATCGAGCTTCGAGTTCGCAGTAGAAATTGCAGCGGTTGCGAAGGCCACGCTTACTGTTCTTCATGTCGTCGAAGATACCTCGGCACACTCTCAGCAGGAGTTTGACGCGCGAATCAAGATCGACTATCTCCTGAGGCGGCCAGCCCTGACTGTCTATGGCGTCAATACCGTTCTGCGTTTTGGCGACCCCGCCAAAGAGATATTGCGGGAAGCCTCTCAGCGAAGACCCGAAATGCTTATTTTGGGAGCGGTGCCTGCTACGGCTTTCACCGCGACGATTCGCACGGGAGTGGCTTATGAGGTGATCAAAAAGGCCTTATGCCCAGTACTTACGCTGCGAGAATCGCTCCGCGAAATAAGCGCCGCGAGCGATACCTCACAGGCTGTTGCCTCTCACGTTGGAGCATAACCGCCGAGTTGGGAGGAAACATTGATTGGCGTGCTCAAGCTCGCTTACAAGCTGCTGGTAAATGACAAGGCCAAATTTACAGCTCTTCTTATCGGCATTACCTTCGCTGTTTTTCTCATGGTGGTCATGATGTCTCTGTTTGCGGGTGTTTTGAACCGCGCCTCGGCAACCGTGATCAATATCGGCGCTGACATGTGGGTCATGGATCCATCGGTGCAGACTGTGGCTAACACGATTGGCATGCCTGACTACATGCTGGACGCCGTACGCAGCATTCCAGGCGTAAAGTACGCGGTTCCGCTCTTTTCCGGTGGAGCATTAGTCAAGCTTGACAGCGGCGATTACCAGGCGGTGAATGTCATTGGACTCGACGATACAAGCCTCTTTGGCAGACCACAGATGGCCGAGGGCCGTATTGAAGACATCTTTGCGGAAAACTCTTTCATCGTGGTACACGATTCAGAGTTTGCAAAGTTTGGCAATCCTCATGTTGGAACTGTATTTGAACTCAATGACCATCGCGGAGTCGTCGTTGGCATCGCCAGTGTAGCGACCAGCAGCCTCTTCGGGACGCCTACTCTCTACACAACATACAATCGGGCGATCCAGTACATTCCAAATCCGCGCTTCACCATCTCCTACATACTCGTCGAACCGAAAACTCCGAATGACATTCCAGAGATTCAAAAACGCGTCCACGCTCTCGGTTATCTCGCTCTTACCCGCCAACAATTCGAGGACAGGATTTCCGACTTCTACAAATATCAAACCGGGCTTGGCATGAATATTCTCATCATGACAACTATCAGCTTTATTGTCGGCCTCTCCATTTCCGGACAAACCTTCTATACCTTCATCCTGGAAAATCTTGACAAGTTTGGAGCGCTTAAGGCCATTGGCGCTAAGAGCCGTGAACTTATTTTCATGATCCTCTTTCAAGCTACGTTTACGGCTCTCACCGGATACGGCTTGGGAATCGGTCTATGCGCGCTCCTTACCAAGCTCGCCAAGATGCGATTGCCCGACTATGCTTCGCGCATCACGTACACCAATCTCACATTGGCACTTGTCATGGTCATCATTATTGTTGCTGTTTCCAGCTACGTCGGTGTGCGCAAAGTATTGCGTATCGAACCGTTCGATATTTTCCGAGGCTGACGTGCCCAATATAGCCATCAAAGCGGACGGAATCGTGAAGTGGTTCGGAGAAGGCGAAGCGCGAACCAATGCGCTTAAAGATGTCCAACTGGAAACCCGGTTCGGCGAGATAGTGTACATCGTGGGGCCTTCCGGCAGCGGAAAGACGACGCTGCTGAGCGTATTGTCGGGCATATTGCGCCCTGATGGCGGGACAGTGCTGAGCGAAGATGTTGACATCTGGCGCCTCAGTAACGATGAACTCGCCGACTTCCGCTTGAGGAAAGTCGGCTTCGTGTTTCAGGATTACCATCTCTTTCCCCGGCTCACCACAGCGGAGAACGTCGCGATTCCGCTCATTCTGAAACGAAGGAACTGGGATGAAGCGCTGGTTGAGGCAATTAAATATCTGGAGATCGTTGGCTTGAAAGGCCGCGCTCAGCTGCCTCCCGTCAAACTCAGCGGAGGCGAACAGCAGCGCGTAGCCATTGCCCGTGCAATTGTCAGTCAACCGGACATCCTTATTATGGACGAGCCCACTGCCTCGCTGGATGGCGATACCGGCCGCGCAATTGTCAGCTTCGTGAAGTCGGAATTTCTCACGGAAAGACGGTGCATCCTCATCGTCACGCATGACGCTAGAATCTTCGAATTTGCCACCAGGATCCTGCATATGGAAGACGGGAAGCTGACTGCAGAAGAGAGGGTTACGCCATGAAAAACAGATGGCTGTTCGCTTCGTCTGTGGCCGGAATCATTGCGGCATGCGTGGCCGCTTACTACTCAAGCATCACCATAGCCGCACAGCCTCCATCATTCAACCCGGCGTCAAATCCCTACGCGCAGGGAATTTACGCGGAAGGAATTGTCGAGAGCGTTCAGTCGAGCGGCATGAATATCAATATGTATCCCGAAGTCGCAGGTACGGTGAAAGAGATATTCGTCAGTGAAGGTCAGACCGTTCGTAAAGGCATGCCTCTTCTGCTGATCGACGACTCCATTCAGCGGGCTACGGTGGAACAACAGCAGTCACAAGCGCAGGCAGCTCACGCAATGCTGGAAGAATTGAAGGCTGAGCCGCGCAAAGAAACACTGGATGTAGCGGCAGCACAAGTAGATTCAGCACAGTCGTCTCTCAAGACCGCGAGTGATGAGCTGGACAAACAGGCGGCGGCATATAAAATCGACCCTCGGTCCATCAGCAAGGATGCACTCGACAGCGCGATCAATAGCGCGGCTGTAGCCAAGTCAAATCTGGACGTGGCAAGGCGACAATATGCGCTAACCAAGGCGGGAGCCTGGATCTACGACATTCGCAATCAGGAGAAGCAATACATGGCGCTGGAGAAATCCTATCTTGCATCCAGCGCATTACTGGCAAAATACACGCTCAATGCTCCGCGTGATGGAGTGGTTCTTGCGGTAAACACAGTTGTTGGTGCGTATGTGTCTTCACAAGGAGCATACGACGCCTATACGCAGGCGAATGATCCTATCCTGATCGTCGGCGACAGCGACACACAACTCCATGTCCGTTGCTATGTAGACGAAATTCTGGTTTCACGCCTTCCAGCCCCGTCAAAGATAAAAGCACAAATGACCATTCGCGGAACTGATATTCATATTCCGCTTGTATTTGAACGCATTCAGCCATTCGTCTCACCCAAGATTGAACTATCGGACGAGCGCCAGGAACGAGTAGATGTCAGGGTACTGCCAATCATCTTTCGCCTTGAACGCCCTAGAAATGTCAACTTCTACCCTGGAGAATTGGTCGATGTCTACATTGGCCAATAGCGGTGCTGCACATGGTGCGATGACGAAATCCATGCGTCAGGCAAGAGCACCTGTACATATATATCTGATCATTTCGGCCATTGGCTTTCTGCTCATCGACAGTTGTAGCGTCGGACCGAAATACCACCGGCCGTCTGTACAAACAGCTCCGGCATATAAGGAGCTTGATACTTCCTTTTGGAAACAGGCTGCCCCGAACGATGACACAATCCGCGGCAAGTGGTGGGAGATGTTCAACGATCGGCAGCTGAATGCGCTTGAGGAACAGGTCGATTCCGGGAACCAGAATATCGCAGTAGCAATGGCGAACTATTCTGCTGCGCGTGCTTTGGTCCGGCAGGTTCGTTCTCAATATTACCCAACACTCACAACAAACCCGGCAATCACGAATGTCCGCGTATCGGCAATTGCAATTCCCGGAGTAACGGGAAAAACATTCACCTCTACGGAGTATCAGTTACCTCTGACGGCATCATGGGAGCCAGATCTCTGGACGCGCGTGCGAAAGAGCGTCCAGGCCAACACCTACGCGGCGCAGGCAAGCGCTGCCGATCTTGAGAACGTCAGGCTTCTTACGCACGCGGAGCTGGCAGTGGATTACTTCCAACTGCGCGGCGTGGATAAGCAAAAGTGCATCCTTGACGCAACAGTTAAGTCCTACGAGGATTATCTTGTTCTCGTTCATAGCCTCTATAAAAGCGGTCTCGAAGCGGACGAAGCTGTAGCCGCTGCGGAATCGCAGTTGAAGGCCGCCCAGGCTCAGGACACAAACCTGGGCATTGCCCGCACCCAGTATGAGCATGCAGTTGCGGTATTAGTGGGACAGTCTCCATCCGCATTCGCCTTGGCTGCCAATAGAGAGGCGCCACACCCACCTGCAATTCCGGTAGGAGTGCCGGCAGAACTTCTGGAGCGCAGGCCAGATATTGCTTCAGCAGAGCGCGCGATGGCCCAGACGAACGCTCAGATCGGAATAGCCAGGACTGCGTTCTTCCCGAATGTATTACTGAGCGCCACGGGCGGCTTCGAAAGCCTGTCGATCACTGACTGGTTCACATGGCCGAGCCGCTTCTGGTCTATTGGTCCGTCAGCGGCTGAAACCATCTTCGATGCCGGCTTACGCAAGGCGACAGTCCGACAATATCAATCTCTGTATAACGGGACCGTAGCGAATTACCGGCAAACAGCGTTTACGGCATTCCAGCAAGTGGAAGACAATCTAGCTGCACTAAGAATTCTTTCCCAGGATCTGGAGCAGCAAAATGAGGCAGTGCAATCCGGTCAGCGATATCTCTCTCAGGCCCAGGTCCGTTACAAGGCAGGACTTGATCCGTTTCTCAATGTCTTAACAGCGCAGGTCAATCTTCTCGTGTATCAGGAAACATACGTGACTTTCCAGACACAGCAAATGGTGACAAGCGTTCAGCTCATTGAAGCTCTTGGAGGCGGATGGGATGGTTCGCAACTGCCCACTACGAAACAGGTAAGTGCAAAGATACACTAACAGTGATTAGTCGTGCGATTTTGAATCTATACACACTGGCTTTGTTGTGATCATAGTCACAGCGATTCAGATGGAGCACATTTAATTTGTTCTATGAAAGAGATTGGCGGCACATGATGCGGATGAGCTTGACCACCCGTTTTACCTTGATCACAACTCACGGAATCGCAATGTTGGGTTTAGGGCTGGCGCTGTTCTACATTCGGGCAACGATGACCAATATTGTTTTCGCCGTCTTTGGATCTATTTTTGCAATCCTTCTGGTCGCCACGTCATTTTTGTTCGCCGCTTTTCTTGACTGGGTATGTGTTGTCGGCATAGGCCTGAAGCATTTCATGGAATTGCGCCGTTACCTGCTTGTCAGCATGATTCTGGCTGCAGGCGGCCTTTTTCTTCTTTTTTATCCAGGTGCATCTGTCCAGCTGCTTTGCTATTTCACCGCCGGCTACGCTTTTTTTCTAGGTTTGGGAAAACTTCGCCTCGCTCAACATTGGGAGTGCGGCAGGCAGAAGAAACTCATCATTAATTTACTTGGTGCGATTACCATTTGCTTCAGCGCAGTGCTCGTTGCCATCGCAAACAAGGAAGCTCGGGATGCGCTGTCTGTATTGGGCCTCTACTCCATGTTCATTGGAGCTCAAATGCTATTGACCGTTTCTTATCTGTATCGCCAAAACAAAGTTAGGGCGGCACAATACAGCCACAGGCCAATGCTTGAGAATCCACCCGCGGATGGCGGTTAAACTTGCGTCGAGTTTTCCGTCATTTCCGTGTGAAGAGTCAGCACCGGGCATGTTGCTTCGCTAAAGACTTGCGGTGCCGTCCCACGCAATAAATGCGTGCTCAATTCGGATGCAGTGCGCGCGCCTATCACAATTAGATCGGCATCTTGTTCCTTTGCTACTTCTACGATCTTGTATCCCGGCCGGCTGTCTGACAGCAGCGTACGCATGGTCTTGTCGGGATGAATGTCTGCTGGCAGATTCTGCCTGAATGCGCTCTCAAATCTTAGCCATTCTTCTTCTTTGCTCATACGGGCCGCATTTTCGACATTGAAGAGCATGAACTCCGCATGGTACTCATGAGCAAGCATAAACGCGTAAGCGGCAACCCGCGCTGCGTCCCTCTCCAGTGTGGTTGCACACAGAATGCGTTTTGGCGGCCACAATTGATTCTTGGCCACTGTTACAAAAGGTCCGATCACGAGCACCGGGCAGGTCACACGCCTCAATACGGCTTCCGTATCTGAACCGAAAAGAAATCGATTTAACCCTTTTCTGCCATGCGTGCCCATCACGATCAAATCGATTTGATGCTTTTCGACGAAGGAGCGAAGCTCGTCGTGCGTTGTTCCTGCAGTCAGAAGCGTCTTTGCATTAAGCCCTTGAGCCCGCAGCCTCTCGCCGCATTGCTCTAATTGTTTCACCTCATGCTGTCGAATCTCTTCCTCATCAATCCAGACTGCTTCAGGAGGACTGACCGGGTTGATAGGTTCATTCACATGCGCCAGTAGGAGTTTTGAATGGTATAGCTTTGCGATGCGCTTGGCATATTC
>Ga0335073_10001747_pt1 | contig 29315 bp, 24 predicted proteins | sample Lox_Sample_22_FD_207093 | JGI IMG/M metagenome (GOLD analysis project Ga0335073, IMG submission 207093) | Soil microbial communities from Loxahatchee National Wildlife Refuge, Florida, United States - Lox_Sample_2.2 | ecosystem: Environmental > Terrestrial > Soil > Wetlands | place: USA... | reverse complement strand
CATCGAGCTGCGGGTCAGCCCGGAGCGACTGACCCGCAAGATCGCCGGGTTCGTCGAGGAGTGCTGGGGCGGCGCGAAGGCATCGCGCCGGCGCGCGCGGACGGCAAACGCCTGATCCGAACCCGCCGGCCGTCCATGGGTGTGCTGGAAAAGGGCTGCATATGAGAACAAATCCATCACGCCCTAGGCGGGCGCCGGCGGACCGGGCGGCTCAACGATGTCGCGGCCGGTAGGCCGGAGCTCCGAATCGAGCTCCAGCTGCCAGTAGTACCGCGTGAACGTCACGCCGGCGCGGAACTCGCCCACGTGCGGCTCCACGACCTCCCCGCGCGCCATCCGCACGATCAACTCGGGGTACGTGCGGCCGGGCAGCGCGGCGTACATGGGCGCCGGGAAGGCGCCACCAAAGCGCGTGTTCACGTCCGTGATCCCGAGGCCGATCTCGCGATCGCGGAACGCCTGGATGGTGGCCGGACCCCGGACACCAATCGCTTCAGCCGCGCGCCGGCCGAGCGAGATCAGCTCGGGGTCCGCGATCACCGTGCCCTTGATCGACTCGCCGCCCCGCGACTCGATCATCGTCCGGGGGATGGCGTTCAGGCACCGCCCCTGCAGATCGCACAACACGTCCATCGAGAACTCCGGACCGTCCATGAACCACTGCACCATCGCGGGCTCGCCGATGTAGTGCACGAAGAAGTCAGCGGCGTGGATGTCGTCGGCGCGGTGGATCGAGCGCGCGCCCGACCCCCAGCGCGGCTTGACCATCACCGGAAAGTGCTCGATCGGCTCGCCCGGGAGCACGGTAGGCGGGGACGGCAGTCCACGGCGTTGCAACAGCAGATGGGCCTCGTACTTGTCGAACGTGGCCCGCGCGATCTCCGGGTCGGGCACGAACGCGGGTAGCTCGCCCGCGGCCCGCGCCACTGCCAGCACCTCCAGGTCGAGGTCGGTCAGCGGCACCACCGCGACCACTCCGAACTCGTCGCACAGCGCCTGCAAAGCCGGCACATAGTCCGGGTCGTCGATCCGCGGCACGGCACGGCGCGCGTGGGCGGCGTACTGCGCCGGCGCGAGCGGATTGGGGTCCGCAGCCACCACGGTGGCGTGCTGGGCGAACGCGGAGACGATGTCGTAGCGCTTGCCCACGCCGGTCAGAAGAACCGCTACGTCGGAGGCGCCGGTGGCGTCCATCCGCCTCGCTCTCCCTTGTAGATGCCCTCGCCACCGGCCACCATCCGCACTGTCCGGGCGAGGATCCGCAAGTCCAGCCAGAGCGAGCGGTGCTCGACGTACCACAGGTCGAGTTCGATCCGCTCCGGCCACGGCAGCGAGGCGCGCCCGTTGACCTGAGCCCAGCCGGTTAGACCGGGATTGACGGCCAGACGGCCGCGCTGGCGGTCGGTGTACTGCTCCACCTGCACGGCCAGCGTCGGGCGCGGGCCGACGATCGACATCTCGCCGCGCAGCACGTTCCACAGGTTGGGGAGCTCGTCCAGCGAGTAGCGGCGCAGGAACGCACCGATCCGCGTGATCCGGTCATCGCCCTCCTGGATGGCCAGACCGGCGCCGGTGAACTCGGCCCCCCGCACCATCGTCCGCAGCTTGTAGATCTCGAACAGCTGCCCGTGGAGACCGACGCGCGTCTGGGTGTAGAGCGGATGGCCGGGCGATTCCAAGCGGATGAGCAACGCGAGCACGGCTATCACCGGCGCGGTCAACACCGACAGCGGCCCGGCGATCGCCACATCGAGCGCGCGCCGCGGCGTCACCGCGTGCCCTCCGCCGGCTCCCAGCCCGCCGTGGTCCCGTGCACGAGCCAGTCCCACAGCCCCGCTGCCAGCGAGGCCGTCGTCAGCACGTAGTAACGAGCGATCAGCAGCGGCCTGGCCGGAACGAAACCCGCCGCCGCGGCGGCGACCAGCACAAACACCTGAATCGCGAGCGCCGCGACGTACACCCAACCGGAACCGAGCAGCAGGACGTTGAGCACGAGCACGATCACGTGCAGGAAGGGAGTCAGGTAGCGGAGGATCCGGTGCGAGACGATCATCAGCGCGTACAGCGGGTCGTAGCCGCGCGGCGAGAGCATCCCCCCGCGCACGACGATCGGCCAGGTGTGGCTCATCATCCGCCGCTTGCGCGCGAATTCGCCCTCGATCGTCGGGACCATCTTCTCGCTCGCCTGGGCCTCGCGCACGGCCAGGGCCAGCCACCCCCGCTTGACCATGTTGAACGGGAACGACAGATCGTGCCCCATGATCGGGTCGACGACGAGGTAGGCCTCCCGTCGCGTCGCATAGATCGCGCCGTTGCCGCCGGTGACCGACCGCACGCGCGACTCGAGCGCGCGCAGTGCGAGCTCGTAGCGCCAGTAGAGCCCCTCCTGGTTGGACCCGGTGGCGGCATCTACCAATTGCACCTCGCCGCACACGTAGCCGACTCGCGGGTCAGCGAACGGCGCCACCAGCCGGCGCAGGGCGTCGCGCTCCCAGGTCACGTTGGCGTCCGAGAAGGCCACGATCTCGCCGGTGGCGCGCTCCACGCCGGTGTCCTGGGCGCGGATCTTTCCGCCCCGCGGCAGCTCCAAAACGACGTCGGCCCCGGCCTCGCGCGCGCGGACGGCGGTCTGGTCTGGCGACCCGTCACAGGCGATGATCAGCTCGAGTAGTTGTGCCGGGTAGTCGAGCGCCCGGAGATTCGCCACCCGCTCGGCGATCACGTCCTCCTCGGCGTAGGCCGCGACGATCACCGACACGGTCGGCAGCTCGTCATCGGGCAGCGGCCGCGCCCGCGGCCGCGCCCGCCGGCTCCGCAGCCACGCCAACAACCCGAGCAGCAGCGGATAACCCACGTGGGCATAGCCGATCAGGGCGACGCAGACCCAGAAGACGATCACGACCGCAGTCACGGCGCGCTATCCAACCAGGTCCCGATACAACGACAGGGTCTCGCGTGCCGCCGCATCCCACGAATACGGACCGTGAGCCGCCGCGAACGCCCCCGACGCGAGGCTCTCGCGCTCTCCGGGATTCTCGAGCAGCCGGACCAATGCGCCTCGGAGAGCGGAGGGATCGCCCGGTGCGACCAAACGGACGCCCCCGGTCGACGCCAGCTCGCCGAATCCGCCCACGTCGCTGACCACCGTCGGCTTGCCGAAGGCCAGTGCGGTGGCCAGCACGCCCGACCAGTCCAGCCGCTCCGTGCGCGCATACGGCAGCACCACAACGTCGGCGCGACGAAAGAACGCGGGCAGTTCGGCGTCCGACACGAAGCGCGGGATGAACCTCACGTCGGCGCCGGCCCTCGCCTGCAACGGCTCGAGCGCCATCCGCGGCCGCCCCACGATCCACAGCTCCGCCCCGGAAACCCCTCGCCACGCCTCCAAGAGCGTCTCCACCCCCTTGTAGGGGCGTAGCAGGCCAAAGAACAGGACCACCGGCCCGTGGACCCGAGCCAGCTCGCCCGGCAGCGGAAGCTCGTGCTCTACCCGCGTCAGGTGCTCGAACGCCCCGTGACGGATGACGCGCACCTTCGCCGCGTCGACCCCCAACTCAGCCACCAGCAGGTCGCGGCCGTAGCCCGAATGTACGACGATCGCGTCGACGGCGTCGTACAGTCGGCGCTGGGCCCAGGCTTGCCCGGGACGCGGCTCGCGCGGGAGCAGGTCGTGGGCGGTCAGCACCGTCGGACGGTTGGGAAGCAGCCACCGGTCGACCGCCTGTAACGCGAGCCACTGGAAATGGACCACGTCGGCCGCGCGCGCCACCGTCCGGTAGCGCAGCATGTCGGGCACGTGCTCGACCAGTTTCGAGGCCAGCCGAGCGGGCGAGCCGGGAGCGCCCACGGCGTGACGGTAGAACAGCTCGCGGACCTCATACCCGTCGGGCGACGGCACCGCCCCGTACGGGAACCGGCTGGTGACGAGCTCGACGTCGACCCCAGCCCTGACCAGCGCGCCCGACAGCGCGTGGTCATACGGAGGCGTGAACGCCGAAGGATCGACGATGTGGGCTCGCATCAATTGCGCGGCTCGTCAAGCGGTCGCCCGGCGAGCCGCGCGAGCCGCCGGGCGGTGGCGCGGACCTCGTCGCCACCGATCGGGTGCACCCGCGCGCCCCGGTCGCGCTGGAGCCGGCGCACCGCCGGCGCCAGCGCGGTCAGGCCCGGCTCGCCGGGCCGGCGCGCCAGAACGTCGGCGAGGCAGCGCAGCGGGTGACGCACGACCAGCCCGAGCAGCGCGCCCGCCCGGGCCGCCATGCCGTCGTCCTCGCGGTAATCGATCCGGAGCGCCTGCGCCACCGACGGGCAGGGCGAGTCGGGGCGGGCCGCCGCTTCGACCCGAGCGTGCCCGAGCGTCCGCGCGAACTCGGCCAGAGGATCATTGCGCGCTGGGAATCGGTCGGCGACGACCACGACTTCGGCGGGCGAGGATTCCCGGCCCGCGGGGCGGTTGGACAGCGCGAGGCCGGCGAGCTCGTCGACGGAGAGCAGCGCGTCGAGCGCGAGGTAGCGGCTGCGCTCCAGGCGCCCGACGTTGGCGGCGGGCGCGCCGCGCGAGGGCGCCGAGCCCGGGCCGATGGCGCGCCGCGAGGGGCCGAGAACCTGGCGGCGCAGGCGCCCGACCGCGCGCGTCACCGCAGGCTCCGGGGTGAAGCCCTCGTAGCGGCGGCCCAGCCAGGCGCGGCCGGCCGCGTAGCCGCGCCACTGGCGGCGAAGCTCGCGCAGGGTGGCCCGGTAGCGATGCTCGACCTGGGCGCCGCGGCGGAGCTCGAGGCGCCACCCGGCCTGCTGCAGACGCCAGCTGAAGTCCGTGTCCTCGGCCGCCCGCACCCCCTCGTAGAAGCCCCCGATCTGGTCGAATGCGGCGCGGCGCACGAGCAGGTTGGCCGCCACCGCGCGCGGGCGATAGGGGTGGTTCATGTGGGTCTGCTGCGAGAGGAAGCTGCGAGAGGACCCGTAGCGCGAGGCGAGCGTTTCGCCTCCCGGCATCGGCACCACCTCGCCGGCCAGCGCGCCCACGTCGGCGGCGACGGGGACGGCGAAGTACGCGTCGAGCAGACCGGCGGGGGCGCGGCAGTCGGCGTCGAGAAACAGGATCCACTCGCTGTGCGCCCGCGCGGCGCCCACGTTGCGCGCGTGGGCGGGCGAGCGCTCCCCCGTCGCCTGGATCACGGCGACTCCGTCCCGCGACCCGGCGACCGCCTGGCCGGCCACCGCGGCACCCGAGTTGTCCACCAGGATGAGCTCGTCTCCCCGGCGCAGCTCGAGCGTCAGCAGGGCGTCGATCGCCGCCTGCGCGGCGTCCTCGTCGCCTTCGAAGGGCATCACCACGGTGACCTCAGGCCGGTTCACGCGTTCTCCCTCGCCGAGCGCGCTGAGCGCGGGCGATCAGCGCCCGGGCCTGCTCGAGCTCTTGCGGATGCGCAAACCCGGTCCCCATCAGCACGAGTGGTATCGCGGCCAGCACCGCCGCCCGGGTCAGGAACCCCACCGGGCCGTGGGTGGGCAGCAACACGTCGCCGGCAGCTGCCATGCCGCCCATCACGAGCGCCAGCTGAACGAGGCGCCGCCACTCGAAGTCAGCCGCGAAGGCGCGCCGGATGAGGATGTGCATGAACCCGATCATGACCACGTACGCGCCGCAGAGTGCAATCCCGGCGCCGGCGATCCCTAGAGGGGGCACTAGCACCAGCAGCAGGACGACGTTGGCGATCAGCCCGGCGAGCGCGGCCGGGAAGTTGCGCGTGGTCACCTTGGCTCGGCCGGCGATGACCAGGAACACCACCCACAGCCCGTACAGGGCCCAGCCGAGCGACACCCACGGAAGCGCCCGGTATGCGTCGTAGTAGGCGGGCGCGGCCAGCAGCCGCAACACCCAGCGTCCGAGCAGGGTCAGTCCCGCTACCACGATCCCGCTGACCAGGAGGTAATAGGTGGTGACCAGCCCGTACAAGCGGGCCGCCTCGGCGTCGTCCACCACCGAATAGGCCAGCGGTGGCCAGGCATACTGGAACGCTCGCACGATGAAGGCCACGGCGCCGGCCAGCTTGACCGCGATCGAGTACAGGCCGGCCAGCGCGGGCGAGCGGTCGTGGTAGATGTAGTAGCGATCGACGATGCTGAGCGCGTAGACCGAGGCCTCGGCGGGGACCGTGGGAAGGCCGAAGCGGAGCAGCACCCCGTGCGCTTCGGCCAGGGGATGACGCGTGAGCAGGCGTCGGCGCATCGTCCACCACAGTCCCAGCAATACCACCGTCGAGGCGCCGTAGTTGCCCAGTAACAGGCCCCGCGCGCCCTCGCCGAGCACCACCACCAGCACGACGGAGGAGGCGATCGTCAGCGCGACGTTGATCAGCGATGCCGTCGCATATGCGCGCAGGCGCTCTTCCACCCGCAGGAGCGCGTAGGCCAGTTCGAGGTTGGTGAACGCCCACAAGCCCAGCACCGCGATCCGGAAGATGGTCGGGTCGCGGTAACCGAGGACGATCTTCGACAGCGGCGCCGCCAGCGCCGCGAGCACCGCCGCCGCCAGCGTGGTTGTCACGAGCAGGAACGCCACCGAGCGCCGGGCCAGCGCATCCCGACGGCGCTGGTCGTCGTCAGAGAAGTAGAAGCGAAGGAACGACTCGATCATCCCGAAGCGCACGAGGATGCTGATCAGGATCACGCCGTTGCCGAGCAGTTCGACGACGCCGTAGCCGGCGGGCGGGATGTACCGCGTGTACACCGGCAGGAGCAGCACGGCCATGAACTTCGAGACCAGGTCCGCGACCTGGTAGGCGGCGAGCGAGCTGACCAGGCGCTTGAGATAACCGGTCACTCGCGCAAACGGTACGGCGCGGCCGCGACAGGCGCCGCCGACCCCCGTTTATTCACCCGACGGTCACGGTGGTATTGGGCGTCCCGGGCGCGGGCGGGATTCGCGCTGGGAACCGGCCCGTGTTGCAGGCCGCGTCCGTGACCTGGAGCCCGATGAGGTAGCTGCCGGCGGGCGCGGGTCGCTGGTGGATCGTGCCGTCCCAGACTGCGGTCTGTCCCTTCCACGGCGTCAGGAACGTCTTGACCAGACGCGGGCCGCCGGGCAGGTCGGTGCGGTAGAGGAGGATCGTCCCACCGCGGCTCTCGTTGCCGGTATAACGAATCGTCACGCGCGTAGATCCCGAAGCGGTTGGGATCAGCGTCGGCGTGACGCTCGTGATCACCGGCTGTGGCGGGACCGTCTTGACCTTGACGGTCTGCGACGAGTCGTCGAGGTCGATCGTTCTGCCCTGATGAATCAAGGCCACCCGCAGGTAGTACGTCCCGTCGGGCGCTACCTGCCCATTCGATTCACGACCGTTCCAATGGAACACCCCATCCGGATGGCGCACGTCCTTGCGCATGTGACGGCCGGTGGCCAGCGTGTCCACGATCGCTCCCGTCCCGTCGTCGATCACGTACACGTCGACCGTGTCGCTGCGGTGCTGCAGGTAGAACGAGATCGTCGCCGAGCCGGTGTTGAACCTGCCGCATCTCACGGGGTGCACCGGATCGATCACCGCCGGCACGAACCGCGGGTAACCCTGGATGAGCGGCGTGGTCACCTTCAGATGCTGCGTGACGAAGAACGCCGCGATCGTGCCCGCGACCAGCGCCGCGAAGGCGCCGGTGGAAAGCCTAGTCGTCGTCAATGCACTGCCGCGGGGAACGTCTCACAAGGGCAAGACTGCCACGTTCGGGACCTCGAACTCGTGGAACGCGTTCAGGCCTCGGGGATCGCGGCTGCAGAGCACGACGCGGATCGAGCCGCCGTGGCAGACGACCAATGCGGGAAGCTCGCCCGCGGCCTCCACATCGCAGAGCGCGGCCAGTACCCGGTCCTGCTGCTCCTGGAGCGATTCACCACCCGGAAACCGCCAGTCAGGCCCAGCCCGCATCCAGGCTGCGTACAGCGCCGGATCGGACCGCTTGATCTCGGGGAACAGGTGCCCTTCCCACTTACCCCGGTTGGCCTCTCGCAGCCGCGGATCGAGCCGGGGCGACAGGCCGATCCGCGCGCCAACGATGTCCGCGGTCTCCCGCGCCCGGCTCAGGTCGGACGACCACAGCGCGCGGACCGGCTCGGGCCCGGCAGCGATCCTCTCGGCCAATTCGTGTGCTTGGCGGCGACCGGTGTCATTCAGAGGCGTGTCCCGGAACCCTTGGAAGCGCAACGGCGGGAGGTTGTCGTTGGTCTCGCCGTGCCGGGCCAGCAGGATCCCCGCGAAAGGATCCTCGCCCACTGGACCAGGGCCCCCGGCGTTCACCGTCCAGCGATGCCCAGTGTGTCGGACCGGAGCCCCAACCGAAGCGTCTCGAGCGCGAGCACCTCGCCCGCCGGCACGTTGCTCAGGTTCACCTCAGGTCCGAAGCGGCGGACGAACCACACCTGCTGGTCCTTGCGCGGTGCGTCGAACATAATCTGGTCGGGGGCGATCTCGTGCACGATCTCGCCGATCAGTCCCTCGCGGACTTCGCCCGAGGGGCGGAAGATCCCGGCCGTGCCGGCCTCCCGGCCCTCGGCGATCACCTTCCACGCGCCCGCCGCGAGCTCCGCGCGCATCTGCTCAACCCACACGTAGGGCGGCGTGATCGCGCCCGTGTCGTCCTTGGATCCCACCTCGGACATGACCGTGAACTCGCCCGCCAGGCGCTCGATCAGCTCGAGCTTGCGCTCGTGCTCGAGCGCGATCGTCCCATCGGAGATCTCGAAGTGCTCCAGCCCCAGCTCGTGCGCCCAGGCGATCAACTCCTCGAGCCGCCCACGCGTGATGGCCAGCTCGGTGAGCGTCCCCCCAAGTACGACCGGGATGCCGTGCTGCCGGTAGCACGCGAGCTTGCGCTCGAGGTTGCGCGTGGCCAGGGCGGTGCCCCAACCCAGTTTCACGATGTCCACGAAGTCGCCGGCGACCTCGACCATGCCCTCGACGTCGGCGATCGACAGGCCGCGGTCGATCACGTGCGTGATCCCGCGGTCTCGCGGCTTGGAGCTCCGCTCCGGGAGGTCGAGCAGGTCTCGCAACGTCCGTGTCGCGCTACTGGTTGGCGAGGTCGCTGCCGACGGTCACGTAGACCGTCGAATTACACCCGAGCGGCGAGTTCGAGCACGCGATCTGCTTCGTCCCACTGCCGACCGCCTGCACCGTTGACGCGGTGAGCTTGAGCGTCGAGGCTACGGCCAAGGCATCAGCCCGGTAGGCCGGGGCGACGTAGGCCACGATGCTCGTCGTCTGCGTCTGGTTGGCCGCGTTGGTGACGGCACCCTTGCGGAAGCCCTCCGCCGCCAGTTTGTCGGACACGCGTCCGGCCAGCCCATTCAAGTCGGTCCCATTGAGCACCGACACCGTCACCCTGGAGGGCTGCACGAGGACGGTCCGCGAGCGCGTACGACGGCTGGTCAGGCTGCTCGAGAGCGAGGAGGCGGACTTGCTCGCCGTCGAGGAGCTGCCCTTGTTCGTGAGGACGAGCACGGCCGCCACGACCGCGGCGACGCCCACCGCGGCCACCAGGATCGCCACGATCACGCGCCCGGTGCGCGAGCGCCGCGGAGCGGGCCGCAGCGGGTAATTCGGTCCACCCGGCCGGCCGGGGCCTCCGGGACGTTGCTGACCAGCGCCGGGGCGCGGCTGTGCACCCGCCGGTCGAGGCTGGCCGGTGATGGGGCTACCCGGCCGTCCGGCGCCGCCGGCGGCGCGACCGGGGCCTGCCGACGGGTGGGGCGGGGCGCCACCCGGCGCCTGGACCGGACGCTGCAGGGTGCCGGCCGCCGTCGCCACGGGCATGCGAGACGAGCCGTTGCCGCCCGCCACCGTCGCGACCGCGGGCTCGGGCTCGGCACTCGGGACTTCGGGCATCGGGATCAGCCGGGTCGCTGCGGCAAGCGCGGGCCCGGCTACGCCGGCCGGCGCCGCGGGAGGCAGCGGTGCGTATCCGGCTCCTGGCGCTCCCGCCGCGACGCGCTGCTGGACGCCGCCGGGGGCTGTCGCGATCCGTGGGCCGGCGGCCCGGACGGAGATCTCCGCGGGCAGCGACGCGACCTGATCGGCCAGCTCCGCAAGCTGCGCCTCGAGCTCCTGGACGCGCAGCCCAGCGTCGTCGGCGCGCGAGCGGAGCGTCGCCGTCTCGCGGGCGTGGGCGAAATACAGCAGGACGAGCAGCGCCAGCCCGATCAGGGCCGCGAAGCCGGCGTCGGCTCCGACCGAGGAGATGAAGTGGTGGACCGAGAGGGCGAACGGGATGGATGCCATGGCGCTGGGGCGAGTCTACGTTGGCAGGCGATGGCCGTTTGCTCGCGTCTTCCCCCGGACACCCGTTTTCGGCTCGGTCAGTCGGGAGTCGGACAGCTTCGCCACGTGCTTGGCCAGTGCGGCGGCGTCCCCCTCGAGCACCAGCAGGTTTATTTCGCCGAAGATCCTCTCCACCGATGCGGGATCGAGAGGCTCACGAGCCGCGCGGAGGATCTTCTGGGCGGGAGTCGGCTGCAGGCGTTCGTAGGGATTGAACAGCTCCTCGTGCAGCTTCTCGCCCGGGCGCGCCCCGACGATCTCGATCGCGATGTCGCGCTCGGGCTCGAGGCCGGACAGGTGGATCATCGTCCTGGCCAGATCGAGAATCCCGACCGGCTCGCCCATCTCGAGCACGAACACCTCGCCGCTGCGCTCGCTCAGCGAACCGGCGCGGATGATCAGCTGCACCGCTTCGGGGATGGTCATGAAGTAGCGCTTCATGCGGGGGTCGGTGACCGTCACCGGGCCACCCGTGGCGATCTGCCGGCGGAAGATCGGCACCACCGACCCGGAGGAGCCGAGCACGTTGCCGAACCGGACGGTGGCGTACTTTGTCGCCGGATAGCGGAGCGCCGCGGCCTCGACCGCCCACTCGGCGAGCGCCTTCGAGGCACCCATCACGGTTGCCGGCTTGACCGCTTTGTCGGTCGACACGAGCACGAACATCCCCACCTGCGTCTCGGCCGCGATCCGCGCCACGACGCGCGTGGCCAGCGCGTTGTTGCGAATCGCCTCGACTGGATTGACTTCCATCATGGTCACGTGCTTGTAGGCGGCCGCATGGAAGACGATGCTCGGCCGGTGCTCCGTGAGGACTTCGCGCATCCGCTCCTCTTCCCTGCAATCGGCGAGCACCGGAACGGCCGTCCGGACGTGGCGATCCTCCTCGAGCTCGCGCACGATTTCGAACAGATTGTCCTCGGCGTGGTCGACCAGGATCAGCGATCGCGGGGCCACCCGGGCGATCTGGCGGCAGAGCTCGGAGCCGATCGAACCGCCGGCGCCGGTGACCATCACGATCTGCCCCGACAGGTAGGCACCGACGCGCTCGATCTCCATCCGGACGGGCTCGCGCCCCAGGATGTCCTCGACCCGCACCTCACGCAGCTGGCGGGTGACGTTGAGATGGCCGGTGCTGTCCCTGAGCAGCTCGAACACCGTCGGCGTCGTGCGCACCGGGATGCCGCGCTCCCGGCAGGCTGCCACCACGCGGCCCCGAAGCGTGCCCGGAGCGGACGGGATCGCGATCACGACCTCGTCGGGCTCGACCTCGTCCAGGACCCGGGCGAGGTCCTCGGATTCGGTGGTCCCGAGCACCTTCAACCCGTGCTCGTCCTTCATCCCCAGCTTGCGCGGGTCGTCGTCGACGAACCCAACCGGGCGGAGGCGCAGCTGGGGGTTGCGGATCAGCTCGCGCACGACGAGCCGACCGCCGTCGCCGCCGCCCACGATCAGGGCGTCGCGCGCGCCCTTGGCCGCCCTGAAGCTGCGCACGCGGCCCTCGACGACCAGATGGACGAGGAACCGAGCGCCGATCAGCAGCGCCAGCGCGAGCAGGAAGAACAGTGCGATGACGCTGCCGGGCAGGTTGACCGGGGTGGCCTGGAAAGCCGCCGTGGTCGTCACTGGATGCAGGAACGCGATCGCGCCCACGATCACCAGCGTGGCCAGGACGAGCCCCTTGACGACGGCCTCGTAGTCGCGCTGGCCGACGAACGTCCACAGCCGCTGGTACTGGCCGAAAAGGGCGAGGGTTACGAGAGCGACCGGCACGACCCAATAGATCGTGTGCGTGAGCAGGTCTCCGTAGCGGTCGTTTGGCCCCGTGAGGCCGTCCTCGAACCTCAGTCGGAAGGCAAGGTAGTAAGCGAGCGCGACCAGGATCCCGTCCACGAGCAGCTGCGGCACTGAGTGGCGATGAACGGGAAAGGCCGCGGATCTGATCCGCCGGCGCATGCGGGCGGGATTGTAATGACGATCTCGTCAATACCCGCTAAAGGGGGTTTTTCGGCTGATCGGCCGGTACGTGGCTAGGGCACGCTCTGCACGGCCGATTGGGCCAGGACGTGGTTCTTCGCGTCGAGCGCCTGCACGTAGACGTACGGGCGGGCGGGCGCCGTAACCGCGGTCTCGAAGCCGCGCTTGGCAGCCGTGGCCACCGCCGGCATCGCGCTCGGGCTCTTGCCCCCGAACACGCGCCACTTGGTGATGTTGGTCGCACCGTTCCAGCTCGCATAGACGGTCATCTTGCGACCGTGGCGGGAGCTGGCCACGGCCGGCGGGGTGGTCGGCGTCCCGTTCCAGGGGAAGCGGTAGGCGCGATAGCTGATGTTCGCGTCGACGAACCGCCCCTCGAATATGAGCTTGTTCTTCGCGTTGTATTGGCTGAAGTAGGGCGCCTCGCCCCAGCCGACGAAATCGTCGCCGTTCGCCATCTCCTGCTCGTTGCCCTCGAAGCTCGAGAGGACGGGCGGCGAGAGATCGAGCTGCGTGAGCACGGTAGCCGTCTTGCGCGCGAGGTTCAGGCGAAGCTCGAGCGCGCGCGACTCCGAGTGCACGTAGGGCGGACCGGCGCCGTCGTCGAACATGCTCACGAGGGTGTCTCCGGCGGCGCGAACCTGCACGTCGTGCTGGAACGCGAACGACGCTCCTGGGCCCAGTTTGAAGTTCGAGTGCTTGCCGCCGAGCGTCCAGATGGTCGCCGCCGTGGCGCGGTCGACCTTGTACGCGGCCCAGGTATTCCGACCCGAGATCAGAAGGTTTCCGTCGTCGTCGACCGTGACCGAGTTGACGTGGAAGTAGTCGTAAGGGGTCCAGACGCTGTTCGGCTTGCGGCCGGTCTTCGGTTTCAGGTAGCTGGCGGTGAGCGGCACGTGGTCGAGGCTGTCCCATTGGAACAGGACGAGACCCGTAGGGATGTCGATCTCCTGCACGACCGAGTCGAGCACGACCTCGTGGGCGCTGCCGCCAACGGCGGAGGCGTTGATGTACACCGGGTACTGCGAGGTGATCAGCGCCGTGCCGCGCGCCGTGAGCTGGAACTCGTGCAGGTCGGCCGACAGTCCGTTGGCCGCGGAGATCGTGTGGATCACCTGGTAGGAGCTGTTCATGATGATGTCTTGCCCCACCCCGACGCCGTCAGTCTCGTTGCCCTGCCACCAGGTCAGCACAGGTTGGCCCTGGTAGGTCTGGACGCGGAAGTCATCCGCCGCATCGCCGGTCGGCACCGGGTAAAACCAGACGAGCCCGCCCCGCGGTCCGATGATCTCGGGCCCCTGCTGGAGCGGGCCGATCTGCGGTGCGAGGAAGATGTCCCCTTGCGCGCTCGGATCGGGTTTGGTGATCGTCACCGCGGCCGGGGTGAGGTCCGGGCGGGAGCGGAAGTACCACACGTCGCCCTTGACGCGCGGGGCGGACGGGCGTTTTTCGGTCGGAAGCGGGGCTGTCGGCGTGGCCACCTGGAACTGGAAGGTGCCGTTACCGGACCCCTCGATGTTGAGCGAGGTGCTCACGGTCACGGTCTCGCCGGGCGTGAACGGATCGCTCGGGTCAGGGAGGAAGCTGCCGCCGTCGCCGTCGGAGTCGGCTTCGACCGTGCCCGAGTGCTGGCCGCTGCTCGACCCGGTTACCGTGATCGTCCCGAGCTGCGAGACCGGCAGGCCCCGGAAGGCGATCTGCGTTTCGGGCGAGGCGAAGTGGCTGCCCGGGATCGGGAAGACGTACACCGGCGGCGGCCCGCTCGGGTGCGCATGCGCCGGCGGGTGCTTGGCCTTGGTCTTGGTCTTGGCTTTGATGAGATGGACGGCGGCGCCTGGCGGCGGCGCCGTGGCGGTCGCGGCGGCCGGACTTAGGAGGACCGACAGCGCGACCGCCGCGGTGGCGAGGCTAGTACTCGCCAGGTAGCCCGTTGTTCGACGAGCTCGTCGTCGGGAAGGTCGTCGAGGTGCCCAGCACGTGATGGTGAGAATCGAGCGCCTGCACCTTGTAGACCTTGTAGGAGCTCGTGAGGGGGATCGTCGTTTCAAAGCCGGTCTTCGCCGCGGTCGCCACAGCCTTGAGGCCGTTGGCGCTTGTACCCGCCAGCACCCTCCAACTCACAACCTGGGTGTCGCCGTTCCAGCTCGCGTAGACGGTGGCTTTCCCGCGATTGTTGCGCACCGCGCCGTTCGGTGGGTAAAACGGGATGCCCACCCACTTCTCGACAAAGGCGCGATAGCTCTGGTCGGGCTTCGGCCACACGGCGTCCAGCAGGAGCTTGCCGGTCTTGCTCTCTTCCGAGAAGAACGGCTGAGAGCCCCAGCCGAGCTGCACATTGCCATTAGAGAGGAGTTCGATGTTGCCGAGGTACGCGGCGTTGTAAGTGCGCGGGCGGGTGTAGGCGTTTACGAAGCTGCCGGTGTGCTTGGGCAGGTCGAGCTTGATGACCAGCCCCGCCATCGTGCCGTTCGGCTTGGCGAACGTCGCCTTGCCGGCCTTGACGCCCGAGAATAGGCAGCAGTTGTCGTTGAACACCGTGAGCACGTCGCCGTGCAGCGCGACGTCGTGCTGCCAGTGGAACTGCGCCTTGGCCGGAAGCTTGAACGTGCTGTTCTTCGGGTTGCCGCTCACCGTCCATTCGATCGCGTTCGTGGCCCGGTTGACCAGGTACGCGGTCCAGGTGTTGCGCATCGAGACCAGGAACGTGCCGTTGCCGGTCAGCTGGATCGCGTTGATGTGGTAGGCGTCCCACGGAATCCCGGGGAACGGCTTCTGCTGGGACTGCGACAGCGGAATGTTGGGCGTGCCGCCTGGATTGAGCGCGTCCCAGGTGTAGAGGAGCTGCCCGGTGGCGAGGTTGTACTCCTGCACCGCGGAGTCGAGCACCTGGCCGTTGACCGAGCCGCCGTACGGCGCCAGGTCGTACGGAACCGTCTTGTAAGCGGTGACCCAGGCGTTGGAACCGCTGATCACCATCTCGTGCTCGGAGACGATCCAACCGTCGGCGCCCTTCAGCGTGGCCACTGTCTTGTAGTGCTGGTCGACGACGACATCCTCGCCGCTCGTCGTCGCGCCGGTCCCGGTCACCGTCCCCTGCCACCAGCTGAGCGCCGGCTTGCCGTTGTAAGTCTGCGTTCTCAAGTTGCCGGCCAGGACGTTCGTGCCGATCGGCCGAAACCACACGGGCTGGAGGTTGTGGTCGAGGATCAGCGGGCCACTCTGACCGGTCAGCGGCTGCGTGAAGAACAGGTCCTTGAACACCGCGACCATGAAGTAGCCCGGGGCGAGCTTGCTGAACTGCGTCTTGACGTCCGTGCTCAGCTTCGGCGGGTGCAGCTTCGGGGCTGACACGAAGCTCCAGGCGCCCTTAGTGGTGTACGCGCCGATCGCGGCGGCTTGGGCGCCGGCGGCGGTGATGGCCAGCGTGCAGCCCACAGCCGCGACGATGCCGGCGAATAAGCGGAGCTTGGACGTTATGCGTGACACGGGCACCTCCTCAGGCGGTTGAGGACCCTAACACGGGCGTGCCGCCGAAGGTTGCGGGGGTGGAGGTGGGAGCCAATGCCTCTACCCGGCTCGCGATCATGCTGCCCCGATCAGCAGGTCCGCCAGCAAACTAGGGTCCCGCCGCACGCGCTCGCCGGCGGCCGTCGCGTTGTCGCGCTTGACGACCTCGAGCTCCTCGGGCCGGGTCAGCCGCCGCAACCGGCCCTCGGCGATGAGACGCTCATCGACCGCGCCGAGACGCCCCTCGAACACGGTGTAGACGGGCGTCCCGAGCGCCACGGCTTCCCGGTTCATCGTCCCGCCGGCGGACACCACCACGTCGGCGAAGGCGACCAGCGACTGGGCGTCGACGGCACGGTCCGGGACGATCAGGCCGCCACGGCGCTGGAGCGCGGACCGCTGCTCGGGTGTGCGGGGAAGCACCACCGTCTGCGTGCCGTCGAGCCGGTCGAGCACGCCTGCGAACAGGTCGTTCTCGAAGCGGTGATACAGCGAGACCTCGGGCGGAGTGCGGACGACCGCGATCGGCCTGACTGGGTCGAGGCCGAGCGCGTCGACGACCGCGACGTCCGGCTCGAAATCGGCCAGGTAGTACTCCTCCTTCAGGCCCGGATAGCCGCGGATCTTGCCCCGCGCGCCGTATCGGTACAGGCGCTCGGGCGGGATCGCGTCCGGGACCACAACGGCCCTGGCCAGCCGGCAGTTGACGTTGTGCTGAACCGTCGCCCATTCGTAGTCGAAGGTGGTCGAGCTGGGGATACGCAGCAGCGCGGCGGCGATCGTGACGTCGTTCGAGCCGTGCCCGAGCGCGTAATCAAACCGGCGGCCGCGCGCCCACCGCGCCAGCGCCGCGGAGCGTCCCGCGAGCCCCCGTGCCTTGGCAGCAAGCCGGCCGCCACGGTGGCGTCCGATGGCGGTGTGCGGGATCCCGAACCGCTCGCACAGCTCCAGCGTCTGGGCGAAGTCGCGCGCGGTGACCTCGACCTCGTGACCACGCGCCTTCAGGTTGGCGATCACCGGCCGCATCACGAGCACGTGGGGCGAGTTGGTCAGATCTATCCAGATCCGCATACGGCCGGTGAGTAAACGCTCATAGGTCCCTGAATGTCAGGAGGTCGGCGGCGCCTGACGGCAGCGCCTTGGCGTCGATTCGGCGCCGGTCGCTACATTTGCCGCGATGCTGTTTGCACCCGGGTCCGTTACGGACTCGTTAGTGACGCTGGCGACGCATATCATCCGCGACCTCGGGCTGGTCGGCGTCTCGGTGATGACGCTTGCCTCCGGCGTGGTCGGGGTTCCCGGCTCCGAGCCGACGATGCTGTTCGCCGGCTTCAACGTCTTCCAGCGGCACCTGAGCATGATCGGGATCGTCGTGTTCGGGGTGCTCGGCGACATGCTCGGTGCCTCGATCGCGTACGGGATCGGCTACTTCGGACGGCGCGAGCTGTTCGAGCGCCACGGCGCCAAGTTCCACATGTCGGAGCACCGGCTGGATCGCGCCGACGCCTGGTTCGAGCGCTACGGCGCTCCGGTGATCATGGTCTCGAGATGGATCCCGTTCGCACGGGCGGCCTTTCCCTACGCAGCGGGCGTGGCCAGGATGCCGTTCCTGCGTTTCTTCGTTTTCGGCACCATCGGCTCGGTCGTCTGGATCACCGCGTTCGGCGTGCTCGGCAACGAGGTCGGGAGCAGATGGGAGAGCTGGCGCCACAACCTCGAGTACGTCGATTACGTGGCCGCTGCCCTGCTGGTCGCCGCGATCGTCTACCTGATCGTGCGGGTGGCGCGAACGCGGGGCAGCGACCCGACCGCCGTGGCTTAGTGGTCCGCCCGGGCGCGAGCACCGCGTCCGCTGAGCTGCCGGTGTGGCAGGCGGTGGCGCTTGGCGCGTTGCACGGGCCCGCGGAGCTGCTCCCGATTTCCTCCTCGGGCCACATCGCGGTGATCCCCTGGCTCGCCGGCTGGGACTACACCCGGCTCGACGACGAGCTGCGCAAGTCGTTCGAGGTGGCGCTCCACACCGGGACCGCCGCCGCGCTCCTGATCACGCTGCGCGGCGAGGTGGACGAGGCCGTCCGCGGCCTGACCGTGCGCCGGCTGCTCCTGATCGGCCTGTCGTTTGCGCCGCCGGCGGTCATCGGCTACCGGTTCGAGCGGTCGATCGAGCGCCGTTTCGGCACGCCGCCGACGGTCGCCGCCGGCCTGGTCGCCGGCGCGGTCGCGATGGCGCTGGCCGACCGGACGCCTCAGGAGCGCCGGCACGAGGACGCCGGCGTGATCGACGCGGTGTGGCTCGGGGTGGCGCAGGCGTTTTCGCTCATCCCTGGCGTCTCGCGCAACGGCGCCACCCTGGCCGCGGCCCGGATGCGGAGGTTCACCCGGGTCGACGCCAACCGCCTGTCACGCCACGCCGCGCTGCCCGTGATCGCCGGCGCCACCCTGCTCAAGGGGGTGCGGCTGTCCCGGCGCGGGTTGCCGTCGGGATCGGCGGTGCCGTTCGCGGCCGGCGCCGGCGCCGCGTTCGTCTCGACGCTCGGTTCCACCCGCCTGATCCAGGCCCTCGAGCGCGACAGCTCGCTGCTGCCGTACGCGCTCTACCGGATCGGCCTCGCCGCCGTCATCGCCCGCCGCCTAGCCCGTGACCCGCGCGGCTAACCCGCCATTCGCCCCGCAACGCGGCGCCAGTGGCGCGTTCTCCGTGCCGGGGCCGGGTGGACCACCATTCACCACGGTGGCGGCGGCCAGTGGCGAGTTGTCCGCGTTCATGTCCGCGTTCGCGTTCGCGTCCGCGGTCGTGTCCGCGTCCGCGTCAGGCCGGCGACCACAGATAGCCGGTGCCGAGCCGTTCGGCCCGGACCCGCCAGTCGAGCGCCAGCCGCCACAGCTCCGCCGGCGCCCGCGGCCCGGGGAGGTCGCAGATCAGGGCGATTTCGGCCGTGGCCACCGTCCCGAACCGTCGCAGGGCGTCTTCCACCGAGAGCGTTCCCTCAGAGGCGGGCGTGGCGCCGGCCGCCACCGCCGCGGCCCGGAGCGTCCCGTAGTCGGTCGGGCCGTACACCCCGTGCACCTCCCGATCCGCGCCGACGAACTCGAGCGAGGGCAGCTTGACGCGGTCGCCGCCCGGCGAGTGGTGCTCCGGCGAGACCGCCCCGCAGCGATCGAGGTCGGCGGCGAACGCCTCCAGCACCCCGTGGGAGGCGAGGCCCAGCCGCAGCTTCTCCACGTCGAGCCCCGGCACCGCCCGCGCCTCCTCGATCAGGGCGTCGGCGGTGTCGAGCTTGCGCCGGCGGCACAGCAGGCCCTCGCGCAGTCGGCGAAGATAGGAGGCCACTCGGGCTGCGTCGCCCTGCTCGGCCGCGGCGATCACCGCGATACACGACGGATACGAGCTGCGGGGGGCCGCGGCCAGCCACAGCCTTACATCGACCGGCATTCCGCTTCGATCGGCCGCCTCGAGCATCTCGCTCACGAACGGCCCGGTGTCGCCGATTTCCCGCGCCATCCCGCACATCACGTACCTCACGTCGAGCCCTTCGCCGAACTCGACCGCCAGCTTGCGCAGCGCCGGCTCGATCGCCCAGGACCACGGACACATCGGATCGGTGTAGTAGTAGGTGTGGACGCGGGCGATGTGTCGCAAAATAAGGGTTAGTGGCCCGGTCCGTGAGTCCGAGACAATCCGAGACCTCCGTCGAGACCTGCTAGATGAGCACGCTGCTCGGTACCACGCTCAATGGCCGCTACCGGCTCGATGCCCGGATCGGCTCCGGCGGCATGTCGACGGTCTACCGCGCCACCGACGAGACGCTCCAGCGCCAGGTCGCGATCAAGCTCATGCACCGCGAGATCGCCTCCGACTCCGATCAGCTCGAGCGCTTCCGGCGCGAGGCGCGGGCGGTGGCGCAGCTCTCACACCCCCACATCGTCGGCGTGATCGACTACGGCGAGGATCTCGATCCGGCCCATCCCCGGCCCTACATCGTGTTCGAGTACGTCGAGGGGGAGACGCTCAAGGAGCGCATCCGCCGTAGCGGCCGGCTGCCCATCACCGAGGCGGTCGCCTACTCGATCGAGATCGCGCGGGCGCTCGGCACCGCCCACGCCCACCACATCGTCCATCGCGACGTCAAGCCCCAGAACGTGCTGATCGACGAGGAGGGGCAGGCGAAGGTCACCGACTTCGGCATCGCCCGTACGCTCGACGAGGAGGGGCTGACCGCGGACGGCAGGGTGCTCGGCACGACCGACTACGTCTCGCCCGAGCAGGCCCTCGGGCGGCATGTGACCGGCCAGTCGGATCTCTACTCGCTGGGCGTCGTCCTCTACGAGATGCTGGTCGGCGAGGTGCCGTTCAAGGGAGAGAACCAGGTGGCGGTGGCGATGAAGCACGTTCGCGAGCAGATCCCGGACGTGCAGTACAAGCGCCCCGAGGTCTCGGCCGCCCTCGCCTCGGTCGTCGATACCGCCACCGCCAAGCGCCTCGAGGACCGCTACGCGGACGACGCCGAGCTGATCGCCGACCTAGAGGACGTGCTGGCCATCGAGGCCGCTCGCGCCGGCAGCGCCACCGGTGAGGTCACCAGCGTTCTGCGGACGCTGCCCTCTCAAACCCAGAGCCGCATCCCCTTCAGGGTCCGCCACCGCGCCGCCGCCGTCGGGCTGCTGCTGCTCCTGGTGGCGATCATCGCCGGCGTGGTGGTGTGGCTCGGCACCCGGACCCACCACGCGGCTCCCCGGCTGGCCGTGTCGGCGCCCGCGGCCCACCTGACTCCGGTCCAGCCCTGCGGGGACTGCGCCCACGACTACAACCCCGACGCGCTCAGCGGCCCCAAGACGCAGAACCCGGCCCTGGACGGGCTGGCCATCGACGGCAACACGAACACGGCCTGGCTGACCGAGCACTACTACGACGACGCGCTCCAGAAGCCCGGCGTCGGGCTGTACGTCGACATGAGCAAAGCAGTGCCGGTGAAGGAGATGGTGATCTACACCGAGACCCCCGGGTGGCGGGGGCAGATCTGGGCCTCGACCTCCCAGCCCGACCCGGACGTGTTCAGCAGCGGCGCGGGCGGATGGACCCAGCTGGCACAAGTCGCGTCCATGCAGAACGGGGAGAAGATTGCCCTGAACGCCACCGGCACCGGCTACCGCTACTACCTGGTGTGGATCACTGCGCTGCCGCCGGGCAAGAACTACGCGGCGATCAACGAGATCGCCCTGTACAGGCTCACCCGCTGAGGCTAGGCGCCGCCGTCAGGCGCCGCCGACAATTCCACTCAGTTGTAGTCGTAGAACCCACGTCCCGACTTGCGCCCCAGCCGGCCGCTCGCGACCATTCGCTTCAGCAGCGGTGGCGGGGCGTACTCGTCGCGCTTGAACTCCTCATACAGCGCGGCGCCAATGGCGTACATGACGTCGAGGCCAATGAAGTCGCACAGCGTGAGCGGGCCCATCGGGTGACCGCAGCCGAGCTTCATCCCGGTGTCGATGTCCTCCCGGGAGGCGAAGCCGTCCTCGTACATCCGAACCGCCGCCATCAGGTACGGGATCAGGAGCATGTTGACAATGAAGCCCGAGCGGTCCTTGGTCTCGATCGGGACCTTGCCGATCTGCTCGGCGAACGCTCTCGCCGACGCCAGGGTCTCCTCGCTCGTGTCGAGCGCGACGACGATCTCGATCAGCCGCATCACGGGTACCGGTGAGAAGAAGTGCAGCCCGAGCATGCGCGTGGGATCGCTGATCGCCTGCGCGAGCTCCGCGATCGGGATCGAGGAGGTGTTCGACGCGACGACCGCATCGTCGCGCGCAACGCCGTCGATCGCCGTCATCACCTCGAGCTTCAGGGCTTCGTGCTCGGGCACCGCCTCGATCACAAGGTCAGCGTCGCCGATCGTCTCGAGTTGGGTGGTTAGCTCGATCCGCTCGCGCGCGGCCCGAGCATGCGCATCGTCGAGCTTGCCGCCCCGGATCGCCCGCGCCAGCGAGGTATCGATCCGCTCGGCGGCGCGCGCAATGACGGCGGCGTCGACGTCGCGCAGGATCACCGACAGGCCGGCGACCGCCGCCACCTCCGCGATACCTGTCCCCATGAATCCCGCACCGACAATCGCCACCGACTCGATCTCGCTCATCGGCGGCAGATTAGTTGTTTAGTGGCGGACGCGCCGCTCGGCCGCGTGGCACTCGAAGGCCAGCTGCACGAGCCGGTCGAGCAGTTCGGGGTAGGGCACCCCGCTGGCCTCGAACAGGGCCGCGAACACGCTCGTGCTGGTGAAGCCGGGCATCGTGTTGAGCTCGTTCAGGAGCACCCGCTCCCCCTCGATGAAGAAGTCCACCCGGGCCAGGCCGCTGCACCGGCTGAGCTGGAACGCGCGGATCGCGACCTCCTGGATGTGCGCGCGGACGCGGTCGGGAACGCGCGCCGGCACCTCCAGGCGCATCCCGCCCGCGCTGTACTTGGCCTCGTAGTCGTACCAGCCGGCCTCGCCGGCGCCGAGCACGATCTCGCCAGGCTCCGAGGCGATCGGGTCGCCGTTGCCCATCACCGAGCACTCCACCTCGAGCCCCCGCGCCGCCGCCTCGACGATCACCAGCGAGTCGTGCTCGAACGCGGTCGCCAGGGCATCCGGCAGCTCATCCGCGGACGGTGCCCGCACGATCCCGACCGAGGACCCGAGGCGCGCCGGCTTGACGAACACCGGCAGCCCGAGGGCACCGAGCTCCGTGAGCACGCGGTCGCGATCCGAGGCAAACGACGCTGCCCGGACGGCGCGATAGTCGACCTGCGGCATGCCCGCGTGCGCCATCAGCTCCTTGAACATCACCTTGTCCATGCACAGCGCCGACGCGAGCACGCCGGCGCCCACGTACGGGACGTCGAGACACTCGAGCAGACCTTGGACGGTGCCATCCTCGCCGAACGGCCCGTGCAGGACGGGGAAGACGACGTCGACGCCGTGCAGTCCGCGCCCTGGACTCACCGCCAACTCCCGGCCGTCGCGCCGCCACACCCCGTCGCGGCCCACGTCGATCCCGATCGGCTCGTAGCCGGCCTCCGCCAGGCCCTCTCGGACGGACGCCGCGGAGGCCAGCGACACCTCGTGCTCGGAGGAGCGGCCTCCTCCCAGCACCGCGACACGAGCGGGCTTCACTTCTTCTTGCGCCTTGAGGTGGTGCCGGTCGGCGTCGTCGTCGTCGTGGTGCTTGGCGTGCTCGTCGTGGTCGTCGGCGTCGACGTCGTCGTGTAGTGCCCGACCACGATCGTCACGTTGGTTCCCTTTGCCGTCTGGGCCCCGGCACTCGGGGTCTGGGAGAGGACGACGTTGTCCTGGCTGGGGTTGGTCACGTCCTGTAGCTGGACCGTGGCCGGGAAGCCCTGGGAGCCAAGCATCGCCTCGGCCGTTCCTCTCTTCTGCCCGACGACGTTCGGCACGGTCGGTGTCGGAGGCGCCTTGGCCACGTCGATGGTCACGGTCGAGCCGGGTGCCTCCAGGCTGCCGCCAATGGGACTCTGACTGATCACCGTTCCAGCCGTCGCAGTGCTGGAGACCTGGTAGGTGACGGCCGGGTTGAACTGGCCCGGCGCCGCCTCGAGGTCCGCCTTGGCCTGACCGACCGTCTCGCTGGTCACGTCGGGTACGTGCACCGCCGCCGGGCCGCTCGAGACGAACAGCGTCACCGGGGTGCCGATTGGAGGCTGGGCGCCCGCCGTGGGGCTCGTGTCGATCACCTGGCCGGTGTTGTACTGATTGCTCGACTGGTGCACCACCTTGCCCACCTTGAGCCCGGCGATCTGGAGCGAGGACTTGGCCTGCGCGAGAGTCTCGCCGAGTACGGTCGGGACGGTCGTGTTGCCCGGCCCGGAGGATACGATCAGCGAGACGGTCGAGCCCTTCTTGACCTGGGTGTCGGCGAGCGGATTCTGGCGGACCACGGTGCCCGCCGGCTTGACGTTCGTGACCTGTAGCTGGTTGACGGCGAGGCCGTCGTTCGCGAGCTCGACCTGGGCGGTGCTGAACGGCTGCCCGACGACGCTGGGGACCACAACCTTGGCCGGACGCGTGAGCAGGTACGCGGCCACCCCGCCGCCCGCCAGCAACAACACCAGCAGCGCCACCAGCCAGGGCCACCGGCGGCGCCGGCGCTCGTAGGGCGGCTCATCGCTGGGGACAGCGTCGAGCACCTGATATGTGCCGTCGTAGTGCGTCGGCTCCCGCGATGGCGGCGCGGCGGGCGGATTGCTCACGGCGGCCGCAGCGGCGTAGCGGCCGGCGGCCACCCCGGCGAGCGCCGGCATGCTCGCCGTACGCTCCCCGCGCTCGCCGGTCAGGACCGCCGTCCTGGCCTGCTCGAGCGCGGTGATGAACTGATCGGCGTTGGCGGGACGGTCGACCGGGTTCTTGTTGAGCGCCCACATCACCACCTGATCGAGCTCGGGCGGCACGCTTGGATTGATCACGGTCATCGGCGGCGGCGCTTCGGACACGTGCTTGAGCGCGATCGTGACCGCCGACTCGGCGTCGAACGGGACGCGGCCGGTGAGCATTTCGTACAGGACGACGCCGATCGAGTACAGATCCGAGCCGGCGCTGACCGCGTGCCCCTGGGCCTGCTCGGGGGACAGGTACTGAGCGGTGCCCATGATCGAGCCGGTCTCGGTCATGTCCGACGCCCCGGCGCGGGCGATGCCGAAGTCGGTCACCTTGGCGTTGTCCTGGTCGTCCACGATCACGTTGTGAGGCTTCAGGTCGCGGTGGATCACGCCCCGCCGGTGCGCGAAGCGAGCGGCCTTGAGGATCTGGAGGGTGATGTCGATCGCGCGTACCGGATCGAGTGGCGCCTCCTGGCGGATCAGCTGCTTGAGCGAGCGGCCGGGCAGGTACTCCATCGCGATGTAGTAGGTGCCGTCGTAGGAGCCGCGGTCGTAGACGCTGACCACGTTGGGGTGCTGCAGCCCGGCGGCAGCCTGGGCCTCGCGACGGAAGCGCTCGACGAAGCCGGGGTCCTCCGCGAAGCGCTGGTAGAGGAGCTTCAGCGCCACCTTGCGGCCCAGCTGCTCGTCCTCGGCCAGAAACACGTCGGCCATCCCGCCGGCGCCCAGCCGAGAGAGGATCCTGTAGCGGCCATCGACGATCGTGCCCGGCGCCAGACCTGCCATCACTGTCCTTCCGAGAGCAACACCCGCAATACCGCTTTGGCCACTGGCGCCGCAACCGTCGCCCCGTAGCCCCCGTTCGACTCGTCGACCATAACCGCGATTGCCACCTTCGGATGTTGAGCTGGTGCAAAGGCGACGAACGCCGGCTGGGTGCGCTGCGGTTCCTCCGGCGTGGGGATCTGCGGCGTTCCGGTCTTGCCGGCGATCGTGACCCCGGGGATCTGGACGGTGATGCCGGTGCCCTCCTCGACCACCTTCTCCATCATCCGGGTGACCGCCTGCGCGGTGGAGGGCTTCATCACTTGGCTCTCGACGCTCGGGTTGGTGGTGCTCACCGTCTGGCCGTCCTGATTGACAACCCGGGCGACCAGGTGCGGGGTCATGAGCGTCCCGTTGTCGGCCACCGCCGAGGCGACCATCGCCATCTGCAGCGGCGTCACCAGCAGGCCCCCTTCGCCGATCCCGATCCGGCCGATGTCCTCATCGGGGCTCCCAGGCGGGAACGGCTTGCCGGTAACGCTCGACCACGGCTGGCTGATGCCGATCTGTCCCGACGGATAGTCGAGCGGGGGCTTGGAGTAGAAGCCGAACCGCTTCATGTACTCGGTCATCGTCGCACGTCCGACGTGCTCCGCCACCTGGGCGAAGATGGTGTTGATCGAGTACGTCATCGCGGTGGTCAGGGTCTGCGGACCCCAGCTCTGATCACCGTCGTTGTTGAGCGGAACGCCGGAGACCGTGATCGGCGAATCGCCGTTGATGACGGAGTTCTCCGTGTACAGGCCGCTGTCGATCGCGGCCGTGGCGGTGACGATCTTGAACGTGGAGCCGGGGGCGTACTGCCCCTCGGTCACGCGGTTCACTAGGCAGTCCTTCGCGCCGCAGCCCTGCCCCGGATTGGGACCGTTGTTGTTGTAGGTCGGGTTGGCGTACATGACCTTGACGGCACCGGTGCTCGGGTCGATCGCGACCACCGAGCCCGCCTCCCCGGCGAGCGCCACCTGCGCCGCGCGCTGCGCCGCCGGATCGAGGTTCGTGTAGACGTCATCGCCCACCGGCCGCGGGCTGAGTTGGCCGAAGATCGAGGACAGGCCGGTCTGGACGCCCCGTAGTTCGGGGGCGGCGGACTCTTCCAGGCCCGAGGCCTCTCCCTTGGCGGCGATCGAGTAGCCGACTGCGTGCGCGAACAGCGGCCCGTCCGGGTAGGTGCGACTCCAGGTATTACCGGCCGCCGGGACCGACTTGGCGAGCACGGTGCCGTCGTCAGCCAGGATCTGGCCGCGCTTGATCTGCAGCTCGTCGAGCAGCGTGCGGACGTTCAGCGGGTTGTTGTTGAGCGAGGAGGCCTCGAACACCGTCCAGCGCGAGGTAAAGAACACGAGCAGCGCGAACAGGAGCACGATCACGCCGAACAACCGGACGATAGGGCCGCTCACGCCGGCCTCCGAGCCCGGTCGGAGACGAGCAGCAAGAGCGCCACCAAGACCAGGTTGGCCACGATCGATGACCCTCCGTACGAGATGAAGGGCAGCGTCACCCCGGTCAGCGGGATCACACGCGTCACCCCACCGACGATCACGAACACCTGGAGGGCGAACATCGCGCTCAGCCCCACCGCGAGCAGCGTCGAGAACGAGTCACGGGCCAACAGTGCGGTCTTGAAGCCGCGAGCCACGAACAGCAGGTAGGTGATGAGCACCGCGACGGCCCCGAACAGCCCGAGCTCGTCGGTGATCACCGCGTAGATCATGTCGGTCTGCGGCGCTGGAAGGAGCGATCCACCGTTTGGCAGTGTCAGGGCGGCGCGGCCGAAGCCCTGCCCGAACAGCCCGCCGGCGGACTGGGCGAACATCGCGTTGGCCACCTGGTAGCTCCCGAGAGGAGCGTGGTAGAGCCTCGGGTTCAGAGGGTGCAGCCACGTCTCCACGCGGGCGTGGATGTGGGGTATGTGCGTGCCGAGGTACCAGAAGCCCACCGCCGCCGCGATCAGGCCGATGACCACGAACGACAGACGGTTGGTCGCGACATAGAGCATCGCGAGCAGGCCGCCGTAGAACATGATCGAGGACCCGGTGTCGCTCAACACGACGAGGATCGCCATCGCGAGTCCCCAGATCACGACCACCGGGCCGAACTGCTTGATCGGCGGCAGCGTGACCCCAAGGAACTTCCGCCCGCCCTGGACAAGCACCTGCCGCGTGTCGCGCAGGTAGCTGGCCAGGAAGATGACGAGGCCGATCTTCGAGACCTCGGCCGGTTGGAACACGAACAGACCGGGGATCCGCACGCCCAGGTAGGCGCCGTTGGCGGAGTAACCGATGCCCGGCAGCCGCGGCAGAACCAGGATCCCGAGCGAGACGATCACGATGATGTAGCGGTACTGCTCGAGCTTGCGGTAGTCGCGGAACAGGAGGATCGTGCCCACGAACAGGATCAGCCCGAGGACGAACCACTGGGCCTGCTGGCGGGCCAGCGTCGCGTCGATCCGGTAGATCATCACCAGACCGAAGCTGGCCAGCACCGCAACGAGCGGGAACATGTAGGGGTCCGCGCGGGGGAGGGTGATCCGGATGAAGATGTGCGCCGCGATGCACAGCCCCAGGAACAGGGCGCCATAGGTCAGCGACACGTTCGAGAGCGCGTTCTGGCGCTGGATGAACACGCCGGCGAAGCCCGCGGTGACCAGCAGCGAGGCGGGGATCAGCCCGATTAGCTCTCGGTTGCGCGCCCTCACCGGAGCGTTGGTCTCCATGAGGGCTGACCGGCGCCCCCGGCGGTGGATGGGCCCCCAGTCTCTGTCACGGCGAGATCCGCCCCTGCTCGAGGTCCATCACGAGCGAGGTCGCGTCCGTCTGTGAACGCAGGTTATTGTTGAGCAGCTGACCACGACGGGCGGCCGGGATCAGCGAGGCGGGTACGCCGGAGACGTAGTAGGTCTCGTACAGGGGAACCCCAAATGGCAGGTCGTATGGGAAGCCGCGATAGATCGTTACGATGCCCTGGGCGTTGGTCCCGATGAAGTAGAGCTGGCGGCTGGCGAGATAGCCGGCGCTCCCGATGATCGCGACCACGATCGCCGTGGCCACGAGCGCCGCGAGGGGCTTGATGAAGCGCCGTTCGCGGCGCCCTTCGACGAGTGGCGGTCGTGGGATGAGCCGACGCGGTGCCCCGGGCGGGGAGGGCGCGAGGCGCCGCAGACTCGGTCTGGTCGGCGGTGGCGCTACCGCGACGGCCGCCGAGCTCCGGCCCCGCTCGGCCTGTCCGGCTGCGGAATCAGAGCCCACCGACCCGTCGGCATCCCCGCCGGCAGCCGGTCGCAGAGGGGTCGCCACGCCGACCATCGTCTCCTGATCGGCCAGTCCCAGTCCCTCGCCGTCGCCGGCCTCCTCGAGACGGAAGAGGACAACGGTGATGTTGTCCCGGCCCCCGGCCTCGTTGGCTTCGCTGATGAGCTCGTCGGCGGCCTCGTCGAGGTTGTCGTGGCTGGCGAGGATCTCGCGCACCTGTTCCTCGGAAATCATCGAGGTGAGGCCGTCGCTGCACAGCAGGATGACGTCGCCCGCGCGCGCCGGATAGGTCCAGGTGTCAACCTCGACGTCGGGCTCGGGTCCCAGCGCCCGGGTGATGATCGAGCGCTGCGGATGCTCGGCTGCCTGCTCCTCGGTTAGCTTCCCGCGGCGGACCAGCTCGTCGACCAGCGAGTGATCCTGGGTCAGGCGCTGGAGCGTCCCGTCGCGGAACAGGTAGGCGCGGCTGTCGCCGACGTGGGCGATCGCGACGTGGGCATCGTCGACGTAGGCGGCGGTGAGCGTGGTTCCCATCCCCGCCCGCTGGCGGTCGGCGCGGGAGCGCTCGTAGATCTGGTGGTTGGCCTGGACAACCAGCGCACGCAGGCGCTCCTCTGGACTGCCATCGTCGGGCAGGCCGCGTTCGAATGCCTCGATCGCGAGCCGCGAGGCGACCTCGCCAGCCTGGGCACCCCCCATTCCATCGGCCACGACAAACACGGGAGCGCGCGCGTATGCGCTGTCCTCGTTGTCGCGCCGCTGCCGGCCGGTATCTGTCTTGCAGGTGGTTTCCGCCGCGCGGAGCATCCTCATGTCACTGTTCGAAGGAGAACTCACAGTCGCCGATTCTGATCCGATCGCCGGGATGAAGCGGCTGCGGACCGGTAAGCGGCTGTTCGTTCAGGTAGGTGCCGTTGGTTGATCCCAGGTCCTCGATCACGACGACGTGGCCTTCCCGGGAGATGCGGGCGTGGTGAGCAGAGGCGAACGGATCGTCGAGCCTGATCTCGACGTCTCCGCGGCCGAGAGTAGCGCCCTGGTTGGGAATTTCATACGCGCTCCCCGTCTCGTGGCCGGGGG
>Ga0335073_10001746_pt1 | contig 29317 bp, 23 predicted proteins | sample Lox_Sample_22_FD_207093 | JGI IMG/M metagenome (GOLD analysis project Ga0335073, IMG submission 207093) | Soil microbial communities from Loxahatchee National Wildlife Refuge, Florida, United States - Lox_Sample_2.2 | ecosystem: Environmental > Terrestrial > Soil > Wetlands | place: USA... | reverse complement strand
AAGAGGCGTGCCTGCCTGGCGGGCACGCCTTTTGTTTGCGCAGAGGAGAGCAAGGGCTGGACTACGATAGGGGAAGTGCCCGGATGGCGGAACTGGCAGACGCAGCGGACTTAAAATCCAGCAAAATAATACTTAAATAGCTTGTATTCAGAGTGATAGCTATTTACTTTCTCCTACACATCTGCTACACAATTACACATGTGCACGGCATTCCTGAGGTGTGAAGGGGCTGCCCATGTCCGAAGCCTTAGAAAGCGCCAAAACCGACCCCCAAGAAAGCTCTAAAACCGAATCCCAAAAAAGCCCCAAGGCCGAAATCCACAAAATCATGGGCGGCAAGGTTAACCTCTATCACCGCGACAGCGGTAATTGGCAATGCTCGACATTCCTCAATGGACGCAACTGGCGTGTCTCGACGCACGAAGACAGCCTGGCTCGCGCGAAGGACTTTGCCGAAGACTGGTATCTCGGCTTGCGCGGAAAGGCGCACGCCGGGCTTCTTCAAAAAGAGACGCGGCGGCAAGGTAAGAAATTCAAGGAAGCCGCCGCGAAATTCCTCGAAGAGGCTCCCATCCTCACTCAGGGCCAGCGCGGCCCAACGTGGCTACGGCAATATGAGTTGAAGTTGAATGGTGTCATCCTTCCGTTCCTCGGCGAGAAGCATCTCGCCGAAGTCACGTCCAGCCTCATTCAGGATTACCGCGTTTGGCGTGCGCAGAACTGCAAGACAGGCCGTACCCCTGCAAGAAGCACGGTGCACAAAGAGATCATCTGCATCCGTCAAGTGCTGAAAACCGCCAGACGGCATGGCTGGATGGAGTACCTTCCCGACATGTCGGCACCCTATAAAACCTCGGGCAAAATCAGGCACCGCGCGTGGTTCTCGCCCGAGGAATACCAGAAGCTCTATGAGGCGACGCGCAAGCGCGCGCATAAGCCGAAGCAGGAGCGCTTCAAATGGGAATGCGAACAACTGCATGACTACGTGCTGTTCGCTGTCAACACCGGCCTCCGACCTGACGAGGCGTGGGGTCTGCAATTCCGCGATGTGACGATTGTCGAGGACGAAGCCACCGGCGAGACGATTCTTGAAATCGAGGTGAGAGGCAAGCGCGGCGTCGGCTATTGCAAGAGCATGCATGGGGCGGTCAAGCCGTTCGAACGCTTGAAGAGCCGCCCGCGTCCTTTGCGGATCGATGAATCCGGAAGGGGAGGGACCAACGAGAAAACGCGGATGCCCGAGCCAACGGACCTGCTCTTCCCAAGGTGGCAACGCGAACTGTTCAATGCCGTTCTTGACGAGGAGACACTGAAGGCCGACAGAGAAGGCCAACCGCGCACTGCCTACAGTCTCAGGCACACCTACATCTGCCTGCGCCTAATGGAAGGAGCAGACATCTACCAGATCGCCAAGAATTGCCGGACGTCAGTCGAAATGATCGAAAAATACTATGCGTCCCACATTAAGACCCGTCTTGACACCGCGGCCATCAATATCATGCGCAAGAAGAAGGCCGGCAGGACGCCGGTTCCGGAGCCCCGCAATGCAGCATGAGCCTTATACTTAGGGTGGCCACGCGGGCGTGGCGGAATCGGCAGACGCACCGGACTTAAGCGCAACTTGAGTGCTCGCCGGGAAACCGGCGATGCAGAACTGCTCAAATTCGGGGAACCCTGTCAGATGGCAATCCCGAGCCAAGCCCCCTAGGAGCACTCCGAACGGGGAAGGTGTAGAGACTAGACGGGCAGCACCTGTCGGCCGAACGGCCATGGTGAAGGTATAGTCCAGACCACGAACCTGCCGGAGCGTCACTCGGACGCGAATTCCGGGAGGGCGGCGAAAGCCGTCGTTGGTAAGAAAATCCGTTGGGGCGCAAGCCCTGTGAGGGTTCAAGTCCCTCCGCCCGCACCATTTTGACCGATCGCGCCGGGAAACAGCGGGACCCCGGGTCCCGCCCGGCGCCCGGGATGGAACCATCCCGCAGTGTTTTTGCATTGCCGGACTAGGGCCGCTTCGGGCCGCGCTTAGGACGCTAATGCTACGTTTCCGTAGCGCTCGACTAGGGCCGCTTCGGCCCTGCTCAGGAGGGAGCTGTCGAGAAACTCGAGACTCTAGCTCAGTGTCAGCCGCTCAGGCGTCGGAAGCACGATAGAAGCAGTTCCTCGGGAAAGAACGGAAGTACAAGCTCAAAACTCATCCCACCGCCTCCTGCTGCTTGTGGATTCCTCCCGGTCAATATGAGCTTGACCATATATGAGCTACAGCACATAATCGAGACATGGCTTACGAGGTTCGAGCCACGCCTGAGTTTCGAGAATGGATGCTGACCCTCTCGCGGGAAGAACGGGAGTCGTTCGATACAGCCGTGAACCTTCTCAAGGAAAGAGGCCCGATGCTCGGTCGGCCTTATGTCGACACCGTCAGGGGGTCAGCATTTGCCAATTTGAAGGAGCTGCGCACCGCGCACGACAAACATCTGGCGCTTCGCGCATTCTTCGCCTTCGATCCCAAACGGGCTGCCATCCTGCTTATCGGTGGCGACAAACACGGTCGGCGAGGCTTTTACGAGAAGCTGATTCGCAAAGCCGATGAACTTTACCGCGAACACCTCCGGACGTTGAAGAAGTAAATGTAGGCCTCCTCTGGATCGCGCAGGCGAGAAAGGACACTATGGCAAACAAGACCCTCTCCTACGACAGCATCGCGGACGAGCTGATGACCAAAGCCAGTCGCGCCCGCGCAAAAAAGCGTGCCAACGCCATTCTCAAACGCATGACGCTCGATGAACTGCGTAAAGACCGCAAGATGTCTCAGGGAAAAGTCGCGCTCGCCATGAAGATGGAGCAGAGCGAAGTTTCCCGTCTGGAAAAGCGCTCCGAAGTCAAACTCGGAACATTGCGGAATTACGTCAACGCCCTGGGCGGACACATCGAAATCCGTGCGGTCTTTCCAGACAAAGACGTTGAACTCGCGCTCTCCGAATAGCGCAGCCCGAAGGTTGATGGAAATCTCACCGTGTCGCTCCGTGGGGAAACGCAGCCACTGCGCCGACCTACGCGGCCGATCTCTCGCGCGTCGCGCGTCTTCTCATCTTCTCATTGACTGGAACAGCAATTTGCTGCGTGCATGGCCGCACTTGTGTGCGTGTTCCGTGACAGCATCAAGGCCCGGATTGTTCCTGAGTCCTCCGAACACCGCGCGCACGGCTGACTCACATGGGCAGCCCTCCCGATGCGGAGTTCGTCCAGGAATACCTGCTCCCCCTCCGTGCCCATCGTCTTGATTTGCCGCTTGCCCGCTTGCCCCGCTGGGGCGTTCTTAGCGGCAAATCTCCCTGCACGTTGCCGCCGCTGGCGGCTGTTCTTCGTGCAGCCCCAATCTATTGATGCCGGAAAACTGGAAGCATCACCCTTCTGGATTTTGATCTCAGCGGGGCTAGAGACCGCGCTTCGTTTCTTCCAGTAGCTCCATCTCAAAAGGTGACAGGCCACGCAAACGGGCGAGATCCAAGCGTTTTAATCGGGATAGGGCAACGTCGAGCCCATCGGCGGTCGCCAAGACCGTGCGCATTTTGCGTCCCAGTTCGATGGGAATACCGTACTCCTCCAGCAAGACCACTGCAGGATCGAGAAAATAAGTCTCGACCCTCGCTGAAAAGACATCGAAATTTCCCACGCGCAAGCTGCGTCGCGAGAAAATGTCCGACTGGATTCGGCCGAGTGCGCCTAGTAGCCGAGGAAAGTGAAAGTTGGCCCACAATCGCAGGAAGTCGAGGACCGCCTGTACAGCAATATCCGCGGACTCGTAATGCGGCAAGGCTGTTTCAATCAACTGGCGCGTTGACGGAGCCTTGATCAACTGTATGATGTTGACTCCTAGCGCGTTCGCCTTTGCGATTCGACCTGCGCGCACGCGTTTACCACCCAGGAAGTTCCAGATAAGCCCACATATCCCATAAATCTGCTTGTAGGTTGGTATGCCAGTCCACTGTAGCAGCGGTGCGTAATGGGAGAGGTTACCGATGATTTCGCGCGCCGTCGCGATTTGGTCTTGTGGCTCAACGCCATTGTTGGCCTTCAGTACTTCGTATGAAACGAATTCTTGACGGCGATACGCCTCGATTCGTCTTCGAGACTTCTCAGTGAGATCATCCTCGTCCAATTGCAGCAAGAGCGATTCCGGAGTATCGTCACTCTGCGATAAGGATGGTGGATCAACAAATGGGAGCGGGTCTGTCGGTGCCGTGTGGAACAGATACACGTGCCCAACAAAATGGTGTCCCATCCTTCCAGAACGCCCTTTAATGTTGTTAAATGTAAAGAAATCAATCTTGTTTTTGTTGATCGTGTTATCGAAAATGATAACGTTCTTCGCTCTTGTATTCACCCCTTCAATCAGAGTAGATGTACAGACAAGATACTGCAGCCTTCCGGCGTTAAACTCCCTGACGACATACTGCGCCAAAGAACGTGGGATACGCCCGTGATGAACGCCTATGCCTCGCTGCAGCGCCAACACAAAATGCCACTCGGGATGAAAATGCTCCGCGATCCATTCTGTAGCTGGGTTTGACTCTGTTTGGTGGCCGATGCCTCCATCAACCAAGCGTTCGACTGTATCCTTAGCGCTCGACGGGGAAGAACAGAATATGAGCGTGGGCTCTCTGAGCGATTTGCAGATATCAATAAGTGTTTTGTGTGGATCGCTATCTGGCTGGACGTCGTGTACTTCAGACACCACCGTTCTGTAGTTAGTTATATATTCTCGATATCTGCGAAAGTGCTTGAGTGTATCCGCGACTCCGCGGACATTCGGTCCGAGGAGATAAAACTGCTTGCCCTTTTTTAGGGTCGAGTAAAACACCTCATTAAGCCGAGCACATCTATCATCGTCATCTCGGCCGATCGATAGCTTATAAAACTCGTCAATAATTACCAGATCGACCACGTCCACAACTTCGCGTTCCAGTACGCGTTCTTGCGTCAAGACGAATATATTGCGTTCGGCTAGCTCCTGCGATGGATGAGTGATTACCTTAAAGCGCGCAGCGAAGCGCCCCGTGAGCCGTCTTCTTGTCTCATCAATCAGAGCAATCGTCGGAACAACTAAAAGGATGTTCCGGTATTTGCCGCTGCCGACAATTGCATCGATGATTAGACTTTTGCCGAAGCTCGTCGGAGCGCTGAGAACAACATTCTCGCCCGCCTCAATGGCGCGAAAGACCTCAGCCTGAGCACGGTGAAAGACGATTTTCTCCGGTAGACCAGGAGGTCGGTGGAACTCATAGGCCAGCTGATCAGCGGTCGACAGCTTGTCTGTGTTCAAGTATGGGAATAGGCCGATCCGGCGAACGAGCCCCTGAACCACGGACGCATCTGAGCCAAAAAGCTTCTGCACCTCCATGGATCGCAGAAGCAGTTCCTGCCCCTGTTCGCGGGAGAGATCGTCACTCTCCCCGAGCAGAGAGGCTATCGTCTTCAGGGCAACGAAGCCGTTCTCATGAATCCACTGGCGCGATGCCAAGTTCGTCCTGAAATCTCGCATCTCTAGATCACTGATTGGCATGCTCTTAGCCTCTCGTCAAAGGCTTTCAGGAATGCTGACTTGCTCTGGATCGGTAGAAGGATCAAGTGAACGCGAATGGACCTTAGCTTGTGTTTGGTTGCGAAGGATCCGTGATGCTTTCGCATTTCGCGTTCGAATTCGGTTTTGAACCCGTGCGTAACACTCGTATACCGCCGAATCGTCGAACTCTCGTAGGTCAGCAGCACTGGAATACAGACTCGTTGAAATATCTCGTCGAGTGACACGCGTGGGTCCAACAGTCTTTTGAGGCGGGCGGCGTGCGGCCAGCTATCCTCGATTTTGTTGGTTATCGCAACGAACTCTCCTCGCAGATAATCGCGTCTTGTGTGTTTGCGCAGGTCCTTGATGACAGCCGAGATCGCCTGAGAAACAGACTTGTAGAGTTTTGACTCCCCCAGCCAGAGTTCCAAGCCGTCTGCGTTCGCACGTACGTGAACCGAATCGAATCCCTTAACCGTGTCGTTTGCACTGTCTTTGTAGTAGTAACGCGCTATAGCGGGCAGTGTCGTAAAGACCTCACGACAGATCGCGTGTAATAAAAGCTCGCCGGCTTCCCCTCGCCGCCTGAAGCGAGTTCCCTTTGATGTGTATACGCTCTTAGCTGCTTGCATTAGTTTCTCGGCCGCATTACTAAAATCCAATTGTTCCTTCTCTTCATAAGTCAATGCGAAATCGGGCAGTAGAGTGATCAGGTGTCCCGCAAGTTGATCACAGCGCCAGCGGCCCGACTCGTAGCCCGCGCACACACCGGTCAGAGGTGGCATCGTAGCCAGATCGTGTATACGAACCTCGAAGAACGGAGGTCGCTGGGCCGTGCTCTTGGAAGGCATTGTGCTTCCAACGATACGAGATCAAAGGACGCCTTTTGCACAATTTTTGAGGCATGGCTCAAGAGTATAGCACCCAGGGAGAACAAAAGGCGAATTGCGAAAGGGCGATCCTGTTAGCAACACTGTAACCCTGTTGATCACGACGGAGGCTCATAGCAGGCGGGACTCGAGCGTAGTAAGAGGATAAGCCGTTAACTGGAAACGGAGGTTGCGCATGCTTGAAAGACGCTTCGCGGTGTATAGGAGTGAGTTAACATAGGCTCTCCCCTTGATATACTGATTATGGTTTTCACAAGCTGGACACAACGGAAGTTCGCATTCGCTGCGTCAGCATGCTCGATAGAGGGAGTTCTCGGCCTTCTCCTCACGGCTGTACTACATATCGTGCTGGAGGTGTACATGGAACAACTACTTGACCAAATCGGCGTGTGGTGGGAGACGGCGGTACTGTGGGGGCTGGGAACTCTCTCTATACGGAGCATCTAACGCGGGACACTACGAATTTTTGCCAGAGCTACCGCAGAGGTTCAACTCCTCTCCCCCACACCAAGTTTCCTTTCGTCTCTGCTCGCCTCTCAGCGGAATGTAGCGATCCATACGATCTGAACAATTGTCATAGCCGCGTACGTACCTCTACGCCGCCGCCCTCGTGCGTGCCTTCTCCTTAACAAGAATGGCAATCTGCCGCGTGCATGGGCCACACTTGTGTGCGTGTTCCGTGACGGCATCAAGATCCGGATTGTCCTTGAGTCCCCCGAACACCGTGTTGCGCAAGGCTGACTCATCTGGGCAGCCCACGCGATCTGGATTCGGATATGCCCGGATGATCCCAATGCGGAGTTCGTCCAGGAATACCTCCTCCTCCTCTTCTGTGCCCATCCAGGAGGTGTCGATCGAGAGCGCAATTTCCTTCAATGCATCGTCGCGGCCTCGAAGACGCTCAAGCCGCCCATCAGCCCACTCGCCCGGCAGGTGCTCACTCATGATGATCAACCGCGCAAACCGTATGAGCTCGTCATCCGTATATGAGATCGCAGCCTTCCGCACGCGGGCAACTGCTGAATCAATGGCATCCGGGTTGGCCATCAATCCCACCAGAGCTTTGAAATAGGCATCTCGATCTTCTCGTTCGTCGTCAGGTGTTCTCCGTCGCCCTGCCATGCTAATCCCTCCGATGGCCGTTTCGCGACGCCCGCACCAGCACGGGGCCCGGCGGCAGCTGGTAATCCTGATATTCCAGTTCTTCGGGCATAAGATTGAAGATTGAACCGGCTGTGAGCCTTTCCGTTATGAAATCGACTGCGCTCAGGCCGAGCGTTGCGAGGCGGAGACGAATGGGACCAAGCGAGTCCAGTTTGGTCCCATAAAACTCAGACTTCCGATTAGCCCAGTACATCGGTCAGCTCCTCTGTCGCTGCGATTGACGGAGTGGGCGAAGAGTCTGCGCTCGGTGCACTTCGTACTTCGCCTATCGGAACGAATTGGTGATTCGCGTAAATGAGGTGGCGCCCATGCTCCCTGTGCCATTGCGAGAGCGACGGAGCGCAGCGCGCCGCCTCGGCAATCTGCCGCCAGCCGCCTGCATTCTTGAAAGAGAAAGCGACGTCCGCACCGGCCGAATAGGCGGGATCCAGACCCGGATCCGCAACGACTGCCGTCGACAAATGAAGATTGGGCAGCTCGTAGTTGAATAGGTCCTGGAACCACATTCCACCGATGAACACAATCGACCAGGATTTTTCATCGTAAACCTGTGACGACCAGTCTTCGGCCCCGTCCATGGCTGCGCGGATCAGACATTGTTGGAACATCCCGTACAGATCCGTCAGACGCAGCCCCTTCGGCATTTTCGATGCGTCGATATTGCGCAATATCGCCAGTGCGACCTGAGCTTTCGAAAGCATCGGCCCACGCGCGAAGTTGATGATCTCCTCAACGTCGCAAAGGAACCGGTCAACGTTGAAAAACGATCCGAGTGGATACCACTCCCCCGTCATCCGGTTCACGATGATTGCACTGAACACGGCTGAATCGGGGTGCGAATTCACGAAAACCGCGCCTCGATCCCGGTTGGGTTGGAGCATATCCACGAACGTGTTGAAGACGCTGTAGCTGGCCATCGGCCACCAGTCGCGGAGCGGCTGCCAGTTCGCGTCGGTCTGGCTCCGCAGATCGTGAGCGAGCTGCGACAACGTATACCGTTTCTGATATCTGGTTTCATCATCGATCTGCTCGTCCCGGCCCGAGAACATGATCGGCTGGAATAGAACGCCGAAAATGCTCTTGCTATGCTTGGCGGCGAATTCGATGATCGGACCGAGCGCGTCGCTGTTCACGCCGTTGATCACGGTCACCTGGAGGGTCACCCGCATGCCTGCCGCGCGGATGTTTTCAACGGCCTTCAGCTTGACGTCGAGATAATTCACAATCCCGCGGTGGGCGTTTTTCTCCTCGGTCATCCCGTCGATCTGAAGAAAAACCCCGTGCAGGCCGGCAGCGCGTGCCGCGCGCGCGAAATCACCATCCTCGGCAAATCGGATTCCATTTGTCGCGACGTGCAGCCGCTTCAGCCCGATGTCGCTGGCATACCTGATCGCTTCGAGAAAATGCGGGGAAATCGTGGGCTCTCCACCAGAGAAGAGGATGTTGAATTCTCGCTTCGGTTGAGTGGAGGCGGCGCGATCCAGAAGCGCTTTGATTTCCAGCAGGTCGGGCTCATAGACATGGTCCAGCTGATTAGCGTCCATGAAGCAGGGGCTGCACTTCATATTGCACCGCGTAGTGAGATCAATGAGAACGTAGGAACCGCGACCGTAGCGCACCGCGTGAATGCCATGCACCTCTGTATCGGATCGCTCATCGTCACATCCGGGATAGAGGCTCTCCATTCTCCAGAAGAACTCTGCGTCCGATGCGAGCAGGTCTTCGAGCGGCCCATGCCGGTCGCAGGATTTGCGGAGTAGGACTCTGCCTGCCTCTTCCAGTACCTGAGCTTCAACGACTACGGTTTCGTCGATGAGCGCACGCTCGGGCAGATCGTCCTTCAGAATGCCCTCCCGGATTTCGAGCAGGCACCTTGGACAAACGGACTGGGTCCATCTGGGACCGAGGGGAGGAGATGTTCTTTCGCGTATGCGCTTGAGGGGTGTGCTTGACCAGGCGGGAACCGGGAGACGTCCCTCGGGAAGGGACTGATTGATACTGCGCGCGACGTTCCACGCAACGCCGGCGACGCGTGAGGAGGCACGAAGGATATTCATGGGGGGGATTCCTCTGCTCAGAATGTGGTTTGGCTCGTTCTCACCTCTTGCCATTTGCGGGATCTTGCGTGCTCCGCTATGCGGCCTCTTGCGGTAATCAGTCTGCCGGACGATGAGGCGGGTGATAAAGCCATCGCCGGTCAGGTGCCGCGACGCGGTGTTTACGACTCTAGCACCAGTGCTTTCCAGAATGCGATCTTTGGGACTCGGGTTCCGACTCATGCGAGGTTCGGGGAGCATGGTGGGCGATTCGAATCAGCCTCCCAGCATCATTCAGACAGCGTCGTAAAGTTGCCGGCTCTCCCGGCGTATGCACCTGCAATTCCTCTCAACGACGAAGAGAGAATTTATGGAACCCATTTGAGGTCAATAGCATATGGAAGGGTCTTTTACTTCTCAATAATCGTCAACACGGTTTTTCCCTTTGTGAAAGGAAGAACCGTGTTTGACGGGGTCTAAGCTACAATAAAGATACTATTGCGATACCTTGACGCAACTCCTGCGAGCCTTTACCATCCAAACAGATGGAGGTTTTGGCTCCCATGACTGCCACGCTTGCCGTCAAGGATGTCGAGGCTGCGCTCTTCAACCCGGTCTCCGGCCGTCTCGACGCTGCACGCATCGCCAAAGAGATGGGAGTCCCCGTCACCACCATTGCCGGTGCCGTCGGACGCAAAGCTCCCGGGGTTCGCAAGAGTCCGGATGCCAGCAGTCTCCAGCAGAGCCTGCGCAGGCTTTATCGGATCTGGGTGATACTGGTGGACCTCTATGCCGGCGACCGGCATCATGCCCGCATTTTCCTGAACGCACCGAACCGGAATCTGGACAACCGTGCGCCGATTGAATTCATCGAGCACGGCGATCTGACGCCGCTCGAAATGTACGTAAGCACGATGAGCGCCCGGCAGCCTACATAGGGAGAGTGAGTGTTCCCCGCCGACCGCCTCAGGTCCGTCCTGACCGCTGCACCGCTCATCTCCTTCTCAGGTCATAGCTACCGAATTGTCGAAGAGCTCTGGCGGCACGATCCACTATCCGCCGTCGGCGCATTCGAAAATGGCGGTCGCTACAACCCGCCAAGAGCATTTCCCGTGCTCTATACCGCCGGCAGCCGGATCACCGTTCTCAGAGAAACGCAGGCGCTGTTCGACACCGCTGACGGCCACCTCGCTGACGCGCCGCGGAACCCTGACCTGCTGCTGACGCTCGACGTCGCCCTGCACGCGGTTCTCGATCTCACCCAATCCGATCTATGCGCCCAGCTTGGCACTTCCTGCGAGGAACTTGCCAGTGCGACACCGTCACGATTTATCCTCAACGCCCGCGGAAGGACGACGCCGACTCAGGACCTCGGAGTCGCCTGCTACGCCAGTGAACGAATATCAGCACTGAAGGTCCCCAGTGCCGCTCACCCAAGCGGTCATTGCCTCGACATCTTCCCGGGTCGACTTTTCACCGGAGAATATGTCCGGATCCGCGATGAACACCACCGTCTGCGGGACGAAATTCTGGGACACAGGCCGCTCCTCTCCTGACTTCGCAGTAGCCTCGATCGTGCGAAATCATTTCCGATCAGATAAAAATGTCGATCGATTCGTCACAGACCCATCAGACAAACATGCCTTCATCAATCCGGATGAGCAACTCCTCAACGATTCGGCTGCCAGTATACGTGCGCAGTAGCGAGAGGGGTGTTCGTCCATCCAGTCGCGCATGCGGTTTGCGAAGCCAAGCCAACGCAAGTTCTCGGCTTCCGTACACCGTTTCCGCCAGCGACAATACACGAATTAGGCGCAAAACCCGATCCGACTCCTCCACGGTCAACTTCTCTCGCCGAGAGCGGCGATGCTGGAGGGTCCGCGATGGAATGACGACCTTGTCGATTTCTGACCGTTCCAGACCGAGCGCAACTAGACGCTTGACGACCGAAGGCGCCATCCGTCCCTCCACGATGCGAAGGATCTCGCCCTCAGTGGCGGGAGGCTGCAGGCCGAGCCAGTGTCCGATTTGGGTGTTCGCTGCGTTCATCGCGTACATGATGCCACACAATTGAGGGCAAAATGTACTCCACGGTCGCTACAGAGCCGTGCGGTCCCGTTCAGCCCTTTTTGTGTGAAGAGCGGCGTGACACCGCACAAATCGAGAACAAGCTGCAGCCCGGATTCAAAGCTGCTGAGCACCTGAGGACCGGGGTTTCGACTACGGATATGCCGTTACCATTCACAGTTCGCAGGGACTGACTACCGAGAGATTGTTGGTACATACCGACACCAGCGTCCATCTGGATCTCCTCAGTTCGCGATTTGGCGTCGCCGTATTCCGCGCCTGCCACCGACCTTCACCGACTGTGTGCCCGCGGCTCGCTCCAGCAACCTGGGAAGGAGATGACCAAAACGGCAGCCCTTGAAATCAATCAATCACGGCTTTTTGGATGAGAGGGGGGGATGGACTGATTTAGGATAGCCGCTACTGTAAAGTTATAGTTTTCCCTATTCCACCCGTTGCTTCTGCCAAGGAAGCGCATTAACGAAACGCTGGGAGGCTGCCAATGTCGTCCTTTGACTCAGGAAAAATCAGTCTCAAGGACCTGCTGAGCGACATCATCGATGGCAAGCTACAATTACCCGATTTTCAGCGCGGCTGGGTATGGGACGATGACCACATCAGGTCCCTTCTGATCAGCGTCGCCAGATCATTTCCGATTGGGGCAGTGATGCTACTGGAGACCGGCGGTGAAGCTCGATTCCAGGTTCGCCCCGTCGAAGGCGTCATCGTTCCGAATGGCAATAAGGCCGAGCGCCTCATCTTGGATGGCCAGCAAAGGCTCACATCCCTCACGCAGGTTCTGAGGCTCAGCCAAGCAGTCGCAACGCAGGATGCAAACAAGAGAGAGATCAAACGCCACTACTACTTCGATATCGAAAAGGCGCTTTCTGGCCCAGTCACTCTGGAAGACGCTGTGGTAGGTGTTCCAGAGGACAAGGTGATTCGGACCAATTTTGGCCGTGACGTAGTGCTCGACCTCAGCACCCGCCAACAGGAGTACGAGCACTTCTTCTTCCCATGTACACAAGTAATGGTTTCCGATGAATGGGAAGACGGCTTGATGTCCGCTTTCCCAGATCGTTTCGGACGATATATGAAATTTCGCCAGTTGGTGCTCAATGAATTCCGATCCTATCAGGTCCCAATTATTGGCCTAAAGAAGGAGACCTCGAAGGAAGCTGTCTGTTTGGTATTCGAAAAAGTGAATACCGGTGGAGTCCAACTCTCGGTGTTCGAGCTCGTCACGGCAACCTACGCTGCTGACGGCTTCAATCTCCGCAGTGACTGGTATGGCGATCTGGACAAGAAAGGCCGCTATTCCCAATTCGCGGTAAAGGCTCTCTTGAAGGACACAGCCGCAACTGACTTCCTGCAGGGAATCAGCCTTCTGCACACATATGAATGCCAGCAGCGCGACCTCAAGGAAGGTAAGACCGGAAAGGCCGTAACGCCCGTGAGCGCCAAACGCGAGCATATCCTGCTCACTCCTCTGGGAGCTTACAAACAATGGGCTGACCGACTGGTCGCCGGCTTCTTTGAAGCGGAGCAGTTCCTGCGTCATATTGGCTTTCATGACCCGAAGTTCTTGCCTTACAGGCCGCAGGTTGTGCCGTTGGCAGCAACACTAACCCTCATCAAAGATCGCTGGCTGGAACCACAAGTACAGGACAAGATCGCGCGATGGTTTTGGTGCGGAGTTTTTGGAGAGCTCTACGGCAGCGCTTCAGAGACTAGGATCGCCCTCGACCTTCAGGGCTTGCTGAAGTGGATCGACGAAGATGATTCGGTGATCCCTGCCACGGTCGTGGATGCAGGCTTCCAAGCCTCCCGCTTGAACTCCATGCGCAGCCGAACGTCAGCAGCGTATCGAGGATTGTACGTTCTCATTCAAAGCTGCGGAGCCAGGGATTTCTATTGGAAATCCAAAATGGTCGAGCTCGATCGCAATGAAAAGGGAATCGACATTCATCATATCTTTCCGAAAAAGTGGTGCCAACGCCAGGAACTTCCAGCGAAGGTTTTCAATTCGATTGTGAACAAGACCGCGATCTCCTACAAGGCGAACAGAAAGATCGGTGGGAATCCGCCATCGGAGTATCTGCCCCGCCTTCAGGCGCTGAAGGCGGTTCAGTTGGACGACGCGAAAATGGATGCAATTCTGAAGTCACATTTGATCGAGCCAGCCTTCTTGCGCTCTGATGACTTCTGGTCCTTTATTGACGCGCGCCGATCATCTCTAATCGCCTTGATTGAAGAGGCAATGGGAAAGAAAGCAATCGTCACCGAGCTGGGAATCGAAGGTGAAGAGGCGTCAGACGAAGAAGACGATCTGCAACTGGCAGAAACGGTCTAGTCGCCGTATTAGGGTCTATTGACCCGATCCTCACTGGACGAGTTCCATCAGCTTTGAGAAGCTCTCGATCACACCGTACTGCACTTGTTCTGAGCTGATCTTTGCAAAATATCGCACGGCGCACTCGATTTTGAACTCCTCAATCCTTCGCAAGTCCAGCGAGGAATTTGAGCCCTTCGTCTCGGCGACGAAATAGACGTGCCGCACCAATCCATCTTTGAATGCGATTGCCCAGTCAGGGCTATAGTGGCCGACCGGCGTCGGAATAAAAAAGCTCTTCGGGAGCTTGGCGTAGACCTCGACCACCTGTTCCTTGTCCAGAGCCTTTACGAACTTTCGTTCGTTTTCGGCGTCCGTGAAGACGTAATCGTAAATATGGCGATCCACCGCCAGAGCCTTAGCAAAGTCGGCTTTCGGCTTTTCCTGGGCAAAGATGTCAATCGAGTAGCTCTGGTCAGTTGGGGTGTACGTTAGGTGATCGACGATGACAGCCGCCTTTTGCTCATTGATTAGACGTGCCGAAACGCGGAGGAAATCCTCCGGATTCGCGCGGAACTTCGCGAACGTCGACGGAAGCACCCCCTGGAGAATTCTCCCAATCGTCCGGCGCGTCAGCTTGGTGTCGTCCGCCAGTTTGCCCAGAATGTCATACGGCACTGCGGACTCCACTGACAACTGGAGAGTCCGTGTGTGGGTTTCTGCTGCTTCAAACCCTCGTCCCTCCCGGAGAGCCTCAACTGTCGTGGTTTCTGTCTGTCGCCCGCGTTCAACCACGTACTGCAATGGTGCAACCTTCAGGTCGGCATCCAGGGCGGAAACGCACTTCTCGACCAGTTCATCCGTCTCGAAGGAGACCGTATAGACGGCCTTCGTGTGGATTCGGTCCCAGAGTTCTCGGAAAGCCTTCTTCTCGAAGTTCTTATTCAGTTGATTCGCCTTGACTTTCCGCTCGTCTTCAATGGCCGGCAGGTCCGCCGCGCTGAACACAGAATCCACCAACTGGAAAACCGAGGTAGCGTGCGGGGCGAGCGCAGGGGGCAGCGAAGCAAGAGTCCCAGCCTCTTTGGCTTCATGGTACGCAGGAGCGATAGCGTAGTTCTCGTCGGTGTAGCCGTTCACCTGCAGGTAGGCGGAAATCAACTGCGCCATGTGCGGTGTCACCGGGAGATCGCCGGTCGGCGTTTTCAGCACCTTCTCAGTGAAATATTCGGTGTTCGCCTTCTGCGGACGCCCCGACAGCGCGGCGGCGATGTCCCTTTGCAGGCCGGCGACGAAATCTGAGTACCCCTCGCTGGCCACCACGGTCAGAATGTTGATCTGATGAACGGTAGCGGGATCATCCATACGGTCGCCGTTCTGATTCACTGAGAGGCGAAGCCCTCGACCGACCTCCTGGCGCCGCGAAATCGTGTTGTCGCTGTGTTTGAGCATGCAGATGACAAACACATTCGGGTTGTCCCAGCCCTCGCGCAGTGCAGAGTGGGAAAAGATGAAGCGGATCGGCTTGTCGAAAGAAAGCAGCCCAGCCTTGTCGCGGAGAATGAGATCGTACGCGGTCTGATCGTCGGACTCGCCGGTGGCCTTGATCACGTCAGGATTGACGAGTCTCCCCTTCTTGTCCCGCGCGAAGTACCCGTCGTGCGTCTGGGCCACTTCGATGCTCCGAAGATAGCGGTTGTAAGGGGTGTCCTCCAGACCGAGCACCTGGTTCAGATGATCGCGGTACTCCTCCTCGAAAATGCTCGCGTATTCGCCGGGATGAGCGCCACCGCCCTCGTCGTACACCCTGTATTTCGCGACCTCATCGATAAAGAATAACGTCAGGACCTTGATTCCGCGCTGGAACAGCTCTCGCTCTTTGTCAAAGTGCGCCTGGATCGCCTCCCGGATCTGGATACGGCGCAGGGCCAGTTCGGTGACGTCGCCCGTCGCGTCTCCGGCCGTCAGCACCTCGCCGTTGGTAAAGCTGAGCGAGTTGTCACGGGCATCGATATCGGCCACGATGTACCCTCGGTATTGATCCAATTCCCCGGACTTGTCGTGGAGATTGTCGCGCCTCCCGAGTACTCTTCGCTCCCGACGAATTCCCTTGGCGCCTCGAATCTCCATTTCCACGCGCGCCACCGGAGGTCTGTTCGGAGCTACATCGACACCTTCCAGGTACAGGTAAGCATTCGTGCCCGCGTGGCCCTTCACCCGCACGCCACGGACCGCAATTTTCTTCACGATCTTCTGGTTGTATGCGTCGAGTGCGTCCAGACGGAAAATCTTGTTGTGCTCCCTGCGGTGTGTGGCCGAATACCGAAGCACGAACAACGGATCGAATTCCTTTAAGGCAGCAACGGTTTTGGGGCCCTCCATCTTCTGGGGCTCGTCCAGAATCAGGATGGGTCGGTTCCGGCAGATCACGTCGATCGGGCGCCGCGACTGGAAATCGTCGAGCTCATCGTAGATCCGTCGGGCGTCCTTGCCGCGTGCCTGGAAAGCCTGAACGTTGATGATCATGATGTTGACGCCGGAGTCAGACGAAAAGCTCTCCAACTCGTGCAACTGCCGCGAGTTGTAGATGAAGAAGCGCGCCTTCTTCCCATAGATCTCCACGAAATGGTCCCGAGTATCGGTCAGCGACTGAAATACACCCTCGCGGATAGCAATGCTCGGAACCACCACAATGAACTTGCTCCATCCATAGCGGCGATTCAGCTCAAAAGCGGTGCGCGTATAGCAGTACGTCTTTCCCGTTCCGGTTTCCATCTCGACGTCGAGATTCAACCTGCTGGCCGGAGTCTCTTCCAGCTTTGGGGATACTGGCAAATTCAGCCGCACCTGCACACGCTGCACATTCTTCAGCATCATCTCGGGAGCGAAAACGAGTTCGCTGTTCCGAAAGCCTTCTGCCATTTCCAGCCGCGGAGTCTCTCCTGCCGCAACCCGGCCGAGATCGATTCGGTATCGGCGTGCATCTGCCAGCGGCTGGCCCTCAAAACAGTCAACCACCGCATCCACGGATTCGATCTGGAATTGCTGCTGCTTGAACCGGAGCTTCATGGTCAGATGCCGCGGACCTCCGTTTCCGGCGAATAGAACTTGAAGATCTGCTCGACGTTGATCTTGACGGCATCGTTGCCGTAGCTGGCGTCGCGGAACACGGCACGCAATGGCTTGCGCTGCGCGACCTGCTTTACCAGTCCATCCGTGACTCCTGCTTCAAAACAGGCCGCAAGTGCATTGCCGTCTGCAAAAAATACAGTCTTGCCGTCGACAGTCTCCGTCGAAATTGGACAGGCGATGTCGACGCCCCAGTCCAGCAACACCTGAAACAAAAGATCCTCAGAAGTTCGATCAGGTTTGATGTTGTCGATATGGCCGTGTAGATCAGACTGCCGAATCTGATCTGGTGCGTAGTAGACATCGCGCATGTTTGAAGTATCGATTTTCAATACGCGGAAGCCCACATCAATGCCCGGGGCTGTAGTCTGAGTTTCCCCTTTGACTTTTGCTCCAGCTCGACGCAGACGTTCTTTCCCGATTTCTGCGATGGTTGGGTAGTCGGAGCGATCAGTCGGTTCCGGGAGCTGAACCAGAATGAAACGTCGGTTGCCAGAATCCTCCCGATTGCGTTCCATCACGGCATGTCCCACCGTTCCGCTGCCGCTGTAGAAGTCAAGTACGATCGATTCGGGATCTGCAGCAGCTATCTGTATAAGGTGTCGGATTAGCTTTAGCGGTTTGGGGTTGCTGAATATCTTTGGACCTAACAAATCTTTTATGTCTTGCGTGCCATCCCGATTGCGGCCGTGCTCTTTTTCGACCAAAAGACTCCGTGGTGTAACACCGTCTATAGACATCCATGTTTTGGTGTAAATGCGCCATTCACTCGTCTTTTTATCTCGCTCAAAGATAAGTTCGCCGCGACGCTCCCTTACAGTGGATTCACTCCACCGCCATATGGTCGAGGGATGATTTGGATCGGGCTGTGGCGGTTTAATTGTTGTGCCATCAGGGCATTCGATCGGGAAATCCATAGCCTCGCTATAGGTCAAGCTGGTCTTGTCGAGGCGCTCCAAATAGAACCGCCGCCCGTTCTCAACACGGTTATACTTGGCTGTCATCGACGGGCTTTCATGGATAATTGAGCCAAATATTTCGACATCATTGCGACGCCCGTAGCACAAGATATACTCGTGCTCCATCGCCGCATGATCGCTGTCGTCACCGCCGCCCGCCTTGCGTTTCCATACGAAAGTGCACAGCCAATTGGCAGGCCCAAACACTTCATCTAGTGCAATGCGTAACCTTGAGACTTCATGGTCATCAATCGAGACCATCAATACTCCATCATCGCGAAGCAGGTTACGGGCGAGCTTGAGTCGAGAGTACAGCATCGTCAACCATGCTGAGTGGAATCGCCCGTTCGCGTCCGTGTTTGCAACGAGGCGGCTGCCAGATTCATCCGTTTGATTCGAGCGAAGGAGATAAGCGTCGGTATTCTCGGCAAAGTCGTCTTCGTAGATGAAGTCATTACCGGTGTTGTACGGTGGATCGATGTAGATGAGCTTCACTTTGCCGAGATACGTCTCTTGCAAAAGCTTGAGCGCATCCAGATTGTCCCCCTCCACGAAAAGGTTCTTTGTGGTGTCGAAATCCACGCTTTCCTCTCTGCATGGCCGCAACGTTTTTGCGATGGGAGCATTTGCAGTGAGAATAGCTTCCCGTTTACCCGGCCAGTCGAGACGATAGCGCTCCGTCGGACCCTCCACAATCTGGTGGGAGAGTTCCTGGCGCAGCTGATCGAAATCGATGGCTTGCCGGATTGTGCCGTCGGGACCATCCGCTTCGGTCACACAATTGGGCAACAGTTCGGCAATCTGGCGAATCTTGTCTGCCATCAGGTCAGGCGTGTGCATCTTCAGCTTTTCCATGGGTTCATCCCTATGCTATCGAATCGGGCCTTAACGCTCGGTTTCATCTCGGCGAGCCGAGAATTGACCAGTCCGGATATATCTTCCTGGGTGACGCCGCAGCCGCGGAGCGTGTATGCAGCGTGGCCTACGAGGAGGGCGACGCGATCAGAGGCCTCGGCAATCTGCCGCTGCAGATGTGGGTCGAAGATGGCTGGATCTGCCACCAAAGTGCCGAGGGTGGCCAATTCCGCGGTGCTAACGTAGAAGACTGCGCTGGCTTGCGGATATCGAAAGTAGCCCACCTCGATATCGCCTTCCGCGTGCTCCATGTGGCACACAAAATAGCCCTCGCGAATCTCGACCTCAATCTCGGCAGGAAGGTTCTTGTAGAGGATTTGTCCAATTGTCTGCCAGAGGATTCCCTCCGGGAATTTCGCAAACCCTGGAGACTTGCCATCCACTGGATACTGAAGTTCCTTGTCCCCAAAGCGGATGGTCAATACGCATGGAGTGACCTCCAGAAAGATGATCCAGCGCCTGTCCTTTGGAGGACGGACCTCGTCAAGAGCGGCTCTCAATCGGCCAAGGTCGGCACTGCGAATGGTAAATTGCACGCTCATGAGCTCTCTCCGCTTTGCAGGTCAACGAGAATTTCGCGCGCCTGGCGAAGCTCTGCGTTGATTTCCACTTTCCGGTTGAATTGCTCCTCGCGCCGAACCCTGGACTCCAGACGCCGGCAGGCCAGCATCTGGGCGCGGATCCTGGCGCCACGCTCCGCCGTTCCCTCCAGGGTCTCGCCCGGCCGGGGCTGAAGACAGAGCCCGGACGCGATCATATGCCTATAGAGCATTTGCTCGTAAAGGGCGGCCATATCGATGGCGACAGGCAACGGCTCCCTGGGGGCGCCGGCATCCTGCCACGGAGTCAGGTAGTACGCGGCCACGAACTGTTTATCATGAGCCGCGTCGCTCATACGCTTGTACGCAGCTGCGAACCGGATGCGCCGCTGATGGTTCAGCTCAAAAAACAATAGTGAGGGAATCGCCCGATCGAGAGCGCGCAACACGTCTTCTTTGAGTTCGGCCGTCCTCAAGGCAATGGAAAAGATCTGGATTTCCTCGATTCCCTGGCTGGCCGGAAGGCGGAGGGTCGTTGAGGCCAGTTTGTACTTCCAGACGATCTCCTCTACGTTGCCCACGAATTGCTGCTTCAGCGATCGGCTAGGCCGGGCATTGGCGTAGACCTTGTTCTTCGGAAGAGGTCGATTCACCAGGGCACGCTCAGGGTAGATGAACATGATTGCCTATTCCTGAGGATCGGCAGCCTCGATCACGAGAAAGGACAGAAGCTCGAAGTCGTCGACGCCAACGGGCCCCCCGCTGAGAGCTGTGGTTTGCTGGCCGCTGAACAGGCTATCCAGATCTGCTTCTTCCCGCACCTGCAGGATCGACCGGATCGCCGCGTTGAGGAGCGCGGAATATGCAGTCATGTCACGGCCGTCCTGAGTGCGTTCATTGAAGGGCCTGTATGCGGCGGGAACAGGCTGATCCAGGGTCTTGGCGACGGAGCGCAGGAGGTCCAGAATGCTCTTGACCTGAGTGTGCGGAAGGACCGGATTGCCTTTCATATCGACGTAGACGAGGTAGTAAGGATGCAGGCGATTGAGACCGCCTACGTTGACGTGCTCATTGCGATTCCTCAGGGCAAAGATCACTCCCGGTGGAAGGCCTCGCGCGGGGTCCGCCGGAACAACCGCATGCATACCGGCTGGAAGGCGAGCCAGACTGCCGTCAGATTTGATCTCGTTGAGCAGGTCCATCCGGAAGTCGTTGAGGCCCAGGTCCGTGATACTCACCCCAGCCTTCAGATCCTCGAGCTCGATCACTTCATCCTGAAGCCGCCGCAGCTGCTCCTTGCGGTACGCCAAATCGTTGGCACGCCCATCGAGCGGGTTGTCGTCGCCGGTCGCCGAAACGTCGGCAATGACCATGCGGCTTTCGACCCGCTCCCGCAGGCGGATGTATTCATCGAGCGAAATGTCGGGCCAGTAGTTGACGAGTTGAATCGATGCGTTCTTCGAGCCGATGCGATCGATTCGTCCAAAGCGCTGGATGATGCGCACCGGATTCCAGTGGATGTCGTAATTGATGAGGTAGTCGCAGTCCTGGAGATTCTGGCCTTCGGAAACGCAATCTGTGGCAATGAGCAGGTCGATCTCGCCGGAGAGCTCTGGATACAGCAGGGCCTTTTCCTTGGAAACAGGGGAGAAGAGCGTCAGAAGCTCTTGGAAATCCGCCCCACGCAAGAGTGTCGACCTCGGCCGATCAGAGCCAATCACACGAGCCGTATGCAGTTTGTACTTCTCAAGCAGCGCAGGGGCAAGGTGTTCGTACAGATAATCGGCAGTATCAGCAAACGCGGTGAAGAGCAGCACTTTCCGATTGCCTGGATTGATCGGGTTGGCAATTTTGTCGAGAATCTGCTGTTTCACGTGTTGGAGCTTCGCGTCATCGGCCGCCGAGATTTTCTCCATCTCTCCCAGCAGACCCTCAACGACATTCAGATCGTCCCTGAGGTCCTGTTCCCAGGCTGGCAGGTCCATGTCTGCCAGGCGAATTGTCACCTTACCTGGAGTCTGCTCTTCGGAGGGGGACTCCAGAGGATCAAGGAAATCGACATCGTCATCTGGTTCGCTGTCCTCGAACTCTGCAGAGACGTCGGAGAACGTACCACCCTGCCCAGTCCGACGAAACTGCTCGATACGTGAAAGCGTACCCAGATGTACTCCTTGAAGACGTTTGAGGGTCAGCCGAAACGCGGCGACCGAGCTCTCAAGGCGCTTCAGCAAGTTGACCGTCATTAAGGAACGGAGGCTCTGTTCGCGGTCCCGCTGTTTGAGGCGCCCGCCTCCCCCGCTCACCTCGGTATCGTAGAGCTCTGCATAGTCGGCTATCCGGCTTGGAAGGATGTAGCTGGTGGGCGTGTAAACCCCCAGCTTCAAAGCTGAGAGCCGCGCGAAGATCTCGTCAAAACCGATGACATCCTGGCGATTCGTCAGCGGGCTGCGAAAGGAGATTGGCTTTCGGCGTGTGGGGAACTCCCCGATTTCCCTCATGTCGTAAAACGAAGCGATGTGACGCCGTGACCGAGCGATGGTTACGGCATCGAGCAGCTCAAAGAAATCAAAATCCAGGCTTGAAAGGATGGTTTCAGGCGTCCTCTGTTCGGGTGGCAGCTTGGACCATACATTAAACGCGGCTTGTGCGCGACGGAATATCTCGTCCACTCGCCGCTTCACGCGGAGCTTGTCACCGAGCTCTTCTGGCTCCCCTTCATACGCAAGGGCAAGCTGATTCTTAAGATCATTGAACCGGTTATTGACCGGAGTCGCCGAAAGCATGAGAACCTTTGTCTTTACGCCTTGGCGAATGATTCGGTTCATCAACCGCTGATATCGGGTTTCCCGATTCTTGAAGGCGTCGTCATTACGAAAATTGTGCGACTCATCGATAACAACGAGGTCGTAGTTGCTCCAGTTCACACGGGCTAACGGCATTCCCAGCGACTCGCCGCGTTCACGCAGCAGATCTGTGTGGCAGAGAACGTCGTAGCTGAATCTGTCCTTGAAAAGCTGGTTGTTCCGAAGGTTCTTTGTGTACGTCGTCCAGTTGTCTGCCAGCTTCTTCGGACACAGTACCAGCACAGAGCGATTGCGCAGCTCGTAATATTTGATAACGGCCAGCGCCGTGAACGTCTTTCCAAGACCAACACTGTCCGCAAGAATGCAGCCGTTATAGGTTTCAAGTTTATTGATGATGCCAGTGGCTGCGTCCTTTTGGAAGCTGTAGAGTTTTTCCCAAATCGCGCTCTGTTGATAACCAGTACGCTCATTGGGAAGTACATCTTCGCTTAGATATTCGAGGAACTCGCTGAAAATATGGAACAGGATCAAGAAATAGATCAGTTGCGGTGAATTCTCCCGGTAAACCGCCGCGATGTGATCTCGGATCACATCGGTCACGTCGGCCACACGCTCAGGATCCTTCCAAATCTGATCGAACAGCTGGACATAGACTCTGGTAACCTCCGGCTCATCGATCCGATTTACGATGTTGGAGACAGCGTTTCCTTGCTGATATCCGAGATCTACGGCGGTGAAGCCGTGGAGAGGAAGATATACGGATGTCTTTTCCTCGGACGACACGCACGCGAACTGTTGCATTGGAGCGCCGAATAGATTAGACCGAAACTGCACCTTGCGCCGAATCCAGTCCGCACATTCTTGCGCGATTGCTCGCTGGGTAAGTTTGTTCCTCAATCGAATTTCAAATTCCGTGCCCAAAATGCCGCGGTGGTAGCCTGAATCCTGAAGCTGAAACTCCCGCGGCTGTCGCTGCGCCTTGTCGGTAACATCGTCCGCGACGAACGTAGGAGTTGTGAAGATGAATTGCAGAGACTGGATACCTTGGAATTCGGTAGCAAGGGCTTCGAACGCATAGATCGAGAAGCACGCCGCGGCGATGGAAACGCGTGAGCTTGCATCAAGGGATCGCCGGAGATCATCACCAAATAGCCGGTTGATATTGTCGAGAGTTTCCATCTTGCTGACACCGGTCTCTATGCCATGTCTGGGAAAGAGGACAGCGCGAGTCTCCGGCAACCCGCCTTCCCGTCAGATGTCACTGCTTTTTACCAAATATACATCCCTCGAAGTCCGGGCAAAGCGTATTTGGAGCCCTCCAAAGTAAAGGATCCCGGCGCGCGACTCGGAAAGATGGAAGCGTCGGGATCGTTCAACTTGTGTGCGGTGAGCCCTTTTCTTGCCGCGTCGGCGAAGCCACTCAATCATTTCGGGAATTAGCACAAATTTCTTCCTTCGTCAGGTGCCCCCGCTTCAGGCAACGGCCGTAGCAGAGGCGGGAAGAACCCGTCAAGGGTCTCCGCTGCGCTTCGATGAACGCGCACCAAACGCGCGCCCTGGACCGAGCCTTCCCGCCCCCGCCCGTTGCAAGAGCCATGAAGCGGGGGCACAAGACGAAAGAAATTTGGTTTCAGTGCTCTTGCTTCCGAACGCCAATCGGCCCTTTGGGGCTTCAACGGGAGCACATCATGCCAGTCGTCACAGCCAGCACCATCGCAGCAGCCCGCAACGGCGCAACCCACACCCGCAACGACAAGCAGGGGAAGTACCGCAGCGATTCCCCCTACCAGCAGCGCACGGTACAGCGCGACAACCCCGCACAAACGCTCATCAAGCAGGCCGTGGACCAGCTAATCCAGCAGCTTGAGGCCGGGAAGAGCGAAGCCCTGACCACTTACCTTGCAGCGATGGCGCGGTTCCACAACTACAGCTTCGGGAACATCCTCGCCATTGCCCACCAGAGGCCCAACGCCACGCGGGTGGCGGGCATTCGTACATGGAACGAGATGGGCCGGTTTGTGACGAAGGGTGAGAAGGGCATCCAGATTCTCGCTCCGATGCTGGGCGGCCGGCGCAGTCGGAAGGAAGGCGATGCCGGCGACCAGAGCGAGACGACGGCTCAGCCCGTGTTGATCGGTTTCCGTGCAGTGTATGTATTCGATGTGGCGCAGACCGAGGGCGCGGACCTGCCGGAAATGGAGCACAGCGTCAGCGGCGACGTGGGCGAGCACCGCGAACGGCTAATTGACTTCCTCGCACAGCAGAACATCGCGCTCGAATTCAATGAGAAGATCGCCCCGGCGCTTGGCGTGAGCTACGGCGGCAAGATAGCCCTGTTGCCTGGGCAGGCGAAGGCCGAAGAGTTCACGACGCTGGTTCACGAGACGGCGCACGAGCTCTTGCACAAGGCCGAACGTCGCACCATGACCACGCAGACCGTCCGCGAAACCGAGGCTGAAGCCGTGGCCTTCATCGTGGGTCAGGCCGTTGGCCTGGAGATGGGCAACGCTTCGAGCGACTACATCCAGATGTACGCAGGCAATGCAGCGCTTCTGGCCGAGAGCCTTGAAGTCATCCAGCTCGCCGCCTCCACTATCCTCCGGGCCATCCGCCCGGAGGAGCTGGCTGCTGCGAATCCAATCGCAGCAGCCAGCTAGGCCCCGAGTTTTGGAGCGGGCGCGCTCGGCCGCACCCGCTCTCTCCTTCATGTTCGACAACCAGCGACGGATGCCCGCGGAGCCCGCAAAACGCAGGCTCCGCATTTATGTGTCCGCTGCCCGTCTTCCCGCCCTTATCGATGCCCCGGAAGAACGCCGGGGCGACAACTTTCGCCCACCCGACGGGCAGCGCCGCGTTCGTGGCGCGTCTAACAAGCGCCAAGTCGGCTTGGATCGGGTTCAGCTTTGACCGCTGTACGGAGAAAAGGACCCAAGCATTTTTTGCGGTGTGGGTGAGCGCATTGGGGATGATGCTCGTCGAGAGTCGGTCCATAGTACCCAGATTGCGGGCCGAATCCCAACGATTATGAGCCTGGGCTAACAAGAGGTGGGGGTCGCATCCTCTTCCATCCTAGATGATCGAAACGCGAAGCGCCGACCCACCCTATCACGGGAGGGATGGCTAGCTCATTTGACGTGGCGCGCATAATAGGGCTATCAATCGCTTGAACCCACGCTCATGGAAACCGTAACCTCGTCTTCCCGTGTTTCAGCCCCAGCATTGATTCGCGGCTTTCTTATCCGAGAGGCGAGTCCAATTACGGTCGGGGCATTTTGGGGAGTAGTCGCGGCGGTTCTGATCCACGCACTATCGTTCGACACATCGTTCCGCAAGTTTCTGGCGGGCGTGTTCGTAACTGCCCTGAACCGCTTCTCGGACATCCCCACCTACGTTCGGTACCTAATCGTTGGGTTAACCGTAGGCGTTGCATTCGCTGCTCTGCGCTACCATTCGCTACTCCGTCGAGGGGTGAGGTCATGGAAGCTGGGGGTCACGAGCGGCTTATTTCTATTCTCTTTTCTCTTCACTGCTGCGTCCTTCACTGTCCGCTACCTCTCCTTATCGTTCCGCATCGGATCAGATTTAGCAGCAATCGCGGTTTCGTTCTGCGTGGCAGCCGCCTTTTATGTCCGCGCGGAGCGTGTAAGGGAGCATGCACCGACGGAGGAGGATGTACGGGTTTCGATAGAAGTGGCCCGAACCGCAGGATCGTCGGTTCTAGAGTCTGATGACCCAATTCGAACCTGGGCCGAGGACACGATCGGACGGGCGGCCCTTGTTGACGCCCTTTCAATCAGGCTCCTCGTGTCGCAGTCGCCGGTGATTGCCCTGTTCGGGGAATTCGGATCAGGGAAGACGTCTGTTTTGAATTTGCTCCGCGAGCATCTTCTCGGGAAGGCGATAATCGTAGGCTTTAACACATGGCTTCCTGGATCTCAGGAGACCCTGACTTCCTACCTAATGGCAGATATCGCAAGCGAGTGCCAGAAACACTACGTCGTTCCTGGGCTTGGCCGAAGCGCCCGGCGCTTTGCAAACGCGCTCGGCAAGAGTTTGCCGATTCTCAGTGGTCTCCCAGAGCTACTTCCTGCGACCACGCAGCGCGACGATATTGAGGCACTTCGAAGTGCGCTCAGACGATTGCCCAAGCGGGTGGTAGTGCTCCTGGACGAATTGGATCGAATGGAGAAAAAGGAGATTCGGACCCTACTCAAGGTCGTTCGCGGGATCTCTTCCCTTCCCAACTTGAGTTTCGTTTGCGCCGCCGAGCGCAATAGGCTCGTGGAGGCGATGCGAGGCGGCACAGAGGAGGAACGTAACCTTTATTTCGAGAAGTTCTTCCCCGTCTCGATTCCAGTGCCGAAACTGGACGGCGCGGACCTCCGACGCGCGGGAATCGAACGGCTGGTCGCGAGCGTTCGGCAACGTCGTTGGTTCGCCTCAGTCCCTGAAGAGGAGGAATTTCGCAATCAATTGAGCGACCTGTGGGAGCGGCGTTTGGCGCCCTTCTGTGGAACGCTCAGGGCGATTGGCCTCTTAGCGAACGATGTCGGAGGTGCCGCAGCGCCATTGCGCAGAGAAGTGGATCTTGTCGATCTTGTATTCATTGAGCTCCTGAGGCGTTTCGAGCCGGTCACTTACGATCTCGTCTCTCGAAACGGCTTGGCGCTCACCGGTGGTGAGGACATCTTCCGTGGCGGAACCTACCACTCGGATGAGGAGAAGAAGAGACTTCTCGACCAATTCCGGAAAGACATCGCCGCGACCGTTCAAGATCCGGTCCGCCTGAACCAAATCAAGGCCATCATCGGCGAGCTTTTTCCAGATTTTGCTACAGCCGAGAATCTGAGATGGACGGAGCGCCCTAGGCGAAAGGAACAGGCATCGGGAGATAAGCGAATTTCCGCCCCGGCCATGTTCCCGGCATATTTCCGTTACGAGCTCCCCAAAGCGATGTTCAGCACCGTAGAGCTTGAGGAATTCATTGGAGAATCGCGCAGAGCGACAGATGAAAAGGAACACCGGGAGCTTCTTCGTCGGATCTTGCGCTCAATGGAGAAAGGGTCGCTCCGCAGAGATGATTTCTTGCGGAAGCTGGCTGACAGCGTGCGCACTGTTGATCTCCGCGTGGCGCGCTCGTGGGTTTTCGCGACCCTCACGCTAGCGAGCGATTTGACGTACGATCTGTTCTCCGCCTTTGGCGAGGCCGGACACCTCATTAGAATGATCATTCGTTTTGGTGAACGTCTACCACAAACGGATAGGGTCCCTTTTTTGTCCGAATGCATCGCTGATTCAACAGACGATACAATTCCGGTCCGGATCCTCACCCTCCTTACAGAGCCCAGGAGCGACGGTTACCTGGGGGTATCCTTCGCTGAGCTCTACCCGGCGTTCATCCGTAGGATGCGGTCACGATACGGGCTTGCGGTTGACACGGCGACGGTGGATCTCCGCTCATCCGATCATCACGCATTCGCCATTTGGGGAGCGGAGGATCTCTCCAAGCATGGTTTAACCTACGACCTTCAGGATCGAATGATCCAGGACAGCTTTTGGCAGCGATATATCGGTGACAGCAGATCAAGATTGATCCGGGTCTTCAACGAGAACCTGATGCCGATTATGGGCTATCAGACTGATCCCGAAGAAATCGTCAAGCGGAAAACAGATGTCGGAGTGCTCAGAAAGCTATTTGACGAACTTCCGGATGATGCAGGTATGCAGGATATCCCTCCGATGTACATAACCCGGATGCGTCGGTTCCTGCGTGGGGATTTTAAGGCGGGCATCGCCCCCGGCGAGGCCGAGGGCGATCCCGACAATGAGAATGGCCACGGACAATGACCTAACGCGACTAGGTTCTTGCGTCGACAGTCTCGGCTGACGGCTTCAGGTCGAGTCGCCTTGACCGAGTGCGCGTCGCGACGGCAACCACAAGTTTTCGCTGCGCAAATCGTCGCCGTCGCTAGCGAAAGCGAGGTGTGCCGGTGGTCCCCAGTCTCCGCTTCGGCCCGCTCAGCGATCCCAGAGGGTTCTCAAAGCCTGGGGAATGCATCGCGAACCGTCGAATTATCGACGGTTCGGAGTTCCTAGATTTGATACCGGGAGTAGAAGCGCGCTGCTTCGCAGCGGGTGAAAATTGACACGTCATCCCCAACAGGGTCATGCCTCTCCCAATTTGTGAACATCTTGATTTTCAGGTACTTGGCAGACTTGCGTTCCCGTGCGTAAACGCGCCGTTTAAAAATGTGAACACCTTTCAATGGACCGACTTAGCGCCATAATTTGACAACGCGGGGGACTGGGGGTACTTTGCGACTAAGGCGACTGACTGATGTCCTCCCCCGAGACCAGACCGCCTGCTCTGGTGCCGCCAGCTGTGCCCGCTCCCCGGGCAGGTGAGAGCTTCCGGGCCAAATCCATCGCCACCCGGATTACCGAGACAGAGTTTACCGAGATTGAATCGGCCGCGACGGCCGAGGGGAAGAAAGTCTCCGAATGGCTCCGTGAAGCTGCCCTCGCCCAGGCCCGAGGGCGGCGCCCCGACGAAACGGACCCCATTTTGCTTGCGGAGTTGATGGCGGTGCGAAACCTCCTCGTGAACCTTTTTGCGTCCGCCTCCAAGGGGCCGCTCAGCGACGAGTCGATCCGGAAGATGACCGCGTATGCGGATTCGATCAAGCTCCAGAAAGCGGAAGAGTTTCTTGCAAGTCGAAAGGACGGAAAGACCGGGAAAATGTAGGAGGTCATACTGTGCCACCGCTCCGATTTCCTCGACGGTCCCTTTTCTGGCTGGTCGTCTTCCTGGGTGTGTTGATCTTTCTTCCCGCCCTTCCCCTGCTGGGATCCTTCGCGTTCATGATTGAGCCGCCGCTTCAGCGGTACTATCTGGGCGCATACGTTGAAAGTGCTA
>Ga0335073_10001745_pt1 | contig 29318 bp, 22 predicted proteins | sample Lox_Sample_22_FD_207093 | JGI IMG/M metagenome (GOLD analysis project Ga0335073, IMG submission 207093) | Soil microbial communities from Loxahatchee National Wildlife Refuge, Florida, United States - Lox_Sample_2.2 | ecosystem: Environmental > Terrestrial > Soil > Wetlands | place: USA... | reverse complement strand
ACTTTCGGACCGCCAGGAAGCCATGAAGCACATCCTGCCGTCGCTCGCCACGAAGCCGGAAGCGGCCGACCGTTTTCTGCGCGAGATCCGGATTCAGGCCAGTCTCCAGCATCCCAATATTGCGGCTTTGCACACGGCCAGGCACGTCGAGCAGGGGATCATCATGATCATGGAACTGATCGATGGGCAAAGCGTGGAAACGATGCTGCGCCGCGGCCCGCTGCCGCTCGCTCAGGCGATCCGCATTGCCGACGACATCCTGGGCGCGCTCATCTACGCCCACGTCCGGGGCGTCGTGCATCGCGATATCAAGCCCGCCAACATCCTGGTCACCTCGCGGGGCATGCCCAAGCTCACCGATTTTGGAATCGCGCGCGCCACCGATCGGGATATGATCACGCGCAGCGGCATGGCAATCGGGTCGGTGCCGTACATGTCGCCGGAGCAGGTGATGTCGAAGACCGCGGATGAGCGCAGCGACGTGTACTCATTCGGCGTCACTCTTTATGAAATGCTCACCGGCGCGCGTCCTTTTGACGGCGAGAGCGATTATGCGATCATGAGCGCGCATCTGGCTCAAACGCCGCAGCCGCCCTCGGCCGTCCTTTCCTCGATTTCCGCCGAAATCTCCAGCGTGATCCTGCGCTCGCTGGCTAAGGCCCCGGAGGAGCGTTTTCAGACAGCGGCGGCGTTTCAGGCCGGGCTCCGCCAGGCAGTGCTCGGCGAGGAGGAGACGCGCGAAGTGCCGGCGCTTGATCCCGCCGACGTCGCCCGCGTCGAGGCGCCTCTCCGCGAGATACTCGGCCCTATCGCCAAGACGCTGATTTCGAAAGAGTCCCGGGTGCGCTCGCCGTTTCCCGAATTTTGCCGCCGGCTGGCCGATCAGATTCCCGACCAGACCGACCGCACCCGGTTTCTCCAGACCGTCGGCTTGGAAACGGGGTCTCCCTCCGCGGCGCCCAGCGGCGGCATGGCTAAAATCGATGACGCGAGTATCGCCGCGGCCCGGAAAGCCCTGGCGAAGTATCTTGGCCCCATCGCCAGCGTCATCGTTTCGCGAGCGGCCAAGGGAGCGCGATCCCGGGAGGATTTTCTCGCGGCCATGGCACGGGAGATCCCTGGCGAGCGCGAGCGGCAGGCGTTCCTGAACTCGTTTCCGGGCTATTGATCCTCGATCATTTTCATCGCCGCCACCAGACTTCGCCGCATGCGGTTGAAGGCTTCCGCCAGAGCGGCAACCTCGTCCTTCCCTTTTACCGGCAGTTCCGGCGTGTGGAGATCGCCCAGGCTGATTTGATTCGCCATCCGCGAGAGCCGCGCGGCGGGACGCGCGATAAGGGTATACAGCGCGATATTTAAAACCACCAGGCTGACAAGGAAAACGAGAATCAGGGACTCGAGCAGCGAACGGAAATGCGTGTCGGCCATCTTGAGCGGGACCGACATCGGCACGGAGATGATCTGCGCGCCCACCACCTCACCCAGTTTCCAGCCGAAACCGTTATCGGAACCGTACAGCGCCACCATGGCCTTCGGCGCGGCCGAGGGCACGCTGTGGCACTCCAGGCAAGCCTCCTCGGCGCGGATCGGCTGAGCCAGATAAAGGGACGGGCCGGTGGCCGCCTCCCGTTGCCCGCTGAGCAGCGTCAGGCGAGGCGAGTTGCGGAAGGCGTTAATGAGGTCGGCCTCCCAGTCCACCGCGCGATCCCGCGGATTACTGGGGTTGAGCGCCGCTTCTTTGTAATCGTAATCGGGAAAAGTGCGGCGCAGGTAGTTGATGTTTTCGGTTGCCGCAAAGGCCGGAACGGTTTGCGGCAGAAAAACGTCGTCCCGCTTCTCGACCGGCAGAAGCAGGCTTTTCAACTGTAAATTGGTATAGTCGCGCACCGCGCGGGTCGCTTCCATCATCAGACGCGCCTGGGTGAGAACTTCGGTGCGCGCTCCGTCGCGAAGCAGACGGTAAGAAAACCAGCAGATGGTCGCCGCGCCGGCGCCGAACACCACGGCGAAGATCACGCTGAACTTGAGCAGCAACCGCATTCCTGAAAATCCCCCCCGAGTTCCTTCAGATCCGCATCGCCAGCAGGAGCGCGCCAACCAGCGCCGCTGCCGCGATTCCCGCGGCGATCCACCAGCGCTTGCGTGTTTTCGCTCGAACTCCCGCGGTGATCGCGGCATTCAGATCCGCCGCGAAATCCGCGCAGTTCGGGTATCGTTCGTCCCGTTTCTTGGCCAGCGCGCGATGAAACACCGTGTCGACCGCGGCCGGCAAGTCGCTTCGCAGCGAGCTGAGCGGCGCCGGCGGCTCGTCCGTTATCTGATAAATAATCGCGGCCAGCGATTCCGCGGCGAAGGGCCGTCTCCCCGCCAGCAGCTGATAGGCGATCACCGCCAGCGAAAACTGATCGCTGCGCCCGTCCACCGCCTGTCCCCGGATCTGCTCCGGCGACATATAGTAGGGCGACCCCACCGCGGTGCCCGCCGTGGTCAACTCCATCGCGTGCTTCCGGTCCAGGATTTTGACCGCGCCAAAATCCATCACCTTCAAACCGCCGTCTTCGGTGAGCATCAGATTGGCGGGCTTTACGTCGCGATGCACGATGCTCGCCTGATGGGCGAAGTCGAGAGCGCTGGCGGCGGCGGAAATGATTCTGGCGACGTCCTTGGAAGCAAATTCCTCTTTCTTGCGGAGAGCCTCTTCGAGCATGCGGCCGCGCACCAATTCCATGACCAGATAGACCTGGCCATGGTCTTCTTCGAGACCATACACGCGCACGATGTTGGGATGTTGCAGGATGGCGGTCGATTCCGCTTCGCGCCGCAGCCGCTCCATCATGGTGATGTCCCGGACCGGGTCCAGCCCGGCTTTGGGCAGCGCTTTCAGCGCCACTTCCTCACCGGTCTCCGGATCGAGGGCGCGATATACGACCCCTCCCGCGCCGCGTCCCAGCTCGCCTTTGATCTCGTACCGGCCCAGCTTTTCGCTCACTTATTCGGCCGCCTTGCCCGGACATCGCACGCTGAAGAAGTTGCGATCGAAAATGTCGACGCCCGAGGGAAATTCGGGAATTTCAACCCGCAACACGATCGGATGCCCCTGCGCATCGGTCGGCGCCTGCGGCTGGCCATGGCCCTGCCGCAGCATGCTCCATTGCGCCGTCTTGCCGCCGGGGGAGCGGGTATCGGAGTCGTACATCCAGCGCAGCAGCGCCCAGGGCCCCGAATACGACCCGAACGGAATATTGCCGCCGGCGCGAACCGTCACCACCACCTGCCCCGATCCCGGCCAGCTCAATTGCTCCACATCCGCCTTGCCGCGATTTTCGGTGAATTTGTGTCCATCGATATCGAGGGTCACTGCTTCCACGTTCTGCTCCGGAACGGGCTTTAGCGAGTAATGCATCTTGAACTGCGTCGAGCCGTCCGCGAACAGCGCGTCCTGGGTCTGCTGCATGCGATTCAGAAACCGCAGAAACTCCTCGGACGGATGCGCATCCTGCGAGGCCGGGTTCGCCACCCAAACCTTCCCCTGTTTGGCGACCAGTTTGTCAATCTGCTGCTCAAGCGCGGCCAAAGCGCCCGATTGCGGCGCGAAGATCGCGGCCACTTCATCCATGGTCGCATCCGTATCGCTCGAAGGATTGAACGGAAATTTCTTTTCGAGCGGCGTCAGACGCGCGCAAAACGTGCGCAGCGCACCATTGGCCCGCTCGCGCCCCGCCTTGGCCGGATCGGTGATGATGAATTTCAGCGATTCCCGGAACGGCGATTCGAGCAGCCGCTTCAGACTATCGTCGACGCCCTGGGAATCCGCGATATTGAACTGCTGCGCAATCTGCCGCACGCTGTCGAGACCGGCATCGGTGGCTTTCCGCGCCGCGTCGTGCAGCGAAAGATCGGGATTATTCGGCCGGTCGTCCTGAAGGCGCTGCATCGCCCGTTGCAAATCCGCCATCGCGTTCATGTAGGCGCGGTTGGGATCGTCAATCAATCGCTCGCGGTTGTTGGGCGAGACCACCTGCCGCGCGGGCTGGAAAACGCGGCCGATATCGCCTGGCGAGCGCGTGGCGGGCGCCGCGGCTTTGGCCGCATCCAGGACTTTTTTCGCGTTCGAGGAAAGCAACTTGTTGGCCACCGCGCTCACCTGGCTTGAGCCCGGCGCAGCCTGAAAATTGGTGTTGTCGGCGATCAGGAACACCGCAGACAGCAGCGGCGAGCGGTTGTCGGCCAGAATTTCCAGCCGCTTGGCGGCATCCGCCGGATTGCGAAACGCATCCACGCTGGTCGAAGTGAGAAACGCTTTCCAGTGATCGATATAATCCTGGACGTACAGATTTTCCAAGTCCGACTGCACCTGAACGCCTTGCAGCAACTGCGCGCCGGCGTTGACCCCTCCTAAAACACACGGCTCACCGAGGGTCATGCGGCTGGGATCCTTGATCGCGGCCATCACAAAACCGGAACCCTCCCGGGTGAATGCCGCCGGAACCTCGCCGGGCGTGTTCAGCACGTCCTTATAATTCGGAGCCAGATCGGCCAGGCGGGCGGGAACGCGCGGGGTTTTGTTGGCTTCCTCGATGATCCCGCGATACAGCCTCTCCACGCCGCCAAACGTCGATAAATACGCGCGGCCGCGCTCCAGCGCTTCTTTATTCTCTTCGAGCTTGTAGGGATTCTGCTGCTTCAGCTCGTCGGAATAGAACTGAATCTGGCGGAGCGCCAGCTCGCGGCGCTCCGGATCGAGGTCGCGACCGTTCAGCCACACCGATTCGAGCACCGGCGCCAGAAAGGCGGGATTCGGCGCACAATTGCACTGCGTAATCATGCGATAGGCTTTCAGCTTATCGTAAGTCGCGTTGTACGGATTCTGATCCTCGGGCGAAGCGGGCAGGTGCAGCAGCGTGGCGGCGATGGAACCGTGAATGTCATCGAAGAATACCTGCCGGAAACGCGAGAAATAAAGATTGTAGGCGCTCGGCAAAACGCGGTCGCCGCCGTACAATCCCCAGCGCATCCGCCACGGCGCGCCGCTGCGGTTGTAGTCGAGCAGCAACGCCAGTTGTTCACGAAGCGCATCCAGCCCCTTCAGCGTATCGAGGGAGGGAATGTTGTGAGCGCTGGGCTGAAAAGCGTAGCTCGAGCGGGATGCGGCGTCGACGTCGGAAAGAAGATCCGCATTGAGCCACCAGGAACGGATCCACAGAAAGCAGACCAGCAGCGCCAGCGCGCACGCTCCGCCGAAAGCGATGCGCCTGTAGATCGCCTGCCGCGTGCTGGCGAAGGCTACCGCTTGTCCCATCGGATCGGGAAGAATCACGCGATGGAACAGCTCGCTGACAAAGCACCAGCGCTCCGCCGTGGTTTCGATCGGGCTGGGATTCTCCACCAGGCCCATGCGCTTCTGATATTCGGCGAGATTGAAAAGCGACGTCGCTTCACCGGCCGAGCGGGTCATCGGTTCGCTCGCCGAGGGGCCCAGCGCCGAAACGGTCACCTGGCGCGTTCCGGTGAAATAAAATCCGCGCAGAATCGGACCGGGCTGGAGCGGATCAGGCCGGAAAACGTCCACCAGGAACTGCACCACCGTATCGCGAATACGCTTCAGCTCGCGCGGGAACTCGTACACGGCCGGACGCGCCGCCGCATTGGTTTCCCGCGCCAGCATCACCAGCCGGCGTTCCGCCAGCGAATAATACAGCCGATTAAAGGTCTCGGTGAGCCGCGCCGTCTCGGCTTCGGCAAACACTTCGCCCGCCGGACGCGCGCCCGCGGTCGCTGCTTCGAGCGAACAGCCGAGAATCTGCTGATCTTCATTCTCCACCAGGCGCGAGAAAAAGTCCTGAAAATAGGGGACGTTGTCGGACTTGGTGAAAACCACATAAACCGGGAAATTGGTGCCGAACCGTTCCCCCACCAGGCGCAGCCGTTCCTGAATGCGCCGGCCCAATCCGGCGAGCCGTGTGGGATCGGGAACGCCCAGAAACGGGGCCGCGTCGCAGAACAGAACGAACCCGCGAAGCTGCGCGTCGCTCTTGCCGCCGAACAGCCGCTTGAGAAAACCCGCGGCCGACCGTCCCTGGAGTTTCTTGAGCGCGGAACTCCAGCGGCCTGCCTCGCCGCTGAAAACCGATCCCGACAGCTCGGCAAACAGGCAATCCTCCGCGTACCACAGATTGGCGAGCGGCGTGGCGACCACGTTCGAATCGCGAAAAACCTGGCCGGCGAGCAGTTCCGGCTCGAAGCCCGATTTGAGGAAGGTCGACGTTTTGCCGGCCCCCTCGGTGCCGCCGAGCAGGAACAGGGGAAGCCCGGTCACGGTGGTCTTCACACGCCGGCTCGCCAGTTTCGGAGAACGCGCCAGCCGGTTGTTCGCCTCGCTGATCAGCGCGGCCAGCGCCATCATGTCCGGATCGTCGGAGGAGACCGGCCGAGCCGCTGCCTTCTCTTGCTGCCCCTGGGGCTGCGCCGCGGCCGGCGCGGCGGCCGGCAGCGGGTGCATCCGCGAAACCAGCAGGTACACGATCAGCACCGTCAACCCCAGCACGATCAGCACGAACACCACCAGCGCGAGCGGCGTTCCGCTCAGGAACCACGACGCGCCGAACCACACCAGCGCGGCATAGACGAGAAAGATCAGGACGGAAAAAAGCAGCTTTCGTTTGGTCACATCAATAAAGCCTTCGCCAGCAGGTCGCGCACCTGCGCGCTGGACCAGAACAGGTGACCGCTCGCGAACAGAAAAATCACCGCCGCGGCGCCACTGACGGCCAGCGCCGCCACTTTGAGCGATTCGGCGACGCGGTCCGGCGGCGCGACCGCAACCGCCTCATCCGGCAGGAAGCCGTTGGGCGAAAAACGCTGCTCGCCGCCGCGGATGCGCTCGATCCGCTGGCGGACGCGATCGGCCAGAAGATGAAGGTCGGTCTTCGGCTGGGTGGCATACTGGCCTTCGAATCCGAGCAGGATGCAGAGATAAAAAACCTCCAGCATGTCGGCCAGTTCTTTGGAGTCGGGCCGCCGCAGAAGTTTCTCGATTCTCCCGAAAAAGACTTCGCCCGCGGTGCTTAACCCGAACAGCTCCTCCTGTAGCGGCCGCTGTGCCCAGGCGTCGCGGCTGGGATCGTGGGAACTCAAAACCACCTCGTCGAGCAGCGCGATCAGGGCGAAATCGGTCTCCATGGTATGCTCCGCCGCATAACCCCTTTTGATCGCTTCCCGGGTGATTTCGGCCAGGGTCTCTTTGGTTCGCCGCCGGAACATTTCCGCGTTAGACAGCGGCTGTTTGCCGGAGCGGATTCGCACGATGCCCGTCAACAACCCCTGATACAGCAGCGCGAGATTTTCGCGGGTCATCGGTGAAAGTCCTTGTTCGGGAGATTCGTTTCGAACTTCACTGTATCCAGGCGCACTTCGAGGCCATGCTGCGACTGATCGGCAAAGCGAATGGCCATCGATTTCGGATACTCCGCCTTTCCGATGGTGAGGTAGTCGGAATAGAGAACTTCGAGACCCGAGCCCAGTCCCGAGGCGGAGTCGTAAATCACGCGTGCGGGCAGAAAATCGGGGCCGAGCAGAACCGTCAGCGCGCCATCGGTACCCGTCGCGTGCAACCGCCATTGCCCGTTGACGGGAGCGAGATCGAGCGCGCTCAGTTTCATTTTCCCCAGCGTCTCCACCAGCATCGCCGGCTGGTAATCGCGATACAGCCGCACCAGCTTCTCCATCTCGACTGCGACCGGGCCGCCGCGCATCTGCTTCGATCCGTCGGCCTTGGAATCGCTTCCGGCGAGCGACGTCCACCACTTCAATCCCGCGCCGTTAATCTCGATGAGCGCCAGCGATGGCAGTTTGAGCCGCGAAATCATGCGCCACTCCGTGCGCTGGCCGCCGGATTGCCACAGGCTCGCGCTTCCGGCGCCGGAAACCAGCCTGGACTGCTGCAAAGCTTGCGCCCCGCCGAGCCGTGCGATCATCTTCGCCAGCAGATCCTTGCCGGCTTGCGCCAGCGTCGCGGCGTCGGGCTTGAGCGTGACACCGCGCATGGCCGCCACGCCGGCATGAAGCGTCAGCGAAAGCTGCTGCGCGTCGAAACCGTCCTTGGCGAACTCGATCGTCACCTGACTCGGCGGAAGACCGCGTATCTCGATCGAGCCCCGGGAGGTGGTCCCGCGCGGTTTCCCGTTGATACTGACGGTGCACTCCGCAGGAAGGCATTCGAGCGTCAGCGGACCAGCGGTGGGCGGCGGGGTCGGTTTGGGCGGCGGAGCCGGTTTGGGCGGCGGCGGCGGAGCTTTAACCGCGATGGTGGAAATCAGCTCCGCGCTCGCGCCCGCTTTTTTCAACCTGTCATAATCTTGCGGCGTCGGCGAAAAGTTCACGCCGCGCCGCAGAACGGCCACGCGCAACCGGCGGTCCGCGATCACCCCGACCCGCTGCAGCAGATCGTCCAGAGAGAACGGAGGTCCGCTGAAAAACGGGTCTTCTTTTTCATCTTTTTTGGTGTTCGACTGGGCGTGCAGAGCGGGCCCCGCCAGCACCGAGGCGACAAGCAGCGCCGCGAGCGCCGGAAGAACCCTCATTTGCCCTCCAGTTGACGGGCCTTCACCACTTTGTTGAGCAGTTGCCGGGCTCCGGCAAGGTCCGGCTTCAGTTCGAGTACACGCCGCAGCAGACGCTCCGCGTCGTTATATTGACCGTTCTCCCAAAACGACTGCGCGCGCGCCAACAGCGCCGCGGGGTCGGCGTCGCTCACCGGCGGCACGGCTTTTGCGGCGTTTTCTGGCGCCGCCGCAGGCTGGCTGAGACGCGTCAGCGCCGCGGTCGCCTGATTCAGGTCGGTTTGCGCCTGCACCACTTCGGGGGCGCCCGGAAAATGTTCCACAAAAGCGGAAAGCTTCTGCTGATAAGCGCGCCATTCCGCTTCTCCGGCATCGGCGCCGGGGGCCTGCATTTCCACCAGCTGGAATGCCACGTCGGATTTGTTGCTGCTCCAGTTCGCCAGGTTCGAGGTTTTGATGGCGCCCGCGGGATAGATGTGATTACCGGCGCTGTACTGCACCTCGGTCCACTCCTGGGTGAGCGAGCGCGGCGGCTGGATCACCTTCACCACCTCGCCTCTTTTGAGATTCACGATCACTCTGGCCGACTCGGATGGGTCGCTCAGCACCGCGGCCTGGTCGCTGGCGATCTCCGCCGTGGCGGCCGCGGGCAAGGCCACGGCGGCCGACGGCCGCAGGATAAAGAATACCCCCGCGGCGACCGCCACCAATGCCACCGCGATCACCACCACGATTAAAGCCAGGTTGCTCTTTTTTGCTGGCGCCGCGGCCGGCTGCGAAACCGCCGGCTTCGCCGCCTCGGGCCGTTTCTCGACCTTAACCGGGGTTTGCGGAGGCGACGGCTCCGCGCGCGGAATCGGCCGGGGCGCCGGGGCTGGCGCGGGCGGCTCGAACGGCCGGGCAGCGGGCTGCGTAGCGGCGCTCGTGGAGAAAAATGAAGTCGCTTCACCGGTCACCGGCGACACCGAACGCCCGTTGCCGGGCGGAGCCGGGGGAACTGGCGGCTCCCTGCGGATGGGGGAAGAAACCGGGGGGCTAACCACGGGAACCACCGGAGCGGGCGAAGTGGGAACCTTTGGCGCCGTCTCCCGGCTCTGGCTCATCCGATCCGGTTGCGGTTCGGCCTGGGGAGCGGGCGGCTCGGGCTCCGGGACGCGCGCTTCGAGCTCTTGCAGCCGAACCCGCGATTCCTTGGCCGCGGTAGCGAATCGATCATCGGTTTTCGCAAGCCGCTCGATCCGCGCCAGCGCCACTCGAGCGACGGCCACGTCTTCCCGCTCGATCGCCGTGTCGAATTCCTGGAGCGCGGCCAGGATTTCGGACATTTTGAATTCGGTGCTCGCGTACGCCGGCGTGGCCCCGGCCGGCGCGGGAGCCGCGGGAGCAGCGGCAACCGCGATCTCGGGCGGGGCGGCCGCACTCTCACCCATCGCGTTGCGCAAAGCGGCTCCGAACTCCCCTGCGCTCGCGTAGCGGTCCGCCGGGGATTTGGCCAGCGCCTTGGCGAGCACCGCGTCGAGCGCCGCGGGAAGCGACGAATCCCGCGCCAGCAGTGAATCGGGCGTGCCGTTGATGATGCGCTTGGGAATCGATTCCCCGGCAAAGGGATGCGCATAGGTCAGAAATTCGAAGGCGACGATCGCCGCCGAAAACAGATCGCTTCGCGCATCGCATGGCTTGCCGAGAATCTGTTCCGGCGCCATATAGAAGGGTGTGCCGAGCACGCGGCCCAGCACGGTGAGTTGCGATGCCGCCAGGCGCGCTACTCCGAAATCGAGAATTTTCGCGACGCCCTCGCTGGTGAGAAAAATATTGCTCGGCTTGATGTCGCGGTGGATCACGCCGCTTTCGTGGGCGTGCTGAAGCGCATCGCAGACGCCCGCCATGTCTTCGACCTTCTGCGCCAGCGGCAGACTCCGGCGTTCATTGATGAACTGGCGCAGATCGCATCCGAAAAGAAGTTCGAGCGCGATAAACAGCATTCCATCCTGCTCGCCCAGTTCATACACCGTCACCACGTTGGGATGATTCAGCCGCGCGCCGGCTTTGGCCTCGCGATAAAAACGCTCCTTCAGCTCCGGGTCGACGGCGCCTCCGCCGGCGATCGTCTTGAGCGCGACGTCCCGATCGAGAATGGTATCGCGGGCGCGGTAGATCACCCCCATCGAGCCGGTGCCCAGCTCGCCCGCCACTTCGTACTTGCCGATTCGTTGCATCTAAGAAACTATTCTGGCCCGTGCCGCAGTAAAATACACGACGCGTTGTCCGGCCCGCCTTGATCGAGCGCCGCTTCGATCATCCTTTTCGCGCCCTGCTCCAGATTCCGGCACGACGCCAGAATCGAACACATCGCGGAGTGTTCCAAAACTCCGTGCACCCCGTCCGTGGTTATGAGCAACATATCACCCGGCGCCAGGCGCTGCTCGGAGGTGTGAACTTCCACCTTCTCCAAACCCAACGTCTGCGTCACCACGTTTTTCATGCTGTGATTCCTTGCCTGCGCTTCCGTGATTGCGCCGTCCCGCACCAACTGCCCCACCCAGCTATCGTCCACGGTGAGCTGTTTGAGCACCGCGTCCCGCATCAGATACACGCGGCTGTCGCCGACGTTGCCGACGGTCGCCACCTGACCGTCAATCAAAGCCCCCACAATGGTGGTCGCCGCATTCGAGTGTTCCGGCGATGCCTGTCGTAATTTATGAACCTGGCGATTGGCCATTTGAAATGCGGTCCGCAGCCGGTTCTCATTGGCGGATTGCGCCATATCATAGCCGAAAGGCCAGCTCGCATCCACGGTATCGTGCGTGGCGCGAAGAAAATACTGGCTGGCGTTGATGGCCAATTCCGCGGCGGTGTCGCCATGACTCTGGCCTCCCACTCCGTCGGCTACCAGATACAATCCAAGGTTTTTATCGATCAAAGTCCGATCCTGGTTGCTGGTCCGGACGAGACCCAGATCGGAAATCGCGACTGATTGTACCATTCTCAATGATTTTACTCCAGGTTACGTTGCACCGGAAGATCATTATCGAAATTGTCTTAGGATCCGGCATGTATCACGCGGATTTTCCTGCGCTTACCCGGAAGCTCGCACGGTGTGTATTGACTTGAACGGTAAGCGTTCGTATAATCGACTGGCCTGATTCCGGATATGTTACCGGAACTGTCCCGGCGATCGACTTAACCGGTCAAAGAGAGGAATTGTTTTTCATGGCACGTGAAAGTATCAATAAAAAGCTGGAGCGGGTGCGCCCGCCCAGGGTTCAAATCACTTACGACGTAGAAGTTGGAAATGCGATCGAATTGAAAGAATTGCCCTTCGTCATGGGCGTTCTTGGGGATTTCACCGGGCAGCCGGAAGAGCCGCTGGCCCGCTTGAAAGACCGGAAATTCGTTGAAGTCAGCCTGGATAATTTCGATAATGTCCTGGCCAGCATGAAACCCCACTTGTCCTACTTCGTCGAAAACAAGTTGAGCGAGGATCCCGATGCCGGCCGCATCGGCGTGAATCTCCACTTTCAGAGCATGGACGACTTCGAACCGGAAAACGTGGCGCGGCAGGTTAAGCCGTTGCGCGAGATGCTGGAGTTGCGCACCAAGCTGGCGGACCTGCGCGGCAGCCTACAGGGAAATGAGAAGCTGGACGATATTCTGCTCGAAACGGTAAAGAACGAAGACAAGATGAAGAAACTTAAGGCTGAAGTGGAGGGCGCAAACAATGGCTGATCCTCAGCAGGCGGTACCCGCGCAGGCGGCGGCAACGGAAGAAAAAACTCTGCTCGACTCGATCGTGGAAGACGGGCGTCTGGCCAAAGACGATGCGGCGCGCGATCGCGGCAGGGACCTGATCAAGAATTTCGTCAAGGAGGTGTTGCAGGGCACCATCACCATCGCCCGCGACACCGATGCGATGATCAATGCGCGCATCGCCCAGCTCGATCATCTGATTTCCATCCAGTTGAACGAAGTGGTGCATGCGCCCGAGTTCCAGAAGCTTGAAGGCACCTGGCGCGGCTTGAAATATCTGGTCAGCAACAGCGAAACCAGCGACAAACTGAAGATTAAAGTCCTGAACGTCAACAAGAAAGAGCTGTTGCGCGACTTGCAGCGCGCGGCCGAGTTCGATCAGAGCGCGATGTTCAAGAAGGTGTACGAAGAGGAGTTCGGCGTCTTCGGCGGAGCGCCATTCGGCGCGCTGATCGGCGACTACGAGTTCAGCAAGGGCGGGCAGGATATCGAGTTGCTCGAGAAAATCTCTCAGGTGGCCGCGGCGGCGCATGCGCCGTTCCTCACGGCCGCGTCGCATGAGATGTTCAACCTTGAAAGCTACACCGATATCGACGCTCCACGCGATATGGGCCGCGTGTTCGATACCACGGAGTATGCGCGGTGGAAGGGTTTTCGCCAGAGCGAGGATTCGCGCTATATCGGATTGACCTGCCCGCGCATTCTGCTGCGCCTGCCGTACGGCAAAGACACGGTTCCGGTGGACGGATTCAATTACGAAGAAAAAGTCGACGGGACGGATCATTCGAAGTATTTGTGGGGCAACGCCGCCTGGGCATTGGGAGCGCGCCTGACCTCGGCGTTCGCCTTGTACGGCTGGTGCGCCTGCATCCGTGGCGTCGAAAGCGGCGGACTGGTAGAGGGTCTGCCGGTTCACACCTTCCAGACCGGCGAGGGCGACATCGCCATGAAGTGCCCCACGGAAGCGCCCATCACCGACCGGCGCGAAAAAGAGCTGGCCGACCTGGGCTTTATTCCGCTGGTGCACTGCAAGGGGACCGACTACGCGGCGTTTTTCAGCGTCCAGTCGGCGCAGAAGCCGAAGATGTACGATCAGCCGTCGGCCACGGCGAACGCCCGTATTTCGGCGCAACTGCCTTATATCCTCGCGGTTTCCCGTTTTGCGCATTACCTGAAGGCGATGATGCGCGATAAGATCGGCGGGTACATGTCCCAGCAGGACGCGCAATCGTTCCTTAACCGCTGGATTCAGAATTATGTGGTGCCGAATGACGATGCAGCCTTCTCGGTCAAGGCCAAAAAGCCGCTTAAAGAAGCTCGGGTGGACGTTTCCGAGATTCCGGGCAAACCAGGATGCTATCGGGCGGTTGCGTTTCTGCGGCCGCACTTCCAGTTGGATGAATTGACCATTTCGATGCGGCTGGTGGCGGATCTGCCACAGCCGGCCAAATAGCAGAGGACCATAGGAACCCACAAAGAGAGAAGAACAGGAGAACACCAGAATGGCATTCGACAGTTACATGATCATCGACAACGCCAGCACCATCAAAGGCGAAGCGACGGCCACCGGCCTCGAGCCAGCCACGGGCTGGTTTGAGCTTTTCAGCTTCAGTTGGGGCGCGAGCAATCCCACTACGGTCGGGTCCGGCAGCCAGGGCCTGTCCGCCGGCAAGGTGAGTGTGAGCTCGTTCAACGTGATGAAGAAGAGTGAGAGCTCGAGCCCGCAGCTGTTTCAGGCTTGCTGCACCGGCCAGCATTTCCCCACGGCGAAAGTGAAAATGCGCAAAGCGACAGGCACGTCCGGCAAGCAGGAGGTTTTTCTCGAGTACGACTTTACCGACGTGATGGTGGAGTCGATTCAGTGGAGCGGCTCGTCGGGCGGCGACGACACGCCCACCGAGAGCGTTTCCTTCGCCTTTGCCTCAGTGAGTATCCAGTACTACGTGCAGGATTCGGGTACGGGCGGTATGGCGGCCGGACCGGTCGGATCTTGGGATCTCACCAAGGTTGCGACGGCTTCCTAAATTGCCATGACTTCCCGGCAGCTCTTTGACGCCGGAAAGCTACAGCCAGCGATCGAGGCGCTGGGCGTGGAATTGCGGGACAACCCCGCCGACGCCCAGCGCCGCACGTTTCTTTTCGAGCTGCTGTGCTTTGCCGGAAATTTTGACCGCGCGGAAAAGCAACTCGAGGTCCTCAGCTCGGGCGGGCCGGAGGCGGGCATGGGAGCCCTGCTTTACCGCAGCGCGCTGCACGCGGAACGCCTTCGGGCGGAGATGTTCCGCAATGAGACTTTTCCGCTCGACACGGCGCCTTCGGCCGAGTTCAGCGGGACTCTGAACGGCAAACCATTCAGCTCCCTGGAGGACGGCGACCCGCGCATTGGCGCCCGTCTGGAGGTGTTCGCCGCCGGACAATACATGTGGATTCCCTGGGCGCACATCGCGCACCTCAAGATTGAAGCGCCGAAGCGGCTGCGGGATCTGCTGTGGACGCCGGCGCTGCTCACCACCGGCCAGGATTTTCGCGGCCAGGAACTGGGGGAGATTTTGCTTCCCGCGCTGGCGCCGTTGTCGTTTAACTCGGCCGATGACGAGATTCGCCTGGGCCGCGCTACGGACTGGGTGGATCTGCGCGATGGCGAATTCGCTCCCCTGGGGCAGAAAATGCTGCTGGTCGACGGCGAACCTCTCCCGCTGCTCTCGCTTCGGGAGCTGGAAATCGCTCAATCCGGCAAGGCTGCTTCCTGAGCTATGCCGCTGAACCTGGAAGAATTGCTGGAACCGATTCCGGGTGCGAATCCATCCGGGGCGGACCTGCGCTACGCACCGGTTTACGACGAAATCAAAGAAGCGCGCCGCGAAGATGACGCGGGTCCGCAGGGCAAGTGGGAACACGTCCGGAAACTGGCGGACTGGCCGCTGGTGGTGCGGCTGACCACCAAGAGCATCGCCAAACAGTCCAAGGATTTGCAGCTTGCGGCGTGGCTTCTCGAGGCGCAGCTCAAGCAGGAAGGATATGCGGGTCTGCGCGGCGGGCTCGATCTGATCTGCGGCCTGATCGAAAAGTTTTGGGACACGCTTTATCCCGAACTGGAAGACGGCGAAGCGGAACTGCGCGCCGCGCCCTTATCCTGGATCGGGTTAAAGCTGGACATCGCGGTTCGCAGTGTGCCGCTGGTGCGCGTTGGCTACGATTTTTTCAAGTACAACGAAGCGCAGCTTATCGGATCCGATGCGGATAGTAAGGGTGATGCCAAAAGGGCGGCCGACCGAAAAGCCGCAATCGCGGCCGGGAAGCTGTGCGCCGAGGACTGGGACAAAGCCTTCGAGGAGACGCCCAAACCTTTTTACAAACAGTTGGTCGCGGATTTGACCGTCTCGCTGAAGCGGATCGCCGAAATCGAGAAGATGGACGAACGGTTCGGCGATGCCGTGCCGAGCTTCGGCCCGGTCCGCAAGGCGCTCGAAGAAGTTCAAACGCTCGCTGCCTCGCTGCTGAGGAAAAAGCTGGAGATCGACCCTGACCCGATCGAGGAAGCCAAACCGGAAGCAGGCGCGGCGGAAGAAGCGGCGGCGCAGGCGAGCGCGCCCGGTTCGCTGACCATCGATCCCACGTCTCGAGACGACGCCGTCAGCCGGTTGATCTCGGTAGCGCGATTTTTGCGCAGCTCGGAGCCGTTCAATCCGGCATCGTACTTAATCCTGCGCGGATTGCGCTGGGGCGAAGTGCGGACGTCGCGGGGAAAGCTGGACCCGCGGCTGCTCCAGGCGCCGACCACGCAGCTCCGCAGCCAGCTTAAGCTGCTGTTGCTCGATGGAAAGTGGGCGGCGCTGCTTGAAGCCGGGGAAAGCGCGATGGGCCAGCCTTGCAGCCGCGGATGGCTGGATTTGCAGCGCTATATTCTGGTGGCCTGCTCCAAATTGGGGTCTGATTATGACGCCGTAGAGGCGGCCTTGCGCAGCGCATTGCGCGCTTATCTCGCCGATGTTCCCGAGCTGGTCCAGATGACCATGATGGACGATACGCCGACGGCCAACAGCGAAACGCGGGAGTGGCTGATCGGGGAATTGAGCGGCGCGGCGCCGGCGCGGGTGAGCCCGGCGAATCGCGATGGCGCCGCGACCGAGGAAGACGATCTTGAAGCCATGGGCATCGCGCGCGCGGGACGCCCGGAAGAAGCGGTCGAGATGCTGAAACGCCAGCAAGCGCAGGAAGCCACGACGCGCGGACGATTCCGGCGGCGGACGCAGCTTGCCGCGGTTTTGGTCGAGACCGGGCGGGAGGTGGTCGCCCGGCCGATTCTAGAGGATCTGCTGGGGCAAGTCGATAATTACAAACTGGAGGAGTGGGAGAGTGGAGAAATGATCGCGGAGCCGTTGGCCCTGCTGTACCGGACGCTGCACAAGCTCAATGGAGACGCGGCAATCCGGCAAAAGCTGTATCTCCGGATCTGCCGCCTGGACCCGATTCAGGCGTTGAAGTGCCCACAGTAATCCATGGCCCGGGAAGAACAGCGCCCCGTTCAACAATCCGTGCTCGACCGCTTAATGGACCAGGATCCCGGCACGCCGGACGAGTTTATGGGCAGGGCGCAGTCGGTTCGTGCACTCAAGGCTGCGGTGCGCCGCGACCTCGAATGGCTGTTGAACACGCGGTCGGTGGCCGTGCCGCCGCCGGAAGGATTGCGTGAAGTGAAAGATTCGCTGTACACTTTCGGGCTGGGCGATGTCACTTCGCTGAGCGCGGACGATCCGAAGGCGCGGGCCCGAATGCGCAGCATGATTGAACAGTCGGTGGCGCTGTTCGAGCCGCGCCTGAGTGCGGTGCAAGTGCAGGAAACGGCGAGCGGAGAGGGGGATTCGCGGCAAATCCGCTTTAGCATTCACGCGGTGCTCAAAATGGACCCCAGCCCGGAGCGCGTCACCTTCGATACGGTTCTGGACCTGGCCTCCGGCCAATATCTGATCCAAGGGGATTCCGGTGCGGGATGAGCTGCTCGAATATTACGAGCGCGAACTGACGTTTCTGCGCCAGAGCGGCGCGGAGTTCGCCGAGCGCTACCCTAAAATCGCCTCCCGCCTGATGATCGAGCCGACCAAGTGCGAAGATCCGCACGTGGAGCGTCTGCTCGAAGGGTTTGCGTTTCTCGCCGCGCGAGTCCATTTGAAGATCGACGACGATCTCCCGGAGATCTCGCAATCGCTGCTCGATCTGGTGTATCCCCATTATGTGCGGCCGATCCCGTCGGTTTCGGTGGTGGAGTTTCGCAGCGATCCGGAACAAGGCAAACTGACCACCGGATTCAAGATTGCGCGGCAATCCCTGCTGTACTCCCGGCCGGTCGGCGGCACGCCGTGCAAGTTCCGGACTTGCTATGACACCACTCTGTGGCCGCTCGCGATCGAATCGGCCGAGTGGAAGACGCCGGAACGCATTCGCCCGCCGATCCGCACCGGGCCGGAAACCGGGGCGGTGCTGCGGCTGGAGCTGCGCTGTTTTCAGGACATCACCCTGGACAAACTCGACGGGCTCGAATCGCTGCGCCTGTTTATCAATGCGGAAAGCAATCTGGCCTTCACGCTTTATGAGCTGCTGGGAAATAACGTACGGCAGATTATCATTCGCGATCTGACGCCCGGATCAAAACGTTCCCCGGTGGTGCTGCCGGCAAGCGCGATCCAGCCGGCCGGCTTCCAGGAAGACGAGGCGCTGCTGCCGTATCCCAAGCGCTCCTTCACCGGCTACCGGCTGTTGCAGGAATACTTTACGTTTCCGCAGAAATTTCTGTTTTACGACCTTTCGGGGCTGGATCGCGTGGTGCGGGCGGGTTTTGGCGGCGCGGCCGAGGTGCTGATTCTGTTCTCGCCGTTCGAGCGCGCCGAACGACAGCAGTTTCTCGAAGTCGGGGTCAGCGCGGAGACGCTGCGGCTGGGCTGCACTCCGGTGATCAATCTGTTCGAACAGACTTCTGAGCCCATCCTTCTGAATCAGCGCGTTCACGAATACCTGGTGGTGCCGGATGCGCGGCGAAGGCAAAGCACGGAGACGTTTTCGATCGACGAAGTGTTGGGGGTTAAGCCGCGCGCCACGGCCGCGATTCGGTATGCCCCGCTGTACTCCTACCATCACGCCTCGACCCCGGGGCGGGCGTTCTGGTTCGCGACGCGCAGACTCTGCGGCTGGCGCAGCGACGGCTCCACGGATCTGTATCTCTCCTTCGCCGATTTGAGCGGCCGGCCGGCGCTGCCCGAAGAGGATTCGCTGACCCTGCACCTGACCTGCTTCAATCGCGATCTTCCCAGCCGGCTGCCGTTCGGAAACCCGGATGGCGATTTCGAGCTGGAAGGCGGCGGGCCGGTGCGCGGGGTGATCGCGCTGCTGAAACCGACGCCGGTGATCCAGCCGCCGCTCGGAAAATCGCTGCACTGGCGTTTGGTTTCGCAGCTCTCGCTCAATTACCTCTCGATTGTCGACGGTGGGGTCGCGGCGCTGCGTGAGATTCTGCGGCTTTATAATTTCGCCGATCTGGCCTTTCACGAGCGCCAGCTCCAGGGCATCGTCGACGTCAGCAGCCGGCCGGCGCTGACCCAGATCACTTCCGAGGAAGGGGTGAGCTTCGTGCGCGGCCGCCGCGTGGAGATCGAGTTCGACGAGGAGCAATTCACCGGCGGCGGAGTCTATCTGTTCGCCAGCCTGCTGGAGCGGTTCCTGGGGCTGTACGTTTCGCTGAACAGTTTCACCATTCTGGCCGCGCGCACGCGGCAGCGGAAGGAGGCGCTCCGGCAGTGGCTGCCCAGGACCGGCAACCGGGTGCTGATTTGATTGCGGCCGACGCGAATCTGCTGCGGCTCCTCAAATCCAGCCCCTGCGAAGTGGAATTTTTCCAGGCGGTGCAGCTGCTGGAGCGCATTTATCCGGATCGCGCACCGGTCGGCTCCTTCGTGCACCCGGCGAACGAAGTCGCGCGCTTCACGGTGCATCACCGGCTGATTTTCCCGCCGAGCGAAATTCAGGAGATTCGCTGGCCGGACAACGGTCCGCCGGTGCTGGTGCTCAACTTCATGGGGCTGACCGGGCCGTCCGGCGTTCTGCCGCATATTTACACTTTGCTGGTCATCGAGCGGCGCTGGGCTCGCGACCGCGCCCTCGGCGATTTTCTGGATATTTTCCATCACCGCCTCATTTCGCTGTTTTACCGGGCGCGGCGGAAATATCACGTCGCCGCATCGTACACCGAAGACGGCGGGGTCGCGCCGTATCTGAAGGATCTGACGGGAATTGGAACCGCCGGCCTCGAAAAACGCCAGGACGTTCCCGATGCGGCGCTGGTTTATTATTCAGGTTTGCTGGGACTTCAGCCGCGTTCGGCGTCGGCGCTGAAGAATCTGGTGGAAGATTATTTCGATGTGCAGGCCGAGGTGCTGCAATTTGTCGGCGCCTGGCATGATTTGCCGCGGGAAGCGCAGTGCGAGATGATTCCGGAAGACGTGCCGGCGCGCCAGCTCGGCCTGGGAGCCGTGGCGGGCGATCAGGTGTGGGATCATGCCTCCAAGGCGCGCCTGCGTATCGGACCGCTGACGCTGGAGCGTTATCGCGAGTTTCTGCCGGGATCCGCCGGGTGCCGCGCGCTGCGCGCCGTCACCCGGTTTTATTCGGGCGGCCAGGTGGATTTCGATGTGCAACTGGTGCTGGCACGCGGCGAGGTTCCGGAATACGAGCTCGGCGGAGACGCCGAGCTTCCGTTGGGCCTGTGTTCGTGGGCCAAAACGGGCGAGTTTGATTACGATCCGGACGACGCGATCGTATCCTTGGGAGAAGAAACATGGGCGTAAATTTAAAGGCACTGATCGGGAAATGCAACAGCGAATCGCGCGCGGCGCTGGAGGCCGCGGCGGGCCTTTGCCTGTCGCGGACCCATTACGACGTGGAAGTCGAGCACTATCTGCTGAAACTGCTCGATCAGAATGACGGGGATTGCGCCGCGATCCTGAAGCATTACGGAGTGGACCGGTCGCGGCTGGCCAGCGAGCTGACGCGCTCGCTCGACCACCTCAAATCGGGAAATGCGCGCAATCCGACGCTGAGTCCCACGCTGGTCAGAGCGTTCCAGGAAGCGTGGACGCTCGGTTCGCTCGAATATGGCGCGACGCGGATTCGCACCGGCTACACCATTCTGGCGCTGCTGACGGATGAAGAGCTGAGCCGCATGATTCGCGAGATCAGCCGGGAACTGACGAAAATCAACGCGGACGGCCTGAAACAGGACTTTTCGACCATCACCGACGCTTCGCACGAAAAAGATTATTCGGAAACGGCTGCCGGCGCCGCGGAAACCGCGCCGCGTCCGGGCGGCGGCAAGACTCCGAACCTGGATCAGTTCACCATCGATCTGACCCAGCGCGCCAAACAGGGAAAGATCGATCCGGTGCTGGGGCGGGATTTCGAAATCCGCCAGGTGGTGGATATTCTCACGCGGCGCCGGCAGAACAATCCGATTCTGGTGGGTGAAGCGGGCGTGGGAAAAACGGCGGTGGTGGAGGGATTCGCGCTGCGCATCGCGCAGGGCGACGTGCCAGCGGTTTTAAAGAACGTGAATCTGCGTACGCTGGACCTGGGGCTGCTTCAGGCCGGCGCCGGCGTAAAGGGCGAGTTCGAGAACCGGCTGAAAGGGCTGATCGAAGAGGTGAAATCGTCGCCCACGCCGATTATCCTGTTCATCGATGAAGCGCATACCATGATCGGCGCGGGCGGCGCGGCGGGGCAAAATGACGCGGCGAATCTGTTGAAGCCGGCGCTGGCGCGCGGCGAATTGCGAACGCTCGCCGCCACGACCTGGTCCGAGTACAAAAAATATTTCGAAAAAGATCCGGCGCTGACGCGGCGCTTCCAAATGGTGAAGGTCGAGGAGCCGGATGAAAAGAAATGCTCGGTGATGATGCGCGGCGTCATCCCGGCGCTCGAAAACCATCACAACGTGCGCATCCTCGATGAAGGATTGGAGGCTGCGGTCAAACTGTCGCATCGTTATCTGCCGGATCGCCAGCTTCCGGACAAAGCCGTGAGCGTGCTGGACACCGCCTGCGCGCGCCTGGCGCTGGGGCACAACGTCACCCCCGGCCCCATTGAAGACTGTCATCGCGTGCTCGACGATGTTGCCGTGCAGATTCGCGTGCTCGAACGGGAGTCGTCGGCGGGCGCGGATCATTCCGAGCGGCTGGCCGACCTGGCATCGAGGAAATCGACCACCGAGCAGCGGCTCACCGGATTGCAGGCGCAATGGGAAAAGGAACGCGATCTGGTTTCGCGGATTCGCGAGATCCGGACGCAGCTCGAAGCGGCCGCGCATCCGGTTGGGCAGACCGCGCCGGCGGGCGAATCGGGAGCCGCGGCACAGCCGGCCATCGATGCGGCCGCTCTGCGGGAAGAGCTCGGCAAATTGTACGGTGAACTGGAAGCCGCGCAGGGCGATTCGCCGATGATGCGCGTCGCGGTGGACTCCAACCTGGTCGGCGAAGTAATTTCCGGATGGACCGGCATCCCCGTCGGCAAAATGCTGACCGATGAAGTGCAGGTTGCGCTGTCTTTGGAGCAGCGTCTGGGGGCGCGCGTGATCGGGCAGGACCATGCGCTGGAGGTCATCTCGATGCGCATCCGCACTTCGCGCGCCGGCATCGAGGATCCGGGCAAGCCGGTGGGCGTGTTTTTGCTCGCCGGACCGTCGGGCGTCGGGAAAACCGAGACCGCGCTGGCGCTGAGCGAGCTGCTGTACGGCGGCGAGCGCAACCTGATCACGATCAACATGAGCGAATTTCAGGAAGCGCACACGGTTTCGACGCTCAAGGGATCGCCTCCGGGATACGTCGGCTACGGCGAGGGCGGCGTGCTGACCGAGGCGGTGCGGCGCCGGCCGTACTCGGTGGTGTTGCTCGACGAAGTCGAAAAGGCGCATCCGGACGTGCTGGAGTTGTTCTTCCAGGTTTTCGACAAAGGGGTTCTCGAGGACGGGGAAGGCCGGCAGATCGATTTCAAGAATACCGTGATTATTCTGACCAGCAACGCCGGAACCGACACGGTGATGAAGCTCACCGCCGATCCGGAAACCATGCCCAGTTACGAAGGGCTGGTGAAGGCGCTGAAGCCGGGGCTCGATAAAATTTTCAAGCCCGCTTTCCTGGGGCGGCTGGTGATCATTCCCTATTTCCCGGTCCGCGACGAGGCCTTGAAACGGATCGTGCATCTGAAGCTCGGGAAGATCCAGCGGCGTCTGCTCGAAACCCACAAAATCGATTTCGGCTACGAGGACGCGCTGGTCGAGGAGGTGGCGCGCCGCTGTACCGAGGTCGAAAGCGGCGCCCGCAACATCGATCATATCCTGACCAACTCGCTGCTTCCGGAAGTTTCGCGGAAGCTGCTGGAGCATATCGCCGAAGGACGCAAGCCGGAGAATATCCGGGTGGGCATCGGCGAAGACGGCGCTTTTACGTACTCCTATTCCTGAGCGTACCCGGATGGCTTCTTCTTATACTCAAGCCGGCCGCCCGATGCGGGTGTACACCCCGCTCGGCAGCGACGTTCTGCTGCTCGAAAACGTCGAAGGGACCGAAGCCGTTTCGCGGCCGTTCGAATTCCGCCTCGATATGATCAGCGAGAACGATTCGATCGACGCGAGCAGCCTGATCCGCCAGCCGGTTCATGTCGAAATCGACCTGGTGGGCGGCGGCGAGCGCTATATCCATGGCTTGGTCAGTCATTTCACACAGCGCGGACGGCGGCAGATCTTCACCTCTTACGAGGCGGTGATCCGTCCCTGGTTCTGGTTCCTCTCGCTGTGGAAGGATTGCCGGATTTTTCAGAACAAATCTGTGCCCGACATTGTCGAACAGGTCTTCAATAACTGCAATTTCTCGGATTTTTCGCTGAATTTGCAGGGAAGCTATTCGCCCCGCGAATATTGCGTGCAATATCGCGAGTCCGGGCTCGATTTCGTTTCGCGGCTGCTCGAGGACGAAGGCATTTTCTATTATTTCCAGCATTCCGCGGACAAGCACGAGATGGTGCTGATCGACAGCATGTCCGCCTGCGTGTCCTGCCCGGGCCAAAGCACCGGCCGGATGTGGGTCACGCGCGGATCCTTCCTGCCGGACGACGTGATCGAAGAGCTCAAGTACACCACTCGAGCCAATACCGGGAAGGTGACGCTCGACGACTACAATTTCACCACCCCCAGCAATAGTTTGCAGGTTAACGTCGCCAATCAGGATCCGGAGGAGAATTACGATTATCCCGGAAAATACGCGGACCGGAGCTCCGGCGAGCACTACGCGAATCTGCGGCTCGAGGAGAAGGAGATGACCGAGCAGGTGATCCGCGGCGCAGGCAATGTCCGGGCCTTCACGGCCGGCTTTCAATTCGACCTGAAGGATCACTACCGCCCGGATCTGAACGAAAGCTATCTCCTGACCGAGCTGAAGCTCAAGATGCAAACCAGTTCGTACGAGACCAATCGCGATCTGCGGGAGGATTATGCCAACGAATTTGAGGCCATTCCGCTATCCATTACCTACCGTCCGCTGCGCCTCACGCCCAAACCGCTGGTCGCCGGTGTCCAGACGGCGGTCGTGGTCGGTCCTTCCGGAGAAGAGATTTATTCGGACAACTACGGCCGCGTCAAGGTGCAATTTCATTGGGACCGGATCGGCGCCAACGATCAAAACAGCTCCTGCTGGATTCGCGTCAGTCAGGAATGGGCCGGCAAGAACTGGGGCGCCATCTTCCTGCCGCGCATCGGGCAGGAAGTGATCGTCGAGTTTCTGGAAGGCGACCCGGACCGTCCCATCATCACCGGGCGCGTGTACAACGCCGAGCAGATGCCACCCTACACGCTGCCGGGCAATCAAACCCAGAGCGGCATCAAGACCCGCAGCTCAAAGGGAGGAAGCGCATCCAACTGCAACGAACTTCGTTTCGAGGACCTGATGGGCAGCGAGCTGGTGCTGCTGCACGCCGAAAAAGATCTGACGACGGAGGTGGAGCACGATGAGAACCGCACCGTCGGCAACAACCGCACCACCACCATTACCCAGAACGAGAGCAAGACCGTCACTCAGGGCAACGAAAGCATCGAGATTCAGCAGGGAAATCAGAGCACCAAGGTGGACCTCGGCTCGATCACCACCCAGGCGATGCAGTCGATTACGCTGAAGGTCGGAGAGAACAGTATCGTGATCAACCAGGAGGGGATCACCATTTCCGGCTTGAACATCAGTATCCAGGGGCAGGTGCAGATTGCGGCGGAGGCGCCGGTGATTCAAGTGAGCGCCGACGGCGATCTGGATATGGATGGCGGCATTACGATGATCAACTGAGATGACGGCACAGGAACTTTGCGAACGGGCGGAATTGGGCGACGGGGCGCGGCAGATGGCGCAATCGGGATTGCCCGCGCGCACGCTGATCGAGCAGATGGTTCGCGGCGGCGAGGTTCGCGCCAGTATCGGCGCGCTGGCGCAGGTGCTGCCGCGGGCCGAAGCGATCGCCTGGGCATTGGCATCGATCCGCGGCATCGAGCCGGTTCTCCAGAAAACCGGCGCAGCGAAGGCGGTGGAGTCGATCGAGAAATGGCTCGCCGAACCGGGCGAGGAGCGCCGCCGCGCGGTGCGAATTGCGGCGGACCAGGCGGGGATCAGGACGCCGGCCGGGTGTCTCGGGATGGCCGTGTTTTATAGCGGCGGAAGCATCGGGCCGCCCGATTCTCCGGCAGCGCCGGAGCCGCCGCCGGCGCTCTGCGGGAAAATGATCTGCGGGGCGATCGCGCTTGCCGTGGCGCTCGATCCGCGGCAGGCTCCGCAGCGGCTGCGCGCGTTTTTCGATGCCGGGATGCGACGCGCCAACGATCTGAAGGTCTGGGAGAAAGAGGCTTAAACCATGGGAATGCCTGCGGCGCGCGTCACCGATATGCACACCTGCCCCGCTTTCGATGGCCCGGTGCCGCACGTCGGCGGACCGATTATTCCGCCTTGCGCGGTGACGGTTCTCATCGGTGGTCTGCCGGCGGCGCGTGTCACCGATATGGCCACCTGCGTCGGGCCGCCGGATATGATTGTCCTCGGTTCATTCACGGTTCTGATTTGCGATCTTCCGGCCGCGCGGCTGGGCGACGAAACCGAGCATGGCGGCGTGATCGTCTCCGGCGAACCCACCGTATTGGTCGGATAGCCTGTTCTCAGGAAGACCACTCCCGGTATACTTAGGATTCGCAGCCTATGAAGCAATTGCAGCGCGTCGTCTGGACCAAGGGGATGTTTCTGACGCCGCAACATTTTCAGGCGCAGGACGAATATTTCGAACAACACATCCAGTTCCGGGCCACTTCTTCTTCTTCCTGCAATTGGGGCGTGGCTGGACTGTCCATCGATCTGGAGGCGCTTTCCAACGGAATTTTCACCCTTCGCCATTGCCGCGGAATTTTTTCCGACGGCCTGATTTTCAATATTCCCGAAGCGGACGAGCCGCCCGAAGGCCGTGAGGTCGGCGATTATTTCGCGCCCACCGATCCCGAGCTCGATGTGTTCCTGGCGCTGCCGGAGGCGAAACCGCGCGGCAAGAACGTCACCGTATACAACGGCGAGCCGCGGGGCGATGCCGGAACCCGCTATATCGCCGAAACGCGCATGATCCTCGATGAGGCCGGCGGCCAGGAGCAGAAGCCGGTGCAGGTGGCGCGAAAGAATTTTCGCATCGTCTTCGGCGGCGAATCTCTGGACGGCGCCGTCTCCATCCGCATCGCCTGCGTGACGCGCAGCGCCGCGGGAACCTATATTTTGCGCCCCGATTTCGTTCCCGCTACGGTTTCCCTCGATTCGAGCGAGTATCTGTTGCTGATGCTTCGCCGCCTGATCGAGTTGCTGGCCGCCAAATCGGCTTCCCTTTCGAACATGCGGCGCCAGGGCGGAAGAAGTCTGGCCGAATTCGGCCCCGGAGATACGGCCAATTTCTGGCTGCTGCACACCGCCAACACCTACCTTCCCCAGCTCAAGCATCTGTGGACCGAACGGCGGCGTCATCCGGAGATGATGTATTTGATGATGCTGGGCCTGGCCGGCGCTCTTTCCAGCTTTTCGCTCGAAGAACACGCCCGCAATCTTCCCGATTACGATCACGAAAACCTGGGGAAATGTTTTACCGAGCTCGATGAAAAGATTCGCATTCTGCTCGAAACCGCGATCCCGTCCAAGTGCATCGCCGTGCCCTTGTCGCTGACCGAAAAATCGGTGTGGTCCGGCGAGATCAAGGAAGAATATTTCAAGAAGACCCAGTTTTATCTTTCGGTGGGAGCGCAGTTGGGCGTCGAGGAGGTCATCAAGCAGGTTCCCAAACTCTTTAAGGCGTCCTCGCCCGCGGAAATTCACCGGCTGGTGCGCAACGCGCTGCCCGGGATTTCGCTGCGCCACACCGCCGTCCCCCCCGCGTCCGTTCCGGTGAAATTGTCACGGCAGTATTTTGCGCTCAATCAGAGTGGAGTGCTGTGGGACGGAGTCGTCAAATCACAGAAGGTCTCCGTTTTCGTGCCGGAAGAGATCGCCAAGCCGGAAATGGAATTGTTGGTGGTGATGCTCGATTAAGCGGGCCGCGGGCGGCCCGGGAAAAACCGCGAACCCTCGCAGCGCACCTCACAGAGGCCAGCGCCGTTATAACAGCAAAGGCCGGTTACTGGCCCGTTTTCAATTGCGGTGCGGCAGGGATTTTGGGCGGAACGACCTTGAAATCCGGCGGCACCTGGAACATTTTCGGATCGAGATTCACTCCCGGCTGCACATTTTTCATTTGCGTCTTCATCACGCAACCGGTGGACGGGTCCGTAACCGTGGATTGAATCGGCAGTTTGAGATCCTTCGAGGTCCATACTTCGTTCGCCAGAGGGAGCGACTTGCCCACCACCGGGATAGAAAACTGTTTGCCCGATACCTTGATTCCGTCGATGCTTTTTTCGCCCAGATCGGCGATTTGCGTGGGCTTCGGGATCTGCGCGCCGGGAACTTGCGGAAGCGTCACGCCCGGAAGCTTCGGCAGGGTCACTCCCGGAATTTTGGGCGCCGAGGGCAGGGTTACTCCGGGCAGTTTGGGCATCGCCGGGAGGGCCATTCCGGGGATTTTGGGCACTCCCGGAATGGCGATCTTTTTGGCGGGGTCCAACGTGAAACTCTGATTGCTCACCGGATCGTGGATGCTGGCGAGCCCACCTTGCTCGAGGCGCGTTCGCGACAGCTCATCGCGGAAAAATTGCGCCGTCGTCGCGCGGGTGAACGATTTGCACTGCGTTTGGCTTTCGAGAATGGCCTGAATCGAAGGCACTTTCTCCATTGGGCCGATTTTATCACGACACCGTCTGCGCGACCTTGGGGTAGTGCGTGAAATCCGCGTTGATCCCGAAGGATGGAGAGCCCCCGTCATGACTGAGCGGGACCGTAGTGCTCGTTACAGCCCCGCCAGTGATGGCGGGGGCTTGCTTTCGACGGGACCGGAGAAAGCGGGAGGATGGTTTGTTGGGGAATTGGTTTGTCGGGGAACCGGTTTGTCGGGGAATTTAACTCTTCCCCCATCGGCGGCTCCGGGTCGCATAGTAAACTTAAGGATTGGACTGCGAACCAGCCTCCGCCCTTTCTGTGACTCCGCCGAAAAAATTGACGGTCGAGCAGCAGCTCGAAAAAATGCGACGCGATTGGGATGAGCGGGCTCGCGAAAACGCCCGTTATTACGTCAATACCGCGCGCCAGGATTGGACCGACGAGGATTTTTTCGCCTCCGGAGAACAGCAGATCGCCGAAGACATTCTCACCGATATGGGCAACATCTGCCAGGGCAAGGATCCGCGCCAGATGCGGGTGCTCGAAATCGGCTGCGGCGCGGGACGGCTGACGCGGGCGCTCGCCAAAGTGTTCGGCGAAGTGCACGCGGTCGACATCAGCGGCGAAATGGTCGCGGCGGCGCGGCGCGCGGTGGCCGATTTTCCCCACGCGCACGTTTATCAGAACAACGGCTGCGACCTCACCGTGATTCCGTCCAAGCCCTTCGATTTCGCTTATTCGGCCATCGTTTTTCAGCACATCCCCAGCCGCGAAATCATCGAAAATTACGTGCGCGATGTGCATCGCCTGCTGCGCCGGGGCGCGCTGTTCAAATTTTGGGTGCAGGGCGATACGCGAACCGAATCGTCGCCCGACGACACCTGGCTCGGCGTGCCGTTTTCCGACGCCGATTCGATCGACATGGCCGAGCGCTGCGGATTCGAGCCGCGCCATCGTCACGGCGCCGGCGGCCAGTACTTCATTCTGTGGTTTTTCAAGTATGGCTGGTTGGGCGCGCAGCAAGCGCGGGTGCGGGTGTGGGCGCGCGCGGTTCGGAAAAAGCTGGGCCGCGCGAAACGGTCGCTCCTTGCGCGGATGAAACGATAGAACCTCGTTTCGGCGAACCATCGCAATCTTTGAAAACTTGACAGGCTGTTCGAGCCTGTGTCCCCTTTTTTGAGCACCCTGCTAGACGGGTTCGGCCGCAAGGGCCTCCAACTCACCCACGGCGCGATCAAGTTCGGCCACCAGCGGCGCGATCTCCTCGCAGCGCAGCGCGTCGACCAGGGCGCGATAATACCACAGCGTTCCTTCGCGCCGGCCGGTAAAGCGCGACCAGATGGCTTCGCCGCACATCCGGTAATCGCGCGCCATGGCTCGGGCGTTGTGCAGCTTATCGCAGGCGACGACGAGACGCACCGCGGGAGAAGCGCGGCGCAAGGAAAGCAGAAATTCCTCCTTGCGCGGGCGCCACGGCGGTTTGGGTTCCTGATCCGTGTCGGTGCAGCCATCGACAATTTCCGCAACGCGCGCGCCGAAGCGCGCCCGAATTTCGCGGCGGATCGGTTCGCCGCCCTGATCCTCCACCGCGTCGTGCAACAGCGCGGCGATGGCTTCCTCTTCCCCGCCGCCGTATTCGAGCACCAGCGCGGCGACGCCCATCAGG
>Ga0335073_10001744_pt1 | contig 29327 bp, 28 predicted proteins | sample Lox_Sample_22_FD_207093 | JGI IMG/M metagenome (GOLD analysis project Ga0335073, IMG submission 207093) | Soil microbial communities from Loxahatchee National Wildlife Refuge, Florida, United States - Lox_Sample_2.2 | ecosystem: Environmental > Terrestrial > Soil > Wetlands | place: USA... | reverse complement strand
GGAGGCGAGCGTGCAGCGGGTGATCGAGGCCGTCCAGGCGCTCCGCGGCTGGCGCGACTTCGCGGGCGTGCGCGCCGCGGCGACCGTGCCGGCACGGCTCGCGGCCGACGGCTACGAGGAGACCGAGGAGCACCTCGCCCGCCTCGCGCGGCTCGCGTTCACCTCGGATGGGGCGGAGCCCGTGGCCAGCGTGCCGGTCCCGGGCGGCACCGTCGAGATCCTCCCCAGCGACGACGTCGACCTCGAAGGTGCCGCGCGGCGTCTGGCTGCGCAGCGGGCCAAGCTCGAGGCTGAGATCTCGCGGGCCGAGCAGAAGCTCAGCAACGAGCGGTTCGTCTCCAAGGCGCCGCCGGACGTCGTCCAAGCCGAACGGGACAAGCTCGAGCGGCTCCGCGCGGAATTGGATCCCACCCGCCCACCCCCACCCACCGAGGGACTGTGAACATCGACGAGGCCGAACGCTACGTCCTCTCTCGCGAGCTGTTCGGGATGCGGTTCGGCCTGGACCGAATGCGTCGGCTGATGACCGCGCTTGGCAATCCCCAGCTTCGGTTCAAGTCGATCCACGTGGTCGGAACCAACGGCAAGTCCTCCACGGTCCGGATGACCGCCGCGATCCTGGCCAAGCACGGCCTGCGCACCGGGGCCTACCTGTCGCCGCACCTGGTGTCGTTCGCCGAGCGGATCCGGGTCGACGACGCCGACCTCGAGCCCGGCGAGTTCGCCGCCGCGATCCAGCGCGCCGCCCACGCGGCGGAGCTCGTCGACCGCTCGCTGGTCGGCGATGACCGCGTGACGCAGTTCGAGCTCCTGACCGCCGCCGCGTATTCCGAGCTCGCGCGCCAGGGAGTGGAGGTGGCGGTGATCGAGGCGGGCCTGGGGGGCCGCTACGACGCCACCAACGTGATCCCCTCGCGGGTCCAGGTGCTCACGAGCGTTGGGCTCGAGCACACCCGGTGGCTCGGCCCGACGATCACCGCGATCGCCACCGAGAAGCTTGACGTGGTCCAGCCTGGCGGAACGCTCGTGCTCGGATACGGCCTGCATCCGGACGCGCTCGCGGTGGCGGAGCTTGTGGCCGCCGAGCGCGGCGCCACGATCGTGCACGCGGGTGCGGACCCGGGAGTGCCGCTGATCGCGCTCGGCAGCTATCAGCGGCGGAACTTCGCTCTCGCGCGCGCCGCGGCGGAGGCCTACCTGGGCGAGCTCGACCCGGGCGCGGTGGCGGCGGCCGCGGCCGAGATCCTCGTCCCCGGGCGGCTTCAGGCGATCGACGAGGAGCCGCTGACGCTGCTCGACGGCGCTCACAACCCCGATGGGATCGCCGCGCTCGCCGAGGCCCTGGCCGAGCCGTGGGCGGCCGGCCACGATCGCGTGGTGGCGGTGATCTCGATCCTCGACGACAAGGACGCGGCCGGGATGCTGTCCCAGCTGCTGCCGCTGTGCGATGCGCTCGTGCTGACCGCGAGCCAGAACCCGAGGGCGCTGCCGCCCCCGACGCTCCAGTCGCTGGCGAGTCAGCTCGGCGGGCCGCCTTCGGAGGTCATACGCGACCCCCGCGGCGCGCTCGAGCGGGCCCGTGAGATCGCGGGTCCGGGCGGCCTGGTCGTGGCGACCGGCTCGATCTACCTGGTCGCGGACCTGCTCCGCCCGGCCGGCGCCGGACGCGCCTCGATGCTGTGACCGACGCACTGGAAGTCATGGACGAAGACGACGAGAGGCCGCCGCGATTCCTGGCCATGGTCGCGCTCGTGGCGTTCGTGGTCGCGGCCGTGATCCTGGTCTTTTTCGGGATCGGGTACCTTTTCGGTAGGGCCTATCTGTAGGCCCAGTTGACGGTCGTACCTTCCGGCGTTCGTGTGAAGATCCACACCGAAGCGCGCCGCTGCCGCGACGTTCCGACTGCCCCTACCACTACACTCGCTGCCTTAATGCCCTTTCTGACGGTGTTCGGCATCAAGAACGGGACGATCAGCGCCGTCGTGGAGCTGATCATCTTGTTCCTCGTCGTCGTGTGGCTGGCGCTCGTCTACTGGACGTACGCGGACGCCCGGCGCCGGATCGCGGACTCGCTGCTGGTCGGATGCGCGACCGCGGCCTCGCTGTTCCCGTTCGTCGGGACGATCGTCTACATGATCGTGAGGCCGCCCGAGTACCTCGATGACGTGCGCGAGCGCGAGCTCGAGATCCAGGCCGCCGAGGCGCGGCTGGCGGAGCTCGGCTACCAGGTGTGCCCGTACTGCGACTACGAGGTGGAGAAGGATTTCCTGCGCTGCCCGAACTGCATGCGCAAGCTCAAGGACCCGTGCACGGCGTGCGGCAAGCCTCTGGACCCGATGTGGAAGATCTGCCCGTTCTGCGAGGCCGAGGTCGCGGGCGCGGCCCCGCAGCCCCGCCGGACCCGCCGGCGCCGCGAGACGAACGCCGAACAGCCCGTCGCGGGGGCCGGGGTCCGCGCGGAGCGCAACAGCGCTCCCTCGCACGATCGCAACAGCGCTCCGTCGCACGAGCGCAGCACCGCTCCGGCGCCGACGCCGGCGCCCGCCGAGCGCACCCGCCCATCAAGCACCTGACGCGCGGCCCATCCGGCGAATGCGGCGACCGACGCCCTAAAGTCCCCGGCCGCGACCCGACCTGACCGGCGCCATCCGCGCCCACACAAGGAGACCCATGGAGCGAACGCTGATTCTGATCAAGCCCGACGCCTTTGCCCGGAACCTTTCGGGCGAGATCATCGCGCGGTTTGAGCGCAAGGGACTCCGCCTGGTGGCCTTGAAGCTGATGTCGATGACCCGTGACCTCGCGGCGCAGCACTACGCCGAGCACGAGGGCAAGGGCTTCTACGACGAGCTTGTGACGTTCATCACATCGGGTCCGCTGGTCGCGATGGTGCTGGAGGGCGAGCAGGCCGTGGCCGCCGCCCGCCAGGTGATCGGCGCCACCGATCCGCTGAAGGCGACGACGGGCTCGATCCGCGGCGACTTCGCGATCGAGGTCGGCCAGAACATGGTCCACGGCTCCGACGCCCCGGAGTCGGCCGCGCGCGAGGTGTCGCTGTTCTTCCCCGACCTCTGACCGGCGTGGTCCTCGCCTCCCGTTCTCCCCAGCGGCGGGCGATCCTCGACCAGATCGGCATCCCGTACGCGGTCGAGGTCCCCGACGTGGAGGAGCTCCAAGCCGGCCCGCCGCACGAGGTGGCACTCGAGAACGCGTTTCGCAAGGCCTCCGCGGTGGCGGCTCGCGTGTCCGGGGCGCTCGTTCTCGGGGTCGACACGCTGGTCAGCCTTGGCGCCCGCGTGTACGGCAAGCCGGACGACGAGGACGACGCCCGCGCGATGCTCAGCGCGCTCGCCGGGCGCCGGCACACGGTCGTCAGCGGGGTGTGCCTGATCGAGGACGGCCGTCCGCGGACGGCCGCGGCGAGCACCGTGGTCGAGTTCCGGGCCTTCGACGAGGCGCTGATCGACTGGTACCTCGCGAGCGGCGAATGGCACGAGCGGGCGGGCGCATACGCGATCCAGGGACGCGGCGCGGCGCTGGTGGCGGGGATCGAAGGGGACTTCCTGAACGTGGTCGGACTGCCCGTGACGACGCTGCTAGAGCTGGCGCCGGGGCTGCTGAGCGGATGAAGCGCGGCCGCACCACCGCTGCCACGAGGCTGAAGCGGGTGCCTGCGACCAGCCTCTGGCGGGACGAGCCCGTACAATCCCGCTCGGACGGCGCTGGCAGCGTGGCGTGGCCTCCGGCACTCAGTTCACCGTCTGCTGCTTACTCCTACCTCGATTTGCGATGGGCTTTTTCACGTACCTGACCGGTTTCGGCGGTCGCGACATGGCGGTCGACCTTGGGACCGCGAACACCCTGGTATATGTCCGGGGGCGCGGGATCGTGCTGTCCGAACCGAGCGTGGTCGCGGTCGATTCCCGGACCGGCGAGGTCCACGCGGTCGGGATCGAGGCCAAGCGCATGCTGGGGAGGACTCCCGGCACGATCCAGGCCATCCGCCCCCTGAAGGACGGCGTGATCGCCGACTTCGAGGTCACCGAGGAGATGCTCCGGCACTTCATCCAGAAGGTCCACCAGAATCGCTGGGCGCATCCGCGGGTCGTCGTCTGCGTGCCCTCGGGGGTGACCGGCGTCGAGAAGCGCGCGGTCGAGGAGGCCTGTCTCTCGGCCGGGGCGCGCCAGGCGTACCTGATCGAGGAGCCGATGGCAGCGGCCATCGGGGCGGGGCTCCCGGTCGGCGAGCCGACCGGCTCGATGGTCGTCGACATCGGCGGCGGGACAAGCGAGGTCGCGGTGATCTCGCTCGGCGGGATCGTCGTGTCGCAGTCGATCCGGGTCGGCGGCGACGAGCTCGACGAATCGATCATGAACTACGTCAAGCGGGAGTACAAGCTGCTGATCGGCCAGCAGACGGCCGAGGAGGTCAAGCTCGAGATCGGCTCCGCGTACCCGCTTGGCGAGGAGGTCCAGGCCGAGATCCGGGGACGCGACATGGTCTCGGGCCTGCCCAAGACGGTGGTGCTGACGAGCGAGGAGATTCGGGGCGCGCTCGAGGAGCCGGTGACCCAGATCATCGACGCCGTCAAGGAGACGCTCGACCGCACCCCGCCCGAGCTCGCCTCCGACATCATGGATCGTGGCATCATGCTCGCGGGAGGCGGCTCGCTGCTACAGGGGCTCGATGAGCGCCTGCGTCACGAGACGCAGATGCCCGCGCATCTGGCCGAGTCGCCGCTCACGTGCGTGGCGGTTGGCTCGGGGAGGTCGTTGGAGGAGTTCGAAGCGATCCACCGTTCGAGCAAGAATTCACGCAACCGGCGCCGTCGGTACTAGTTTGGGAGCAGTGCTGACGTGGCGCCAAGCACGATCTTGGAGACACGACATCCGTGCATGACAAGCAAGTTCGGCGAAGACGGGCGGTGCTGGCACTGCTCGTGGCCGTCTCCCTGATCCTGCTCACGGCCTACTTCGGCGAGACGCCGAGCAGCCCGGTGCACAACGTGCAGCGGGGCGTGGTCGAGGTCCTCTCGCCGGTCGAACAGGGCGCCAGCAAGGTGCTCGCGCCGGTCCGCTCGGTGGCGGGCTGGTTCTCGAGCACGTTCCACGCCAAGACCCAGGTCAAGCAGCTCCAGCAGCAGGTGGCGCGGCTCACCAACGAGTACGCCCAGGCCAAGAGCGCGCTGCTCCAGAACCGCCAGCTGAGCGCGGAGCTGCATCTCGACGACAGCCTGAACCTGAGCTCGTACCACCCGGTGACCGCCCAGGTGATCCTGCGCGACCCGACGCTCTGGTATCAGACGATCAGCGTCGACAAGGGCACAGACGACGGCGTCGGGTTGCACGATCCGGTGATCGGCGACGGCGCGCTCGTCGGCGAGGTCACCGAGGTGTCGGCGACCGCGTCGTTCGTGACATTGATCACCGACCACACGTTGTCGGTGACGGCGCGCGTGCTCGACGCCAACGGCGACACCGGCGAGCTCGTGCCCGCGGTCGGCAATCCGGACGAGCTCGTGCTCCAGTATCTCCAGCCCCCGAACCCGGGACAGGTTCAGAACGGGCCGCAGCAGGGCCAGCTGGTCGTCACCGCCGGCTTCAAGTCGGGTCCGCTCGAGTCCTACTTCCCGGCCAACATCCCGATCGGGAACGTGCTGCCGGTCGACGAGAACCAGCTGCTCAACAACGGGACGATCCAGGTTGCGCCTCAGGCCGATCTGCGAAGCGTCGACGTCGTCCAGATCCTGACCAAGCCCCAGCCCGGCACCGAGCGCGCCCAGGTGCCGTGAGCAACGCCGTCAAGCTTCCGCTCCGCCTGATCCTGCTCGGGTTCTTCGCCGTGGTGATCCAGGAGTCCGCGGTCTCGCAGATATCGATCTTCGGCGTTAGCGCGGATCTGACGCCGCTCGTCGTAATGTCCGTCGGCCTCCTGTGCGGATCGCTCACCGGAGCGGTGTTCGGGTTCGCCACCGGCCTGCTGATCGACCTGATCCTTGTCCAGACCCTCGGCGTGACCTCGCTCCTGTACATCGTGATCGGCTACTGGGCGGGGCGGCTGCACGAGCTTCGCGACCCGTCGCACGAGCTCGTGCCGCTGGTCGTGGGCGCCATGGCTGCCGCGTTCGCCGGGCTGGGCATGGCCGTGATCCAGTTCCTGCTCGGCGTCGATGCGCCCGTCAGTCTGCTCCTGCTCCAGCAGATCTTCGTCGTGGTGCTGGTCGACACGCTGCTTGCGCTGCCGGTGTACGCGCTGGTGCGGCGGATCGTCCGGCCCGTGCTGCCCGAGGACCCCAGGCGCCGGCGCCGGCGCGCATACACCACCGGTGGTCTCAGCCCGCTCCAGCAGGGCGGCCAGCGCCGAAGCACCTTCACCCGGCCGAAGCCGCTATGAGTCCGCTGCCCGAAGACAAGCAGCTGCGGTTCGTAAAGCAGGAAGAGCGGCCGTCGATGAGCCCGCAGCTCGCGTTGCGGGTGGCGATCATCGGGACCTTCGCGCTTGCGATCTTCGCGATCCTGTTCTTCCGCCTGTGGTTCCTGCAGGTGCTTTCGAGCGATCAGTACGCCAACGCGGCCAGCAACAACTACGTGCGCAACCTGGAGCTGGCGGCGCCGCGGGGCGAGATCCTCGACCGCAACGGCTCGATCCTCGCGTCGAGCGTGCGGGCCTACGCCGTGCAGATCTCACCGCCGGACCTGCCCGTCCCGATGACCGCCAAGAATCTGGCCCATCCGCCGCAGAAGGACGCCCAGGTGTACGACCGTGTCGCCGGCATCGTCGGGCTTCCGACCAAGCGCGAGAAGTGTCCGGTGAACGGCCACGGCGTCATCCATGTCTCCCAGATCGCCTGTGCCGTCGCGCAGGGCTACGTGCAGCTGCCGTACGCCGAGGCCACGGTGGCGTCCGACATCACCCAGCAGCAGCTCTGGTACCTGTCCGAGCGGATGAACTCGTTCCCGGGCGTCAGCGTCCAGCAGATCTACCAGCGCAAGTACCCGTTCGACGGCGTCGCCGCACAGCTGCTCGGGCTGGTGAGCCGGATCACGCCCAGCGAGGTCAAGGAGCGCTATTTCGCGGGCGTGTCCCAGAACGACTCGGTCGGCCAGTCCGGGCTCGAGGCCTCCTACGACCGCTATCTGCGAGGCGTCGACGGCGCCGAGAAGGTCAAGGTCGACGCGCTCGGCAACTTCGACGGCTACCTCACACAGACGTCTCCGACGGCCGGCGACAACCTCAAGATCTCGCTTGACGAGAAGCTCCAGGCGGTCGGCCAGCAATCGCTGGCGGAGTCGATCGCCTCGAACTACCCGGCGAACGGCGGCGCGTTCATCGCGATGAGCCCGACGGACGGCCAGATCTACGCGATGGGATCGCTCCCGACCTACAACGCGAACGTCTTCACCAAGCCCGTCCCGACCTCCGAGTACGACGCGCTGTTCGGCCAGAACTCGGGCGACCCGCAGGTGAACCGCGCCTATCAGAGCGCCGGCCCGACCGGCTCCACGTTCAAGTCGATCACCGCCACCGCGGCGCTCGAGAGCGGGGCCTGGAGCACCGGCGAGACGTTCGACGACACCGGCCAGTACTGCGTCTCGGGCCAGTGCCGGCACAACGCCGGCAACGCGGTCGACGGCACGCTCAACCTGGAGAGCGCGATCCAGGTCTCCTCGGACGACTTCTTCTACAACCTGGGCGCGCTGACGAACTCGCCGGCGCCGAACGGCGGGCCGCTGCAGAAGTGGGCCCACCTCTACGGGATCGGCCGCAAGACCGGGATCGACCTCCCCGACGAGAACGACGGGACGCTTCCCGACGCGAAGTGGCGCTCGCAGCGCAACCAGCTCGAGGCCGAATGTGACAGCGCCACCGGGCCGTTCAAGGGCAAGGCGAAGCATCCGCCCGGCGGGTGCGGGATCGCGGACGGCACCAACCGCCCGTGGTCGATCGGCGACAACGAGAGCCTCGCGGTGGGCCAGGGCGACGTCCAGGTCACGCCGCTCCAGCTCGCCGTGGCTTACGCCACGATCGCCAACGGCGGGACGGTCGTGACGCCGCATCTCGGCGAGGACGTGCAGACGTCCGACGGCACCGTGCTCCGGTCTTTCAACCCGCCGCCGCAGCGGCACATCCCGATCAACCCGACGTATCTCGACACGATCCGCGCGGGACTCCGGGCCGCGGCGTCGCAGCCGGGCGGAACCTCGGCCGACGTGTTCTCGAACTTCCCCGAGCAGGTGTACGGCAAGACGGGCACCGCCCAGTACACCGGCCAGCAGGACTACGCCTGGTACGCGTGCTTCGTCCCGGCCAGCGCGACCACGAAGCCGATCGTGGTCATCGTGACCGTCGAGCAGGGCGGGTTCGGCGCGGTCGGCGCGGCCCCGGTCGCCCGCCAGATCCTGTCGCAGTGGTTCTTCGGCACCAAGGGCCCGTACACGGCCGGGAACTCGAAGACGCTGTGAGCTCTGGCGCGGCTCCAATCCGGGCGGTCCGGACCGGCGAGGACGCGGCGCCGGTGCGCGCCTATGCGCTGCTGCGCATGGACCCGCTGCTGCTGCTGGCGGCGCTCGGCCTGTGCGCCTGCTCGCTGATCACGTTGAAGGGCGCGACGCGCACGATGAATGCCGGGCATCCGCTCTACTACGTCGAGCGCCAGGGCATCTACTTTGCGATCGGCCTGGTGCTGGTGCTGCTGCTCGCGCAGATCGACTACTCGCGGCTGCGCGAGTTCAAGTACGGCCTGTACGGCGTGATGATCGCGCTCAACCTGGTCGTGCTCGGAATGCCGCGGGTGCAGGGCGCCGCCCGCTGGATCCCGCTGCCGTTCTTCCAGCTGCAGCCCTCGGAGTTCGGCAAGGTGCTGCTGATCGTGGCCGTGTCGGCATTTGCGGTCGACCGCTCTCGGCGGCTGCACGAGCGCCGCACCACGGCTCGCATCATGCTGCTCGCGCTGATCCCGGCGATGATCGTGATCCCGCAGCCGGACCTCGGCACGGCGCTCGTCTACGTCGCCGTCGGGTTCGCGATCCTGTTCTTCGCCGGCACGTCGTGGAAGCAGCTGACCGGCCTGGCGCTGCTGTTCGTTCTGGCCACGGTGTTCGTGCTGGTGATCGCGCCCGCGACCGGCCACCACCTTCTCAAGACTTACCAGATGCAGCGCCTGACCGGCTTCCTGCATCCGTCCCACGATCCCCGCAACCAGACGTACAACATCACGGAGTCCCTGACCGCGATCGGCTCCGGGGGAAAGACGGGACTGGGCACCGCGGGCGCCTCACAGGTGAACCTGCATTTCCTGCCCGCCCCGAGCACCGACTTCATCTTCGCGGTGGTCGGGGAGACGTACGGCTTCGTCGGAGCGGCCGTCGTGCTGTCGCTGTACGCGCTGATCATCTGGCGCGCGCTGCGCATCCTGACGATGTCCAAGAACCTGTACGGGACGCTGATCGCGGGCGGCGTCCTGGCGATGCTGATGTTTCAGGTGTTCGTCAACGCGGGCATGACGATCGGCATCATGCCGATTACCGGAGTCCCGTTACCGCTGATGAGCTACGGAGGCTCCTCTGTCCTGGTGACGTTCATCGCGATCGGCCTTCTACAGTCAATATGTGTGCAAGCACGCATGACTGCCGCGACGAAGACCCGAGGATTGGTTTCGTCATGACCGCTGCCCCGCAAACGAGGGCGCGCGGCAAGTTGTTCGCCCGGAGGATCGAGCTCTCAAAGCTCGCGCTCCCTCCGCGAACGTATCCAAACTTCCACAAAGGACTGAATGAGCATTGAAGAAACAAGTATTGGTCAGCGTCGACCGGGGCGAGACCCGGGTGGCGCTGCTGGAGGCGAGCGGATCGGTCAGCGCGCGTAAGAGCGCGTCGAAATCCGCAACTGCGTCGAAATCCGCGACCACGCGCCGGCGCCGCAAGACGTCCAAGCCGGCGGCCGGCTATCACGTAGCCGAGTTGTACCTCGAGCGCCGCGGAGCGCGCTCGATCGTCGGAAACATCTACAAGGGCCGCGTCGACAACGTGCTCGGCGGCCTGGAGGCGGCGTTCGTCGACATCGGGCTGGAGAAGAACGGGTTCCTGCACGTCGATGAGATCGTGCTGCCCGGGGTCGAGGCGCCCCGCCGGGGGCGCGGCTCAGGGCGGGACAGCCGCCAGATCAGCGACATGCTGAAGCCAGGCCAGGAGATCGTCGTCCAGGTCGTCAAGGACCCGCTCAAGACCAAGGGTGCGAGGCTGACGATGGACCTCACGATCGCCGGCCGCTACATGGTGTACGCGCCGTTCGGCGAGGGCATCGGCGTTTCGCGCCGGCTGGACGACGGCGAGCGCGAGCGGCTCCGCAAGGAGGCCGCGAAGCTCGATTTGAAGGGTGCGGGCGCGATCGTTCGCACTGCCGCCCAGGGCGCGACGCGCGCCGACCTGGAACGCGAGCTGCTGTACCTGTTCAAGCTGAACGAGGTCTTGCAGAAGCGCGTCGCCGAGACGACGGCTCCGGCGCTTGTGTTCCAGGAGGCCGACCTGTCGGTGCGGGTCGTCCGCGACATCTACTCCTCGGCGTTCGAGCGCGCGATCGTCGACGACCCCAAGCAGCACCACCGGCTGGTGTCGTTCTTCTCGCGCACCGCGCCCGAGCTCGTCGACCAGGTCGAGCTGTGGGAGGAGGACACGCCGCTGTTCGAGGCGTTCGGGGTCGAGCAGGTGCTCGACTCGACGCTGTCGCGCCGGGTGGATTTGCCCAGCGGTGGCTACCTGATGATCGACTACGCCGAGGCGCTGACGGTGATCGACGTCAACTCCGGCTCGTTCGTGGGCCGCGGTAAGTCGGCGCGCCTCGAGGACACGATCACCAAGACGAACTTGGAGGCCGCCGACGAGGTCGTCAGACAGCTGCGGCTGCGGGACATCGGCGGGATCATCGTGATCGACTTCATCGATATGGCGCGGGCTCGGAACCGGGACGCGGTGCTGAAGTCGCTGCGCGCCGCCCTGGACGAGGACCGGACGAAGACGTTCGTGGTCGAGATCTCGCCGCTCGGACTGGTCGAGATGACGCGCCAGAACGTGACCGACGGCGTCCGCGAGATCATGACCCGGCCCTGCCCAACCTGCGGCGGCGACGGCGTGATCAAGTCCGAGGAGACGCTTGCGATCGAGTTCGAGCGCCGGATGCGCGATCTCGCCAAGGAGACCGACGCCGACGCGCTGCTGCTCCAGATGAACCCCCGGGTGAGCGCCGAGTTCACGCGGGACGAGGCTCGGGTGCTGCGCCAGATCGAGGAGGAGACCGGCAAGTGGTTCCACTTCGAGGGGTCCGAGGGGCTGCATCTCGATCACTTCGCGGTCGTGCTCGAGAGCTCGCGCGAGAAGGTGCTCGAGCGCGCGGTCCCGTTCCGCGCCGGCGAGGAGGTGCACGTCGAGATCGTCGAGCCGCACATGTACAGCCCCGGCGACGCGGTGGCGAAGATCGACGGTTACATAATCTCGGTCAAGGGCGGCGGCGACTACGTCGGCGAGAAGCACCTGGTGCGGATCGAGGAGGCCGGACGCACCGAGGCTGTGGCCTCGCTCCTCGATGTACCGGCGTCGGCGGTCGCGTCGTCGAACGGGACCGGCGACCAGAACGACGTCGAGGATGAACTAGAATCGAAGCCTCGGCGTCGTGGCCGCAGAGGCGGACGGCGCCGTTCCGGCGCTAAGGCCGAATCAGCTTCGAGCACTTCCTCATCCGAATGAGCACCTACGCGATAGTCAAGACGGGCGGAAAGCAGTACCGCGTCGAGCAGGGTCAGTCGCTGCTCGTCGAGCGGCTGTCCGCTGCCGATGGCGAGTCGGTGGCGTTGCAGCCGCTCCTGTTCGTCGACGGCGCCTCGGTGGTCGACGGCGAGGGGTTGTCGGGCGTGTCGGTGACGGCCCGGGTTGTGGCTCACGAGCGTGGACCCAAGCTGCGGGTGGTCAAGTTCAAGCCCAAGCGCGGCTACAAGCGCCGGACCGGACATCGGCAGTCGCTGACCCGGATCGAGGTGACGGAGGTGAAGAATGGCTCATAAGAAAGGCCTCGGCTCCTCGCGCAACGGGCGCGACTCCCATTCCAAGCGACTCGGCGTGAAGGTGTTCGCCGGCGAGGCGGTCACCGGCGGCGAGATCATCGTGCGCCAGCGCGGGACCAAGTTCAAGCCCGGCGACGGCGTCGGGATGGGGAAGGACGCCACGATCTTCGCCGCCTCGGCGGGGACCGTGCAGTTCACCCGCGGCCGGCGCGGTCGAGTGATCTCGATCGTGCCCGGCGAGTCGTCCGACAGTTAGGCAGCGCGACCGCTACGGCGTGGCGGTCGCGAGCTCCGAGGTGCACAGGGGGCACCTGCGGGCCTTCACCGGGATGGCACTCGTGCACTCCGGGCACTCCTTGGTGGCCGGATCCTCCTTGGCCCGGCGCGACATCAGCGCGTTGATCGGCGCCACGATCAAGAAGAACACGACCGCCGCGATCGACACGAACGAGAGCAGGTTGTTGAGGAAGTCGCCGTAGGCGAACTGGCTGCCGTTGATCGTGAACTTCAGCGCGCCGAAGTTCGGCTGGCCGAAGATCGCGGCGATTATCGGCGTGATGATGTCGGCGACGAGCGCCTTGACGACCGCTGTGAACGCGGTGCCGATGATCACCGCCACCGCGAGGTCGACGACGTTGCCGCGGAACAGGAACTGCTTGAAGTCGTTGAGCAGTTTTGGCACTGGTTGGTGTCTTGTTTCGTGACAGGGGGGCGTGGTTCCTTTGGCCGATGGCGATCCAACTAACACATGCGTAGTCACAGCGCCAAAGTCCTGGCGCTGGCCGACCGTCAAGCGGGACGCATCAGCTGGGCCCAACTCATGGCGCTTGGGGTCGAGAGCGTGGTGGTCGCGAGATGGGTGGCCGACGGCTACCTCCATCACGTGCACCCCCGGGTGTACGCCGTGGGCCACCGAGCGCCGAGCGTAGAGGCGGATCTGTTCGCGGCCGTGCTCTACGCCGGCCCGGGCGCGATGCTCAGCCACGCCACCGCGCTCTGGTGGCGCGGGCTGATCGTCCATCAACCATGGCCGATCCAGGTGAGCACGCCACGCCGCTGCCGGTCGCTGGACGGCGTGAAGGTCCACGCCCGCCGGACGTGTGATCGCGTCTGGCACAAGGGCCTCCCGACGACGACGATCGAGCAGGCGCTGCTCGACTTCGCCGCAAAGGCGCCGCTCGAACGCGTCCGCTACGCGCTCGCCAACGCCGACTACCACAAGGTGCTCAACATCCCGGCACTCCAGGTGATCGCCGGTACCGGCCGTGGTGGCAGCACCAAGCTACGCACAGCACTCGAACGCCACGAGCCGAAGCTCGCGCGCACCCGGAGCCCGCTGGAGCGGATCTTCTTGCCCTTCTGCGAAGCCCACGGGGTCCCCCTGCCCGCCGACGTGAACGTCTGGATTGCCGGCGTGCTGGTCGATGCGGTGTGGTGGCAGCAACGGCTCGTGGTCGAGCTCGACGGCAAGAACAACCACAGCTCGTGGGGACAGATTCAGCGCGACCGCAGCAACGAGCTGCGCGTCCGCGCCGCCGGCTTCGACGTCCACCGCTACGGCACCATCCAGATCGAGGAGGAGCCCGAGCGGGTGGCGCGCGACCTGATCGCCCGGCTCAGCTCGACTGCGCGGTCGGCCTGACGAGGATCTCGTTGACGTCGACGTGCGGCGGCTGCGACACCGCGAATATCACTGCGCGCGCGACGTCGTCGGCTTCGAGCCTGCCTTCGGCGCGGTTCTCGAAGAACGGCGTCTCCACCATCCCCGGCTCGATCAGCGTCACGCGCACGCCGGTGTCGTTGAGCTCGAGCCGCGCGGCCTCGCCCATCGCGGTCACGGCGAACTTGGTGGCGGAGTACAGCGACCCGGGCAGCGCCCGCCGGCCCGCTAGCGAGCCGGTCAGCAGCAGGTGGCCGCGGGACTCCTTCAGAGCCGTGATCGTGGCCCGGATCGTCAGCGCGGCGCCGTACACATTGGTCAGCACCATCGAGCGCCAGTGCTCGGGCGTGTCCTTGAGGAACCCGCGCGCGGCGCCGAAGCCGGCGTTCGCGAACGCGACGTCGAGGCGGCCGTACCGGTCGAGCGTGGCCTGCACCATCGCCTGCTGCTGGTCCCACTCGGTGACGTCGCACTCCACCGCGAGAGCACGGCCCGAGCCGCCCAGCTCGGAGGCGAGTTCGTTCAACGGGTCGGCTGAGCGAGCGGCGAGCACGACGCGGTAGCCGGCGCCGGCCGCGGCGCGCGCGGTCGCCGCGCCGATGCCGCTGGATGCACCGGTGATCAGGAAAACGGGATCGGACATGCCAGGATGATTACCCATGCAAGATCGCGCGCGAATCCACGTCGAGGCCGGAGGCGGCGGAAACGGCTGCCTGAGCTTCCGGCGCGAGGCGCACGTACCCAAGGGCGGCCCGAACGGTGGCGACGGCGGTCGCGGCGGGAGCGTGGTGCTCGTGTGCGACGACTCGCTCCGCGATCTCGAGGCGTTCCGCCGCAAGGCGCACTTCAAGGCGCGCCGGGGCGGGCACGGCGAGGGGTCGCTCCGCCACGGGAAGGACGGCGCCGATCTGACGATCTCCGTCCCGCCCGGCACCGAGGCGCGCGTCGAGACCGACGGCAGCGTGCACGACTTCGTGCGGCCGGGGCAGCGGGCGGTGGTGGCGCGGGGCGGTCCGGGCGGCCGCGGCAACAAGCATTTCGCCGGCCCCACGCATCAGACGCCGCGGTTTGCCGAACGCGGGCTGCCGGGCGACGAGACCTGGATCACGCTCCAGCTGAAGCTGCTAGCCGACGTGGGCCTCGTCGGGCTGCCGAACGCCGGCAAGTCGTCACTGCTCGGGCGCCTCACGCGCGCGCACCCCAAGGTGGCCGACTATCCGTTCACGACGCTCGAACCGGTGCTCGGCACGCTCGAGGCCGACGACCGCCAGCTGGTGATCGCCGACATCCCCGGCCTGATCGAGGGCGCGAGCGCGGGTGCCGGACTCGGCCACGACTTCCTCGCCCACATCGAGCGCACGCGAGCGCTCGTCCACGTGCTCGATCTCGCGCCGCTCGACGGCTCGGATCCGGAAGCCAACCACGCCACCGTCGAGCGGGAGCTCGAGTTGCACAACCCGCGGCTCGCGGTCCTGCCGCGCGTGCTGGCGCTGTCGAAGGCGGACCTCGTCGACGAGTCGGCGCGGGAGGCAGCCCGAGTTCGCTGGGCCAAGAGGCTCGGTCCGGATACGCCCGTCATCGTGACGTCGTCTGCCACCGGTCTGGGCCTCGGCGAGCTTGCCGGCGAGCTGCTGCGGCTCGTGCCGGAGGACAGCGCGGAAGTCGCGCCGGAGGATGCAGTCGCCCCGGTGGACGGGGAGCTCGCCGAGCACCGAGTGTTCCGCCCCGCCGCGAAGCGCTCGTACGACGTCGTCAAGGTCGCGGACGGCGCCTACCGCGTCACCGGGAAGGGCATCGAGCGACTGGTGGCCCGGTACGACCTCGAGAACGAGGACGCGCTCGCGTACCTCGAGCGGCGGCTGCGCGGGATCGGCGTGATCCGGGCGCTCGAGGCCGAGGGCTTCGAGCCGGGCGACGAGGTCGAGATCGCGGGGATCGCGTTCGACCTCGATCCGGAGTAACCGGCGCGCGCCGGGTTGACCGTTTGTAGCATCTCGCACTTCTCAGCCGGTCAAGCGGGAGGAATTCGATGCGTCGTGCTTTCTTTGGCGTGCTTTCCGTGTGCGCGGTGGCCCTGATCGCGCCGGCGGCGAACGCCGACGTGCTGCGCGTCGGCACGTACAACGGGATTCCCGGGCAGTACAGCTCGATCCAGGCTGCGGTCGCGGCCGCGCAACCGGGTGACTTCATCCTGGTGGCGCCCGGCGACTACAAGACCACGACCTCAGCCGCGCCGACGGATGCACAGGACACTCCGGCGGCGGTGCTGATGGCGACGCCCGACGTGACCTTGCGGGGGATGAACCGGAACACCGTGATCGTCGACGGGACCAAGCCCGGTTCGCCTGAGTGCAGCTCGAATGCCGCCGATCAGAACCTGGGGCCGTCCGACGGCAGCGGCGGCCAGCTCGGCCTCAACGGGATCATGGTGTACCGGGCCGACGGGGTATCAGTGCAGAACCTGACCGCGTGCAACTTTCTCGGAGGCACTGGCAGCGCTGGCAACGAGATCTGGTGGAACGGCGGCGACGGCGGCGGGCAGATCGGCGGATGGGGTTTCGACGGCTCCTATCTGACCGCGACCAGCACCTTCTACCAGGACGAGTCGACCGCCGCCGAGTACGGGATCTTCTCGAGTGACTGGAGCGGCGGCACCTGGTACCAGGACTACACCAGCAACTTCAACGACTCGGGCTTCTACATCGGTGCGTGTCAGCAGGTGTGCGATCAGACGGTGAACGACGTGTGGGCCGAGTACAACGCGCTCGGCTACTCGGGAACGAACTCCGGCGGGGAACTGGTCGTCGAGAACTCGCAGTTCGACAACAACGAGGACGGGTTCGACACCAACAGCCAGAACAACGACGACTGGCCGTCACCGCAGGACGGCGCGTGCCCGAACGGCGGCACGAGCTCGATCACCCACACGCACTCGTGTTGGGTGTTCATGGACAACTACGTGCACGACAACAACAACCCGAACGTGCCGTCGGCCGGTGCGGCTGCCGCCGGTCCGGTCGGGACCGGGATGTCGGTGTCGGGCGGACGCGACGACACGATCATGGATAACCGGTTCGTGAACAACGGCGCGTGGGGGACGATCTTCGTTCCCTATCCCGACACCGAGACGCCGCCATCCGATGTCACCGACCCGTGCAACGGCGGCGTCGGCGGCCCGGGCAACGTCTGCAACTACGACGACTGGGGCAACTCGCTCCTGAACAATACGTACACGAACGACGGCTTCTTCGGCGACCAGACCAACGGCGACTTCGCGGAGTCGACGACCACCGCGGGCAACCCGATCAACTGCTTCAGCGGCAACGTCGACACGGGCAGGGCGGTGACGAGCTCGCCGTCGAACCTGCAGCAGACAAACTCCTCGTGCGGGCAGACCGCCGTGGCGCCTGACACCAACCCCTTGTTCGTCAGCCAGGTCAGTTGTGACTCGCAGTTTTTCGGCGCGGGCTCGCCGTGTCCGCCGGGCGCGAGCTATCCGCGTCGCAGCACCGTGACCATGCAGCCGCTCCCGAGCGAGCTCGAGACGATGCCCGATCCGTGCTCGGGCGTGCCGGCCAACCCGTGGTGCAGCGGCACGGTCCAGGTGCTGCCCAGCAGCAGGTGCGTGGCGCGGTACGTGACCGTGCATCTGAAGGTGGCCAAGCGCGAGAAGTTCTCGTCGGTTTCGGTGAAGGTCGCGCGACGGAAGTGGCGCCGGTACAAGGCTCATGGACGCCGCACGAGCGTCCGCCTCGATCTCGGGGCCAAGGGCCACCACAACGTGTGGGTCCGCTTCCTCGAGCGCATCAAGGTACGATCGCGCGCCGAAACTATCCGGTTCGCGACGGTTTATCACCGCTGCTGAACTGTCGGTGAGAACGACTGAGGAGGTCTGCACGGATGTTCACGCGTCCCAAACTGCCGGTGGCCGGGATCGTTGGTGCACTGGTCGCGATGCTGTCGATGGCGGCCGCGCCGGCCGCCGGTGCGCGGGTGCTGCGCGTCGGCACCTACCACGGCGTCCGTGGCCAGTACACGTCGATCCAGGCGGCGATCGACGCGGCCAAGCCGGGGGACTGGGTCTTGATCGCTCCCGGCGACTACAAGACGAGTTCCAGCAGCGCCCCCAAGGGAGCGCCCCAGTCGCCTGCCGGCATCCTCATCACGACGCCGCGCATCCACCTGCGCGGAATGAACCGGAACGGCGTGGTCGTCGACGGTACGAAGCCCGGCTCATCCCGTTGCAGTAACTCCGAGGCAGCCCAGAACTTCGGGCCTCGCGCGAAGAAGGGCACGCTCGGGCTCAACGGGATCATGGTCTGGAAGGCCGACAACGTGTCGGTCCAGAACCTGACCGTGTGCAACTTCCTCGGTGGCTCCGGCGATGCCGGCAACGAGGTGTGGTGGAACGGCGGCGACAACAGCGGCATGATCGGCGGGTGGGGGTACACGGGTTCGTACCTGACCGCGACCAGCACGTTCTTCAAGAACGAGACGACTGCCGCTGAGTACGGCATCTTCTCGAGCAACTGGATCGGCGGCACCTGGGATCAGGCTTACGCCAGCAACTTCAACGACTCGGGCTTCTACATCGGCGCGTGCCAGCAGGTCTGCCACCAGACGATCAACCATGCCTGGGGCGAGTACAACGCGCTCGGGTACTCGGGATCGAACTCGGGCGGCTGGATGCTGATCGAGAACTCGCGCTTCGACAACAACGAGGACGGGTTCGACACCAACAGCCAGAACGGCGACAACCCGCCGCCACAGAACGGAGCCTGCCCGGTCGGTGTCACGCCTCCGGTCGCGGGCGCACCCTCGTGCTGGGTGCTGACCCACAACCTGTTCGACCACAACAACAACCCCGATGCCCCGTCGGCGGGTTCGGCCGCCGCGGGACCGGTCGGCACCGGCATGTCGCTGTCCGGCGGTCGCAACGACACCGTGATCGACAACACGTTCTCGGACAACGGCGCCTGGGGGCAGATCGTCGTGCCGTATCCCGACAACGGGGGACCGTGCACGGGCGGCGTCAAGGGTTGGGTCGGCGCCGGCAGTTGCCTGTTCGACCCGAGCGGCGACGCGGTGATCGGCAACACGTTCAGCCACAACGGGTTCTTCGGGAATCCGACCAACGGCGACTTCGCAATGACGAACTTCGAGCCGGGTCCGACCGACTGCGTCAGCGGCAACACCGAGCCGGGCGGCGGGCCGATCTCGACCACGCCGTCGAACGCGGAGCAGCTCTACCCGACCTGCAACGGCCAGACCGTCGCACCCAGCGATAGCGCGTCGGGCGAGTTCACGAACGAGGTGCTGTGCGACTCCGGGGTAGAGCTGTCGCCCGGCGCCAAGCCCCCGTGCCAGCCGACCGACCACTATCCGCGGCTGTCGAAGGTTGTCATGCACCGGCTGCCCAAGCACCTGGCCACGATGCCCAACCCATGCGTGGGCGTGCCCTCGAATCCATGGTGCCGCGCCAAGAAAGCATGAACTGCAACGTGCGTCTGATCGCGTCTGGGCGGGGCGGCTGACCGCGTCCTAAGCTGTCAAAGGCCATGGGGCCTGTGGTGGTCAAGCTCGGTTCGAGCATCGTCGCCGACGATCGCGGCGATGTCCGCGTTGACGTTCTCGCCCGGATCTGCGACGAGCTCGCGGAGCTGCGCGGCTCGGGGCGCCAGCCGGTGGTCGTGACCAGCGGCGCGATCGCGCGCGGCATGGGCGTGATGCAGCTCCCATTGCGGCCCCGCGCGATGGACGAGCTCCAGGCGGCGAGCGCGGTCGGGCAGGGCAAGCTCTACCAGGTCTACGACGAGCTCCTGCGCGCCCGGGGGCTGCAGACCGCTCAGGTGCTTCTGACGTTCTTCGACATGAGCGCCCGCACGCACTACCTGAACGCTCGCCAGACGCTGCGCAAGCTGCTCGACTGGCACGTGGTTCCGGTGATCAACGAAAACGACACCACCACCACCGACGAGATCTCATTCGGCGATAACGATTTTCTCGCTGCCCAGGTGGCCATTCTGATCGCCGCCGAGCGGCTCGTGCTGCTGACCGACGCCGAGGGCCTGTTCACCGCCGACCCCCGTGTAGATCCGGCGGCCCGTCTCGTGTCCGAGGTGACCAGCTTCGACCAGCTTGATGACCTTGCGATCGGCCACGCCACCTCGCCCCTCGGGTCAGGAGGGATGCGCTCGAAGGTGGTCGCCGCCGAGATGGCCACCGCAGCTGGGATTCCCACCGTGATCGCCGGCGGCCTTCGCGAAGGCGCCCTGCTGGCTGCGGCCAGCGGCGAACAGGTCGGAACCAGGTTCGCCGCCCAGTCCGGCCGGTATTCGAGCTTCAAGCTGTGGCTCAAGTACGCCAAGCCGGTCCGGGGGCGGGTCGTGGTCGACGCCGGCGCGGCGCGCGCGCTGCGTGAGGGCGGAACCAGCCTGCTGCCGGTCGGGATCATCGACGTCGCCGGCGAGTTCGACGCCGGCGACGCGGTCGAGGTCGCGTTCGACGGCGAGCTTGTCGGCAAGGGGATCTGCAACTACTCGGCGGTGGAGTTGCGCCGTGTGCGCGGGCTGAAGTCGGTGGACGTCCGCGAGCGACTGCCCCGGGCCACCGAGGAAGCCGTCCACCGCGACTACTTCGTGCTCGCGTAACCTGTGAGGGCGAGCATGGCTGTCACCGAGACATCAGTGGCCGAGACGTGCGCTGCCGCCAAGCGGGCCGCGCGTGAGCTCGCGGGCCTGCCGTCCGGCGTCAAGGACGCTGCGCTCGAGGCCATTGCGGCGGAGCTGATCCAGCGGACTCCCGAGATCCTCGAGGCCAACGCCCGCGACCTCGACGCCGGCCGCGAGGCGGGGCTGACCGAAGCGCTGATGGACCGGCTCGCGCTCGATGCGGGCCGCGTCGCCGCGATCGCCCGCCAGGTCAGGGACATCGTCGCCCTGCCCGATCCCGTAGGCGAGGTGATCGAGGGCTTCCGGCTGGCCAACGGCCTCGACGTGCGGAAGGTGCGGGTGCCGCTCGGGGTGATCGCGGTCGTCTACGAGGCGCGGCCGAACGTCACGATCGACGCCGCGGCGCTGTGCCTGAAGTCCGGGAACGCGATCGTGCTCCGCGGATCCTCGATGGCCGCGCATTCGAACGCGGTCCTGGCGGCGGTGGCGATCGAGGCCGGCCTGTCGGCCGGGATGCCCGAGGGGGCGATGGCGCTCGTCGCCGGCGGCCGCGAGGATCTCGAGCAGCTCGCCACGCAGGAAGGTCTCGTCGACCTGATCATCCCGCGCGGGGGCGAGGGGCTGAAGAACGCGTTGAAGGCCGTGGCGACGGTGCCGGTCATGTACGCCGCGTCGGGAAACTGCCATGTGTACGTGGACGCGACCGCGTCGCTCGACGATGCGCTGGCGATCACCTTGAACGCGAAGATCCAGCGCCCGAGCGTCTGCAATGCCGCGGAGACGCTCCTCGTTCACGAGGCAGTCGCCGCCGAGTTCCTAGCGGGTGCGCTTGGCGCGCTGTCCGCGGCGGGCGTCGAGTTGCGCGTCGACGAGCGGGCGCACGATTACGCCGCCGGCGTGCCGGTGGCGGCCGCCACCGCGGAGGACTGGGCGACCGAGTATCACGCTTTGACCCTTGCCGTCCGGGTGGTGGAATCGGCCGAGGAGGCGATCGAGCACATCAACCGGTACGGCTCGGGTCATTCCGAGGCGATCGTGACGCGAGACACCGAGGCCGCGCGGGCTTTCCAGCTTGGCGTGGACGCGGCGTGCGTGTACGTCAACGCGTCCACGCGGTTCACCGACGGTGGCGAGTTCGGAATGGGGGCCGAGATCGGCAACTCGACCCAGAAGCTCCATGCGCGCGGGCCGATCGGCCTACGGGAGCTGTGCTCGTTCAAGTACCTGATCGAGGGTTCCGGCCACGTTCGCGCGTGAACGGGTCGGAGCGCTGAACTGGGCGTGCGCGTCGGCATCCTCGGCGGAACCTTCAATCCGCCACATCTTGGTCACCTCATCTGCGCCCAGGAGGCGTACCTTCAGCTGAAACTCGATCGAGTGACGCTGATCCCTGCCCGGATACCCCCGCACAAACCCGTCGACGACGAGCCCGGCCCAGAGCACAGGCTCGAGTTGTGTCGGGTCGCGGTGGGCGGAGATGACCGGTTCGACGTCTCAGATGTGGAGATCAGGAGAGAGGGGCCGTCGTACACGGTCGATACGCTCGAGTTGCTGCATTCTCGAGAGCCGGAAAGCGAGCTGTTCCTGATCGTCGGTGGTGACATCGCCGCGGGCCTGCCGTCGTGGCGAGAACCGGAACGGGTGCTGTCGCTGGCGACGCTCGCCGTGGCGGGCAGGCGCGGAACCTCGCGCGCCGAGGTCGACGACGCACTCAGCGGCCTTCCCGGCGGCGAGCGCGCGGAGTTCTTCCACATGCCGACGATCGGGATCGCCTCGACGGTTCTGCGCCGGCGAGTTCGCGCCGGGGAGTCGATCCGCTATTACGTCCCCGACGCCGTCGTGGGCTATATCGATCGTCACCGCCTCTATGGGGGGTAGCCTGAACCGTATGACGCCCGAAGAACTCGCAGTCGACATCGCCGAGTACGCGTCCGACCGGAAAGCGCTCGACATCGTTCAGCTCGACCTTCGGGCGATGATCGGCTACACGGACTATTTCGTCATCTGCACGGGGCGGAGCGAGCGCCAGACCAAGGCGATTCACGACGGGATCTACGAGGGGCTCAAGTCGGCGTACGGGCGACTGCCCCGGCGAGTCGAGGGCCTGCCGGGCGCCCGCTGGATCCTCATGGACTACCTCGATGTCGTGGTCCACGTTTTCACCCCCGAGACGCGCGAGTACTACCGGCTCGAGCAGCTTTGGGGCGAGGCGCCGGCGAGGGCGGTCGGAGCCGGAACGGCCTAGCCGCATCGCACGGCCTTGCGTCCGGCGTTCACGCTCGAAGCGGCCGTGCTGTTGTGTCTCCTCGGCTTTGCCGTCGGCGTGTTCGGCACGCTCGTCGGCGCCGGCGGCGGGTTCATCCTGACCCCGGTCCTGCTGCTGGTCTATCCGCAGTCGACTCCGGCGCTGATCACGGCGATCAGCCTGGTTGTCGTGTTCTTCAACGCCGGCTCCGGATCGATCGCATACGCGCGCCAGAAGCGGATCGACTTCCGGTCGGGCGGCGTGTTCGCGCTATGCACGCTTCCGGGGTCGATCGTCGGGGTGCTGGTCGCCGACAAGGTCTCGCGGCCCGGCTTCGACGTGATCATGGGGTTGGCGCTGATCGCGCTCGCGTGGTGGCTCGTGGTGGGGCGTCGCAGGCCGCCACATCCTCATCGCATCCCCGGACCGGAGCGCGTGATCGTCGACCGCGAAGGCAAGGAGTACCGCTATCACGCGAACGTGCGGCTGGGGGCGGCGTTCAGCGTCGTCGTCGGGTTCGTCTCGAGCTTCCTCGGGATCGGCGGCGGCGTCGTGCACGTGCCGCTGCTCGTGACCGTGCTCGGGTTCCCGACGCACGTGGCGACCGCGACATCGCATTTCGTGCTCGCCTGGATGGCGCTGGTGGCGACGCTCACGCACGTGGTCACCGGGACGTTCCACGGGGGGCTTGGACTGCGCCGGGCCGCCGCGCTGTCAGTCGGGGTGGTGTTCGGTGCGCAGCTCGGTGCCGTGCTGTCGCAGAAGCTCAGCGGAACCATGATCCAGCGGCTGCTTGCGGTCGGCCTGCTGGCACTGGGGGTGCGGCTCGTGCTGAGCGTCGTGCTGTGACGGAGCGCATCTCCGGGGCCGAGACCGTCCCGAGCGTCGTGCGGTGACGGAGCGCATCTCCGGGGCCGAGACCGTCCCGAGCGTCGTGCGGTGACGGAGCGCACCTCCGGGGCCGAGACCGGGCCGGGTGCCGGCTACACGGTGGCGAGGAGCGGCGGCGCGACTTCTTTCTTGCGGCTCATCACACCGGGGAGCTCGATCGTGCTGTCGTGCGCCGCGACCCCAAACGCCCGCGCCACGGTCGCCACGTCGCCGGCGACGAGCAGGTCGGTCCCCTTGGTGAGCACGTCGGTGACCATCAGCGCGTAGAGCTGGAGATCGCGGCTCTCGCGCGCCTTGCGCATGGCCGCGAGTAACTCCTGGCTGCGGTCCAGCAGCGACTTGCCGACAACCTCGATCTGGGCGATGCAGATCTGGTGCCCGCTGCTCGCGTGGTACTGCTTGGCGTCGCGCGAGATGATCTCGTCGGCGCTGACCTCGGAGACGTCGGAGGTGGCCTCGAACATCTGGCGCCCGAACTCCGCGGATTCGATCGCGAGCACGCGCTCGAGGTACTCGACGACCTGATGGTCGCGCTCGGTCGTGGTCGCGGAGTTGAGGATGATCGTGTCGGACATGACCGCGCCGAGCAGCATCATCGCGGTCGGCGGGCTCGGCTCCATTCCGTTCTGGCGGAAGCGTTCGATCACGAGCGTCGCCGTCGAGCCGACCGGGTCGAACGTGGCGGTGACCGGGATCCGGGTCTCGATCGAGCCGATGTGGTGATGGTCGAGGATCTCGACGATCTCGGCCTGATCGATGCCGGGCGCGCTCTGAGCGCGTTCGGCGTGGTCGACGAGCAGCACGCGCCGGCGGGGCGGCGAGACCAGAGCGGAACGTGTGACCAGGCCCACGGGGCGGCGCTGCGGGTCGATCACGACTGCTGCGCCGTAGTGGCTCTCCTTGATCTGCTCGGAGATGTCGTCGACGAGGAACTCGGTCGTGGCCGTGAGCGGATCGCTTTCCATGAGCGCGCTGCAAGGCGCCGCCAGGGTGATCATGCGGCCCGAGACGTAGCTGTCGAGGGGGGACACGATCACCGCGGTCCCGTGCTCGCGCGCGAGCGCGAGGATGTCGTCTTCGGGAGTCGAGTCGTTCGAGAGCACGATCAGCTTCGCGCCCTTCTCGATCGCCATCCGCTGCGCGTCCGTCCGATTGCCGACCACGACGACGTCACCCTCGGAGATGCCCGTGCGGGACAGGTCCATCGCCTGGACCCACACGCGGCCGGACAGCGCCATGTCGTCGCCGGTGAGAAGCTTGCCCTCGAGCACCTCGACGATCGCTCCGACCTGCGTGGGCGCGTCCTGAAGCGTCGAGGTCTCGCGCGTCTCGCGGATGTACCGGTGCGCCAGCGAGCGCTCGGTGACGACGCCGGCGAGCGCTCCGCGGGCGTCGACCACAGGCACGAGCTCAAGGCCTGCGCGGGCCATCGCGAGGCCGGCCTCGCGGACAGGCGCGTCGACGTTCGCGATCGGGAAGTTCGCCTGCATCACGTCGCACGCGCGGACCATGACGTGGGGTAGGAACTGCGGCTGCCTGGCGCCGCTTCGTTCGAGCAGCCAACGGGTCTGCGCGTTGCACTCGCCGAGCCGCGCCGCGGTGTACTCGTTGCGCGTATCCAGCCGTCCCTTGAGCTCGGCATAGCCGATCGCCGCGGCGATCGAGTCGGCATCCGGATTGCGGTGCCCGGTTACGTAGATCGGAGGCATGGGGGTGCGATTATCGCTGCTCGCACCGGGCGATCTCAACGCGCGCGGGGCCAACGGCGCCGGTGCGGTTGCCCGCCGGAGTCCAACCGCGATACCGTCCACAACGGAGTCGAGGGCAGCGACTCGCGGCTGCCGGAACGCGTCCCCGAAACGGAGAGAGATCACCATGCCGTCTGCTCCCCAGATCCTTCCCACGCAGATCCAGGAGGGCCTCGCCCCCGGCGTGAAATACCGCCTCGAGGGCGAGCTCGTCCCAGTCCTGCACATGGCTCTCGACGGGCAGGTCCCGGTCTACTTCGAGCACCACGTGCTGCTGTGGAAATACCCGCAGATGCAGATTGGTCTGCATCCCCTCGGCAAGGGCCTGAAGCGGCGCGTGTTCGGCGGCCTGCCGCTGCTGATGCTCGAAGCGCAATCGCCCGGCGAGATCGCCTTCAGCCGCGATGCTCCCGGTCACGTCGTCGCCCTCCACCTCCAGCCGGGTCAGGGAATCATCGTGCGCGAGCACCAGTTCCTGGCCGCGACAGGTGGCGTCCAGTACGACTACACCCGAGTCCAGGGCTTCGCCAACATGCTCTACGGCGGCGGCTTCTGGGTCGACCAGTTCTTCGCCGGCGACCGCGAGGGCGTCGTCTGGATCCACGGCTATGGAAACGTGTTCGAGAAATCGCTCGAGCCGGGGGAGACGATCGACATAGAGCCCGGTGGATGGGTGTTCCGCGACCACTCGGTGGCCATGGAGCAGGAGATCTACGGGTTCAAGACCGGCCTCCTCGGTGGCGGCGGCGGCAACCTCGTCTTCAACCGCTTTACCGGGCCCGGTCGCGTCGGCCTGCAGAGCGCCTACCCCCAACCGGCCGTGCAGGAGGGCACCGGCGGCGATCAGCAGCGCCAGGGCGGCCTCCTCGGCAACGTCATCGGCGGCCTGCTCGACAACTAGCGGATCGTGAGCTTCTCACCGGGGCATCTCGCGGAGCACCCGCTCCCACCGGGCATCGTTGGCGCGCTCGGCCTCAACGGCTATCAGCTCCTGGTCGACGTGGCCGGCGTCGGCGCCGGCCGGCTCGGGTCGCACGCGTTCCTGCTCGTCGCGCCCGAACCCGACCCATCGCTTCCCGACGCCGGCACCCAGATCGCGCTCCACCAGCCTCGCCTCAAGGACGAGGTCGAGGCCTCCGCGTTCACCCAGCTCGCCGCACAGCTCGGATATCTACGGCTCTCCGGCTACCGTCTTGCGCTCGAGCGCGCCGGCCTACGCAGCAAGGTCAGCCTGGTCAACCCGGCGACCGGCGCGGTCGTCGCCACGATCCCCGACAAGCAGCCCGGGCGGCTGTTCGGGGGAGGCCCGAACGCGGTCAGGCTGCTCGCCGGCATCCGCGGCCTGCCTCCGGCCGGTCCGCCACCGGATCTCCAGAGCCCCGAGCTGCTGCGCGAGGTGTTGCTGGCGCTCGCCCTGCGGGACGAGTCGATCGGTGGCGCCGAAGCGGCCGAGCTCGCCGACCGCGCGCTCGAGCTTGCCCGTCAGAGCGGTGGCCTCGACCCCCCGGCGGCGCTCGAGGCCGCAAAGCAAGACCGCGGCTGACCATCCTCGCGCTCATCGTCCGGCCGCGGGAACACGGGGCGGATGGGGGGCTGGGAAGTGGAGCTGAGGGGACTCGAACCCCTGGCCTCGACGCTGCCAGCGTCGCGCTCTAGCCAACTGAGCTACAGCCCCGTCGAACGTGAAGTCGTCTGCAAGGGTAATACATGCGCGTTGTCCATTGCGAGCGGGCGTCAGCCGTAGCGTGACGTGTTGCCTGCCGACGAATTCTCCGGCCGGCAGCAGGAACGATCTGTCCAGCTCGCCGCAGTGCACGGCGAACAGATCAACTTCGCCTTCTCCGTATCTTCCGCGCACGTGCCCATGAGTTGTGCAGCGCGAAGTTCGAAGCAACACGATCACCACGTCGCCGGCTTTGCTCAGGCGACCCCACTTGACTTGCACTCGAAGCAGATGGCCATTGATGTCCAGCGCGAGATCGGTACGTCCGTGGTCGGCTACCGGCCGCAGGACCGGAATCCCCGCCTTCATGGCGGCGAGCACGATCGCCTGCTCCGCGACGGCTCCCTTGACGTTCGAGTTCATCACGAACATATGTTCGCACGACCCTCGGACGGAAACCCGCATATTGCAGGAGAAACGCGCTCAGCTTGGCGGGATGAACTCGGGCACGTCGAGCCCGTCGTCGTCCGCCCGCGACGTCCGGTCACCGCCGCCCGCCCGCGAGGTGCGGTCACCGTCACCCGGGAGTTCGCCGACGCCGCTCCGGCGACCGACCGACGTTGACCCGGACCCGAGCCCGGTGGCGCGTTCGACCCGCGCGATCTGGGACGTGAGCTGCGAGTGGGTGCGCTGGACGTCACCGAGCAGCCGCTCCGCGTTCGAACGCAGGGAGTTGCTCATCTCGCGGAGGTTGGAGACGAGCTCCAGCCCCTCGGAGCGGACGCCGTCGGCGGTGGCGCGAGCGTCCTCGAGCAGACCACGGGCCCGCTCCTCGGACTCGGCGCGCGCGGCGGCGGCCGCCTCCCGGGCCTCAGCCAAGATCTGTGATGCGCTGTCTTCCGCTCGGGCGACGATCGCTAACGCCTCGCTCGTGGCGGCGGTCGTCGCGGCCTCTGCCTCGGCCTGCCCTTCCGCGCGCAGACGCGAAGCCTCGGCCTGCGCCAGGCGGACCGCCTCCTCCGCCTCCTCCTCGCCGGCGCGCACCCGGTTGTCCGCGGCTCGCTGCGCCTCCGCGATCCGGGCACTGACTCGCTCCTCGGTCTCGGCCTGGAGCCTTTCGGCCGTCTCTTCGGCCGCGGCGATGATCGCGGCGACGCGCGACGCCGCCAGCGCCGCGCTTGCGTGCCCCTGCCCGCTCGTACGGGCCTCGGTGCCGGGTCCGGCACCGGACTCGATCCGGGGTTCAGGGTTCTCGGCCACGCCCGGATGGTAGAGCGACTCACAGAATGGCCTGCACAGAGCGACCCGGCCGCAAATCGCGGATCCCGCCCCCGCAAGTAACCTCATATCTACCGTGGCCGAACGACGTTACGACCCCAAGCAGATCGAGCCGAAGTGGCAGGAAGTGTGGGCGGACGAGCACACCTGGGAGGTGTCGAACGACGCCGCGCACGACGGCCCCGGCGCCGACACCCGCGAGAAGTCGTACGTGCTCGAGATGCTGCCCTACCCGAGCGGTGAGCCGCACATCGGCCACCTCAAGAACTACGCGCTGGGCGACGCGATCGCGCATTTCCACCGCCGGATCGGCCGGCGGGTCCTGCACCCGATGGGCTACGACGCGTTCGGCCTGCCCGCCGAGAACAACGCGATCAAGACCGGCATCCACCCGAGGATCGCCACCGAGCGCTCGATCGCTTCCTACCGGCACTGGTTTCACCGGTGGGGGATCTCGATCGACTGGAGTCGCGAGATCGCCACGCACGAGCCGTCGTACTACCGCTGGACCCAGTGGATCTTCCTGAAGCTGTTCGAGCGGGATCTGGCGTATCGCAAGCGGGCGGCGGTCAAGTGGTGCCCGGTCGACCAGACGGTGCTGGCCAACGAGCAGGTGATCGATGGATGTTGTGAACGCTGCGGCTCGCTGGTCGAGATCCGCCAGCTCGAGCAGTGGTTCTTCCGGATCACCGACTACGCCGACCGCCTGCTCGACGACCTCGACACGATCGACTGGCCCGAGCACGTCAAGGCCATGCAGCGAAACTGGATCGGCCGCAGCGAGGGCGCGGAGGTCGTGTTCCGGTGCGAGGACCTACGGATCGACTACCCGGTGTTCACCACGAGGCCCGACACGCTGTTCGGCGCCACGTTCTTCGTCATGGCCCCCGAGCACCCCGACGTGTTCAAGCTGGCCGAGGGCACAGAGTACGAGCAGGACGTTCGCGAGTACGTCAACCACGCGATCACCGAGTCGGTCGAGCTGCGCGGAGACGTCGACAAGCCGAAGACCGGCGTGCCGCTCGGCCGCACGGTCACGAACCCGGTGACGGGCCAGCAGATCCCGATGTACGTGTCCGACTACGTGCTGATGGAGTACGGCACCGGCGCGATCATGG
>Ga0335073_10001743_pt1 | contig 29337 bp, 24 predicted proteins | sample Lox_Sample_22_FD_207093 | JGI IMG/M metagenome (GOLD analysis project Ga0335073, IMG submission 207093) | Soil microbial communities from Loxahatchee National Wildlife Refuge, Florida, United States - Lox_Sample_2.2 | ecosystem: Environmental > Terrestrial > Soil > Wetlands | place: USA... | reverse complement strand
ACGTGCTGTGGGTGGTGATGGCGACGATTGGCGTGGTGATGCTGATCGCGTGCACCAACGTGGCCAACCTGTTGCTGGTACGCGCTGATGCGCGCCAGCAGGAGCTAGCGGTACGCTCTGCGCTTGGTGCCGGCAGATGGCGGATTGCCCGCGAGCTGCTGGTGGAGAGCGTGAGTCTTGGCGTGTGTGGCGGCGCAGTCGGCGTAGGAGTTGCCTATGCAGGACTGCGCCTGTTGACTGCGATCGGCCCGGAGAATCTGCCGCGGCTGAGCGAGATTTCGCTCGACGGCAGATCACTCGCGTTCACCCTGATCCTGTCGGTGCTCTCCGGACTGCTGTTCGGCTCTTTTCCTGTGCTGCGCTATGCTCCATCGCGGCACGCCGTTCCGCTGATAGGTGCCATGCGAACGGCAAGCGTGAGCCGCGAGCGGCAACGTGGACGCAACCTGCTGGTCGTGGCGCAGGTTGCCATGGCGCTGGTGCTGCTCATCAGCGCCGTGCTGATGATCCGAACATTCAATGCGATGCGCAACGTAGATCCGGGCTTCTCCGATCCCGCATCGCTGCAGGTGATGCATATTTCGATTCCGGGGACGCTGGTTCGCGACCCGCAGGCGGTCCTGCGCGTTCAGAACAATATTCAAGACAAGCTCGCCACGATTCCTGGAGTCTCCTCAGCAGGCTTCGCCGTTTCAGTTCCCATGAGTGGAGGCGAGCCCGCGTGGGACAACATTTTCATCGAAGGGAAAAGCTATCGAGGCGAGCAACCTCCCATGCGTCTGTTCAATTTTGTTTCGCCGGGTTATTTCCACACGGCCGGCACGAGGGTGGTTGCTGGGCGCGATTTCAGCTGGACGGACATCTACGGTCTGAGGCCGGTGGGCATGGTCTCTGAGAACCTGGCTCGCGAGCTGTGGGGGTCTCCGCAGGCGGCCATCGGCAAGCACTTCCGCGAATACAATTTTCCCGACAAGCGGTGGGATGAGGTAGTTGGGGTGGTCCAGAATGTGCGCGAGAACGGCGTCGATCAGATCGCTCCGGCCACCGTGTACTGGCCTTCGCTGAAGAGCGATCTTTTCGGTCCCGGACCTGTCGATGTAAGGCGCACTGTCTGTTTCCTGCTGCGTACCAATCGCGCGGGGACACCGGCCCTCATCAACGATATGCAGCAGGCGGTCTGGTCGGTGAATTCGAATCTGGCGACTGCGTCGATCGACACCATGCAGAATATCTACAGCCAATCGATGGCGCGGACCTCGTTCACGCTTGTCATGTTGGCCATTGCCGGAACGATGGCGCTGGCGCTCGGCGTCCTTGGGATTTACGGCGTGATCTCGTATGCCGTTTCGCAGCGAACGCGCGAGATCGGCATTCGCATGGCGCTGGGCGCTAAGAAGAGCGAACTGGCGTGGATGTTCGTTCGCTCGGCGTTGTTGCTCAGCGGCGTTGGTACTGTTGTTGGCTTAGGTGCGGCGGCCGTGCTCATGCGCCTGATGCGAACACTGTTGTTTGGCATCAGCCCGCTCGATCCGGTCACGTTCATCACCGTACCGGTGGTGCTGGTCGCCGCAGCCGCCCTGGCGAGCTATCTGCCTGCCCGCCGCACCGCGGCTGTCGATCCCGTCGAAGCGCTTCGGGCCGAGTAATCAGCGAGCCGGAAGCTGACACCAATTTACTGAGAATGCAGGCATTTGCGGGCTTCTCCGGTAAAATAGATAAGTGACTGAAACTCTTCTCGACGAGACCGCTTTGAGCGCCGTCGATTCCCACAATTCAGAAAGCCGGACGGAGCGACCGAAAATCGGGTTCGTGTCTCTGGGCTGCCCCAAGAACCTTGTCGACAGCGAGGTGATGATGGGTCTGCTGGACCGGGCTGGCGCCGAGATGACCTCGGATGTCGAAGCGGCCGAGATCCTGGTGGTGAACACCTGTTCGTTCATCGATGCGGCCAAGCAGGAGTCCGTGGATACGATCCTGGAAATGGCTCAGCACAAGACGGCTGGCAGAGCGCGCCGGCTGATTGTGGCCGGGTGTCTCGTGGAGCGCTATCGGGACGAGATCCGGAAGAATATTCCCGAGGTTGATGCCGTTGTCGGCACGGGCGAGCTGGAGCAGATTCTAGCTGCCGCGGGGCTGGATGCTCCGCGCCCTGTGATTCAGGAGCCGTCGCCTTTTACCATCCTTACCGGGGAACTGACTAATGATCGAAAAGCAGGTCCCTCGACTGCACTCCCTCTCCACCCCACGAACGAAAACCAGTCCGTGGGGACCCCGGTTTCGGTCGTTCCGCTCGGGATGACAGCCAGTTTTGGCGCACGCCCCGAGGGCGATCTGCGCGAGTCGCAGGGGCGTTTCTCCCGGACGGCGTGGGATGGCGCTGAAGCGCAACTGCCGCAGTATCTCTACGATCACACGACGCCCCGACTGCTGGCGACCAAGAAGGCGTCGGCGTATATCAAGATCGCCGAGGGTTGCGATCATCCCTGCAGCTTCTGCGTGATTCCTAACCTGCGCGGCAAGTTCCGCTCGCGGCGGTTCGAGTCGGTGATTGCTGAGGCTGAATCTCTGGTCGCGCAGGGTGTGCGCGAGATCACGCTGATTGGGCAGGACACGACCTGCTATGGCGAAGACCTTGGGCTGAAGGACGGGCTGGCGCAATTACTGGACCGGCTGGCGCAGATTCCGGGCCTAGTTTGGCTGCGATTCCTGTACGCGTATCCCAACAAGGTCACGGGACGGCTACTGGACACAATCACCAAACATCCGAATATCGCAAAGTACCTCGATGTGCCGCTACAGCATGCGTCCGGTCCGGTGCTGAAGAGCATGAAGCGCGGCGCGAACGCGGATATTTTCCTCAAGACGATGGAGAAAGTCCGGGCGACCGTTCCAGGAATCGCGCTGCGCACGTCGTTCATTGTGGGATTTCCGGGTGAGACCGAGGAAGATTTCACGACGCTTTGCGATTTTGTGCGCGAGGCGAAGTTCGACTGGCTGGGCGTCTTCGGCTACTCGGACGAGGACGGCTCGGGTGCTTACGGGCTGGAAGGGAAGGTTCCGGCGCGAACGATCGAACGGCGCAAGCGAGAGCTGATGAAGATTCAGCAGCGCATCAGCAGGCGGGCCAAAGAGGATTTGGTTGGGCGCGAACTGGACGTGCTGGTGGAGGGCGAATCGGAAGAGACCGAACTGCTATGGGAGGGCCGGTCAGAGTTTCACGCGCCGGAGATTGACGGCAAGGTCTACATCAACGACTTTGGACCGTTTGAAGAGCTCGAGTCGGGACGATTCTATCGCTGCGAAATTACCGAGGCGCATGACTACGATGTGGTGGCCCGGGTGATTTCAGCAAGCGGGGAGTAGAACGTGGTGAAACAACAGGTTGTGTTGAGGTGTCCGACCTGCAGGACGGTGGTAACGGCTGAGGATGAGTTCTTTCCCTTCTGCAGCGACCGCTGCCGGCTGATCGATCTGGGCAAGTGGGCGAGCGGGGGCTACCGGATCTCCTCGCCGGTGCTCGATCCCGACGGGCTGGAGGGACTGAATCCAAGAAGCGGGCGCCGCGGGGACGATGACGAGTAGGGTATAGGCAATAGGGTGTAGGGTGTAGCGAAACGCAGGTTTCTCGGGCAAGGCGCGCCGTCATCGCGTCACAATAAGATCTTTTCCTGGCGCGCTTTTCTATGTCGATAGTAACTAATACGGCCCGGAAGACTCCGTGGGCCTGGACTGCGGGAACCTTCTTCGGGATCGGTCTGATCGGACCTGGTCCGGGGACGTGGGCCTCTCTTGCTGCGACAGCGTTATGGTTCTTCGCGGCTCGCGCGGCGCATCTGACCACAGTGGGCCTGGCTATCGTGACCGGAGTTGCGGCGGTTGCGGTAACCCTGATCGGCATCCCGGCGGCCTCGATTGTGGAGCGCGAAAGCGGGCGGGAAGACCCCGGACATGTCGTGATCGATGAGGTGGCAGGACAATGGATCGCGCTGGTGGCCTGCCCGGTGGAGATTCGGCATGCCCTGCTGGCTTTTGCGTTGTTCCGGTTGTTTGATATTACGAAGCCCTGGCCGGCGCGGCAGTTGGAACGGCTGCATGGCGGCCTGGGCATCATGATGGACGACGTAGCCGCAGGCATGTATGCTCTGGTGGCTGGTCTGATCGTGCATCTGTGGTGGTGATCAACACGGTCTAGAATTATTGGTAGTGAGTATGGCACCCCTGATCAAATCTGAAGCAAGTCACGCGCCTCGCATTGAGGAGTTGCAGCCGAATGCCGCTCTGCCGGGCGGCGAGGTCGAAGTGCTGGGATCGAACCTCGGCCCTGTAGCGTATCGCAGGCCCGTGGCCATGGTGGGCGACCTGGCCGCTCCCGTGGTAATGAGCCGCGGCAAGCGCATGGTGCTGCGCGTTCCTGAGGAAGCCGAAACGGGAAAGCTGCGCATTCTGCGGAACGGAGCGCAGAGTAACGCGGTCGAGCTCAAGGTGGGAAACCAGATAGCGAACGGCGCTCACATCGTCTCCAACCCGGCGGTCGATCCTGATGGCAACATCTATGTCACGCTTTCCGGAGCGCGCGGACAGGAGACTGATGTATCGGTCTATCGGGTGGAGCGCGATGGCGAGATGCATCCGTTTGTAAGCGGGATCATGAACGCCACCGGACTGGCAACGGATGAAGAGGGCAATGTTTACGTCTCGTCGCGCCACGAAGGGACGGTCTACCGGGTGACGCCAGCGGGTGCGGCGTCGGTTTACGCCGAGGGCATGGGAATCGCAACCGGACTGGCTTTCGACAGTGATCACAACCTGTATGTAGGCGACCGCAGCGGGACGATTTTCAAGATTGCGCCCGACCGGCAGATCTTTGTTTTTGCCACGCTTGAACCGAGTGTCTCCGCCTATCACCTGGCGTTCGGAATCGACAACACGCTCTATGTATCGGGGCCGACGACGTCGAGTTTTGACAACGTCTATGCTGTCGACCGCGATGGTGCGACAACGGTCTTCTACCGCGGGCTGGGCAGGCCACAGGGACTGGCAGTGGATATAGCGGGCAGCGTGTATGTTGCGGCATCGCTCGGCGGCAGGCGAGGCGTGGTGCGCATTTCGCAGACGGGCGAGGCGCAACTGGTGATCGCCGGGTCAAGCATGGTCGGATTCACTTTTATACCCGGTGGTAACGCCCTGGTAGCGACTTTGAATCAGCATCCTTCACCCAATAGCTCCGTTTATCATGTAGCGTTGGGAATTGAGGGGTGGCGCACTTTCTGATGCGCCACGCCGGGTATTCCATTTCAATTTCGGGTCGGCGGTCGATTGTCGTGGCCGCGCCCCTGGGCACTGTCGGGGTTCGATGAACTCGGAGATCATCGCTATTGGCTCGGAGTTGCTGACACCGTGGCGGCAGGACACCAATTCCCTTTACGTAACTGAGCGGCTGAACCAGCTGGGTGTCAACGTCGCGTTCAAGACGATTGTCGGCGACCGCCTGAAACATCTGGCGGACGCGATACGCAATGCGCTGGGACGGACGGATGTCGTGGTGATTATGGGCGGACTCGGGCCGACCGAGGATGACCTGACGCGCGAAGCAGTGGCCGAGGCGATGCAGCTTGGGCTGAAGCGCGATCCGGAGCTGATTGCCCAGCTTTATGCTCGGGCAGCGGCATTGCGCTGGACGATAACGCGAAACAACGAGAAACAGGCTGACGTACTCGAAGGCGCGGTGATCCTGAAGAATCCGCGGGGATCAGCGCCCGGGCAGTGGCTGGACGTTGTGTATGGCAAGCACCGCAAGCTGGTGATGCTGCTGCCGGGTCCTCCGCCGGAGTTGAAGCCGATGTTCGACGAGGAATGCGTGCCGCGGCTGCGAGAAGCGCTGCCACAGCGGCACATCGCAACAAGAGTGCTGAAAGCGGCGCTGATCGGCGAATCAGCGGCGGACGCGCGGATTGCGCCGATCTATTCGAAGTTCACGGATGTAGAGACGACGATTCTGGCGCACCTGGGAGATATCCAGCTCAACCTGCTGTGCAGCAAGCCCGTCATGGAGCTGGCGCAGGCACGCGTGGATACGCTCGCCGAGAAGATCGAGGAAGAGCTCGAGGACCTGATCTATTCGTCGCAGGGAGAGACGCTGGAGCAGATTGTGCTGTTCTACCTCGAAATGCGGGGCGCGACGCTGTCGGTGGCGGAGAGCTGCACGGGCGGGCTGGTCGCCGAGCGGCTGACGAGGATCAGCGGGAGCTCGCGGTCGTTCATTGGCGGCGCCGTGGTGTACAGCAACGAGCTGAAGACGGAATTTGCGGGCGTGGCTCCGGAACTGATTGCGAAGCACGGCGCGGTGAGCCGCGAGGTGGCGGCGGCCCTGGCGGAGGGTATCCGCGAGCGCTGCGATACCACCTACGGACTGGGAGTGACGGGGATTGCCGGGCCCTCGGGCGGGACCGAGGAGAAGCCGGTGGGGCTGGTGTATCTGAGCGTGAGCGACGGGAAGAATACCGAGGTGATCGAGCGGCGGCTCCACGGCGACCGCGAGCGCATTCGTCAATATGCGAGCCAGACCGCGCTGGACATGGTCCGGCGACGGCTGATGTAAGGATGTAGGACTGTTAAACTCATAGGCGCAATGCCGCTCGTTACATATCTATTGGTCGCCCTGGTGGCCTATCTGCTGGGCTCGATCCCCTTTGGATTTCTGCTGGTCTGGCTGTTTCGCAAAGAAGACATCCGCTCGAAAGGCAGCGGCAATATTGGCGCGACCAACGTGGTGCGGTCGGGAGCGAAGGGGTTGGGCGCTCTGACGTTTCTATTGGACGCGTGTAAGGGCTACGTGGCGGTTCTGCTGGCGAGCCAGATCGGGCTGCTGCCAGGACTGGCTCCGGTGCCGCGGGTGAATATTGCGGCGGTGGCGGCCCTGTGTGCGGTGCTCGGGCACATGTATACGGTGTGGCTGGGATTCAAGGGCGGCAAGGGCGTGGCGACGGCGTTCGGGGTCTTCGTGGCGCTGGCGCCATGGGCGGCGCTGGCTTCGTTGGGGGTCTTCGTCGCGGTGTTCGCGCTGTCACGGTATGTCTCGCTGGCGTCCATTCTGGGGGCGGGGGCCTTTCCAGCCTTTGCCCTGCTGCTGCATCGTGCGGATTTCGGTATCTGGTTAACAGCAGTGACGTTTCTGGTCCCAGCAATTGTGATCATTAAGCATCACGAGAACATCGGGCGGCTGCTGCATGGGACTGAATACCGCTTCGGCAAGGCAAAGGCTGCAGCATGAGCCGGATCGCCGTGATGGGCGGCGGAGCCTGGGGCACCTCCATTGCGTTGAGCCTTGCGCGCCGGGGTGGCCACGAGATCACCTTGTGGACGCATTCGCATGAGGTCGCTGCAGATATTCGTTCATCAGGTGAAAACAGGGCATTTCTGCCGGGCTTTCGGCTACCGGGTGAGATTGCCGTGACGAGCGACGCGTCTGAGGCGCTGTCTTCGGCCGAAATTGCGGTCAGCGTCATGCCGTCGCATCATGTGCGTGCTTCATACGAGCGATTCGCGCCGCATCTGCGGCCCGGGCAGCTGCTGGTGAGCGCGACCAAGGGCATCGAAGACCAGACGTATCTGCGCATCAGCGAAGTAATTTGTGACGTGCTGCGCCCTTACAACCTTGGGCTGAGCTACGGCGTGCTTAGCGGGCCGTCGTTTGCGCAGGAGGTAGCGGCCGGAGCACCGACGGCGGTAACCATCGCGTCAAATGACGCCGCGTTGGCGGCACAGGTACAGAAGGAGTTCAGCAGCGCAACCCTGCGGCTATATACCAATGATGACGTGGTGGGAGTGGAACTGGGCGGGGCGCTCAAGAATGTGATCGCGATCGCGGCGGGAATCGTTGCCGGGCTCGGACTTGGCTCCAACAGCACGGCGGCATTGATTACACGCGGGGTAGCGGAAGTGACCCGCCTGGCGGAGGCTTGCGGCGGCCAGCGCGAGACGCTGGCTGGTCTTTCCGGACTGGGGGACCTGGTGCTGACCTGCACGGGCGCGCTCTCGCGGAATCGCTGGGTGGGAATGGAGCTGGGCAAGGGCAGGCCGCTCGACGAGATTATTGGCGATCTGCACGGCAAGGTGGCCGAGGGAGTACGGACGACCTCGGCTGCGCTGGGGCTGGCAAAACGGCACGGGGTGGAGATGCCGATTGCCGAACAAGTGGAGGCGATTCTGCATGGCGGCAAGCATCCGCGCCAGGCTATGCAGGAGCTGATGAGCCGCCCGGGAAGGGACGAGTGAAGCGGCTTTTATTCCACGCAACAGCTACGACTTTCGTGTGACAGTCAACCGCTTTTCATCACGGGTAGACTGGCCTTGGCTGGTGTTATCTCAGCGCAGTTTTTTAAGTCATGAATCGTACGCCCTCAATTCGCTGGCGCATCTTCTGGCGCGTTTTTTTTTCGTTGAGCGGTGCGTCCGTCGTCAGCCTGCTGCTGCTCTACGTGTCTACACGTCTGGGGTGGGGCGTTCTGGCTGTGATGGGCGCCATTTTTCTGTTCTGGGCCATACTCAGTATGCTGGCAGGACGAAAGATTGCTGAACTGAGCCACAGTTTCGCGGTGACGATCGCATCCAAATCCCTGCAGAAGGCTGAAGATCAGGCCTCGCATCTGCGTGGAACTCTGTACGAAGAGCCGGCGGCGGAATGGCTCGCAGCTCTGCAAAGCCTTGAGAACTCCTACCTCGACAAGCAGGTTGAGTCGAGCCAGAACTACGCCACTCTCACCGACCTGATTCGCATGATTGCGAAGGCGGTGGACGAGCGCACCAGCTATCTGCGGGGGCATTCCGACCGGGTGGCCGCATATTCGGCGGAGATCGCGCGGGAGCTCAACATAGATGCGGCCCAGGTGGAGCGCATCCGGCTGGCTGCTCTTCTGCACGACATCGGCACAGTGGGAATCGAAGACTCGATCGTAAGGAAAGAAGCGCCGCTGACACCGGAAGAGTTTGAGATTGTGAAAGCGCACACGGTTAAGGGCGCGTCGATCCTGCGACCCATCGAGGGCGTTGCCGATCTTATTCCCGGAGTGGAGTTGCATCACGAATCGCTGGACGGGCAGGGATACCCCTATGGTCTACGCGGCGAAGAGATCCCGATGATGGCGCGCATTATCGCTGTCGCGGACAGCTTCGACGCCATGACCACGGCGCGGCCGTATCAGGCGGCAATGGATCCAGAATATGTGCTGGAGGTTCTGAATCGCCTGGCCGGCAAGCGTTATGACGCTTCGGCGGTGAATGCCCTCATCGCACTCTTCAAACGCGGAAGCATTGTCGTTAAAAGTCCACGTGCTTCGGTGTCGTTTCCTCAACAGCGCATACTTTCAGAGATCGTCTGATCCGGATCGCAGCGTTCCGTTGCTAAACTCGATAGAGATGTTGAGGGCTACCCTGTCATGATTCAAACGCTGTTCGGCAGCCTGAAGGAAGAGGAAGAGCCAAAGAAAAAGGGCTTCCTTGACCGGATGAAACAGGCGGTTTCGCGTACGCGCGAAAGCCTGGAGGAGCGCATCGATGGCGTGCTGTCGCTGACGCGCACGGTCGATGAGGACGCGCTTGAAGAATTGGAGATGAGCCTGATCGCGTCCGATATTGGCGTGACGACGGCGGCGGAAATTGTTTCCACTCTGCGGGAGCGCGCCAAGCGGGAGCAGATTCGCGATGGGGCGGAATTGAAAGACCTGCTCAAGACTCAGCTCAAGGGCATCCTCGATGAGCAGCAACTTTCGCCGCGCAGGGTTGTGTCGCAACCGGAAGTCATCCTTCTGGTGGGCGTAAACGGTACAGGAAAGACCACAACCAGCGGAAAACTTGCTGCGCACCTGAGAGGCCAGGGGAAAACGGTCCTGCTATGCGCGGCAGATACTTTTCGCGCTGCCGCCATTGAACAGCTCGAGGTGTGGAGCGAGCGCAGCGGCGTGGAAATCATCAAATCCCGCCAGGGCGGCGATCCGTCGGCGGTTCTGTTCGACGCGCTGCAAGCGGCCAAGGCACGCGGTAACGATTACCTCGTCGTAGATACGGCGGGACGATTGCACACGAAAAACAATCTGATGGCCGAGCTGGACAAGATGCGGCGCACCACGCAACGCCTGATTCCAGATGCTCCCCACGAGGTGCTGCTGGTGATGGATGCGACTACCGGACAGAACGGGCTTCAGCAGGCACGCCTGTTTACGGAATCTGCCGGGGTGACGGGCATTGTGATCACCAAGCTCGACGGCACTGCCAAGGGTGGCATTGCGATCGCCATCGCTCGCGAACTGAAGCTGCCGGTGCGCTATGTTGGCATCGGTGAAAAGATCGACGACCTGCTGCCATTTGAGAGCGGCGCATTCGTAGATTCCTTGCTGGACTAAATAGGCGCTTTTAGTTACAGGCTGAAAGGTATGTCTGTGCCCGACCAAATCTCTACCTCTACCTCGACCAACCCGGTCCAGAGCCAAAAGGATGAGCGCTGGATGAACGAGGCGCTCGATCTGGCCCAACGGTCGGTCGGGCTGGCATCTCCCAACCCCGCCGTGGGCTGCGTGCTCGTCAAAGGCGAATCGGTTGTCGGACAGGGCTTCCATGAATACGACCTGCGTGATCACGCGGAGGTGGTGGCGCTGCGGATGGCAGGCGGCGAGGCGAGTGGCGCAACAGCGTACGTGACCCTTGAGCCGTGTTGCATCGCGGGACGAACCGGGCCCTGCACCGAGGCGCTGATTGAAGCCGGTGTGGCCAGAGTAGTGGTAGCGGCGACGGATCCGAATCCCGCGGTGAATGGCCAGGGAATCGAGCGGCTGCGCGCTGCGGGAATCACGGTCGTGGCCGGGATTCTGGCGCACCGTGCGCGGGAGCTGAACGACGGCTTCGCGCGGCATATTCGCACCGGACTTCCCTTCGTGACTCTCAAGGCGGGGCTTTCGCTGGATGGCCGCATCGCGCCTGCTCCGGGCAAGGCTCCGACTGGCGCGCCGGTAATCATGACAGGCGAGGCGTCGCGAACGGCGGTGCAGCAGTTGCGTCACGGGTCGGATGCGTTAATTACCGGCATCAATACGGTCCTGCTTGATGATCCCCTGCTGACCGACCGTACGGGGCGTCCGCGGAGACGCAGGCTGCTGCGAGTGGTGCTGGATTCGGCGCTGCGCTTGCGGCTGGACTCGAAGCTGGTGCGAACGGCGCAAGAGGATGTGCTTGTCTTCTGCACGATTCCGGTCTCGGAGCGGCAGAGGGCGCTGGAAGCTCTGGGGGTGCAGGTGGAGCGCGTGGAACCCGCGCCGGGCAGCCCGCGGGTCTCGCTGAAGCGCGTAATTGAACGACTGGGCGAGATGCAGATGACGTCGGCGATGATCGAGGCCGGCTGCCAGTTGATGAGCTCTGCGGTCGCGGCACAGGCGATTGACAAGGTGAGCCTCTTTTACGCGCCGGTGTTTCTGGGCGCGGCAGGCGTGCCCATGCTCAGCAATGTCGAATTGATGAGGCCGCAGTGGGTGAGCTCATCGACGGAACAGCTCGGGGAGGATTTCTGGTTCAAGGGATACCTGCGTGATCCCTGGGCTTAGAAAGCAGGCGATTATGTTCACTGGCTTGATTGAGACGACGGGGAAAATTCTCTCGGCGGACCAGCGTGCGGGGACAATGCGCGTTGCTGTCGAGGCGCCGGGGATTGCCGAACGGTTGAAGACAGGAGACAGCGTTGCGGTCAGCGGCGTTTGCCTGACAGCGCTGGATATTGAGCCGGGGCTCTTTCATGCGGATCTCGCGGCTGAGACCGCGGCGCGTACATCGCTGGCCCAGCTCGCGCCGGGCACCACGGTGAATTTGGAATTGCCGACTCCGGCGGGCGCTCCGCTTGGAGGGCACGTGGTGCAGGGTCACGTGGATGCGACGGGGACACTGGTTTCCATCAAACAGGTTGACCCGAACGCAGACCACACAATTGCCGACTGGTGGCTCGAGGTAGAGATCCCCGAGGCGCTGCGGCCTTTTATGGTAGAGAAGGGCTCGGTGGCCATCGAGGGCATCAGCCTGACGATTGCGCGATGGGACGGGAAGACGGTGAGCGTGGCAATCCTTCCTCACACCTATGCAGCGACGAATCTGCACACGCTCAAGGCTGGATCGGCGGTGAACCTGGAGGCTGACGTGCTGGTGAAGCTGGCCGCCGAGCGACGGCCAGCTGCTTCAACATTTGAGCTGACGGTGGATTATCTGGTGGCCAACGGATATTAGGCCGTCGCCTAGCTCATTCCAGAACCTCCGACAATGAGTTTCGGTTGAGTCGCCTGGGTGCATCCGCCGCCCCCGTCAAAAGTCACCAGAAGATTGTAGGTGCCCGCTGTCGCGTGAGAGGGAACTTGCACCGCATGGTGTCCTGCCGCCTGGATGTAGTGATGCTGATCCCCAATCGGCCAGAAGTTCGGATTGCTCGGGTCGGGAAGGATGGTTACGCCGCTGGTATTGTCATTTTTCCAGACGAAGTAATCGCCGGGCATCACGCTAACGTCGGAGCAAGGATCGATGAAGTGCCGAGCCGCTACCACAATTTGCTGCGAGTCGATGTTCGGGGCGGAAGGCGTGCAGGAGAAGGAGTAAGTTCCCTTGACTGCACCGGCTGGTACAGTGGCTTGAACAGGCGTACCCGCGGTAACGGAGTAACTATTCTGATTTAAAGGCCAGCTGTTGACCGGCTGCACGGTGACCGACGCGGCCTCGGCAGAGTTGAGCACCCACTCAAAGTTTTCGTTCGGAACTACCACAACGAGGGGACTGTAGACATTAAATTTACGCATACGATTTCTTCCTTTCAGCGCGAAATGCGCACAACAGGACAGGCTACTTTACCTGGGCGTGGGCCAGGAGCTGTTGAAACTGGGGGTTGTTTCGAAGATTGTCGAAGTCAGGTGAATCCCTGACGACCGAGGAAGAATATCCCGCAGTGAATGCCTTTTGCAACCATTCAAGCGCCACACCCGTTTCTCCGAGGTCGTTGTAAACAACGGCAGCATTGAAGAGCAGATCCTTGTCTCCATGGCCGAGCTCGAGCGAGCGCGAGAGGTGAGCCATCGCGTTCTGCCGGTCGTCGAGGATGGCGTAACACGCAGCCGCATCGGCATGGCGCTCGGCATCGTTGGGATTGACCTGCAACTGCTCGTTGATCAAAGCAAGTTGCTTTTTGAAAGCTTCAATCGCTTTTGGACGCTGGCCGCTATAGAGGTAAGCGTCGGCGAGATTCCCCCACAGATCGGAATTCCTGCCATCGAACTTGAGCGCCTGCTGATAATTGCGCGCTGCATCGGCGAAGCGCCGCGATTGATAATAGGCTGTGCCAAGGTTGGAATACGCACCGGCCGTAGGACGCAATTTCAACGACTGCTCAAGTGCGGTGATAGCCTGCGGATAGTTGCCGAGATATACATAGGCGGCGCCCAGGTTACTGTAGTCGAGATAGCTTTCCGGCGCGAGTCGAGTCGCCCGCTTGAAGAGATCGGCGGCCTTGGCATATTGAGCCTGCTGCAGATAAAAGATGCCCAGCCATTCGATGGCGCGCAGAGAGTTGGGCTTCTGCGTGATGGCCTGCTGATAGACGCGTTCCGCGTCGCCGAGCTTGTTCAAACGCGAGTAGGCCTTCGCCAGTCCTACGTACGCTTCGTCAGTGGTCGGATCCAGTTCGATCGCCTTTTGATACTGGTTCACGGCCTGCTCGTAATCGCCGGTGCCGGCAGCAACGAGTCCCAGGCAAAGGTGGCCTTCCACTCCGGCGTTGCCGAGGCTTACAGCTTTGTTGCAATCCTTGTTTGCATCGTCAACCCATTTGCGCTGCCTGGTAACTTCATAGTTGCGCCAATAGGCTTCTCCGCGAGCGGCATATGCGCCGCCATAGTTAGGATCGAGAGCCAACGCGCGGTCGAGAACCGTGATGGCATCGGCGATGTGCTCCGGCCGGGAGATGTCGTCAAGGTAGCCACGCCCCTGCAGGAAGTAATCATGGGCGACGGGTTCGGTGGTGCCATGTGTCATGAGCGCCGTTTTCTCCCCCGGACGAAGATCGAACTGAAGGGCGCGCACGACCCCATCGGCGACCTGGTCCTCGATGGAAAAAGGATCGGAGCGCGGAGCGGTCAGAGTCTGTTCAGCGACAGTATGCCCGGTCTGGAGGTCGGCCAGCTTCCAGATCGCTCGGTTCATGTTGTCTGACTGCTGGACGGTAAGCTGAAGGCTGAGATTGGCCCCCAAAGTTTTGAGGGCCTGGCTGGGATCAATCCCCGGAGAGGAAGCCTTGTTCACCTGCGCGGTGTCAATGATCTCGATGTCGTGATTCTCAGACAGGCCGGAGAGCTTCGCTGCGACGGTGGCGGAGAGTCCATTCGCAAACGCCCGCAGTTCCGGGCTGGTTCCGTTGACTTGCGGCGGCAGCATCGCCAGTCTGGGCGTGGGTGCAGGTGCGGACGCCACGGGCGCGTGGCTACGGGGTTTCCAGAGGGATGCTACGCGCGAGCTAACGGATGGTATCAGCAACGCGACCGCGATGGCGATGAGGGCGGGAACCAGGAACCAAAGCCAGCGCGGCGCGGCGCGGTGAAGGCGGGCGGGGCGGCCTCCCTGACGGACAGCTTCGAGGTCATGCCTGAGGTCGCGAGCGCTCGCGTATCGCCGGGCAGGATCTTTCTTGAGGGTGCGAGCGATGATGGCTGCCACCCGGGGAGGGATTTTGTGCTCGGTGGAGTGAATGCGGGCCGCTTCACGTTCGTCCAGGATGTGAGCGGTGATGACCGTGACGTTCGAGCCATGGAAGGGATGCCGGCCGGTCAGCATTTCGTAGAAGACAATGCCCAAGGCGAAAATATCGGCGCGGACATCGGGCGGGTCGCCCTTGAGGACTTCGGGCGCCATATAAGCGGGCGTGCCGGAGATATTGCCCGATGCGGAGATGGTATTCAGTGAGCTGGTGGGCAGGTCTGGATTGCTGCCCGGCAGCCGGCGGGCAACGCCGAAATCGAGCAGCTTCACCTGATCGCCGGGTCCGAGCATGATGTTTTCCGGCTTCACATCGCCGTGCAGGATGCCGTTCTGATGAGCGGCGGCCAGGGCGTCAGCGCACTGGACAGCAATGTTGAAGAAGCGGTCAAGCGGCATCGGTTCCCCAATGAGCTTGCGCAGGCTGGAGCCGGGAACGTACTCCATGACGAGCAGAATCTCGTCGTCGTCATCGATAACGTCGTAGATGCTGGCGATGTTCGCATGATTGAGACCCGAAGCGCGCTGGCCCTCGCGCAGGAACATGGCGTGGTCTACGGGCGTGAGTCCCTGACGCCACGACATGCGCTTGATGGCGACCGTTCGCTGCAGCTTGGAGTCGACAGCCCGGTAGACCTCGCCCATGCCTCCGGCGCCGAGGCGTTCTTCGATGCGGAAACGGCCAACAGTTCTGCCGACCAGATCTTCCTGACTGGGATGGCGAACAGGAGGCGTCTTGACTTGATCAGAGAAGTCTTGCATCGGCGCAGGGGAAGGTTTGGGATCCTGGAGCCATCGTACGTCGATTGAATGGTTTGAAACAAGAAGCGAAGTCAGCGGGCCTGGTATAACCCAGGAGAGTAACCCACGATGGAACGGAAATCGTTAATGAGGTGCGCCTGATCGTAATAGCCGAGGTCCAGAGCCAGCTGGGCGTAGTCGGGCTCTCCGCCGGAGTGGACCCGTTCCAACAATTCGTGCAGGCGATAGCGACGGATGACCCATTTTGGAGAGACGCCAACATATTCGTTAAAGAGCCGCTGCAACGATCGCTTGCCCATAACGGCCCGTGCGGAAAGGTCGTCGACCGTCCGGATACCGGGTTCGGAGAAGATGCGGTCGACCAGTTCGGCCGCCAGCGTGGCCGACTTGTCCGACGGAGGATTGCGCGCGGAGAAGAAGTCGTTGGCGGCAGCGATCGAGACCTCTTCATCCTCGGAAGTGGCAAGGGTGGCTTCGAGAGCGTCGATATCATTGCCGAATACCTCGCGCAGCGGCACGGTTCGATCGGCGAGCGACGATACAGGCGCATTCAGAAATGCACGAAAGCCGCCGGGAGTGAATTTGATGCCGAAGGCGTGCGAACGGCCTTCAAGGCGGCGGCTGAATTTCGCGGTGTGGACGCCGGCGACAGTCGATCCCGCAGGTTCGAAGATGACATGGACATTGGGATGCGGGAGGGTTTCGGCGGTGTGAGGCTCGAGGTCGCTGAGGTCCCAGCTGACGAACCAGTAGTGGGCGATACACGCGGCAAGCTCCGGTGGGGGACTGCGACGCACGTGGCGAAATTGTCCGGCGGCGGAGGCTGACTGGAGCACGCCACGAGCGCGTCCGGCGGCCGAGTCAAAGACCTGCTCCGCTGCTACCTCAGGGCTGGCTGTGGATGTCGCGTTGGACTGGTGTCGCGTTTTTCCAATCATGGCGGTGAGGGTTCTGCTTATATTGTCGCTGAGGACAAGACATATGACTGAACTACTCATTCGCAAATCGATTGACGTGCAAGCGCCCGTCGAAATTTTATGGAAGATTCTTACTGATTCCGAGTTCGTCCCGCAGTACATGTTCGGCTGCCATGCCGAGACAGACTGGAAGGCCGGCTCGACGCTGCTATGGAGAGGCGCGGCAGATGGCGTGGTGTATGTGAAGGGCCATGTGGTTCGATTCGAGCCACCGAATGCGCTGGAGTACACGATCTTCGATCCGCACTCAAAGCTCGCAGATGTGCCGTCGAACTATCTCACGATGAAATACGACCTCCGGGAAGACAGGCCGGGCACGTCGATTCTCGAGATTATCCAAGGCGACTTCTCTAAAGTTGAAGATGGAGAGAACCGGTATAACCATTCGCTTGATGGAGACGATTCGGTACTACAAGGGATCAAGCGACTCGCCGAAGCGCAGGTTCAGGCGAGGTGAATTTGCGATAGAGTAGGGGCGCAGGCGTTGCGATGCGGCGTGGAGGTCTCTACGATACCGATCACGAGACGGCTGGAGATGATCTGCTGGGGCGCCCTGCTGGTGGCCATCTCTTTCTGCGCATCGGGAGTCCGTGCCCAGGCAATTCCCGCGACGAAGAGCGCCGCCAATCCGCTCGCGTCGAGCACACAGCAACCTGCAACTCCGGCGCCGCCTGATCCGCTGGGAAGATCGTCGCCACACGGCTGTGTGGTCGGCTTTCTGCGGGCGGCCCAGAAGGAAGACTATGCGCGCGCCGCACAATATCTTGATGTGAAGAAGTCTCCTGCGGAGGCCGAGCAGATTGCGAGGCAACTGCAAGCGGTGCTCGACATAGGGCTGACCGAGAATCTGGACAGCCTTTCCCGCGAGGCAGAGGGAAACCAGGCCGAAAACCTGCAAGGCACCCGCGAATTGGTCGGGACGGTGAAGACCGATCGAGGCAGCCTGGACATTGTGGTGGAACGGGTGCAGCGCCGAGGGCAGCAGCCGGTCTGGCTCTTCTCTTCCGATACGCTGGCGGGGATTCCTAAGCTGAGCGGCGAGGTGCGCGGTTCGGGGCTGGAAAAGAAGCTTCCCCGGTGGATGGTGGAGACGCGCGTGTTTTCCGTGCCGATCTGGCGCTGGATGACGTTTGCCATTTCCGTAGTGGTGATTCTGGTTATCGCGGGAGCATTGTCTCGACTGTTGCAGTGGCTGCTGGCGCGTGCGCTGGGAAGAGTGTTGCCGGTGAGCGGCGAGAAAGTCATTCGCAAACTTCGCCTGCCGATTTTCCTCCTTCTGCTTGCAGCAATAGTGCGCTTCTTTTCCCGTTACTCACTCACGGTGCTGGCACGGCAATTCTGGAACGAAGGCGCAGTTGTCCTGTTAGTGGCGGGCATCACCTGGTTATTGATTCGCGTAAGTGATCTGGTCGCGGCCTATGTGAGCCAAGGTCAATCGAGCACAGCCGTGGCGCGCGCAACCTTTGTCGCCGTAGCGGTACGAGTCTTCAAGATAGCCGCGGTGCTGTTTGCCTGCGTCGCCTTGTTGAGCCGCGCTGGTGTGAACGTAAGCGCGTTGTTGGCCGGTCTGGGCATCGGCGGAATCGCCCTGGCGCTGGGCGCACAAAAGACGCTCGAGAATTTCTTCGGAGGGATCACGATCGTCGGCCAGAAGGCGCTGCGCGTGGGCGACCTGTGCAAGATTGGCGACGACATGGGAACCGTGGAAGACATCGGGCTGAGCTCGTTGAAGCTGCGCACCTTCGACCGCTGCGTGGTTTCGCTGCCCAACTCCAAGGTGGCACAGCTGAGTATCCAGAACTTCTCACTACGCGACAAGTTCTGGCTGCACCAGACATTCAATCTGCGACATGAGACCACGTCGGAGCAGGCGGCCGCGGTACAGGTCAGGATCGACCGGTTGCTAGCGGAGACCAAAGAAGTTGAGAAGAGCAGCGCGCGCGTGCGGCTCATCGATCTCAACACCATGGGACTACAGATGGAGATCTGGGCGTACCTGCTGCTTCCTCCGATGGACGGAAACCGCTGCTTCGAGGCGCAAGAGAGAATCTACCTTGGCGTGCTGAAGATCCTCGAGGAAACGGGTGCGGCACTTGCGATTCCCGGACAGGTGAGTGCAGGGCCGAGTTCGTGATGGAGCGCGCTATCTAGTCGTAGCGTTCGAAAATGATCTGCTTACGGTGCCACCCGCGGTCCTTGAGGCGGTCGCGGTTGGCGGAAACCATGTTGTTGAGGCCGCAGATGTAGGCGTGGATGTCGAAGCCTGTTCCTTCGGCGGTCGTGGGAACGGGCACGGCGTGATTGTGCGCATCACGGTCATCGAGGAGGCTGGCGACGTGATCCTGCACGTAGCCGCGCAGGCCCTCCCAACCTTCGTGGGGGCGGCTGAGCGTAGAAAGATATTGGAAGTTGTGGCGTTCGGCTGCGACCTTTTCGAAATATTTCTGGTAATAGATCTCTGTCTCGTGCCGGGTGCCATAGACGAGCCAGATATTGCGGCCGGTGCTGCGGTCTTCTTCGTTCACGGGGAAGAGGTACTGAACGAAGCCGAGGATCGGCGCGATTCCGGTGCCGGTGGCGACGAAGATGCTGTCGGTGAGCGGCTGGCGCAGCGTGAAGAAGCCGTGCGGTCCGTGAAATTGAACCGTTTGGCCGACTTCCAGGTCGCACAGGAAATTCGAAAAAAAACCATTCTCAACACGATTTACACACAGGTCGAGCATGTTTGCGCGTGGCGCGGATGCGATCGAGTAGGCACGAGTCTGCGCTTTTCCCCGGTCATCGGCTGCGACGCAGGAGATGAACTGGCCGGGCACGAAGTCGAAATGCGATAGCTCGTCGACAACGAATTCGAGGTGGTAGCATTGCGCCGGTTCGGAGAGCAGTAACTTTTGCTGAAGCCGGGCTGTAAGGAGCTGTCTGTCCAAGATTTAAACTCTTCCCTTTTCAAAATTATCGCCTGTGCCTCATGGCACGGCAATCAAGCGGAGCATGTCTCAAACTGAACGATACTTTGCAAGCTCCCTCTTCCGAGTTGTGCCGAAAACCACCGAGATTCCAGGAGCCTTGCAGATATACTCGACCTGACAAGACTCTGAGTTCCCGAACGGCCCTATGAGCGCACAGCCGCAGAAATATACCCGGAATAATCCATACATCTCGCGCATGCTCGTCAACGTGTTGATGACTCTGGAAGGCTCCGAAAAAGAAACACGCCATATCGAGTTGGAATTGGAGCCGGGAATGGAATATACGCCCGGCGACGCAGTTGGCATCGTGCCGGAGAATCGCCCCTCAGAAGTTGCCGAGGTACTCGCACAGTTACATTTCACGGGTGACGAACGGGTGCTGGATCACTACAAGGTTGAGATCAGCCTTGAGGAGGCGGTGCGTACTCGCCTGGCTATCGGCAAGCTCACTCGCAGTGCCGTGAATGCTTATGCAAAGATCGCTCCGGAATCGGTGCCGGGACTCGAGGCGCTGAAATCGCTGGCATTGCCGGATAACCGCTCCTTAGCAGAAGAGTACATCTGGGGCCGTGAGTTCATCGATCTGATTACGGAATATCCAGGCGGGATTACACAGCCGCAACAGCTGTTCACGGTGCTGGCTCGCCTTACTCCGCGCATGTATTCGATTGCGTCATCGCAAGCCGTGGTGGGGAATGCCGTGCACACAATCGTCCGGGTCGTTTACTACACGAGCCATCAACGCAACCGTCAGGGGCTTTGCTCAGGACATCTGGGAGAACGCGCGCCGGAAGGTTCTACGATGCCGATCTTTCTGCATTCGAACAACAACTTCCGGCTTCCGGAAAACACGGACACGCCGGTAATCATGATCGGCCCGGGCACGGGCATCGCACCATTCCGTGCGTTTCTGCAACATCGCAAGGCGTACGGTCACAAGGGTGAGAACTGGCTCTTCTTCGGCGAGCAACGCCGCGCCTCAGATTTTCTTTATCAGGAAGACTTGGAAGGAATGTTCAAGGAAGGGATTCTGACGCGCTTCGATACGGCTTTTTCTCGCGATCAGGCACACAAAATCTACGTGCAGGATCGGATGCGGGAGAACGACGCCGAGCTATTCCGTTGGCTGGAGCGCGGGGCGCACTTGTATGTGTGCGGTGACGCGAATCGTATGGCGAAAGATGTGGAGACTGCGCTTCTCGACGCCATAGCCAACGGGCAGAACTGCACTCCGGACCAGGCGCAGGAGTATCTCGCCAGCATGAAGAAGGCGAGACGTTACCAGACGGATGTCTACTAGGCGCCGCGCCTATTCAACCGTTACGGACTTGGCGAGATTGCGCGGCTGGTCGACATCGCAGCCGCGGCGGACTGCTATGTGATAGGCCAGCAGCTGCAGCGGGATCACGTCCAGGACTGGAAGCAGCAGTTCCGAAGCGGACGGCACGTAGAGTACGTGGTCGACAAGCTGGCCGATGTGGCCGTCGCCTTCGATAGCGACAGCGATGACCTTGCCGGAGCGAGCGGTGACTTCCTGAATGTTCGAGAGCGTCTTCTCGTAGCGCAGGACGGAGTCGCGATTGCTCTCGTCTTTGGTGGCCAGGACAACGACGGGCAGCGTCTCGTCGATCAAGGCGTTGGGACCATGCTTCATCTCGCCCGCCGGATAGCCCTCAGCGTGGATGTAGGAAATCTCCTTGAGCTTGAGTGCGCCTTCAAGGGCAATAGGATAGTGAATACCGCGCCCGAGGTAGAGGAAGTCGCGGGCGTTGGAGTAGAGCTTCGCAATCTCCTCGCAGACGGAGTCGGCGGTGCGGAGAGCCTCTTCCACTTTGCCGGGCAGAAGGCTGAGCGACTCAACCAGAGTGCGGCTCTCGTCAGCGGTGACTGTCTCGCGCTTCTGTGCAAGATGCAGCGCGAAGAGAAAGAGCGCGACGAGCTGAGCGGTGAATGCCTTGGTGGAAGCGACGCCGATCTCCGGACCGGCGTGGGTGTAGATGGTTCCGTGAGCTTCGCGAGCGATCATGGCACCGACGACGTTACAGATGGCGATCGTCTTCGATCCCTTGGCGATCATCTCGCGCTGCGCGGCGATAGTGTCGGCGGTCTCCCCAGACTGGGTGATGAGGAGGCCGAGCGCGGCGGGATCGGCGATGGGGTCGCGGTAGCGGTATTCGCTGGCGTAGTCGACCTCGACCGGCAGTCGGGCAAGGCGCTCGATCATGAACTTCCCTGCTGTTGCCGCGTGCCAGCTTGTTCCGCAGGCGGCGATGTTGATGCGCGTCGCGTGACGGAAATCTTCGTCGGAGATTTTCATCTCGCTCAGAAACACCTTGCCGGTGTCGAGCGAGATGCGACCCAGCGTGGTGTCGCGGATGGCGCGCGGCTGCTCGAAGATCTCCTTGAGCATGAAATGCTTGTAGCCGCCCTTCTCCGCCTGAATGGGGTCCCACGTGATGCGCTGGACTGGACGTTCGATGCGGTTGCCCTCGAGGTCGGTGAGGTCGACTCCGGAAGGAGTCAGGACGGCGACATCGCCGTCAGCGAGAAAGTACAGATCGCGTGTGTGATGGAGTATCCCCGGTACGTCTGAGGCGACGAAGTATTCGCCTTCTCCCATGCCGATGACCACAGGCGGGCCGTTGCGAGCCGACACGATCTTGTCGGGCTCGTCGGCGGAGATGACGCTGATGGCATAGGCTCCGGTGAGGCTGCGCGCGGCGCGGCGGACGGCTTCTTCGAGCGGCATGGTCTTGCCGGTGTCGGCTGCCGACGCGATCTCCTGCTCGATAAGGTGAGCTATGATTTCTGTATCTGTTTCAGTTACGAATTTGTGACCTTCGAGGGCCAGCTCGTGCTTGAGCGCGAGGTAGTTCTCGACGATGCCGTTGTGGACGACGACGATGCGTCCGCTGCAGTCGCGATGAGGATGGGCATTCTCTTCGGTCGGTCGGCCGTGGGTCGCCCACCGCGTGTGGCCTACGCCGTAGGTTCCGCTGAGAGGGCGCTCACGAATGACCTCTTCGAGATTGCGCAGCTTACCGGGCGCACGACGCAGTTCGAGACCCGCGCCATTGCCGGCTACGGCGATACCCGCCGAGTCGTAGCCACGATATTCGAGGCGGCGGAGACCTTCAATGATGAGGGGGACGACCTGCTTGCTGCCGACGTAGCCGACAATTCCACACATAGAGCTTTCATTATAAGGATGCGGAGCACACAGCCGCCGCGCTGAAAGACAAGTTAGCGGCTATTCTAGATGAAAGGTGAACTCCTCAATGACGGGATTGGTGAGGACCTCGCGAGCAATGCGCTCCACCTCGGCCTTCGCTGCAGCCGCATCAAGTTGACCGTCGAGCTTAATCACGAAGTATTTGCCCTGGCGGATGTCTTCAATCCCCTGATATTGCATCTTCTTGAGTGCGTTGTGGATAGCCTGTCCCTGGGGATCAAGGACGGTTTTCTTGAGGGTTACGTAGACATGAGCCTTCATCGTGCCCGATTATAAAGGACTTCGTGTCCAGTGATCGGCGCCATGGGGCGTACGCAGCGTACTGTGCGAGTGGTTGGTGTCGCGCCAATTTCGCAACAAATTGCGTACACTGGAATTCACATGGTCAATTATCTGGAGTTGCCGATTGGCGACAAGATGCCCGAAGTCGTTAACGCTGTTATCGAGATTCCACTCGAGGGCATCAACAAGTATGAATACGACAAGCAACTACACGTCTTCCGGCTGGACCGGAACCTCTACTCCCCGGTGCACTATCCGGGAGACTATGGATTCATCCCGTCAACGCTGAGCGACGACGGCGATCCGCTCGATGTGCTGGTGCTGGTTGATGCGCCGAGCTTTCCGGGCTGCGTGATGCAGGTGCGTCCGATCGGCCTCCTGGAGATGCTGGACCAGGGCGTTCTCGACGAGAAGGTACTTGCAGTTGGGAAAAATAATCCGCGCTACACCGATGTGTGGAACTATTCGGAGATTTATCCGCACATGCTGAAAGAGATTACGCACTTCTTCTCGATTTACAAGGATCTCGAAGGCAAGCGTGTAGAAGTTCACGGCTGGCATGATGCCGCATATGCGCGTGACCGCGTCGCCTGGTCGGCAAAGAATTTTCAGGACAACAAGACCGCAAAGGCATCAGTCGCCGGATGAAGCGGGCTGCAGTTCCTTCTGCAGCGGCCGTCCTGACCAGACAGTTCGCGAAATCTTGTAGAAGATCGGGCCGGCAACAGCGATGATCAATCCGAAGAGCAGCGCAGGCATGTGAGCCATGCGCTCGTCGCGGGCCGCAAAAGCCGCATAAACAATCAGCGCTGTGGGCATCACGCCGATGGCGATGGCCATGGCGAGATTTCCGGCGCGGAATGGACGGGCCAGATTCGGCTCGCGGAAACGCAGCACGACGAGCGCTACAAACTCCAGGATGAGGCTCGCGCCGTAGAGCATCAGGTCGATCGAGATGAGCCGCTCGAAGCTGAACTGCAGGGCGAGCGCCCAGGCGCTGGCACAGACTAACAGCGCCGCCCAAGGCACTCCGTGGCGATTGCGGCGGGCCATGAACGATGGAAGCAGACCATCCTCTGCCATCACCATTGGCACCCGCGCATAGCTCATCATCAGCGCATTAAACATGCCGAGACCGGTGATCGTGCCACCGAGCACGACGGCGATTCCCAGCCACGGACCGCCGAGCGCAGTGGCGGCGTCGGTCCAGGAGCCGGTAGTGAACTGAGCAATCGCCACGCCGGCGAAGCCGATCGCGGCGAGCGGGATTACATAGCTCAGGGCTACGACAACAGCGCTCAGCAACATGGCGCGGGGATAATTCTTCTGCGGATTCTCGACTTCCTTGGCGACGGTCGACGCGTTGTCCCAGCCCATGTAGTTCCACAGCGCGACGAGGACCGCGGTAGAGAGCCCCTCGCTGCCGGTCCTAGCTGAGGTCCACACCGTATTTGTGTGCAGATGCCAGCCGTGCCAAACCGCTGCGCCAACCAACACGGCAAATGGTGCAAGCAGGATGACAAACAGGGCAATCGATCCTTCACCGACGGCGGGCGCCCCGCGCAGGTTCCAGATGCAGCAGATGGCGATGAGCGCCAGTTCCCAGAAAGTACCTCGCGAACCCGCGGTCCACGCCGGAAACAGCTTGCCCAGATAAAGCACAAAGATAGTGGGATAGATGGCCATGTCGAAGATGCTGGCCGTGAGCGAAAGCCACGCTTCCTGATATCCCCAGAACGGGCCGAGTGCGCGCCGCACCCAGACATAGAAGCCGCCTTCGTCGGGAATAGCACTGGCCAACTCTCCGATCATGAGGGCGGTGGGAAAACTCCAGACAAAGGGGAGAAAGAGCAGAATGGCGAGAGCCTTGAGGTATCCGGCCCCGCCGAAGATATCTTCGATTCCGTAAGGCCCGCCGGAAACCATGAAGTAAGTAGCAGCGGCGAGTGGGAGGAGGCGCAAAGTGCGCGGTGACTTCGCTGCTTTTGTGGCGGACTTTAGTAGACGTTTGACCTCAGTAATCTCCAGTTTTTTAGATTAACGCGATCTGAGAACGTCTACAGAAAAAATCACCGCCAGACAGCAGAAAGCCCCGCCGGGTTCGACGGGGCCTGCTGAGAGGCAATTATGACGCTTTGCGCGTGGGCTGGCCGGAGCCGACATAGCCGGGATAAACGCGCTGTACACGGCCGAATATCTGAACGCGAGTGGAGTCTGGCGCCGATTCCCATGCCTCGTCGGCAACCGCGGCCGATTCATAGCGAATGGTGCCATGGTTATGCTCGAGGATGCGCTCCGCCTTGTCTACGTTTGCGCCGGCATTGACTGTAACGATGGCGCCTCCGCGGCGAATCTCCGTTGCAAAGCGGCGAGACCGTTCCTGCGAGATACCCATCCCGGTAAACGAGCTTTCGAAAGCGGCTCCCGAATAGGGATAGTCGTAGTCGGGCGCGATCCCAAGCTCACCTTCGCCAGTGCCGAATTTTCTGCTGACGGCGTCGGAAACCGGTGCGCGGCGCGCCGAGGTGTCGGCGCCGGATTCTCCCGAGAACAGATGCTTCAGCTTGTCCCACCATGACGCGTTCTCGTAAGGGCGGCGCTCGTACTGCACAGGGACGGCAGTGGCGGGCGTGGAAGAGATACCGATTCCCGTGCTCTCGGAGAGAGGAGCTGTGCTGGCGGAACGAAGTGTGCTGGGAATCTCATGGGGAAGGTTGTCGGGGATTTCAGATCCGGGGATCGGGCCGGGGCGGGTTGCGCCGGCAAAACCTGTTCCCGATCCGGTCGAAAGGCCGGCGGGCGTTACACCGCTGGAATCGGATTCGGCCCCGGAAACGCCTGCGCCGGACGCGGTGGATCCCATGTTGGAGGGATTATCGTGAACAGGGCGGGTGGGTGAGCCGGTGGTGCCCGCAGGCGCAGTTGCGCTGCCGTGAAATGCGGCTCCGATTTCGCTGACGGGAAATCCCTCATCCACAAGTTCATTAATTGCGTTCTGCGCATCTTCGCCGTTCGAGAAATAGGCGACCACCGTGCCGCCGGTTTCGTTGTTCCAATCGCTGTTGCTTGTCATCGGAGGACCTTCGTGTCTGGATTTGCTTGCCCCGGCCTCGGAGCGCGGCTTGCGTAGGTTCGCGGCGCGGCCTCCTAAATTAGGATGCAGGGTCGGGAACAAGGGCCGCAGCGCCTCCCGCAAAGATTCTGGCCGACGTATCGGGTTTCCCCCTCCGCCAGTAAGTCGTTTGTCACGAGAATCCGGTGTTCGGATACTTACTTTCCGGACTGACCTGAACCACCGGATATGCTCTCCAGTTCAGTTGCAAGGTGCTCGACGTACTCAGCCTCGCGGTCGATGGCTTGGGCCACGAGGACGATCTGAGAATCGGCATCCGCATAGCGGCGCTCCTCGATCGCCTCCCGAATCCCGGGCAGCGTTTTCGCTCCATAGCCCGTGTACCAGCCGGGGGCATAGATCAAGTGCTGCATCCATGGGCGGCGCGGCAGGCCCTGCTCGCTGGTCAGCTTGCGCTCGGCCTGGGCAAGCTGCTCGTTCAGCGTCTTCAGGCTGGCCTCTGAAAGTGTCTTGTCCTGAACTGCCATGCGCGCTTTGGTGTAATGAGCTGCGGACTTATCGAGCGCCGCGAGGGCATTGTCCAGCGGCGCGAAATTGAGGAAGGGCGGAGTCTGCCATGCTGCCGGCGGGATGGTTGGCTGCTTAGGGTCGCTGGTCAGCGCATACGCATTCAGGTCCAGCGCCGCCTTGCGCTCTTTGGCTTCGGTGCGCCGTGTTTCGAGCAGAGCCTTCACCTCGGTGTCATACACACGCAGCGTGTCAGCCAGCGCGGCGAAGTCGTAGGGCAGCACGTCGGCCTGGGCGGCACGGAGAACCAGCGTCCCCGCGGTCTGCGCTAGAGCGCGGCCATAGACAAAAGTCGTGTCAGAGAAGTGCGTATACCAATAGAAGTCGTCGTAAATGGAGTGGTAAATTCCCTCCTCGTCTTCGCCGCCATAGCCGAGATTGAGCGAGGCGATGCCGAGGTGATCAATGAACGCCGCGTAATCGGATCCGGAACCGAGAGCTCCGATGCGCAAGTCAGTGCGGCTGGCCGCTTCTTTACGTTCTTCGGGCGTTCCGTGAAGCGACTCGAAGGCCTGCAGACGCCGCCAGGCTGAAACGCCAGTCTCCGGATCGTTGATGGTTCGCGCGACTTCGTTCACCAGCGGCTCCAGGGAGTGCGAGCCCTCGGCAAAAAGGTAGCCGCGGCCGTTGCCGTCGCTATTGATGTAGACGGCCGCATGCTTGCGAAGCTCGTCGGCGTGCTGCTCCGCCCACTCGGTTGAGCCAAGCAGCATCGGCTCCTCGCCATCCCATGACAGATAGATGATCGTTCGCTTCGGCTTCCAGCCTGCGGCTGCCAGCTGGCCCAGGGCTCGAGCTTCCTCGAGCAGCGCGACCTGCCCGGAGATGGGGTCCTCGGCGCCGTTCACCCATGCATCGTGGTGGTTGGCGCGTAACACCCAGACCTCCGGCTCCTCTGCGCCGTGCATGGTTGCGACGACGTCGTAGACCGGTTTCAGATCCCAGTTGAAGGCGAGCTTCAAATGCGCCGTGGATTTGCTGGGTCCGATGCGGTAAGTAAGCGGAAGACTGCCACGCCAGCTCTCCGGAACCGGTGGGCCATCGAGCGCGGCCAGCAGGGGCTGGGCGTCTCCGTAGGAAATCGGCAACACCGGAATTTTTGGCAGCGAAGGCGCGTCCTCGCGTTTCAGCCGCTTTGCGTCCGCGGTCGCTCCAACCCCAGGCGTCAAAGGATCGCCTGGATACAGCGGCGCATCGAGCACGCTGCCGCGTTGCACGCCTTCGGCGGGTCGCATCGGTCCCTCGGGGAAGACTGCGTCGGGCGCATAGCCGTCGTCGGCAGGGTCGGAGTAAATGATGCAGCCGATTGCGCCATGCTCGGCAGCCAGCTTCGGCTTGATGCCGCGCCAGGATTTTCCGTAGCGCGCGATTACGATCGCGCCCTTCACCGAAATCCCGTGACGGGCTAACTCCTCATAGTCGTCGACCAGGCCGTAATTCACATAGATCAGCGGCGCGGTAACATCGCCGTCGGGAGAGTAAGCGTTGTAAGTCGGGAGCTGCTCATCTTTCTGGTTGCTGGTGGGATCGACGGCAACGGTGGGCTCCTCCAGTTTGGCGTGGAAACTGCCCATTTCCAGCAAGCGCGTCTTCGGAGTAGGAAAGAGGACCTGGAAGGTCTCGATGTGAGCGTCCCAACCCCACTGCTTGTATTGCGCCAATATCCATTCGGCGTTCTGTTTGTCGTACGGCGAGCCAACATGATGCGGCCGGGCGCTCAGGAGCTTCATGTCGGCGCGCATGCGCTCAGGGTCGGGGATGGCTTGGAAGCGCTTCTCCAGGTCGAGCTCGGCTTTCGCACTCGCTGAGGAAAATCCCAGCGGCGTAGAAGGAGCAGGCTGCTGGGCAGAGATCGCGGGCAGAAGACAGAGAGCGGACAGAAAAATCAGGGCGTGGCGCAACGTTTCTCCTCGGTCACCAGACTTGAATTTTTGAGATTGCCGGAGTGAATTTTGTAATGCCGCAATAGTACTCTCTCGCCAGATCGGGACTGCGCCGCCCATTTATCGGAGCTTTGCCGTAAAGACGAAAGTATCGGGGTCTGGAAAAGCGCTCCGATCCTATATACTTGCTGAAGACAGCCGGAGAGATGGCCGAGTGGCTGAAGGCGGCGGTTTGCTAAACCGTTATAGGGTCAAAAGCTCTATCGGGGGTTCGAATCCCCCTCTCTCCGCCAGATTTTCCCTGCCTGTGTCCAAGTTAAGAACAAAAACATCGCCTTGGGCCAACGATCCTCAACCCTGGCTTCAAAACTTTCCCAGAATCTGACAACTCCCAGCAGCCGAAGTGTTGCCAGGCAAGACTTGCAGCTTAAGTCTGTGCCGCCGAATTCAGCACGAAATCGGGCACGATGCGGGCTGCGCCGGTGTATGTAACTTGACAGAACGGAGATCAAGTGGAGCCGACAGAGGATGAAATCAGAGATTGGAAGGAGCAGGTCCGCCTGAATACTCTCGTCCATGAATACGCCCGCGAAAAGCTCAAGGGATTAGCTTTCATCGATGGTCGAGAGGGCGGAGATGAGCTGAACGCCAGGATAAGGCACCACTATGCCCGCCTGGCCGAGGAAAGCAAAGAGCTATCCGAGATCTTCCAGCGCATGCTCTCCGAGATGGAGAATGCCACGGACGTGGCCAGCTGATCCGGGCTCAGCCAGTGGCCCACGATAGCAGCTCGCCGAGGTCGGCTGCGGAGTTAGAAGCGGTTCCGCGG
>Ga0335073_10001742_pt1 | contig 29340 bp, 24 predicted proteins | sample Lox_Sample_22_FD_207093 | JGI IMG/M metagenome (GOLD analysis project Ga0335073, IMG submission 207093) | Soil microbial communities from Loxahatchee National Wildlife Refuge, Florida, United States - Lox_Sample_2.2 | ecosystem: Environmental > Terrestrial > Soil > Wetlands | place: USA... | reverse complement strand
CACCAACTAGCTAATCCGACATTGGCTCATCCAATAGCGCGAGGCCTTACGGTCCCCCGCTTTCTCTTCGCAGACGTATGCGGTATTAGCCAATCTTTCGACTGGTTATTCCCCACTACTGGGAAGATTCCAATGCATTACTCACCCGTTCGCCGCTCGTCAGCATGTATTGCTACACCTGTTACCGCTCGACTTGCATGTGTTAGGCACGCCGCCAGCGTTCAATCTGAGCCAGGATCAAACTCTTCAGTTAATAACTACTGAAGCAATCAAATCCCGAACTCGCTGCTATCCAAATGAACTAGTCAAATGAACAACTGGTCGTTCGAGAACTCGTATCGATTGCACCAAAGATGCCGACGCGAGTCCCCACACAAGTTACCTATTCAAATTTTTAAAGAATAACCCGCGACGACAAAGGTCCGGGGAAAGACTTTCAAGTATAGCCGAGATTCAGACTCCGTCAATCTACAAAGAAGTCTCAAAATCGCCTTTCACTCGAAAGGGCGCGCAGTATAGCCCCCGGTTCGGGCGTGTCAACCGCCCGCAACGAGCCCGCGGCGACGCCGTGGTCAGGCCGCCTTGATCAAGCGGATCTTGGCTAGAGACCGGCGCCCGACCGAGACGATATAAGTGTTCCCCGCAAGCAGCTCGTGACGGTGGCTCGACACCTTTTCTTGATTCACGCGCACCGCGCCTTCCTCGATCTTGCGCGAAGCCTCGGAGCTCGAGGCAACGAAACCGAGTTCCTTGAGGATGCCGGTCAATCTTGCGGCGGGCGCGTCGATTTCAATTACCCGTTCCTCGAGATCGGCCGGTACGGCACCCTGCTGCACCCGCGTGGCCCAGTCGCTCTGCGCCCTCTCGGCGGCGGCGGCGGAATGGAAACGGGTGACCAGCTCCCGAGCCAGCTCGAACTTGACGTCGCGCGGATTTTTGCCTTCGCCCACCGCGCTCTGCAGTGCAGCAATCTCGCTCAATGGACGGAAGCTCAGGAGCTCGAAATAGCGCCACATGAGCGTGTCCGAGATCGACATGAGCTTGCCGAACATGGCGTCGGGGGCATCGTGGATGCCCACGTAATTTCCGGCGGACTTGGACATCTTCTGCACGCCGTCGAGCCCCTCGAGAAGCGGAGTGGTCAAGACGATTTGCGGCGGCTGGCCGTACGCCTCCTGGAGCTGGCGCCCCACCAGCAGGTTGAACTTCTGATCCGTGCCGCCGAGCTCCACGTCCGCCCGCAAGGCCACGGAGTCGTACCCCTGTACCAGGGGATACAGGAACTCGTGGATCGCGATCGGCTGGCCACCCTTGTAGCGCTTGGCAAAGTCATCGCGCTCCAGCATGCGTGCCACGGTGTGCTTCGCGGCAAGCTCGATCAACCCCGCCGCCGACATCGTCCCCATCCAGCGCGAATTGAAGTCGATGAGCGTGCGCTCGGGGTCCAGGATCTTGAAGATCTGCTCCTGGTAGGTGCGCGCGTTCGTGGCAATCTCTTCGGGCGTGAGCCGCGGGCGCGTAGCGTTCTTGCCGGTCGGATCACCGATCATTCCCGTGAAGTCGCCGATCAGGAAGATGACCTCGTGTCCGAACGCCTGAAACTGCCGCATCTTGTTGATGAGCACGGTGTGCCCGAGGTGCAGGTCGGGCGCCGTCGGATCGAAGCCGGTCTTGACCCGGAGCGGCCGCCCGAGCTCGATGCGCTTGCGCAAGTCCTCCTCGTGAATGAGATCGACGGCGCCGCGCCGGAGCTCGATGAGCTGTTCATTCGCACTGATCGTCAAGGCCGCTTCCATCCCGTTCAAGCTGCAGATCCAGGGTTGCCGCTGCATGCCGGCGCCCTGGATGCGCCCGGCAGCGTTTTAACCTATGACGGACAGCGTTTCCCTGACGTGTAAAGCGGGTTTTTTTCGCTATCCAATACCCGCCCGACAGGCGAGATTGAATCATTGCCGCACTGCGGTGCAGGCGTTCAGCGATTCGGAAATGCGCCGATACCGTGGGTAACGTATACCGGCCGACCTGAACCATGTCAAAGCGCTTTGAGCTGCGCAATCGTGCGGCACCTGCCCGCGTGGCAGCTGCGACGGTGATCGTCGTTGGGCTGATTGCGATCGCGGGATGGGCCCTCGGGGCCCCCACCCTGACGCGGGTGATCCCCGGCGCCGTCGCCATGAAGATCAATACCGCGCTGGCCCTGGTGGCCTGCGGAGTGGCGCTCTTTTTGCTCGCGGTACCGATCTCGCATTGCCTCGATCGGACGGCGCAGGCGCTTGGCCTCGCCGCGGCGCTACTCGCGCTGCTCACGCTCCTGGAATACTTCCTGGGCGTCGACTTGAGGATCGATCAGCTCATGATCGCCGACGATAGCCACGCGTATAACGTTTTTCGTGGCCGAATGTCGCCGTTTAGCGCGGCCGCCTTCCTCGCCGTCGGGGCCGCGCTCGCCACCCTGCCGCGGGCGAATCTGGCCGTCGTCACCCGGCTCGGAGCGGGGGCCACGCTCGCCATCGCGAGCCTCGCCTTGCTCGGCTATCTGTGGAACGCCGGGGAGATCGTGACGGACAGCGTCCTGCCTCCGGTGGCGCTCAACACCGCGGCGTGCTTTCTGCTGCTCGGACTCGGAATCTTGCTCGCGCCGCGCCGTGCGGATCTGGACCTTGCCGAGCGCATCGGCTCCCTGCCATCCGTCGAGATCCAGACCCTGGCCGGCTTCGGCATCGCCTTGGGATTCTTGCTCATCGGCGGCGGCTACACCTACCGCACCAGCGTGGAGCTCGCCACTTCGAACGCCTGGGTCGCGCACACCCAGGAACTGCGGGGGGCACTGGCCGAAGCCAACGGCGCGCTCGCGGCGGCCGAGCTTGCCGAGCGCGACTACTTGCTGACCGCCGATGCGGCCCATCTCGCCGAATGCCGGCGCTCGGCCGCCGAAGCGCGCCGGCAGCTCGAGAATCTCACCCGGCTGACGGCGGACAATCCCGTGCAGCGGCACAACGTGGCCGTGCTCGAGAAACTCATCGAGGCGCGCCTCGATGAGATGCAGAGCGGCCTCGAGGCGTTCGCCGCCAACGGGGTGCCCGCGGCGCGCAGTACGCTCGCCCGTACGCGCGATGCGAGCATCACGCGGCTGGTGCCGGAGCAAATCGGCCGCATGGACGCGCTCGAGGCCGGCTATCTCAAGGATCGGGAGCGCTCCGCCGCGCGCGTGGGACATTCCACGCTCGTCTCGCTGGTCGTCACGCTGCTCGCGGCCTCGGCCGCGTTCGCAGCCTTGTTCCTGCGCATACACCGCGAAATGCGCGCGCGCCGAAACGCCGAGAACGACCTGCTCGAGACCAACCGGGCCGTGCACCAGCTCAACGCCGCGCTGCGCGCGAACGCCGACCAGCTCAAGGCGACCAACCAGGAGCTGGAAAGCTTCAGTTACTCGGTGTCGCATGACCTGCGCGCGCCGCTGCGAGCCATCGATGGGTTCGCGATGATGATCGAGGAGGATTGCGCCGAGCGCCTGGACGATCGGGGCCGGCGCTATCTGTCCGTGATCCGCGAGAACAGCCGGCGGATGGGCACGCTGATCGATGACCTGCTGGCATTCTCGCGGCTCGGCCGCCTGCCGGTGATGACCCGGGAGATCGACGTGAACTCGATGGTGCGCGAGGTGGTTGCGGAGCTTTTGGGGCCGCACGGCGGCGCGCGTCCCCGGATCGATCTCGGTCCGCTGCCGCCGGTGCAGGCCGATCCCAATCTGCTGCGGCAGGTGTGGGCCAATCTGCTCGGCAATGCGCTCAAATATTCCAGCAAGGCCGAGCAGCCGCGCATCGAGATCAGTGGCCGCCGCGAGGGCCAGGAAAACTTCTACTCGGTACGCGACAACGGCGTCGGGTTCGACATGGCGTACGCCGACAAGCTGTTCGGCGTCTTCCAGAGACTGCACCGGGCCGACGAATTCAGTGGTACCGGGGTCGGCCTCGCGATCGTGCAGCGCGTGGTCACGCGTCACGGCGGACGCGTCTGGGCCGAAAGCCAGCTGAATCGAGGTGCCGTATTCTCGTTCGCGCTGCCCGCCGGAGGTGTCCATGGAAACGCTTGAGGCGGTCGAGATTCTGCTGGTGGAGGACAGCGATGCGGACAGCGAGCTGATCACGCGCGCACTGTCCAAGGGTAACCTCCTCAACAGGATCGTGCGCGTACGCGACGGCGTCGAGGCGCTGGATTTCGTGTTTTGCACCGGGAATTTCCGCGAGCGGATGGGCGGCAATCCGAAGCTCATCCTGCTCGATCTCAAGATGCCGCGCCTCGGCGGCATCGAGGTGCTGCGGCGTCTCAAGGCCGATCCGGCGACCAAGGCAATTCCCGTGGTGATGCTGACTTCCTCGGCGGAGGAGCGCGACGTGGTGGAGAGCTACAACCTTGGAGTCAACAGCTATCTGGTCAAGCCGGTCGACTTCGCCGCCTTCAGCGCCGTGGTGGCCCAGGCCGGGCTCTACTGGGCGGTCATGAACAGGATTCCGCGCTGAGCTCGCGGAAAAGGAACTTCTAAATTGAACGCATCGCCCGTCAAGATATTGCTGCTCGAGGATCGGCCCGAGGATGCCGACATCATCGTGCGCGAATTGCGCCGCAGCGGGTTGTCGATCGACAGCCGCCGGGTCGAATCGCGCGCCGCTTACGAGGATGCGCTCGCGGTCTTCGCACCGGATCTCATCCTGTCCGACTACACGCTGCCCGGTTTCGACGGCTCGGAGGCGCTCGGCATCGCCCAAGATCGGCGCCCCGACACGCCCTTCATCTTCGTCTCCGGCACCATCGGCGAGGAGCGCGCGATCGAGACGCTGAAGCTCGGAGCCGTGGACTACGTGCTGAAAAGCAATCGGGCGCGGCTCGCGCCGGCGGTCGAGCGCGCCCTCAAGGATGCGCAGGAGCGCGAGGCGAAGCGCTGGGCGATGCACAAGCTCGAAGAAAGCGAGGAGCGCTTCCGCTTCGCCATGCACTACTCCTCGATCGGCATGGCACTGGTCGATCCGAACGGGCGCTGGCTGGGGGTGAACCCGGCGCTGTGCAAGATCCTGGGCTTTAGCGAGAGCGAGCTCCTGGCTCGCGACGTGCTGTCGATCACGCATCCGGACGATCGTTTCGCGGATGGGCCGCAGGTGCGTCAGGTTTTGCTTCGCGAGGCGGATGCCTATCGCACGAACAAGCGCTTCGTCCGCAAGGACGGCGCGACCGTGTGCACGGAGATCGCCGGATCCCTGGTCTGGCAGCACGATGGCAGGCCGCACTATTTCATCTGGCAGATCCAGGACGTCACCGACCGGATCCGCGCAGAAGAGGCCTTGCGCGCGAGCGAGGAGCGCTTTCGCTCGATCGCCGAGGCGACGCAGGAATGGATCTGGGAGATCGACGCGCACGGCGTGTATTCTTTCTCGAGCCCGGCGGTCGAGGCCATCCTGGGGCGCGCGCCCGCGACGCTCATCGGGCGCAACGTGCTGGATATCGTCGGCGCCGACTCGCGTCAGGCGCTTCATGACCTGCTCGGCCGCGGCCTCATCGAGAAGAGCGGCTGGCGTGATCTCACGTTCGAGTTCCAGCATTCCACCGGCGGCATGCGCGAGCTCGAGAGCAGCGCCCTGCCGCTGCTCGACGAGTTCGGCCGGGTCGGCGGCTACCGCGGAGTGGCGCGTGACGTCACGCAACGGCGCTTTCAGGAGGACCGGATCGCGCGCTTGAGCCGGATCCAGGCGGTCCTCGGCGGCATCAACTCAACCATCGTGCGGGTTCGCGACCGTCATGAGCTGTTCCGTGAATCCTGCCGGATTGCCGTGCAACAAGGGGGGTTCCGCATGGCCTGGGTCGGCGCGGTCGCTTCCGGCGAGAACCGCGCCGTGCCGCTGGTACGAGACGGATTCGACGAGGGCTACCTCGATCAGGTCGAGGCGGCGCTCGCCGGCAAGAGCCAGGATCCGGGCGCGGTCGGTCAGGCGATCCTGTACAAGAAGATGGTGGTGGCGAACGACATCGAGACCAATCCGCACGTGGTCGCGAAGAGCGCGGCCTGCGCGCGCGGCTATCGGTCGATGATCGCGATGCCGCTGCTGGCGGGCGACGAGGTCGGGGCGGTGCTGGTGCTGTACGCGGGCGAAGCCGGCTTCTTCGACTACGAAGAGCTCAAGCTTCTCAAGGATCTGGCGGGCGACATTTCCTTCGCCCTCGATTACATCCGCAAGCAGGAACAGCTCGCCTACGTGTCCTACTACGATACGCTCACCGGGCTGCCGAACCGCAAGCTGTTCTTCGACCGCCTGGAGCAGTCGATGCAGGGGGCGCACGGCGAGCAACGCGATCTGGCGGTCATGATCATCGATCTGCAGCGCTTCAAGACCGTCAACGACACGCTCGGGCGCCATGCGGGAGACCAGTTGCTCAAGGAGCTCGCGAATCGCCTGAAGCGCAGCGCCGGGGAGTCCGCCATGCTCGCGCGCATCGGCGGCGATCGCTTTGCCCTGGCAATCCCCAAGGTCACCGACTCCCTGCTCCCCCGCTGGATCGAGGAGCGGATCATCGAATCGTTCGCGGCACCGCTCGTGATCGACGACATCGAGCTGCATACCGCCGTCAAGATCGGCATCGCGCTGTATCCGGCGGATGGCGAGGCCGCCGAGCCCTTGTTCGTGAACGCGGAGGCGGCGCTCAAGCGCGCCAAGGCTTCCGCCGAGCCATTCCTCTTCTATTCTCCCGAGATGAATGCGCGTGTCGCGCAGCGGTTGTTGTTCGAGAACCGCTTGCGCAAAGCCGTGGCGCTGCGCCAGCTGGTGCTCCATTATCAGACCAAGGTCGATCTCGCCAGCCGTCAGATCCGCGGCCTCGAGGCGCTGATCCGCTGGGATGATCCCGAGCACGGTCTCGTGTCGCCGATGGAATTCGTGCCGCTGCTGGAGGAATGCGGACTGATCGTGGATGTTGGCCGCTGGGTGCTCCGGCAGGCGGTCGCCGATATGGAGTCGTGGCGCGCGCTCGGGCTCGCGGTGCCGCGCGTGGCCGTGAACGTCTCCGAAGTGCAGCTGCGGCAACCCAACTTCGTGGCGAGCGTGCTCGAGTCCATCGGCGGCGAGACCAACCACGCCGCGAACATCGATCTCGAGATCACCGAGACCATGCTCGCGCAAAACACCTCGAGCAACGTGCAGAAGCTTCAGCAGCTGCGCGCAGCGGGCGTGCAAGTGTTCATGGACGATTTCGGGACCGGCTACTCCGGCCTCAGCCAGATCGCCCAGCTTCCGCTCGATGCGATCAAGATCGATCGAGCGTTCGTCAACGGCATGACGGGCAGCGCGGAGCATCTCGCGATCGTCTCCGCGATCGTCAATCTCGCGAAGGCCCTCGATATCTTCGTGGTCGCCGAGGGGGTCGAGACCGAGGAGCAGGCGTTCCGGCTGCAGGCACTCGGCTGCAACGAGGCTCAAGGCTACCTCTTCCATCGCCCGATGCCGGCCGCCGAGGTGGTGAAGCTCTTGCGCCGCGCGCACTGAGCGGCGCCGGCGCCGTGTCGGACATGCCCGAGGTCACAAACCGGCGCATCGAGCATTGACCGACCCCGGCGGCCACCGCTAGCCTGTCACCCTTCGACCAGACGAGGATCTTCGTGCGCCGCCCCAAACTCGCAGACAGCATACTGGTGCATATCACGCGGCTGTCGGTGCGCGTTTTTCCGTGGGGCGCCGCAGCGCTCGTGGGACTCGTCTTGTGGCATGCGGCGCACGACGATCTGGCCGTCGGCGCCGGCGTCTCGACGCCCGCGAGCCTCTCGGCATCCGCGAGCCTCCGCACACCCGCGAGCCTCCCCGCCCGTGCAAGCCGCTCGGCGCCCGCGAGCACCCCGGTCCCGGGACATGAGCCTCGGTCAGCGACCACGCTGGTGAGGGTCGGCCGCAACGATACCCTGGACGCTATTTTCCGCCGCATCGCCCTCGACCCCGAGGATCTGGCGGCAATCCGCCGATTGCCGGGCGTGCGCACGAACCTCGATCAGCTGAGACCAGGCGATGCGATCCAGGTGACGCACAGCGGCGCTGCGGTTGAGGAGCTTTCACGCCAGGTGAGCGAGACTCAAACGCTCGACGTGGTGCGCGACGAGTCGGGCTTCGCCGCGCGCGTCGTGGACCAGCCGGTTCAGACCAAGGTGCGCACGGCTTCAGCCACGATCGAATCGTCGCTGTTTCAGGCCGCCGCCTCGGCGCACATATCCGACAGCATGGCGCTCAAGCTCGCGAGCGTGTTCGCCTGGGACATCGATTTCGTACTCGACCTGCGCGAGGGCGATCATTTCACCGCGATCTACCAGCAGATCTATCAAAACGGCAAATACCTGCGCGACGGCGACTTGCTCGCGGCCGAGTTCGTCAACGATGGACGCGTGTACCGCGCAGTGCGCTTCGTCGACGATGCCGGCGTAGCCGAGTACTACGCGCCCGACGGCAAGCCCATGCGCAAGGCCTTCCTGCGGGCACCGGTCGAATTCACGCGCGTGAGCTCGGTGTTCAATCCGCACCGCCTGCACCCGATCCTGAATCTGATCCGCGGACATATGGGTACCGACTATGCAGCGCCGATTGGAACTCCGGTGCATGCCTCCGGTGAGGGGCGGGTGAGCTTCGCAGGCACGAGGGGTGGATACGGCAACGCCGTGATACTGGCGCACAGCGGCAATATCTCGACGCTCTATGGGCACATGTCGCGGTTCGCGCGCGGTATTCGCGTCGGATCGCACGTTCAGCAGGGCCAGATCATCGGTTATGTCGGCATGACGGGCCTCGCCACGGGGCCGCACTTGCACTATGAGTATCTGATGAACGGAGTGCACAAGGATCCGCAAACGGTGAAGCTCCCGGGAGCCCAGCCGTTGCGCGCGGATGCCCTGGACCGATTCCGCGCCGACACCGCGGGATGGCTGGCGGCGCTGGCCTCACCGCCCCCGGACGAATCGCCGGCCGGCACAACCTTGAGCGCCCTGCCGCCGAGCCTGACGGCGGCTGGAGTGCCCCAATACCTCGGCGAGCCGCGGGTTTCGCTCGACTGATCGCGGGCCGCCGCGCGTGGCACTCTACCTCGGGCTGATCTCGGGAACCAGCATGGACGCGATCGACGCCGTGCTCGTCGATTTCGCCACCTCGCCCTTGTCGCTGATCGCCGCGAGCGCGACGCCCTTCGACCGCGCGCTCAAGGCACGGCTGGCTGCCGCCATCGAGAGCCAGGATGGCGTCGCCCTCGATGAGATCGGTCAGCTCGACGTGGCGGTGGCGCAGGCCTTCGCTCAATGCGCACTGGCGCTGCTGCGCCGGACCGGCCTGAGCCCTTCGGCCGTGAGTGCGATCGGCAGCCACGGGCAGACGCTGCGCCATCGGCCGGACGGCGCGATTCCCTTCACCTGGCAAATCGGGGATCCCAACACGCTCGCCGAGATGACCGGCATCACCGTGGTCGGCGACTTTCGGCGCCGCGACGTGGCCGCCGGAGGCCAGGGGGCACCACTTCTGCCGCTGTTTCATGATCGGATCTTCCGCAGCGAGCGCGAAGACCGCGTGATCTTGAATCTCGGCGGGATCGCCAACATCACGATCCTGACCGCGGGCTCCGTCGTGTCGGGCTTCGACACCGGTCCGGCGAACCGGCTTCTCGATGCCTGGATCGCCCGGCACCTCGATCGAACCTACGACGACGGCGGCGCATGGGCCGGCAGCGGCCGCTGCGACGCGGCGCTGCTCGATGAGCTGTTGATGGAGCCTTACCTCGCGTTGCCGCCGCCCAAGAGCACCGGCCGTGAGCTCTTCAACCTGGCCTGGCTCGAGCGCCGGCTGGGCTCGAGGATTCTGCGACCCGAGGATGTCCAGGCGACGCTGCTGGAATACAGCGCCGCGACGGTGGCCAACGAGGTACGGCGCTGCGCTCCGGCGGCGAGCGTGTATGCGTGCGGCGGGGGCGCTCGTAACGCCGCGCTCCTGGGTGCCCTGGCGCGCCGCCTCGCCCCCAGCCGGGTCGCCACGACGCAGGCGCTCGGGCTCGATCCGGATTATGTCGAGGCGATCGCCTTCGCGTGGTTTGCGAGCCGCACGCTGGCGGGTGCGCCCTCGAGCGCGGGCAGCGTGACGGGCGCGAGGGGTGCGCGAGTGCTGGGCGGCATCTACAAGGCCTAGCGGCGGCGCCCCCGCGACCGCTGCCTGGCCGGGTGGAACTGTCCTCGAGCATGCCGCAAACTGTGCATCAATGATCCATTGCCGCCCGGCCGCATGAACGATACGGACCTGCAGACGCCGCAGCTCTATATCAACCGAGAGCTGTCGTTCCTCGAGTTCAATCAGCGGGTGCTCGAGCAAGCCAAGGACGACCGCGTTCCGCTGCTCGAGCGCGTCAAATTCCTGTGCATCTCATGCTCGAACCTCGACGAGTTCTTCGAGATCCGCGTCGCCAGCCTCAAGGAGCTGCAGGAGGCCGGCGCAACGCAGGCGGGCGCGGACGGACTGTCGGTCTCCGAGCAGCTGAAGGCGATCCGCGCGCGCGCCGTGCAGCTGGTCGATGAGCAGTACCAGGTGCTGAACGACGTCCTCATGCCGCAACTCGCCCAGAACGGCGTCGTGTTCGTGTCGCCCGACAGCTGGACCGAGGCCCAGGCGGCCTGGCTCGAGGGCTATTTCACTCGCGAAGTCGAGCCCGTGCTGTCGCCGCTCGCGCTCGATCCGGCGCGGCCCTTCCCCAAGGTGCTCAACAAGAGCCTGAACTTCGCCATCGTGGTCGAGGGGGAGGACGGCTTCGGACGCAACAGCGGGCTCGCGGTCGTGCAGGCACCGCGTTCGCTGCCGCGGCTGATCCGTCTCCCTGACGAGCTCGGCAGCCGCCATTTCGTGTTCTTGAGCACCATTGTCGAGTCCTACGTGTTCAAGCTGTTCGCGGGCATGCGCGTGCGCGGCTGCTATCAGTTCCGCGTCACGCGCAACAGCGATCTGTTCGTCGAGCAGGAGGAAGTCGACGACCTGCTGCGGGCCGTCGAAGGCGAGCTCGCCGCGCGCCGTTACGGGGACACGGTGCGCCTCGAGACGGATCACGACTGCCCCGAGGAGATCCTGAGATACCTGCTCGAGCAGTTCTCGCTGACCCCGGACGATGTCTACAAGGTCTCGGGTCCCGTGAATCTGAACCGGCTCATGGCGCTCTACGATCTCGTCGATCGGCCCGAGCTCAAGTACGCCGCCTTCTCGCCGAGCACCCCCGAACGGCTGCGGGTCGGGAGCGATCTGTTCGCGACCCTGCGCAACGGCGACGTGCTCCTGCATCATCCGTTCCAGAGCTTCGGTCCGGTCACGGACTTCATCAAGCAGGCCGCAAGCGATCCTCAGGTGCTGGCGATCAAGCAGACCTTGTACCGCGCGGGCAGCGACTCCGCCATCGTGAGCGGCCTGATCGAGGCGGCACAAGCCGGCAAGGACGTCACGGTCATCATCGAGCTGCGCGCTCGCTTCGACGAGGAGGCGAACATCGAGCTCGCCAACAAGCTGCAGGAGGCGGGCGCCCATGTGATGTACGGCGTGTTCGGCTTCAAGACGCACGCCAAGCTGGTCATGGTGGTGCGCCGCGAAGAGCGGGGCCTGCGCCGTTACTGCCACCTGGGCACCGGCAACTACCACGCCAAGACCGCACGGCTCTACACCGACTACGGGCTCATGACCGCCGACGAGGCCATCGGCGAGGATATTCACGAGATGTTCCTGCAGCTCACCGGCCTCACCCGGGTACCGCGGCTGCGCAAGCTCCTGCACGCGCCTTTCAGCCTGCATCAGGCGCTGCTGGCGAAGATCGAGCGCGAGGCCGAGCACGCGCGCGCCGGCAAGCCCGCGCGCATCATCGCCAAGCTCAACGCCCTCACCGAGCCGATGCTCATTCAGGCCCTCTACCGCGCCTCGCGCGCCGGGGTGCGCATCGACCTCATCGTGCGTGGACTGTGCTGTCTGCGTCCCGGCGTGCCCGGTGTGTCCGAGCGGATCCGGGTGCGCTCCATCGTGGGACGGTTCCTCGAGCACTCGCGGGTCTATCACTTCGAGAATGCGGGAGCGCGCGAAATCTACTGTGCCAGCGCGGATTGGATGGATCGCAACCTGTATCGTCGCATCGAGGTGGCTTTTCCGGTCGAATCGCCCGAGTTTCAGGCGCGCGTGACCGACGATCTGAATCTGTATCTGAGCGACGACTCCCAGGCCTGGGAGCTCGCCTCCAGCGGGCAATACTCGAGAGCGGAAGGCCCGGGCACGATGTCCGCACAGGCCCGCCTGCTGAGCCTTTACGACGAGCGCGTCGCGCTCATGGAGTCTTGAGCGCTCCTTCCGAGGTGCGGCTCAGGTTGAGACGGAAGCCGGCGTCCTTCAAGTATGCCCGCTCCTGTTCGAGGTCCTCGAGCGTGAGCGGGTGCTCCTTCATCCATTTCTCCGGCAGCTCCAGCGTGAGGGCGCGTCCCTTGGCGAGCAAACGCACTTCCGGCAGCGGTTGCGGCGTGCGCCCGCGATGCAGCAGCACCGCCAGGCGCAACAGGACGATGAGGAATTCTGTATGCCGGTCCCAGGGCGGCACCAGATCCTCGAGCGCCTCGAACGAGAGTTGACGCCGGTGCCCGCCCACCAGGCCGGCCAGCATCAGCTGCTCCTCGCGCGGGAACCCGGGCATGTCCGCGTGTTGCAGCAGATACGCGCTGTGCCGGTGGTACTTGGAGTGCGCGATGTCGAGGCCGGTCTCGTGGAGCCGCGTCGCCCAGCGTAGCATCAGCTCGGCCTGCGGATCCTCGAGGCCCCACTCGGACTCGACTTGAGCGAGCAAGGCAACCGCCGTGGCCTCCACGCGGTCCGCCTGCTCGGCATCGACGTGATAGCGCTGCTCCATCGCGCGCACACTGCGAACGCGCGCGTCCTCGTCGGTGAAGCGGCCCATGAGGTCGTAGAGGAGCCCCTCGCGCATGGCGCCCTCGGCGACGCGCAGGCGATCCACACCGAAGTTCTCGACGATCTCGAGCAGGATGGCGAGCCCGGCGGGAAAAACCGGGGCGCGCTCGGCGTCGACGTCCTCGAGATCGAGATCGTCCACATGCCCTGCGGCGATCACGCGCTCGGCAAGGCTGCGCAGATTGTCGACGGTGATGCGCGGTGCGTCGGGGTTCAAGCGGCGGATCACGTCGCCGATCACGCGCACGGTGCCCGAGCTGCCGAAGGCCTGCAGCCAGCCGAGCTTGCGGTAGGCTTCCTGAATCGGCTCGAGCTCCAGCCGGACCTGGGTGCGCGCCCGCTCGAAACGTTTCTCCGAGATCCGGCCGTCGTCGAAAAAGCTGCTCGACAGGCCGACGCAGCCGACCGACAGGCTCTCGAGGAGCAGCGGGTTGAAGCCTTCGCCGATGACCACCTCGGTGGACCCACCGCCGATGTCGATGACCAGGCGCTTGTCCGGGCTCATGGGACTCGTGTGCGCCACGCCGGAATAGATGAGGCGCGCCTCCTCCAGACCGGAGATGATCTCGATGGGATGTCCTAGCGCGGCTCGCGCCCGCTCGAGAAACCAGCGCTTGCGCTTGGCGCGCCGCAACGCGTTGGTGCCGACCACCCGCACGCTGTCGGCATGCATCGCGCGCAGCCGCTGCCCGAAGCGCTCGAGACAGCGCAGCGCGCGCTCGGCCGCGGCATCGTCGAGCCGCCCGCTGTCGCCGAGACCGGCGGCGAGACGCACCATCTCGCGCAAGCGGTCCAGAATGACCAGCTGGCCGTGCGAATAACGCGCGACCACCATGTGAAAGCTGTTGGAACCCAGGTCGACGGCGGCCAGAACGTCGGGAACGACACGACCGCCGGTCATTCAGGAAAGCAGCTGATCAGGCCGAGAAAGAAGACCCGCAACCGCAGGTGGTCTTGGCGTTCGGGTTGCGGATGACGAACTGCGCGCCTTGCAGATCTTCCTTGTAGTCGATCTCCGCACCCATCAGATACTGCGCGCTCATCGGGTCGACCAGCAGCTGCACGCCGCCGTTCTCCACGCAGAAATCACCTTCCTCGACGTTCTCGTCGAAAGTGAATCCGTACTGGAAACCCGAGCAGCCTCCCCCCGAGACGAACACGCGCAGCTTGAGCTTGGGATTCGCTTCCTCGCGAATCAGCTCGCCCACTTTGCCGGCGGCGGCGTCCGTGAACACGAGCACATCGCTCGGCGGCGCCGGATCGGCGGCCCTGTCGGCGCCGGGGCCGCCTGGTTCTGCAGAGGTTGCGTCCATGGTCATAGTGTACTCGGCGCTTCCGGGTCAATCAAAGCGCGCCCTCAAACTTGAGACTCCGATTCGCCCTCGCGGGTTCCGGCAACGGCCTCGCCGGGGCCGCGGTGGATCAATTTCCCATTTATTTGGGCGCCGACGGCGGTTTCAATGACCGTGTACTGCACATTGCCCAGAACGCGCGCCTTGGGTCCGAGCTCCACGCGGCCGCTCGCCTGGATATTGCCCTTGACCGTTCCGTTCAACAGCACGTTGGGTGCGAGCACCGACCCCTCGATGCAGCCGGTCTCGCTCACCGAGAGGGTCGCTTCGTTGCCGGATTCGCAGGCAACGTTGCCGTTGATGTAGCCATCCAGATGAAAGCCGCCGCTGAACTCGACATCGCCGTTGATCCGCGTTTGGGGACCAATCAGGTTGTCGATCTTGAGCGGCTTATTCTTCTGTTTCGGTTTGAACATCGGTGTTCCTGGGCGTATTGCCTGCGGCCTCCGTCTCGACCGACAAGCCCTGCGCCTTCCATACGAAAGCTTGTCGGAAGCTATGCGTCGTATCACGGCCCGCGCGGATCTCCACTCCCACCCGGGTCGGCTCGAAGTGCGCCGGCAGCTGCACCACCTCGTCGTAGTCCTCGAAGTAGCGGAACGAGTATGCCAGGCTCACGTGGTGGTTGGGGGAAAGCTCGGCATAGGTCAGGGTCACCGGCTTGCCGTCGAGCAGCCCGTCGACGACGATCGTTGCGTTGCCCGTCACGTCCTTGTCCGGCTTGCCGGTTTGCATCAGCACGAACTTGAGGTGATAGGTTCCGGGAGACTCGGGCACGATCTGCATCTGCTGCACCTTGACGTGCACCGACGGGTCGGGTTGGACCAGTCCCCGGTAGAACGAAAGGTCCTGGTTGAGGCGCGCGATCTGGCTTTGCATGTCGCCGAGGCTGCGCTGGACCTGCTTGTAGCCTTCGCGGTCGACGCGCTGCGCGACGTCGGCGGCCGCGAGCTTCTGCCGCAGCTGCTCATTTTCCGCTTCCAGCCCGCGGATGCGCGAGCTGGCCGCGAGCGCGCCGTGCACCGAGTCGACCACTCTGAAGCCGGCATCGTAGCGGCCGAGCTCGAAAGCCGCGTACAGGAGCAAGGCGGCCGCGACGCCCATCGCAATGAGCAGCCGTGCGCGGCGCTTCGGAGCGTAGGGACGGACCTCCATTTTGCCGAGGTAGTCCGCCACGCTATGATCCGCCTTTGCGCGCAGGGAACCGATGCTCTGGCTCAAGGCTTTTCATGTGATCGCGATGGTCACCTGGTTCGCGGGACTTTTCTACCTGCCGCGCCTGTTCGTGTATCACGCCGATGCCCGGGATGCGATCGGCGCCGAGCGCTTCTGCGTGATGGAACGACGCCTGTTCGCGATCATGACCATCGGTGCCATCGCCACCCTGGTATTCGGCATCGCCATGCTGGTGGCCGCACCGGCCTACCTCTCCATGGCCTGGTTGCATGCCAAGCTCGCGCTGGTCGCGTTGCTCATTGCCTATCACCTGTACTGCTACCGGCTGGGCCGGGCGTTTGCCGAGGGGCGCAATGATCATACGGCGAGGTGGTATCGCGTGTTCAACGAGATTCCCTCGCTGTTGCTCATCGCCATCGTCATTCTGGCCGTGGTCAAGCCCTGAGGAGCCTATGGGGCCGCGGCTTTTGCCGAAGGTACGTCGAGCTCGCGCCACCATTCGGGATAGGGAGGCAGCCCGTCGGGGAAGATCAGCGTGCCGAGATCGTGGAGCGCGCGCGCATAGACTCGACGCTTGAAGTAGACCACCTCGCGAACCGGCGTCCAGTAATCGACCCAGCGCCAGCGATCGAACTCCGGCTGGTCCGTGCTATCGAAGCGGAACTTGGCGTCATCCGCGGTGAGCCGCAACAGAAACCAGCGCTGCTTCTGTCCGATGCAACGGTCGCGCACGTACTGGCGCGGCAGGCGGTATCGCAACCAGCCGCGAGTCGAGCCCAGCACCTCGACGTCCTCGTTCTTGAGGCCGATTTCCTCGGTGAGCTCGCGAAACAGAGCCTCCTCGACCCGCTCGCCCCGGTTGACACCGCCCTGTGGGAACTGCCAGCCTCGCCCGCCGACCCGGCCGCCGAGAAATAGCTGCCCGCTTTCGCGCATCAAGACGATGCCGACGTTGGCCCTGAAGCCATGCCGGTCGATGTAGTCGCTGCCGTGCTGATCGGACATGGCGCCAATTGTTCCACATCGGACGCCGCGGCTCACGGAGATTGCTGCGGCCCGCCGCGACTGCGGGCCGCCTCGGCTCCGGGCGGCTCGAGTCCGGACGGCGTCTGTCTACGCGCTCAGCCTGCCCCGACCTGGACGCGGTTGCGGCCGAGGGCCTTGGCGCGGTAGAGGGCCGCATCGGCGTCGGCCAGGAGCCGATCCGCCACCGCTTTCAAATCCAGCTCGTGCCGAGCCGGCGATACCGCCGCGACCCCGACCGACACCGACAAGGTGCGCTCGACCTGCGCTGAGAGAACGAAAGGCAGCGCGGCGATGGATTCGCGAATCCGTTCGGCGAGCTTGGCCGCCTCCGCCGCCGTGGTGTCGGGCAGCAAGATCGCGAGCTCGTCGCCGCCGAAGCGCGCGGCGGTATCCATGCTGCGAATCTGCGATTCGACCCGCTGGGCGATCTCCTTGAGGGCGATGTCGCCGGCGAGGTGGCCATAGCCGTCGTTGATGCTCTTGAACTTGTCGATGTCGATCATCAGGCACGCGATGGTCCCGGCTCGACGCTGCGCTCGCGCCAGCTCCTCCTTCAGGCGCTGTTGCAGGTAGCGGCGGTTGTGCCAGCCGGTCAGAAAGTCGGTGATGCCCGCGCGCAGCAGCCGCGCTCGATTCACGGCGTTCTCGATGCACACCGCGGCGACCGCGCCCAGATGGGCCAGGAAATCGGTGCCGTGATGGCGTGTGAATCGCGTGGGGTCGCGGCTGCCGAAACAGAGCGCGCCGGTCGTGAGGTCCTTGCGCGGCAAGGGCACCAGGGCGGCGCTCTTGAGGTTCTGGGATCCGGGAAAGAGTAGATGATGGTCGGCGCCGACGAACGGGCCGAGCCAGGGTCTGTGCAGCGCCGCGAGCTGCGGCGCGAGGCTGATCAAGGAGTCGACGAAAAATATCTGCTTGAACTCCTCGGGACGGTCCCCGCCGGCCACCAGCAAGTGACGGATCTCGTGCTGCGGATCGAGCAGCACCACGCTGATCGCGTCCAGCGAATAGGATTCCCGCAGGCCGTCGACCATTGCGTGCAATAGCTGCCCCAGGCCGTCGGCGCGCAGCAGGCTGAGCTCCCGCGCCTGAGTTCGCTTCAGGATGGATTCGTTATTGGCCGCCTCCGCCGTCAATTCGGCGAGCCGCCGCTTGAGCGCCTCGATTTCCTGACTCGCGTCGTCCATCGGTGTCCGCGAAGCGAACCTTCTCCTTGTCAGTCGGGACGCGATTGGGCGCGCGCGTCGAAATACACGCGCCCCCGCTCCATGAGGGCGGTGAACGCCCCGGCGTCGTGCTGCTGCACGGCCGAGACGAGCCGCGCCACCGCGTCTTTGAGCGCGAGCAGCGACTCCTGACCGTACTCGTTCAGGCTCTGGATTTCGAAGTAAAGGTCCGGGCTTTCGTGTGCCACGCGGCTCGCCACGTCCATCTGGGAATCGAAGGTGGTGCTCGAGAGCTTCGCGAGGCGCGGCGCGGCCTCGCCGCTTTCGGCGAGCGCGGTGAAGAAGGCGATGTTGAGCGCGTGGGACAGGCCGAGCACATAGGCAATCAGCCGGTCATGCTCGTCGAGACCCATGACCACGCGCTCTGCCATGGTCGGGGCGAACAGCTCCTGCGCCTCCTTGAGCGCGCGCGCATCGCCCAGATCGATGAAGATGACGTGCCGGCCGGAAAGCAGCTCCGTATCGGGACCGAACATCGGGTGGAGCGAGGTCACGCGGCAACCGGCCTTGACCAGCGCATCGAGACCCGCGCGCAGCGGTGTCTTGAGCGAGCCCAGGTCGAAGATCAGGCCGTGCGGGGCGCGTTGCGCCAGCTTCTTGAGGATGTCGGAAGTGGCGCCGAGCGGCGTGGCCAGCACGATGAGGTCGCAATCCAGCGGATGATCTTCCCAGTCGTCGAGCTGGTCGAAACCCGGCCCCGCGCCGCGCGGATCGGCGATGGTGACCTGGAAGCCTTGCGATGCGAGGAATTCGGAGAACCAGCCGCCCATCTTGCCGCGCCCGCCGATCACCAGCGCCCGCTTGCCCGACCCCTGGCCGTGCGCCGCAACACGCGCTTGCTCCTGGGTGGCGAGCGAGGACTGGATGAGCTGGCGCAGGAGAGCCTCGGCGAGCGCAGGCTTCAACCCCAGACGCTCGGCGGTGTTGCGGCCCCGCAGTATGACCTCGCGCTCGCGCGCGAAATCCCGGGTCGCACGGCCCGTTGCACGCTTCACCGCCGCCACCTGCTCGCTCAGTGCCTGCCGCTTCGCAACCAGTGCCAGCAGCTCGCCGTCGAGCTCGGTGAGCGCCGAGCGCAACTCCTCCAGATTCACGACGCTACCCACCCCATATCGACTATCGACATTCCTTTTACTGAGCACGCCGGGCCGCCGCAAGTCGTCGGTCATTCCACCCGCGCGCGAGCCGCCTACCCCAAGGCGGCCGCGGCGGTTACCATGCGCCCATGAGCGGAAGCATACGGCCTTTGTGGACAGAGACCTTGCCCGATCCCTTGCCGGCCAATCCGCTGGAACTGGCCGCGGGGTGGCTCGATCAAGCCCGGATCGACGCCGATCAGCCCAACCCCAACGCCATGGTGCTCGCCACGGTCGATGGCACGGGTCAACCATCCGCGCGCGTCGTGCTGTGCAAGGAGATCGATGCCCGGCTCGGCCAGATTCTCTTTTACACCAACTACCATTCGCGCAAGGGCCGCGAGCTCGAGGCCAATCCGCGGGCGGCGGTGGTCTTTCATTGGGATCACCGTCATCGGCAGGTACGCGCCGAAGGGCGGGTCGAGCCGCTCGCCGCTGCCGAGAACGACGCCTACTTCCAGACTCGCCCCTGGCAGAGCCGCATCGGTGCCTGGGCGAGCCAGCAAAGCCAACCGGTCGCCTCCAGATCTGCGCTGGGTAGGAACGTGGCGGCGGCGGCGCATCGCTTCGGCATCGACTACGACGGGCCTGGCTCGAAGGAGCCGGCGCACGTCGCGGTCGAGGTTCCGAGGCCGGCGCACTGGGGCGGGTACCGCCTGGTGGTGGAAGCGCTCGAGCTGTGGGTCGAGGGTGAGTTCCGCATTCACGACCGGGCGCGCTGGACCCGACGCGCGCACTCCGGCAGCGCCGGATCGGCCGCCGGCTGGACGGTCACGCGACTGCAACCTTGACGCTGGCGGCATGGCCCTCATCGAAGGACACGAGGCGACCTGCCCGCACTGCTGGGAAACGATCGAGCTGACCGTGGATCTGTCGGTCCCCGAGCAGTCGTACATCGAGGACTGCCCGGTCTGCTGCAAGCCCATGCTGGTTTCGGTGGTCGCCGTCGACGGCGAGCTTGCCGAGATGCGGGTTGAATCGGCCGATTGAGCTCGAGGCCCGCACCATCGAAGCCAGCGCGCCTCACCTTCAAGCAGGTGCGGGTCGTGCTGCTGCTCGGGCTGTTGCTGGTGGTGAGCGTGAACGCCTGCCAGGATCGCCTGCGCAGCACGCGCTGGAACGTGCCGCTCTACGTCGCTTTGTACCCGATTGCCGCCGACGACAGCGAGGCCACCCGTGCCTACGTGGCCTCGCTCGATGCGGCACAGTTTCGCCCCATCGATCGGTTCTTCGCGCGCGAGGCGCGTCGCTACGGCGTGACGATCGACGAGCCGGTGAAGACACGCCTGCGGGCTCCCCTCGGCGAGCGCCCACCGGCTCGCGCCGCCGACGCGGGTCTCCTCGCCACCATGCTCTGGAGCCTCGAGCTGCGCTACTGGGCTTGGCGGGTCAGCGGCCATGTGCGCGAGCCCGAGGACGTTCGCATCTTCGTGCTGCTTCACGATCCCAAGCTCACGCCCAGCGTGCCGCATTCCCTGGGCCTCACCAAGGGCCTGATCGGGGTGGTCTACGCGTTCGCCGCGCCGGAGATGAGCGCCACCAACGACGTGGTCATCGCGCACGAGCTGCTGCACACGCTGGGCGCGAGCGACAAATACGATCCTGCGACCGACGCGCCGAGCTACCCCGACGGCTACGGCGACCCGCGCGAGATGCCGCTATACCCGCAGCAAACCGCCGAGCTGATGGCGGGTCGACGGATGCTCTCCGCCACCCGCTGGGTTCAGGCGCAGAGCCTCGATGAGGTGGTGATAGGACCGGTCACGGCACTCGAGATTCGCTGGCCGGTCAAGACCGATTGAGGTCGGGTGCGCCGAGCGCTTCGAGCACGGCCTCGTGCAAGCGGCCGTTGGTCGCCAGCACCGATCGTGTCTCGAGCGTGAGCGGCGCGCCCGCGAGGTCGGTGAAGCGCCCGCCGGCCTCCGCGACGATCGCGGCGCAGGCGGCGATGTCCAGGATGTTCACGTCCGACTCGATCACCGCGTCGATCTTGCCGCCCGCCAGCAAGTGATAGTGAAGGAAGTCGCCGTAGCCACGAATGCGATCGACGCGCGCCACGAGCCGCCCGTAGCGCGCCCATTGCGCGCCCGACGCCAGCGATTGCAGATTGCCCGAGGACAGCGCCGCCGAATCGATCGCGCCGACATCGCTCACCCGCAGCACGGCGCCGTTGAGATACGCGCCGCGGCCGCGTTCGGCATAGGCCAGCTCGCCGTACAGCGGTGCGCTCGAGACACCGAGCACGATCTCGCCACGCCGCATGAGCGCGATCTGCGTCGAGAACATCGGGTATTCGCGCACGAACGCCTTGGTGCCGTCGATCGGGTCGACCAGCCATACGCTCTCGGCTTGCGCGCCGCGCGAGCCGGTCTCCTCGCCGTGGAATCCATGCCCGGGGAAGCGCGCCTCGAGGATCTCGCGGATCGCCGTCTCGCATTGCAGATCGGCCGCGGTCACCGGCGACTTGTCGGCCTTGACCCGCACCTCGAGATTACGACGGTAAAGGGTGCGCGCGATGACCGCGGCCTGCTCGGCCGCATCGAGCGCGGCCGCGAGCTCGGGGGATGGCTCCATGGCCTCACGATAGCAAACCATTGTGCTACCGTCGCATCCTGGGGAGCGCGCTCGAGAGGAGTGAGGCCATGGGAAACCGCTTGAGCAAGATCTACACCCGGACCGGGGACGACGGCAGCACCGGTCTCGGCGATGGGGCGCGCATCGCCAAGGACAGCGTGCGTGTCGAGGCCTACGGAAGCGTCGACGAGGCCAACAGTGCCGTGGGAGTCGTGCTCGCCGTACCCTCGCTGCCGGAGGCGGTGCGCCGCTGCCTGACGGAGGTGCAGCACGACCTGTTCGATCTGGGCGGGGAGCTGTGCATCCCCGGCCACCGCATGATCAGTTCGGCCTACGTGGATCGGCTCGAGAACGAGCTCGATGCCTTCAACGATCCGCTGCCGCCGCTCAAGGACTTCATCCTCCCCGGCGGCGGCCCCGCGGCGGCGGCCTGCCACGTGGCGCGCACCGTATGCCGTCGCGCCGAGCGCCGCTGCTGGTCGCTGGCGCGCGTCGAGGCGGTCGCGCCCGACGCCCTCAAGTATCTGAACCGCCTGTCCGATCTCCTGTTCGTGATCGCACGGGTGCTGGCCCGCGAGGAGTCCGGCAGCGAGGTGCTGTGGCGGCGGCGCCGCCATTCGACCTGAGGGCCGAGTCCGGCACGGCCTACGCGGTCTTCGACTGGCCGCGCGGCTGATTGGACAGCAGCCAGTCGCTGTGCCAGCGCTCGAGATCCGCGATCGACAGCGGCCGGCAGAAGAAAAATCCTTGCACCTGGTTGGCATCCCGGTCCCTGAGATATTGCCACTGGGCCTCGGTCTCCACTCCTTCCGCCACCGTGGTGAGGCCGAGGCTTCTCGCCATCGCGATGATCGCATCGACGAGCGGCGCGTTGCCCGCGCTCCTCGAGGCGATGTCGCGCACGAACACGCGGTCGATCTTCAAGGTATCGACCGGGAAGTGCCGCAGGTAGGACATCGAGCTGTAGCCGGTGCCGAAATCGTCGAGCGCGGTGGCGACGCCGAGCTCCTTCAACGACTTGACCGCCTTGCTGACGGCCGCGGAGTACTCGATCAGCGCGCCCTCGGTGAATTCCAGCTCGATCATGCGTGACTCGATGCCGGCGGAGGCAATGGCCTCGGTGACGCGTCGAACCAGGCTGCCGTCGCGAAACTGCACGCCGGAAACGTTGACCGCAACCTGCCATGCCGAGGTATCGACGGCGCGCCAGCGGCTTACCTGGGCACAGGCCTCTCGCAGCACCCAGTCGCCGATCTCGACGATCAGTCCGCTCTGCTCCGCCACCGGGATGAATTCGTCGGGCGGCACCATGCCGCGCTGGGGATGGGACCAGCGCAGCAGCGCCTCGACCGCCTCGACCTTGAGGCTCTTGAGAGCGAGGCGCGGCTGATAGTTGAGCGAGAACTCGCCGCGCTCGAGCGCTCGGCGCAGATCCGCCTCGAGCGACAGGCGCTTGGCGGCGCGCGCCGAGATGGACTTCTTGAAGAACTCCAACCCTCCCTGATGCGAGCGCTTCGCATGGTGCATCGCTGCATCGGCGTTCGCCAGAAGCGTGTCCGCACCGGCGGCATCGAGCGGGTAGATGCTGATCCCGATCGCGGCCGAGAGCGAGATCTCCTGCTCGGCGATCAGGAACGGGCGCGCCAGCGCGAGCTGCAGGCGGCGCGCCACGGTCTCGGCGCCATCGGCGGTGGACACGCCCGGAAGCACCAGGCCGAATTTGTCGCCGCCGACGCGCGCGACCCAGTCCTTGATCACGTTCTCTTCGGCCGCATCCCCTGCCACGGCCGGGTCCTGCGCGGAGACCGCGCGCTCGCAGTCGCGCAGGCAATTCTGCAATCGAATCGCCGCCTCCTTGAGCAGCGCATCGCCCGCGGCGGGACCCTGCGTGTCGTTGATGCGCGAGAAATTGTCGACGTCCAGCATCAGCATCGACACGCCGCGCCGGCTGCGCAGCGCCCACCCCAGCTGCTCCTCCACGATCTGCTGCAGGCGCTGGCGATTCGGCAGCCCGGTCAACGGGTCGTAATACGCGAGGTAGCGCACGCGCGCCTCGCTGGCGCGCAGACGGTCCTGGGTGCGCTTGGCGCGCACCAGGAATTTGACCCGCTGGGCGAGCAGCATCGGATTGACGCCCTTCGCGGAAAAGTCGGTCGCTCCGGCGTTGTATGCGCGGTTCACCGACTCCATGTCGTCGCGGCTGGTCTGTATCAGGATCGGGACGTGACCGCAGTTGGGCAACGCGCGCAGCGCCTCGCAGGTCTCGAAGCCGTTCATGCCGGGCATCACCACATCGAGCACGACGCAGTCGGCGGGCAGCGCCTTGAAGGCGCTGATCGCGGAGGCGCCGTCGGGTGCGCCGGCGACACGGAATCCCGCGAGCTCGAGCGCCGTACCGAGCAGCAGGCGCGCGCCCGGATCATCGTCGACGATCAGCACGGCGGCTTGTTGCGGGTTGTCGTCGAGCGGGTCCATGTCGCTACGCCGCCGCCTTCTCGCGCGCGAGCGCCTCGCAAAACGCGCGATACTCCCCCGGTATTTGCGCCACCAGCGGCAGGGCCTGTGGCGCGTTGCCGGCGCTCACCAGGAGCTCGCACTCCTTCAACAGCTGCGCGAGGCGCGCGCCGCCGAGATTGGCCGTGCTCGATTTCAAGGTGTGCATCGCTTCCGCGAGCGCCGTGTTCTGCCCGCTGCGCGCGGCCGATTCGATCGTGGCCAGCAATCCGGGTGAATGCTGCAGATACAGCTCGATGAGGGAGCCGAGCAGGGCCGGGCGGCCGAGCGCGGCGATTCCGTCGAGCACGGCGCTGTCGATGAGCGCCGGCTCGGGCGATTTCTGAGCGGCGCGCGGCACGCTCTGTGGCACGGCCGGCAGCCAGCGCCCGAGAAGCTGGGCGAGCGCGACCTGAGTGAACGGCTTGGTGAGGAAGTCGTCCATGCCGGCGGCGAGGCAGCGCTCGCGGTTCCCTTCGAGCGCGTTCGCGGTGAGCGCGATGACCGGCACCCGCGGCGCGCCCGACTTCGCCTCCCGCAACCTGATCTCGGTCGTGGCCGTGAGACCATCCATCACGGGCATGTGACAGTCCATGAGCACGGCCGCGTACTTGCTCTCGCTCACCGCTTCCAGCGCAAGCATGCCGTTCGCGGCAGTGTCGGTGCGATAGCCGAGATTCTCCAGCATCCCGACGGCCACCTCCCGGTTCACGGCGTTGTCCTCGACCAGGAGGACGAGCGGACCGCTTCCCGGGGCGAAGCTCGCGGCCGGCGCCGCGCCCGGGGGCGGCACGGGAGCGCGGCTCGGCGCGCTCGATGCCGCCGCGCGCTCCGCGGTCGCGGGCAACCGCACTTCGAACCAGAAGGTCGAGCCGCGGCCGGCCGCGCTCTGCACGCCGATCTCCCCGCCCATGAGGCCGACCAGCTGACGGCAGATCGCCAGACCCAGCCCGGTGCCTCCGTATTTGCGCGTGGTGAAGGAATCCGCCTGACTGAATGCGCTGAAGATCTGGGTCTGCGCTTCCTCCGAGATCCCGATGCCGGTATCGGCCACCTCGAAGCGCAGGCGTCCGTCATCGTCGAGCGCCTTGACGCGCACCACCACTTCGCCGACCTCGGTGAATTTGAGCGCGTTGCCGGCGAGGTTGATCAGCACCTGGCGCAGCCTCATCGGGTCGCCGCGCACGCAGGCCGGCACGGAGGGCTCGAGCACGCACTTGAGCTCGAGTCCCTTGGCGCGCGCGCGCACGCCGAGAATCTCGATGGTCTCCTCGATGATCTCGCGCAGGCCGAACTCGATCTCCTCGATTGCCAGCTTGCCTGCCTCGATCTTCGAGAAATCGAGGATGTCGTTGATGATCTGCAGCAGACCCTCGGCGGAGCGCGTGATGGTCTCCGCCAGCCGCCGCTGCCGCGCCGTGAGCTCGGTCCCCTGCAGCAGCTCCGACATGCCCATCACGCCGTTCATCGGCGTGCGGATCTCGTGGCTCATGCGCGCGAGAAATTCGCTCTTGGCGCTGCTCGCGCGCTCCGCCCCTTCCTTCGCGGCCGTGGCCTCCGCGATCGCGCGCTTGAGCTCTCGATTCGCATTGCCGAGATTGACGGTACGCTCGGTCACCTGCTGCTCGAGGAATTGCCGGTAGCGTTCGAGACGCGAATCGCGCTGGCGGATCTGGCTCAGCATCTGGTTGAAACCGTCGATGAGCGAGCCGATCTCGTCCTGCGAGCAGCGCTCGACCCGCAACGTGTAGTCCTCCTCGAGCGAGACCCGCTGCATGGTCTGCGCGAGGTTGACGATCGGCCCCGATATCTGCTGCTGAAATCGCGCCGCCAGCCAGTAGGCGCTGAACACGGCCGCGGCGATCGCCGCCGCGGTCATCAACAGGTAACCCTGCCAGTCCGGGTAGGCGGCGCCGATCGGAACCGTCATCTGGATCGAGCCCAGAATCTTGCCGTTCTCGACCGCGGACGCCGTGATCTGGAAGTACCCGGACACCAGCCGAACGGTGGGTTCCTGGGCATCGAATTCGGCCGGCCGCCCGATGGCGCTCAAGGGCTTTCCCTCGATCCCCGGCGCGAGCGCCAGCACCGGCGCTCCCGCGGAGCTGCGCTCATAGCTCGCCAACCGGCGTCCGTCGGCGAGAAAGACCGCGACGCCGCTCACCGCGGTCTCGGCGTGCAAGGCTGCGAGCGCGCGCCTCGCTCGGGCGGCATCCCCGGATGCGAGCGCGTCGATGACATCGACTCCGGTCACGCGCGCGATGCGCGTGGCGCGCCGCCGCATGTCCTCTCGCACGTGCATGACGTTGGTCGCCACGTGCATGATCAAAGCGATGGCGAAGGCCGCCATGGCGGGGACGGAAATGACCACCCGCAGTTTGCGTTCGATCGGGAGGTCGGCGAGCCAACGAAACAACCGGACCTCCGAATAATTGAGAACCCTGGCGGCCGCCAGCCCGCCCATCTCCGTCTATGTCGGCTTTTTCGCCGATTTCTAATGCACCGGACGGTGACGCAGCTCACGATGCGCTGAAGCGGATTGCGCCACGGGCGCGTGCGCAGCGGGCCCCCGGCCTGGATCCGGGCGCGGCCTCGGCGCGCGACGAGATTATGTTGCGTGCGATGCCGTGGCGGCGGCGATCAGGCGGCGCGCCTGGGCCCAGTCGAAGGCGGGCCCGGGATCGGTCTTGCGGCCGGGAGAGACCTCGCTATGGCCGACCAGGCGCTGCGGCGAAAGCTCGGGATAGGCCCTGCAAAGCGCGGCTACGACCTCCGCCAGGGCTCGATATTGCCGTGGGTCGTACGGCACGGCGTCCGCTCCCTCGAGCTCGATGCCGATCGAGAAATCATTGCACGCCGGGCGGCCCTCCCAGCTCGATTGCCCCGCGTGCCAGGCACGCTCGTTGAATTTCACATATTGGGTTACGCTGCCGTCGCGTCGGATGCACAGATGCGAGGAGACCTTGAGGCCGGCAATCTCGGCAAAATAGGGATGCGCATCGGCTGGGAGCAGATTGGTGAACAAGCGGTCGATCCAGGGGCCGCCGAACTCGCCCGGAGGCAGGCTGATGCCGTGCACGATGATGAGATCCGCCGGCGTTCCGGCGGGCCGCGCGTCGAAGTTCGGAGAGGGAATGAGGCGCGCGCTCTCGAGAAGCCCTGTGCGGCGATCGACCTTCATCCGGCTAGCATATGCGAGAATCCGGCGATCATGAACGCCGCGCTTGACCGATTCGAGGAGATCGCGCTCTGCGCTTGAAGCGCGTCTACGTCGCCGCCGCCCCGATTCCGGGAGAGATCCTCGAATTGCCCGAGGCGGCGAGCCTGCACCTCGCGAAGGTCATGCGCGCGCGCAGTGGCGATGCGCTCGTGCTCTTCACCGGCGACGGCCGTGAGTTTGCCGCGACGGTCGAGGGCGTACGCGGCTCGCGCGTGCGCGCGGCGGTGGGCGAGGCGCGGACCGTCGACCGCGAGTCACCGCTCAGGATCACCCTCACGCAATGCCTCGCCCGCGGCGAGCGCATGGATCTCATCGTGCAAAAGGCGACCGAGCTCGGCGCCGCGCGCATCATCCCGGTCCTGAGCCGGCGCAGCGTGGTGCGTCTCGACGCCGCTCAAGCCCGGGCGAAGGCCGCGCACTGGCGCGCGATCGCGGTGAGCGCGTGCGAGCAATGCGGCCGCAATCGGCTGCCCGTGGTCGAATCGCCGCGCCCACTGAGCGAGCATCTGTCCGCGCCCGCTGCCGCGGGCTGCCGGCTGCTGCTCGAGCCGGAGCCCGGTCCCGGGGCGAAGGACCATCGCATCGACGGGTCGGTGGAGATTGTCATCGGCCCGGAGGGCGGCTTCGATCCTGAGGAGCTCGAAGCTTTTCGGGTCTGCGGCTTCACCACCCTGACGTTGGGACCGCGGGTGCTGCGCACCGAGACCGCGGCCCTCGCCGCGCTGGTGTGGCTGCAGACACGCCACGGCGATCTGCGCGCAGGGGTGTAGCTCGGGCGGCGGCATATGTAACCTCCCAGCCGGACACCCCGTCTTTATCGGACTTGACGAACAGCCATCGGGGACCCCTATGATGGGGCAGACTCACGGGCGGGAGAATAATAATGAAAGGGATGTGGACCACCGTCTCGATCGGATCGGCCTTGCATTTCCTCGACAGCTGCGTTCGCGCAATCCGTGCCGGGATGATCGTCTCCATGAGGGGAGCGAAATAAATCAATTCCAATATTCCCAGGAGGGTGACTCGTGATCAGCAACAAAATGAAGGGTGTCATCGTTCTTTCGAGTTTCTCGGCGCTGGCGGACGTGGGCGGCGCCGGTCAGCCTTCGGATCCGGTGACGAGCGACGCCAACGGCAACACCGCGATGGGGACCAGCGCACTGCTCGATCTCAGTGCTCTTACCGGCTGCAGCAGCGGCTCTGGCCCCACCTGCGTCCCGAACAACACCGGCAACACGGCCGCCGGACTCAACGCACTCAAATCCAATACGACGGGTACGTGGAACACTGCCTTTGGCAGCAACGCGCTGTTCACCAGTACCACGGCGGGCTTCAACAGCGCGTTCGGCACCAGCGCCCTCGCCTTCAACACCACCGGGTACGAGAACACCGCGACCGGATTCAATGCGCTCTTTACCAACACGACCGGGTACTACAACACGGCGGTCGGAGCGACGGCCCTCACCAAGAACACCACGGGCCATGCCAATACGGGCGTCGGCACGGGATCCTTGTATTCCAACGCGACGGGTATTCGCAATGCGGGCCTCGGGACCTGGACGCTGTATCGCAACACCTCGGGCAGCTACAACACGGCGGTCGGCCATTACGCTCTGGGTGCCAATACGACGGGCGATGAGAACACCGCCACGGGCACGTATGCGCTGTTCAGCAGCACCACCGCCTCGAGCAACACGGCGTCTGGATTCAAGTCGATGTTCATGAACACGACGGGTGCCAACAACACTGCTTTCGGCGCAAATACCCTTACCGAGAACACGACCGGGAAAGGGAATGCGGCTCAAGGGGTAAATGCCCTCTCGGCGAACACGACCGGTATCCGCAACGTGGCGATCGGCAACAATGCGCTGTTGACGAATTCGACGGGCAGCTACAACGCGGCCATTGGGTTCCAAGCGGGCTCCAACGCGACCGGCAGCGATAACATCTTCATCAACAATGAGGGGCTTGCGGGCGATGCGCAGACCATGCGGCTGGGGACGCAAGGAACGGCCGGCGTCGTCGGCTCGGGAATCGTGTACACCTATATCGCGGGGGTAGCCACCACACCGCTCACGGGGTCGCCCGTTTACATCACCTCGTCCGGGCAGTTGGGCGTTGGCGTTTCCTCCGAGCGCTACAAGACGGACATCGCCCCGA